>Ga0315268_10009632_pt1 | contig 10014 bp, 10 predicted proteins | sample C1_top_MG_FD_204535 | JGI IMG/M metagenome (GOLD analysis project Ga0315268, IMG submission 204535) | Sediment microbial communities from Yellowstone Lake, YNP, Wyoming, USA - C1_top | ecosystem: Environmental > Aquatic > Freshwater > Lake > Sediment | place: USA: Wyoming | collected 2017-08-01 | reverse complement strand
TGGACCGCATTTTGGATGAGTTTTCCGATTCCTCCGATCAATATTCGCAGATTTATGCATCAAACAGAATCGCGCTCGCAAGATGGGCAGCACTGAGCACCATTGCACAGCACGATCCTGATCCTCTGCGTCACACGCTCAATGTTCTTAATGGCATGATCAGACAGGCTTATGTCTCCTATGGCATGAAATGGCTCCTGGTAAAGGCCAGAAACCATCAGGATCCGATGAGGAACGATAGCTATATGTCAACGCTCGCATCCATGGCATTCGCGGATCCCTACGCAAAGCTCGCAGCAGTATATTCGATGAATCTCTCGGGCGAACCAAACATGGAGCTTGCCTCGGTTTGGGTGAACATGATGCGGGTGATGGGATATGTACCGTGTCAGGGGCAGAAGAGAGCCCTGCATTTCGTTTTTACTAGAAGAAAGAGCGAGATCCAGAAGGCGGCATCAGCCATCCTGAACCAGGAGCTCGAGAAGAGAGTGGGAAAGGGCCTCGATCAGTCCGAATCGGATTCATTCATGGCCGCAGCTGCGCTCACTCCTCTCAACATGGATCATCTGCCTCTAATCGCAGGCATATGGCGGATCAGATACATGGGTTATCCGAATCCCCTGGCAACAACCCCTTTGTCCGGAACAAATCAAAACTGATGAATAAATTCTATTTGCTGAAAAGACGAACAGGGCAGAAAAGTATAAATACTTCGATACTTCCCATATAACCGAATGGTAAAAGTCAAGACCACAGCCGAAGTGCCGGTTCCAGAGAGATTGATAGACCAGATCATAGGCCAGGACAAGGCGGTGGACATAATAAAGAAGGCCGCCAGGCAGAAGAGAAACGTGCTTCTGGTAGGACCTCCAGGCACCGGCAAAAGCATGATGGCCCAGGCCATGGCCGAGCTGATGGAGGGGGAGGTGCTGGAAGACGTTCTTGTCTATCCGAATCCCAACAACGAGAACCAGCCGCTGGTGCGGGTGGTCAGAACCTATCCTGATCCGGCCTATCTCAAGGAGAAAAAACTCGCTGCCTACTTCAGCCCAAAGGAGACCGAATCACTCAAGTCGCTTCCGAAAACAGACCTGCCCAAAAAACTCCATGGCGGCCTTGGCAGAAGGCTCGCCTTCCAGAGGCAGGCCCCTGAACCCAAAGCCACATCGAGCACCCTCGTAATCGCTCTCCTTGCCGCCATACTTCTCTATGTCAGCCTGCTTGCTGACATACCTGAGAACGCCAAATGGCTCATAATCGTCACTGCGCTCGGCCTTGGTCTTCTCTTCGTGATTTCCAATGCGACTGCGGGGCTTGGCAGAAGGCTGATGCCGCGGGAGGAATCAAATCCCAAGCTCATAGTGGACAACAGCGAAAGGACAACCGCACCGTTCATCGACGCCACCGGCTCCCGGGCAGGAGCGCTGCTCGGAGACATCAAGCATGATCCACTCCAGAGCGGCGGGCTCGGCACGCCTGCCCATCTGCGTGTGGAAGCCGGTGCGATCCATCAGGCCAACAAGGGCGTGCTTTTCATAGATGAGATAGCCTCGCTAAAACTGAACTGGCAGCAGGAGATACTCACCGCCATGCAGGAGAAGAAATATCCCATAACCGGCCAGAGCGAGATGAGCTCTGGCGCCCTGGTGAAAACCCAGCCGGTGCCCACCGACTTCGTGCTCGTGGCCGCGGGCAACCTTCCTGACATGACCCAGATCCATCCGGCCCTCCGGTCAAGGATCCGCGGCGCAGGCTATGAGATATATGTTGAGGACTCCATGGACGACACCCCTGAGAATGAGGAGAAGCTGGTACGGTTCGTCGCCCAGGAGATAAAACGGGATGGCAAGATACCTCCATTCGATGCCGGCGCCGTCGAGGAGATAATAGAGGAAGCCAGGCGCATGGCGGGCCGCAGGAAGAAATTCGGCCTTAACCTAAGGGAGCTGGGCGGCCTCATAAGGGCAGCGGGCGATGTGGCCAGGGAGAAGAAGCTCAGGCTGGTGACCAAAAAAGAGGTTCTGGAAGCGAAAAAGGTTTTCAAATCCATCGAAAGCCAGCTGGGAGCGAAGATAATCGAGATGAAAAAGGAATACCAGACGGTGGTGACCAGGGGGGCGGAAATCGGGCGCGTAAACGGACTTGCGGTGCTCGGCGACTCCAGAGCAGGGCTTGTGCTTCCCATAGTGGCACAGGCAACACCTGCGGCATCCAGAAGCGAAGGAAGGGTGATTGCGACCGGCAAGCTCGGAACGATCGCGAAGGAGGCAGTGGACAACGTCTCCGCTATATTCAAGAGGTATATAGGCAATGATATTTCCAGAATGGACCTGCACATACAGTTCCTCCAGACCTACGAGGGCGTTGAGGGGGACAGCGCATCCATATCGACGGCGGTGGCTGTGATATCTGCACTTTCCGGTATACCCGTACGTCAGGACGTGGCCATGACCGGGTCGCTCGATGTGCGTGGTCGGGTGCTGCCGGTGGGCGGTGTGACCTCCAAGATAGAGGCTGCCATGGAGGCGGGCATAAGGAAGGTGCTGATCCCCAAGGCTAATGCCCAGGATGTCTATCTGGCCCGTGACGGCAAGAAGGTGCAGATCCTTGAGATGAATGACATTGTCGAAGTACTGGAGAACGTCCTTGAGGAAGGAAAGAAGAAGGAAGAGCTGCTCAAAAAGATGAAACTCCAGACCAAGTAATGACGCCAGTTGTGTCGCATGGCTCGATTAGGGGAAAGAGGACGAACGGAATCCCACCAGGTCGCGAGATAGGACGATTCGCTCGGTAAGTTTTTTGTATAATTTCATTTATTCCGCTGACTTCTTCCAGAAATCGTCTAGTCGCCGGTCTTCATAATCACGTTATCCTCGACCGAGCTCACCGCAGAAATCGGCAGGGTGTACTTCTTATCAAAGACCGTTTGCAGCACCAGGTTGCCGCGCCGCGTGTCCACGCCCACGATCTTCCCGAGATAGATGCCGTGCTGGGAAATGGCTTCCTTGCCTTCGATTTTCATCTCCACGAGAATTTCCTTGCGGTACCAGTTAACAATCCAGGTGGACAGGTAACCCAGGAAGAGAGAGAAGGCGATGGTGAAGAGGAACATGCCGAAATCCACATAGGGCTCGGACATATTGACGATCCAGCGGCACCCCACCACGGTGACAAGGGTCGACAGGGCGAGGGCGGACGAGTAGAGCAGGTATCTGGTGACGTTGAACTTCCTCTTGTCGATGATGGAGTCGATGATCTTGCCTGCCAGGATCAGAAGAAGACCTGCGAAAAAGATCCAGACGGTGCTGCCAACCACGTAGGTAACGAGTTTTTCCAGTGGAAGGCCAAGGCTGACACCCTTTAGGAACGACTGGTAGCCAACGAATATGGCGATGAGAAAGATGACAAATGCGCCGATGTAGCTGATCCAGCTGGTGCGCTCGAATGAGAAACGGAAATCCTTTATTATTCCTCCAGCCAGCTCGTCCACACCGAATATGCGAAGAAGGAGGTAGAGACCGATGATGATGCCGACCGGCTGCCAGCCTATACCAAAATAACTCGATATGGAAACCAGCAAAATAAGGATCGCGGGGATGCCGATGATTATCCGGGCAAAATAGGGATCGCGCAGCTTTTCCAGCAGCACAAAATAGGTCTTTTCCAGTTCCTTTGCCTGCTTTATGAAAACTATTTTGGTGGAATCCACCTTGAGTCTTGATTTGATGATTGGGAGAAGCTCCTCGTCCGAAGCGCCATCCGACACGAGAATGCACGAAGTCGGATTGAGTTCCATGACGATTTTATCGAGCTGGGAGCTGACGTTCCGGTCCGCCTTGTAGCCGAGCCCCTTGTCGCCCGTAAGGGTGGCGATCTCAACTTCCTGTTCATCCTTGCGCAACTGGTCGAAAAGCTTAACGGCATAGAATATGGCGTTGGAGTCAGGATCTTCAGGATCCGCAAGGGACAGCGTAACCGCACCCTGCAGGTTCCGTTCCCGGCCTATGAGAGGACCGCTAACCCTGGCCTTCTCGAAAAGGTCATTGTCGCGGTCAACACAGAGCACCAGTATTGGTCGTTTCATGATCAACACTGGAGTAATATCCCCATCCCCTATAAAAACCTCTCCACTAATCAGAACCTCTTGAACCATGCCGCTAAATCTGCAGACGCCAACGGAATCCCAAAAACCTGCTGCCTATTAAAGTCTTTCGAGTCAATTGTATTGTTGCATCGATTATTTTTGTTGATTCCCAGAGGTAGACCCATGGATAAGAAAAAGCTAGTTCTTCCAGGAGATCACATTGCCAGCTACGAGGAAGGAGAGCCCGGGGAGAACTGCTATGCGGAAAACGACGAGGTTTATGCCAGTGCCTTCGGAGAGAGCGAAAGCCTGGAAGGAAAGGCAGTAGTTAAAATGAAGGGAAGGACGCTTGAGCAGCCCCATGTTGGAATGGAGGTATACTGTGTAATCATCAAAACCAGCCTCAATAAGGCCGTAGCCGGCTGTATTCCGGTGAGCGAAGCGGAAGGACAGGGACGGGGGGTGGAGATTGAAGCCGTCTTGCCCGTGACCGCCATCCGCCGTGACTACGTGCGGGACATCCGAACTGAGGTAAAAATTGGGGACATAATCAAGGCAAGGATTCAGAAGATCACGAAAAGCGGCATAGACATTACCGTGATGGGTACACCCTATGGGGTGGTGCGCGCATTTTGCCCGCGATGCAGAACGGCCATGGATGTCAATTCCGGCATATTCCTATGCGGCGCCTGCGGATGGAAAGAACGAAGAAAAATAGCAGGACAGGAAGCGCCCGCAAGAGAAAGGGAAACTGGAAGAGAGAGAAGGGGAAGTGAATACGGAGGTAGGGAAAAAAGGAGGTTTTCTAGATGGCCATCAAGATCTTAACCAATGAAAAAAATACGCTCGAAATGGATTTGGGAGACATAGACCTGGCATTGGCCCAGGTACTGACAGAAAAGCTGTCCAAAGAGAAGGATGTGGAGTTTGCAGCCTGCAAAAAGGAGCATCCTCTCGTTAATTCCACCAGACTGCTGCTGAAGACAAAAAAGGGCGAACCCGCCAAACTGTTACTGGAGAAACTCGAGGAGATGAAAAAAGAGGTAAGCGAATTCAAGAAAGAATTCCTCGACATCGCTAAATAAGGCCAAACGCAAGAAACCACCAACAGATAGAATTAAATAGCGACTGAACTACTTGGAATGAACAGGGGTAATGGCGGAAGAGCATGCAGGAAGACGGTTGGTGGAATGGAACTTCAGGAGATTATCAAAAAACCGCCCAGGGAGTTCCTTATCCTTTTCGGCACGCTGGCCCTGTTTCTGATTTGCAATGCACTGTTGCGCGATAATCCTTCGCTGAATTTTATCCCCACCATCATAGCGGCTCTAGTGGTTGCTGAAATAGCCTTCTTCGTTGCTGCGGAAGTTAGGGAAGGGGCTGAGGAGCATGGTTGGAAACATGAGGCGCTGGATACCCTAATCGCCCTTGGTGTCGCCATCGCCATATGGTATGGCGTTTCCTTCCTACTGAATACATCTGCCCCGCTTTCGGGCGTTGTCTCCTGCAGCATGCTTCCTAATCTCCAGCGCGGCGACTTTGTTGTTGTCCAGGGAAGCGTCCCCAAGGCCTATGAGATAACCATGAGCCAATCTGAGCTGGATTCCCTCAATAGCAGGGCGCAGGTAACATACAACGGAAAGAATGCCAGCCTGGACGGATCCGTTTTCGCCTACTGCCGCCTCAACAGGGAAAGCGAACTATGTAAGGTTTTCCTGGAGTCGCCAGAGGATATCACCGAGCGAAAGGGCGCCTTCACCTACAAATATGCAAAGTGCCCGATCTCATTTTCCAATGGCGCCAGCGGATACCAGCCGTGCCTGAGTGAGATCAACTTCAAAGGAAGGCAGTACCTGACGAATTTCTCCAATGACATCATAGTCTACCAGCCGCCAGCAGGAGACCTCTATTCACTCGTGGGCGATATAGTACACCGGGCGGTTTTCAGAATCAGCGCGGAGGGAAAAACCTATTACCTGACCCGCGGCGACAACAATCCCGTGCTCGATCTCCAGATTTATGACTACGGCCAGGGATTGGCGAACCATCCCATTCCAGCTGAGAACGTCCGAGGCAAGGTCATTGGAAGGATTCCCTGGCTCGGCTACTTCAAGCTCTTCATTTCTGGATACCTGCAGGAGGATGACCAGTGCAAGACGCAGCTCGAATTCCCTCACGTGGATTAGAACGAAGCGGCGTAGGTTAGTTATCTTCTCAGCCGTAGTGGCTCCCGCCCAGGTCTTTGGCTATGATCTCCTTGAGCTGTTCCCGCAGTTTCTCCTTTTCGTGACGCGTCAGCTTGAGCGAATCGATCTTCTGGTCCCATTCCACCAGAGCGCTCACCACCCGCTGGAGCGTGCGCTCGTTGTCGTTGTATTTCGCATACTCGATGAGGGCCCTAAGCGCATAGTGAGATTCCGATTTCCCCAGGGCATCGATTACCGCGGCCCGCAGCATGTGGCTGAGCTCGTTCTCAACGGTGCAGAGGTGGGAGAAATGGTAGGTCAGCACCTTTGCCGCGTCATCGCTCCCCCGCAGGCGTCCAAGAATACGTATTAGTTCCACAAGCCCCTCGATGGAGGTGTTATAATTAAACATCGCCCGGTAGACGCTCATGCGGATCTGCGTCGGATCAAGGCTGGGATTCTTCATCCGCGCGTAATCATAGTTGTGCATCGCCTTGAGTTCCGCGCTCTGGGCGATGTTCTCGTGGAGCATATATAGGAGAAGCTGCCGAACCGTTTCGTTCCCGGATTCGTAGAGTGAGATTATTTTTGCAACCGCTTCCTTTTTGGATTCCTCATTGACCGCCACCGGATAGAACTTTATTGCAAAGATCGCATTTTCAATGTCTTTGATGATGGCCGCCAGCTCATCCTGGCCCTCGGATCCCGATGGAGGTGTCTTTATCCCTTCCACTACGGGTTCTGTGGAAGATTTGGCAATGTCAGATTTTGCGGTTTCGGATTGGTTCTTCGGTTGTACGGATTTGTCCGCTGGCTTCGGTTTCGATGTACCGGCCAATGGAGCAGAAGTTTGTTGCTGGCTTTTCCTGTCCTCTTTGCTCAACAGCATCACCTGTAATAGTTAACTTCGACGAAATTTGCTGGAGGGATATGATCGATCAGGTTTTATAAATCGTTGGAGTGTTTTGTTTTTATGGAAATCTTCTTTGCAACCAGCAACAGGAACAAACTCGAGGAGGCCAGGGGCATCCTTGGCTCCGCATCGGCAACGGTCTGCCATTTCCCCTTCGAATACCGGGAGATCCGCTCGGACAGCCTGGAAGAGATCGCACGGGATGCGGTGGAGGAAGCCTACCGCCGCTGCCAGAAGCCGGTTTTTGTAGAGGATGCGGGTCTTTTCATCGCTGCGCTCAACGGTTTTCCAGGGACCTACTCGGCCTGGGTTCAGAAGAAGATCGGCAACCACGGCATCCTGAAGCTCATGGAAGGAGCAGGTAACCGTTCTGCCCATTTCGAAGCGTGCATAGCGTACCATGACGGCGAAAGCATTGCCGTGTTCCAGGGCAGATGCGAAGGAAAAATCTCAAATAAATTACGCGGTAAAGGCGGTTTTGGTTATGATCCCCTCTTCGTGCCTTCTGACGCCGATGGACAGACGTTCGCTGAAAACGTAAGTTTAAAAAACAGACTCTCTCATAGGTATAAAGCGCTTCTAGAATTCTCCAAGTCCTTGTCCCGGAAATCCTGATGGATTTCCAGACGGCACAAATCCTCTGCGGATTTGTAAATCGCCACCAGGACCAGGAGTTGAATCATCTCGGATAGACAGCATGATGTTTGGGGAATTGCATAGGAAATAGATGGTGTTTAGATGGCTAGGTTGCATTCAAGAAAAAAAGGAAAGGCAGGTACCAAAAGGCCAAAGAGCCTCATAGTGCCTGAATGGGCGGGCATGGAAAAGGCGGAAATAGAGGACATGATACTGAAAATGGCCAGGGAAGGTGTTCCACCGAGCAGGATAGCACTTACCCTGCGTGATCAGCATGGCATTGCCAACCTCAGGGCAATCCTGGGCATGCCCATTGTGCAGTTTCTAAGGAAGGAAAAGGCTGCCCCTGAATATCCTGAAGATCTGATCAGCCTCATAAAAAAAGCGGTCAGCATACGCACACACCTTAAAAGCTCCAAGAAAGACGTACACAACAAGGTCAAGCTCGGCCACGTGGAATCAAAGATAAACAGGCTGGTCAAATATTATGCTTCCAAGGGCATGCTTCCAAAGGGCTGGAAGTATGATCAGGAACAGGTAGCCCTCATGGCCAAGTAATGGTGATGGTGTTTTATGGCATTGACCGGCGTGCCGGTCAATTATATAAATTCAGGTGAATTTTCATGGCAGGAAAAAAGGTCAAAGTAGTGGACAAGTGGAAAGCAAAGAAATGGTATTCCGTCAAAGCCCCCACGGTCTTTGAGTCCAAGGAACTATGCGAAGTGGTGGCAGGAGATGAGAAAACCCTGGCCAACAGGGTGGTTCGCAAGAGCCTCTTTGAACTGGGCATAGCGGCCAGTTCCCAGATGGGCATGTTTACCACGCTCAGGTTCAGAATTAACGAAGTGAAAGGCACCGATGCTTACACAATCCTTCTGGGTCATGAGATTGCCCCCTCCTTCATAAAGACGTTTGCTAGACGCGGCAAGTCGCTTATCCACCAGGTCATCGATGACAAAACCAAGGATAACGAGAGCCTCAGGCTCAAGATCATAGCGGTGACCGGGGCACGGGTGAGTCAGAATACAAAACGAAATCTGCGGAGTGCCATAAACGAGGAGACCAGAAAGGTCATAACCGAAGCTAACTTCGATGACGTAATGCAGGATGTGCTCTACGGCAGGGCGGCATCCAAGCTATTCAATCGCCTTAAACAGATTACCAAGATGAGGAGAGTAGAGATACGAAAATCTGAGAGAGGCGAAGTGTTCAAGTGAAGCTTTTCCTTAGGCCATACTTCTGTTAAAAGCTTCAGCAAAACTTCATGAGATTGAACTTCGACGCAGTAGTTTCAATAAAGTGGTTTGCAATGATACCGGGCGGAATGGATCCGAAAAAGATGGAGGCGATGATGCGGCAGATGGGCATCAAAACCGAGCAGCTGGAAGCGACCAGGGTAATCATAGAAACCTCTTCAGGCAGGCTAGTGGTGGAAGAACCGCAGGTTATTCAGATCACTGCCCAGGGCCAGAAATCGTTCCAGATAAGCGGCCAGGTGCGCTCGGAAGCCGGAAGCGAGGAAGACGTAAAAATGGTGATGGAACAGACCGGCTGTTCAGAGGAGGAAGCCAAGGCGGCCTTGGAGAAGACAAAGGGGGATATTGCCCAGGCCATCCTAATGCTCACTGAGGGCAAAGAATAAAAATCTTGAGAGCTAAGTGAAACCATGGCCATAAGGCGGGAAGTACTTCTAATCCTGATACTATTGCTTGTGATTTCGTTACTGATAAAAACGATCGAATTTTTCCAGGTCAATGTGGTTGAAGCAGATGCGAGTAAGTTCGTGCTTGAGGATCTGAGAAGCAAATACCCCACCGCAGACATAGCCATTATGTCCATTGCGCCCAAGCAGAATGAAAACGGAGGCCGCTACTTTGAGGTGAAGGCCAGGGTTACGGAGAATCCGGAAAGCGGCTGCCCCGAGAGATCCCACATCTACTACAACTATCCTGTCCAGAATTTCGTGCCGCAGCCGCCGGAGTTCATAACAAAAAATTGTCAGGTATGCACAGAGGCCATCTGCACCATTGCGTTCCCCGAGGAAGCGATAATCGCATCCCACACCCTGGCCGGAACAGGAGTCGTTCAGGCATACCTCAATGCGAACCAGAATGCGATCCCGAAGGTTACAGAAAAAACCGATTCCTGGGAGGTCATCTGGGATTCGTCGACAGCCAGCTATTACTATAGTGTAG
>Ga0315268_10009631_pt1 | contig 10015 bp, 5 predicted proteins | sample C1_top_MG_FD_204535 | JGI IMG/M metagenome (GOLD analysis project Ga0315268, IMG submission 204535) | Sediment microbial communities from Yellowstone Lake, YNP, Wyoming, USA - C1_top | ecosystem: Environmental > Aquatic > Freshwater > Lake > Sediment | place: USA: Wyoming | collected 2017-08-01 | reverse complement strand
GGTTAAAGCTTTGCTTCAATAGCTTATGGATTATTACAGGTATGGGAAATCGTGCACAAGGACTGTGTAAGATAGTATATAATAATGTAATGAGAAGTGGATCGAAGGTTGTTGAAGCGAAAACGGGCAGGAAATTCGCCGAATTATTCACGTTAGCAGCCTTGTCCATAGCTCTGATGGGCGGCGGGTGTGTAAATCAAGTGTGAAATACGGCGACTATAAGTTCAACCTTATCATCAACTATTGCATCTTCTATTACAGCACAGACAAGCGCGATTCCTGGTACGAAGCCTGCAACAATAAGTTCTACCGCCACATCTATACTCTACGAAGGTATTATTAACCCTGCACAGTATGGACAACCCCCTAATGAGATATGGGTGGACGGTTACGGTTGCTATCCTAATATTTTAACGGTAAAAACGGGTACTGTAGTCACATGGGTTGATTTTGACATAATACCCTTTATGGTCACCAGTGATGATCATGGTTTGTTTGAGGGTTGGTACGGGCCTTCACCATTGTACGGTGCACCATCAACTGTCACGTTTAGCGTCCTTTTCAATTATCCCGGGACTTTCGGTTGGTCTAATGCTCCATACGAGTTTACAGGGAAAATAATTGTCGTGGCATAAAAGTAATGCCTTTCATTCACGTAGCCAAGGATTAAAGTGCGTGTTCATACGCGCGGAATGGAAAACATTCATATTTTTGATCAATATGGTCGTAAACCAACTGAAAATATCACTGGCAAGTTAAACATATCAATGCTGCGCTTGTTTGTGTCAATCGTGGTTGACATTGGCGTGATGCTGAGAATTGAACAAACATTCTTCGTATTAGTCGTTGTGATTATACTTCTCTTGATTTCGGCGTCTCAAAATGCTTGGCAATTGTCAGTGCAAACCCCGCAACGTACAAAAACATTTTTGGGGTTATTCAACATTCCTGGGAGCTGTCACCTGCTCTGGCTGTTCTGATTGCCATCCAATCCACCTAGCTGAGTTTTTCTACCTTTACGGCGCAGGCTTTGAACTCAGGGGTGTGCGTTACCGGGTCTCTAGCCGGGCTAGTCAACCGGTTGGTGGGCGTCTCGCGGAAATGGAAAGTCATGTAAACCGTCCCCTGTGGAGTTACTTCGGTGCACAAAGCCCTGGCCGTAACACTGCCGCGACGCGAACTAATGGATAGCATGTCACCGTTGCTGATGTCCAATTTCTGAGCGTCGGCTGGATTGATTTGCAGTTTTTCCTCGCTCATGAACTGGTTTAGTCCCCTGACCCGGCGCGTCATTGTGCCCGTGTGGTAATGGAAAAGGGTGCGCCCCGTATCCAACAGCAACGGATACTCACCATCGGGCATCTCAAATGGCGGCCTGTATGACAGAGGCATGAACTTGCCTCTACCACGCGTGAAAACGCTGGCGTGCAATATGGGCGTGCCGGGGTGTTCAGGTGTGGGGCAGGGCCACTGCAGGCTCCCGCAGGTTTCGAGGCGCTCGTAAGAGATACCGCCGAAGCTGGGAGCAAGCCGATTGATCTCGTCCATGATCTCATGGGGGCTCTTATAATCGAAGCCCCGCGCACCCATATTCTGAGCAATCTGGCTGGTCACGAGCCAGTCAGGACGGCAGCCATTCACGGGCTCGATGGCCTTCCTGATGCGCTGCACACGCCGCTCGGTGTTGGTAAACGTACCATCTTTTTCGGCAAAGCTGGCTCCAGGCAGGACAACATGGGCTATGGCTGTGGTTTCTGTGGGGAAGATGTCCTGGACAACCAGAAATTCGAGATTGCGCAGGGCTTTCTCGATGTGCTCCAGATTGGGATCGCTCAGCATGGGGTTTTCCCCGATTATGTACATGGCCTTTATCCTGCCCGCGCAGGCGGCATCAAACATTTCAGTTAGTGTCAGGCCCGGCTTCAGACCCGGGGCTTTGCCCCAGGCCTTGGCGAACTTTTCCTGATTCACTGGGTCGCTCACGGACTGATAACCTGTATAGCCCGTTGGCAGTGCTCCCATGTCACAGGCACCCTGCACATTGTTCTGTCCGCGCAGCGGGTTGACTCCCGCTCCCGGTTTGCCGATATTACCGGTAAGCATAGCCAGGTTGCCAACGGCCATTACGCCGTCGGTGCCATGGCTAAACTCGCAGATGCCCATGGCGTACATGATGGAAGCAGGGCTGTTCTGCGCATACATGCGGGCAGCTGCCAGAATGTCTTCGGCGCTCACACCCGTAACCTGGCTGACGCTTTCCAGATCATACTGAGAGAGGGAATCCCTGAAGGCACTGAAGTTCTCACAGCGTTCGGCGATAAAGGCGTCGTTCTGCCAACTATTGTCCAGTATGGCGCGACACATGCCCATTATGAGAGGAACATTGGTGCCTGAGCGTGGCCTGAGCCACAGGTCAGCGTGCTGCACCAGTCCGATGCGGCGCGGGTTTATGATGATTAATTTCGAGCCTCGCCGGGTCGCCTGCTTTATCTCGAAGCCGATGACGGGGTGCGCTTCCGTAGTGTTGGCGCCGATGGACAGCATGCAGGCGGAATCTTTCAGGTCGCCGATGGAGTTGGTCATGGCTCCTGAGCCGAACTGGGTGGCCAGACCGGCCACCGTGGGGGCGTGTCAGAGGCGGGCACAATTATCGATGTTGTTGGTACCAAGCACCGCCCGCGCCAGTTTCTGCGCGACGTAAACGTCTTCGTTGGTGCTGCGTGACGAGGCGATGACGGCAATTTCATCCGGGGCGTATGACTTGAATTTTTCGGCCACCAGGGCAAGTGCGTCATCCCAGTTCGCCGAGGCGAACCCCTTCTCGCCGCGGATAAGCGGAGAGGCCAGCCTGTCGGGATGTTGCACAAAATCGGCTATGCCGAAACGCCCCTTGACGCACAACTTGCCCCTGTTGGACTTTCCCTCCCGGTTGCCCCGCACAGAGACGATTTTCCCGTCGCGTACCCCCAGGTACATGGAGCAGCCGGTGGCGCAGTAGCAGCAGGTAGTAAGCACCTCGGAGGCTGGTATAACGTTATTCTTGGGGACAAGAGCCCCCACCGGGCAGCGCACCATGCACTCCCCACAGGAGCGGCAGATGGATTCCATAAAAGTCTGATCGCCGAAGAGGCTGACGCGCGTGTCGTCGCCACGGCTGACCATTTCGATGGCGTTGATACACGTAATCTCGTCGCAAGTACGGGTGCAGCGACCGCAGAGTATGCAGTAATTGCGGTCTAGCTTAAAGAAGGGGTTGGACTCATCCATTGCCTTCTCGCCAGAGGTGCGGCGCAACATGCGCTCGGTAACGCCCATATGCGCGGCCACCTTCTGCAACTCGCAGCGCTGGTTCTTGACGCAGGTGAGACAGTCGGTGGGATGGTTGGCCAAAAGCAATTGCAGCGTGTCGCGCCGTACCTGGTCGATCTCAGGGCCATAAGTCTTGACCACCATGCCTTCAGCCACCACGGTAGTACAGGCTGTGGGCAGCCCGCGCATCTCCTGTATTTCCACTAGGCACATGCGGCAGCCGGCATAGGGCTTGAGGTCGGGGTCATAACACAAGTTCGGTATGTATATACCCGCCTTAAGCGCCGCCTCGAGGACCGTTGCACCGACCGGGGCACTGACCTGCCTGCCATCAATAGTGCAATTGACCTGTTGCGTCATTTTTTTCCTTTTCGTTGTTCGATGATACCAATGAACCAGTGTGTTTGATAATGGGACTCTGACTACTGCCTAAAAGCGTGAAGCGCTAGCTTTATGGTAATTGCCGGACGAGTTTATAACTGTATCTATACTTCCAAGTTTTCCTTTTCTCATCTGACAGTCGCCAAAAGATTAATCACTAACAACCTGCCAGTTTTGGCATTGGATTAGTTTATCGTCCGGTTACATTGCTGTCAACCATAAAGGCTTGGTAGGAATTGCTTTCGCCAGGTGGCCTTTTAAAAGTATATGATAATTACTTTCTATTTCTGCCATGAGACAACGGAAAAATATATTAGCATGTTTGAGGAATACCGCACACCGCAAATATCCTGCTGACTTACTTTAAGTATCACCAACCCATCCGGCCCAACTCACAGAACAGGTACGTGTAAACTATCATTTCCATTCTAGAAGTGATCCAGGGGTATTGACAACAAATATTTTCGTTTTGTAAAATAGCATTGGCAATCTACCAGATAGATTGCTAATTTATGCGATAGCGTATATGGAGATGAGGTCATGTCTAGAAACAGAAAAATGTGGCTGTGCAGACTGTAATTCAATAAAAAAATGGCGATTACCCCAAAATGCAGGCCAATATATTATCAAAACAAGGTTGTTGGAGGAGAAATGACTAAATCAACCGTTTATGGCCCGGTAGCCTCTTGGCGTTTGAGCCGCTCTCTGGGAATTGATATGCTTTGCACCGAACAAAAAATCTGTAACTTCGACTGCGTGTATTGCCAACTTGGGCCCACTACCAAACCTCAAACGGAACGTCAGGAGTTCGTATCCCTGACAAAGCTCAGCGAAGATCTCACGGCTGCCAAGGGCGTGGCTGCCGATTGGGTCACTTTCTCAGGCATGGGCGAGCCAACACTGGCAGCTAATCTTGGCGCCGCTATCACAACAGTTAAATCTATACTGGGACTTCCTGTGGCGGTGTTCACCAATGGTAGCCTTATCAATCGCCAGGACGTGCGCAGCGAACTGGGATTGGCTGACATGGTAATTGTTAAAATGGATGCCCCGGATGAAACACTTTTCCAGTCTATCAACAGACCGGTAGACGGTATCGAAATGTCGAGTATACTCCAGGGGCTCCAACTTTTCCGCTTTGAATACAAGGGTAAGCTCGCTTTAGACATTATGCTAAGCGATGTGAATAAAGGAAAAGGTTATAAATTGCAGATGAATGCCAGGTTTGCGCTGCCTGACCAGGTACAGCTAAATACCCCGTTGCGCCCATGCGAAATAAAACCACTACCTGCCGCGGAACTTGAAATCTTTCGGAAGAACTGGTTCTGGGACCGTAATACCTTAACCGTTTATGCAGCTAAAAGGCCTGAGGTGTCCCCGATAGATGTAGAAGAAACAGAAAGAAGGCATCCGACGAAACCCAAGACCGAACCTGCTCAGGCTCAATTAACAGCTACCGGGCAGGTGAATGAGGCTCAGCCTCAGCCATCACAATCTGGTTGAATCTAACGTATTACGAGATACCATATTATTTTGCGAGGTATTGAGCCTTCTTTCATGCTTTTTAACAGAACCATTATCAGCCAGCCGGACAGTTATTCCCTATTGAACCAACCCGATGTTGAAAACAAAAGGAGGGTGGAATTAAACGCTCCACCCTCCTTGCTGGCTTAATACTCGTGTGTGGCTGCCTGCCCGCTATTACCCAGTCAACCCACCAGCGCCGATTCGAACTGGCTGTTATACAGTGAGGCGTAGAAGCCATTCGCGGCCAGAAGCGTCTTATGATTGCCTTGCTCGATGATCTCGCCGTCCTTCATCACCAGAATAATATCCGCATTATGGATAGTGGATAGGCGATGGGCGATGATAAAACTCGTCCTTCCTGCCATAAGCTGCTCCATAGCCTTTTGGATGAGGACCTCGGTACGGGTATCCACCGAACTGGTAGCTTCGTCCAGTATCAGTATTTTCGGGTCTGTCAGTATAGCCCTGGCGATAGTAAGCAGTTGTTTTTCACCCTGGGAAATATTCGAAGCCTCCTCGTTGATGACCATATCGTATCCCTTTGGCAGTGTACGCACGAAGTGGTCTACAAAAGCCATCTTGGCTGCTTCTACCACCTGCTCGTCGGTAGCGTCGAGCTTGCCGTAACGGATATTGTCTCTTATCGTACCGTTGAACAGCCAGGTATCCTGCAACACCATCCCAAAAATGCGCCTTAGTTCACTGCGCTTCATGTCTCGCACATCCACACCATCAATCGTGATGGAGCCGCTGGAAACATCATAGAAACGCATCAACAGCTTGACCATAGTAGTTTTACCGGCTCCCGTGGGACCGACGATAGCCACTTTCTGCCCGGGTTTGACGTTGGCCGAGAAGCCGTTGATGACGGGCTTATCAGGGTTGTAACCGAAATGGATGTTCTTGAACTCGACGTTGCCCATAATTTGGCTGAGAGTAACCGGGGTAGCTTTGTCGGGGGTTTCTTCTGCTTCGTTAAGAAATTCGAAAACACGTTCAGCAGCGGCGGCGGTCGACTGCAGCACGTTAGCTGTCTGAGCCGACTGCATCAGCGGTTGATTGAAGGAGCGCACATACTGCATGAAAGCCTGGATATCACCTACTTGAATGCTTCCCCTGACCACTAGGAAGCCGCCCAGGATGGCGACACCAACGTAACCCAGGTTGCCGATAAAACCCATGATGGGCATCATCATCCCGGAGAGGAATTGCGACTTCCAGGCCGCGCCGTAGAGCACGTCATTGAGACCCGTGAATTGCTTGATGGAACGTTCTTCGCCGTTGTACGCTCTTACCACGTTGTGCCCGGCGTACATTTCCTCTACGTGGCCGTTGACATGACCCAGGTAGTCCTGCTGCTGCTTAAAGTAATGTTGCGAGGCTTTGACCACTACGGCAATGAGGACGAAAGCTAGCGGGATGATAACCAATGAAACCAACGTCATCAGCAGGTTGATGGTAAGCATCATTATCAGGACGCCGATTATCGAGGTGATAGAGGTGACTATCTGTGTAAGGCTCTGGTTAAGTGTAGTGCCAACGGTATCCACGTCATTGGTGACGCGCGAGAGCACCTCGCCGTATGTGCGCGTATCGAAGTACCTGAATGGTAGGCGGTCTATCTTCTCGGATATGTCCTTTCTGAACTTATAGGTGACCTTCATGGCCACGCCGGTCATTATCCACCCCTGTATGTAGCTACAGGCAGCGCTGATGAGATATAGAATGAGCAGGATTACGACGATATGACCGATATAACCGAAATCGATGGCGGCACCTTGTACGTGCATGACTTTGGCAACTATGCCCTGAAACAGTTTGGTGGTGGCAGTGCCAAGTATTTTGGGGCCTATCACGGTGAATATGGTACTGGCGATCGCAAAGAAGAACACCGTTAAGATGTGCCGTCGGTAAGGCCTCATGTAACTTACCAGGTTACGCAAGGTGCCCCTGAAATCCCTGGCTTTCTCGCCTCCTCGCATCATAGCGCCGGGACCATGGCGGCCGCCCGGACCAAATGGCATGCCACTCTGTGGGGCGCTCTTGTCCTGTTTTGTATTGTTATTATCGGGGCTCATAAGGATAGCTCCTTCTCAGAAAGCTGGGAGAGTGCCAGCTCGCGGTAGACCTGACAGGTCTGCATCAATTCCTTGTGCGTTCCAATCCCGACGATACGGCCCCCGTCCAGCACCACTATCTGATCTGCCTGCATGATGGTGCTGATACGCTGTGCCACTATCAAGACCGTGGCGTCAGCCGTTTCTCTTTTGAGGGCCTTCCTGAGGGCGGCATCGGTCTTGAAATCAATAGCCGAAAAGGTATCGTCAAAGATATAGATTTCGGGCTTTTTGGCCAAAGCACGGGCGATGGAAAGGCGCTGCTTCTGTCCGCCAGAGAAGTTAGTGGCGCCTTCCGACGTTGTGGTTTCGAAGCCTTTTTCGCTGGCTTGAATAAAATCGAGTCCCTGAGCTACTTCAGCGGCTTTCTCGATATCTGAGATGGTGGCGTCTTCGTTGCCGTATTTGATGTTGCTTGCGATGGTGCCCGAAAAAAGCAGGCTCTTTTGAGGCACGTAACCGATCTTGTCGCGCAGGTCATGCTGCGTCACCTCGCGCACGTCCACCCCGTCCACCAGGATGACACCCTCGCTAACATCATAAAAGCGTGGGATGAGGTTGATGAGAGTGCTCTTGCCGCTGCCGGTGCTGCCCACAAAAGCCGTGGTCTGCCCGAGATGGGAAGTAAACGAGATGTCCTTCAAGACATAATCCTCGGCGCCGGGATAGCGGAAGCATACATCTTTGAACTCCACCTGACCGCGGATGCCCTGGCGGTACACCTTGGCTTTTTCTGGGTCGTTGATGACGGTGGGCGTTTCGATGACCTCGGCTATGCGCTCGGCGGAAACAGCGGCGCGCGGCAGCATGATGAATACCAGTGATACCATGAGGAAGGCAAAAATGATCTGCACCGCATACTGCATGAAGGCAATCATGTTGCCTATCTGTAGGTGGCCGGCGTCGATCTGGTGCGCACCCACCCATACAATAAGCAGGCTGGTACCGCTCATAAGAAGCATCATGGCTGGCATCATAAATACCATAACGCGGTTGATAAAGAGAGTTATTTTGGTGACGTCCAGGTTGGCTTTGTCGAATTTCTTTTCCTCATAGCGTTGGGTGTTAAAGGCACGGATGACCATGAGGCCGGTGAGTATCTCGCGCGTCACCAGGTTGAGACGATCGACCAGTTTCTGCACCGCCTTAAAGCGCGGAACGGCGACGGCGAAAGCCACGCCTATCATAGCCAGCAATGCCATCACGGCGGCAGCTATAATCCATGACATGGAGGCACTTTCTCCCAGCGCTCGGATGATGCCGCCCACGGCCAGCAGCGGGGCATAGAACACGATGCGAAGTAGCATCACCAGCAACATCTGTATCTGCTGGATATCGTTGGTGGAGCGCGTGATAAGCGAAGCCGTAGAGAACTTGTCAAATTCGATATTGGAAAACTCGGTCACCTTGCGGAAGAGCTTGAGACGCACGTCACGTGCAAAGCCGGCGGCTACCCGCGCGGCATAGTAGCCCACCGTCACCGAACAGGCAGCGCTCAGAAGCGACAGCAACAGCATCAGCCCGCCGATACGCAGCATATAATTCGACTGCAGCTTTGAGAGACTGATGCCAACGGTTTTGTACTCACCGGACAGGTAAGCCGAGGCGGATTGTGTGATGAGGTTCTGCGGCAGCGCGGTTACCTGCGCATCCGCACCCTGAACGATGGAGTCAAGCTGTGAGGCCGGCAATTGCCCGATGAAAACAAATGGATCTATCCCCGGCGGAAGAGTTACCCCTGCGGGCAGATAGGCCGCCAGCCCCTGTTGCTCTATGGCATAAGTGATGGTGATAGCTTTGCCGAAAATACCGTCAAGCTCAGCCATCTCGGTCTTGGTAACGCTTCCCAGCTGGTACACCGGCTTGGTAGCCAGTATGGGGTAGCTCTTGACATATTTGGCGTAGTCGGAGGCGGAGAGAGTCTGAGCGTCGAGCAGCGTGTACACCTGCCCGACTTCGTCTTTGTCGCTGCTGCTCATAAAGAGCATGAGACGGTTCATCTCGCTGGCACGTATAGCCGACGGCACATCGTTTTCGATGCCGTTTTGCTGCACGCCGACGTTAAGGATATCAGACGTATAACCCGGCAGCGACAGATCACTGAGGGCCTGTACGAATAACAGCACGAAAATGAATAAAATGAGCCAGGAAAAGGGTTTGAGGAACTTGATCAGTTTTCGCATACATTAATAGTCCTTACTGAAATTCATATTCAACAATCATTGTTTACGCAAACAGAGATATTTCGCAACATCAGGATAGGTATGTTAATGGGAGCTATCAGTATGTATTACCTTCTTGAAACGGGGGACGTATCACTTTGATAAAAGCCGACAGGCCGAGGTACAGATGATTAAGGTCATCTGCGCTCATCCCTGAAAGCATCTTGAAAGACTGCTCTGAAACATGTTGTTCCAGGTTCTCCACCAGTTTTTTGCCCGTATCGGTAGCCTCTAGGAAAACTACGCGCCGGTCCTGCGCGTTTTCCGAGCGTGCGACCAGACCCTGTTCGATGAGCCTGTCGATAATGCCGGTGACGTTGGCAGGAGTGACATCCAGCATATCGGCCAGTTTCTTCGAGCTGATTTTCTCATTCTCAATGATGCATAAAAGCGTCTTTACCTGGGAGGTGCTCATGCTCAGCGTCATCCAGTGCTTGAAGGCGTGGCTGCGCATGGTTT
>Ga0315268_10009630_pt1 | contig 10015 bp, 8 predicted proteins | sample C1_top_MG_FD_204535 | JGI IMG/M metagenome (GOLD analysis project Ga0315268, IMG submission 204535) | Sediment microbial communities from Yellowstone Lake, YNP, Wyoming, USA - C1_top | ecosystem: Environmental > Aquatic > Freshwater > Lake > Sediment | place: USA: Wyoming | collected 2017-08-01 | reverse complement strand
ATTCACTCACCTTCCTTAAGATTTCATTATCGGGCTCGAGTCTAGCAATCCTGAACAACTTCAGCTCTCCCAGATAGGTATGACAGAGCTGTATGTCACGCAGAATCATCTGCATCTTCTCGCGATCTGTGTAGTTCCCGAAAGAATCTCCGTCTCTTTCCCATCCCTTGAATTCGGGTTGGTAGTATGCGTGTGAGTGAAGTCCGACGGCGTGTCTTCGCCGGATGTCCCTCAATATGTCAACGCAGTTCTCCATGATCTCGGGTGTCAAGAAGAATGTCCCATCAACGTGACATTCATGCATCTTGTCGAGTATTCGTGGGACATTGTGGCGAACGCCTTCAAAGGATGGGGTGGACGCGTAGGATCCCGAGCCGAAGTAATCTCTCTCGAGATCAAATGTCAAGTGTACTTTGGGCTTGTGCAGACTATCGCTATGTTCTCGCACTTGATGAGTCTCCCGAGCAATCTTGCCAGAACGACAGGCGGAAGGAGACGCCTAGACCACTTTATGAGCCCTGTCCCCATGCCGAACCGGTCAATCGGCTTCAACCTTGCGGAGCGACATAATCTTTCTAGTTCCTTGAAACTGTACGTGTCCTGATCCGTAACCAATGGGTCCTCGTGAGCTGGTACAACGAACATCACCTTTTTGCCGAGCTCTCCGTGAACCCTAACAACTTCCTTGAGCGCTTCACCTCTGAAGTGCTCGATCACTCCTTCACTATAGGCCAGATCGAACACCCTTCCCACCTTCTTGGGAGCTTCAAGAAGGTCCATAAGCTCAATTCTGGCTCTGCCTCCGAGCCTCTCATTGTTGTGTTTGGCCAACTGGATGACCCGGGGATCATTGTCAACCGCCATGACTTCGTATCCCATTGACGACAGCAATATCGAAAGGAGGGCACTTCCGCACCCGAGCTCTATGATGGATCCTCCTTCTGGGACGTGTTTTTTTATGCGATTGATTTCGGGCGGCCTGAAGGCATAGTAGTGGTACAGAAACAATGGAAGATTGTCAATGCCGCGATCCTTGAAGTACTGAAACCAATCGCGAGAGAGAGGAATCCCCAACTTCACTTCACATTTCGAGCCCTGGATACGATCGAGGTCCCACCCACTGGATCATCGATGATTGCAAATGTGCCATGATCGTCAGATGTTCTGACTCACTCTTGTCCTGCCCAGCCAGTCTTTGTCGCCTGCTGCGTGGTATTCTATTCCCGCCGCCGAGAAGTCTATTCGTTTCCATGCCTCTTCAACATTGTCCAAGACCAGCCTGCATTTCGCAAGACTCTTGAGAATCGTCAATTCGGGCACGGCCATGTACGCTCGGTGTCCCGCGACCACAACGATCGCATCAAATTCCTTCATTCCTTCCGGAAACGAGAAAGTCTCTGTACCGACGATCTGTCTTATCTCATCCTCCGAGTAGTAGGGATCGTGGACCTTTACCTCGATCTCCTTCTCTTTCAAGCGTGAGACGATTCTGAGCGTCGGGCTCAATATGTGAACCTTGAGGTCGCCCTTGTAGGACAGCCCCAGCACGCCGACCTTCTTGGCATCCCGCGACGCTACAGCGTCGGCCACCATGACTGGTAGCTCACTGTCAGTGTCCACGGCCGCTTTCAGTATTGACAATCTCTCCGGATGTCCCGTTCCGGAGAGAAGGTACTGTGACGAGAGGGGGATACAGTATCCTCCGGTTCCGAAGCTGGGGTGGTAGGTTCCTATGTTCCATTTGGTCCCCACTAACTTCAGAACCTCGGTCATATCGACGTTCGGATATGCAAGCGAGAGTTGGTTCGCCAGCGTAATCTCCACATGCCTGTATGCGTTTTCAATGCTCTTCACCATCTCGGCGTGCCTGTGATCTACTGCCGGTACGAGATGGTCGCATACGATTGAAAGCACGTCCGTCATCATTTTTGTTGTCTCTGGAGTTGTTCCGCCGACGACACGAGGGAGGGTTTTGAGGTTCTTTTCCGGGCTTATGAACCAGTCCCGCCTAGGCGCGACACCCACGTGAATGTCCCGGCCAACCCGGAGACCAGCCGATTCCAGGATCGGTATCACAAGTTCATCAGTCTTCTTCGGAGTAAGGGTGGATTCGATTATCATGAGTAGAGAACTATTCTGTTTGGCTTCGAACTTCGCTATCTTCTCCGTTACATCCTTGAGTGCTCCGTCCCAAGGTTTGTCTCCCTTTTCCGTCGGTATCGCGATCAAGTGAACTGCAATCTCGTCTTTCAAGAGCTCCTTCCAGTCTGTGGTTGCCCTTATCATTCCCGCATCAACCAGCGGCTTTGGATCGAAGCCAAGCCAATACTCCAGATTTGCGACGGGCACTTTGCCTTCGTTTACGGCTTGAACAATGCTCGGACTGGTGTCGGTGCCCAGACACTTGACACCGTTCGCTGCAAAGTTCACCAGTGTTGAGTATCCTATGTAGCCGGTTCCCCAAACGCCCACTAGTCGTTGCCCGCTAAGGAGCGCGTGTCTCAAGTCCATCCAGGTCACTCTCGCGCAGTCCAGATTCTCCTGCGTCACGCTCGCAGTACTCTTAATGTTTTCTCCGGATACTCGATTTCCAAATTTGGCTGCCGCATCATTTCGAGTATTGGAACTGTGTTTCTTGCTGCATTGCCACGTGATCGGAGTTGGAATTCGTGTCCAGCAATTGTCCTTGCCCTGCTTATCCGCGGCCTCTTCCCTCTGCAACTTGTCTTTCCCATGATTTGAATAGTGCTTCCAGATCAGCCTTCAGATCGGTCTCGGGACGATATCCCAAGGCTTCCTTGGCTCTAGTGATATCAGCAAGGCTGTGCTTGACATCTCCACTTCGGGGAGGCAGGTAGATCGGAGGCGGGGATCTCCCACCAGCGATCTCGCTCAGCACACGCGCTAGCTCTGTTACGGTGACAGGCTTTCCGGAACCTATGTTGTAGGCCATACCCGCAGCGGTGTTCTTGCTCATCGCTAGCATGTTTGCTTGGATCACGTCTCTCACATGCACAAAGTCTCTGGTCTGGTTTCCGTCCCCGAAGATGCTCGCCGGCTTGCCATCTAGCAGGCTACGAGTGAAGGCCGGTATCACACCTGCGTAGCCATTCGACCCTTGTCTAGGCCCGAAGACATTGAAGTATCTTAGGCTCGCCGTGGGCAACCCTTGAGCTTTGCAAAAACTCGTGCAATAGGCTTCGCCTGCGATCTTGGAGGCCGCATATGGAGATAAGGGTTGAAGAGGCGAATCTTCCGTCACCGGCAGCTTCTTGGGATCTCCATAGACAGATGAAGACGAAGCGTAGACGAAACGTTCAACCTTTTCATCAGAGGCGGCCGCAAGTAGATTCAATGTGCCTCTAACATTGATGTCATCCGTATGCAAGGGATCATCCATCGAGAGAGGGACGCTCACCTGAGCGGCTTCATGGAAAACCACATCGACGTTCCGAATTGAATCCTCGACAATCTTCGGATCTCTTATATCTCCTTTCAGAAATTCGATCGTCTGCTTCTTGATGTGTTCCTCGAGGTTTGTGATTGTGGAATTTGAGAGGTCATCGAGCACCCTGACCTCGTGGCCCTCAGCCACACATCTGTCGACAATGTGGCTCCCTATGAAGCCAGCTCCGCCGGTCACAAGAATCTTCATGCCCCTGTGTCCACCACTCGATACGCAAAACCTAACCCACGAGGATAGGTGTGCAACCTTCTAAGCCTGATGCCCCAGGATCTCGAACATGTCTGACAGTCTGTTTATCTCAAACGCCGGTTTCTGTTCGGCAGTCTTCGGTGTGCTTGTTCGATGCGCTCCAGTCTTGATCCTTACGGTGATCATCTTGGCCGCATTTGCAGGCGCGATTTCATTCGCCAAGTCAGAACCTACGAAGACCGACCGTTCAGGCTTCACGTTACCTAGTCTCTCAAGTGTCCTAGATAGCGTGTCCGTGGTGAGTTTCTCGGATCCTGTCTCTTCGGAAATGGTGACGGCGTGGAACACGTACTCCAAGCCAAGCTGGATCAATTTCTGCCACTGCTTCACAGCTCGGCCCTTCGATGCGACACCGAGCTTGTATCCAGCATCTCTGAGTCTCAGGAGCGTGGGGGCGGTGTCCGGGAACGGCGTCAGGTAGATAGGGCTCGTCGCACGGTAAGCGACTACGCCTGCTGCTATGACCTCGGGGCTCCATTTGAGGCCTAGACGTTCCAGCAACATGTCGAAGTGCCTTGTGTCGTCCGGGCCTCTCTCCTTAGCGATCTCCTCCAGCCTCCGATAGGCTGTCTCAACGTCGATAGGCAGCCCGGCTGATTTCATCGCCATCACAGCGCTCATTCTGGAAGCGCTCAACTGTTGAGACGTATCATATAGCACGTCATCTATCGAAAATAGTAGAGATCCAACTTTCAAGCTATCTTACCACCTTAGTCAATTTCGTGGGTTTGTCCGGGTTGAGCCCTCGGGAGACCGCGCTGTAATAGGCAAATAGCTGAATCGGGACTATAAATGCAAGCGGACTAAGCGGTTCAGACAGCCCTCCCGCGACCATCAACTGGCCTTCTTCACTCCTTGCGACATCGAGCTCAACTACGCGCAAAATGGGTGCACCTAACCGTTCGAAACTCTCCAAGAGCGGGCCGAGAGATTCATGATCGTTCTTCGTAGAGATCGCAACAACAGGTGTGCTCTCATCCACCAGCTGCATCGGGCCGTGCAGGAATTCTCTGGCCGCGTGCCCTTCGGCCATCACGTTGCATGACTCCTTCAGCTTCAATGCCCCTTCGAGAGCGGTGACATAGTTGGCACCTCTCCCTAGCAGGAAGAAGAGGGATTTCTCCCGGTAAGCGTTCGCCGTGGCTTTAGCTTGATCAGTGCATAATCTGATCGTCTCTTGCACTGCCTGAGGAGAATTTTCCAATTCCTGCCGAAGAACCAGGAGCTCTGCGTCGGTGCCAAGATAGGATTCAGAGGCCTCCATGAGCTCGAAGTCCAGGAGAAGGCTTGCGGCGAGACAGCAAACGAACGTCTTTGTGGCTGTGACGGCCTTTTCCGGGCCGGCCTTGGTCAGGACTGCGAAATCTGCGGCCTTGGCAAGTGAGCTTGAGGATCCGTTGGTTACCGCGACTGATCTGATTCTCCGCTTCTTTGCAGTCTTCACCGCAGATAGGACATCCACACTCTCCCCTGATTGCGATATCGCGATGAGGATATTCTCGGTGCTTGGGGGCGCACGGACCCAAGCGTCGAATTCAGAGGCGGGTATCGAGTTGCATGGCACGATACTCGATGACGACATCAGATACTGGCTCACGAGCGCAGCGTGATAGCTTGTGCCGCTTCCCGAGAAGTAGATTAGGCCCATCTTCTCTCTTGCCAGTTCTGACGCAATCCTCTTGCAGCTGCTTCCGATGCTTGCGAGTGTCTCGCGAAGGGCTGTGGGCTCTTCTAGAATTTCCCGTAACATGTGATGGAAGCCCTGATCCCTCTGCACGCCTAACCCACGTCCCGGACACTGAGGGACCGCGAGATATATACGACATTAGACCGACAGACGATTCATAGAAAAGACCACGAGGAAACCCGCGAATTGATTCGTGGGGGGAATTGTGGAACACTTTCGCATATCTGTCCAGTTAAAGTGGTTGGTGCAACATTTCTCTGTTGGGGTGGGTAGCGACGGAGAAGATGCTGCAACTCAATCTTCTGCCGCTCACGGACAGCAAGCACCGCAAACTGCAGGACACGTGCAGCGTCTTCACGACTATTGCGACCGACGCATTTGACGTGATCAAACGTGACAAGCTCAGCAGCTACACTCGACTCCACCACCTCGTCTACGCGAAGAACAAGACAAACGGCGTAGCCAGCCAACTTGTCGAGCAAGCCCAGCGGTACGCTTGGCAACGGCGCAAGGTCGCCTCGAAGATCGAGCATCCATCAGTACGATTTGACAGGCGGCTCTTCAGCTGGAAGACGACCAGACGTGGACACCCTGTCCTGAGTCTCCGAGCGAGCCATGAGCGGCTTGGGCTTCCAATCCGACGGGACGGCGCATACGCTCGTCTTCAGGAGCACCTGCGAGACGGTTGGGTTGTCACGAGCGTTCTGATGACTCGTCACTACCGTTTCTTAGGGCTGCTTCAGAAGGAACCGCCAACCCCGCGAGTTATGGAGAATATGGTCGGCGTGGACCAGAACTCCAATGGCATTGGAGTCACCGTGATGCGTAAGGGGGACGGGCGGATTCTGAGGCAACTCTACCTTGGACGCGACATCTCGCTACGACAGATCCGATACGAGAACCGCCGTGCCAAACTCCAACAGTACAGAGACAAGAACGGCTACGGCCATCGTGGAAGAGCAGGACTGAAGCTGCGGCGACTCAGCGGACGACAAAGAAACCATGTCCGGACAAACACTTGGCTCCTCGCCAAACAGTTGACCGACCTGGCTATGCAGCATAACGCAGCCATCGCCATCGAGCGGCTCTACAAGCTCCGACGATGCAAGGGACAGATGAGTCGCAAGAGTAGACGGAAGACGAATAGGATACCCTACGGGTTCTTCCGCCACGCCCTCACCCACAAATCTACGCAGTTAGGCATACCTGTGCTTGAAGTGCCAGCCAAATACACGAGCCAGACATGTCCAAACTGCGGCCACATCAGCCGTCGCAACCGGAGGAACTGGCGGTATTTCCGTTGTGTACGCTGCCGCTTCGAAGCGAACGCGGATCGTGTCGCGAGCGTGAACATCTGTCGGAAGGCGATCCAAGCGACCTACCCAGTAACGAAACAGGGTCTGGTTCTTCCGACTGGGGCACCCGTCAGCGTGCCCGTCAGGCAAGATGAAGAGGCAAGTTGGCAACCCGAAACGCCTCAGAGTTGCAAGCCAACGATTTCAATCGTTGGTAGCTGACCGCATCTTGACTGTACGTCGTGCATACGAAGATTCAAGATTTGCCAAGGTGACTCCTTGCATCTTCACGTCGTGTTCCTTGAGCGCGAGAATGAAGGCTCCGATGACCGGTTCGAATCTCGGGTGCCTAAGAGCGAAGCGCGGGACATTTTTGCGAAGCTCTCTCTTGAACGGGTCCAAGAGCACCGGACCTGCCTTGAAGACTCCTCCTGTGCAATAGACGTCGGGCTTGCTCATCGCCATGTCGAGACGTCTTGCGACCGTCGACACGAGGTTTGCCAAGGCTCGCCCTTCATACGCGAAAATCCCACGAGCCGCCTTGTCGCCCTTGGCCGCCGCTTGTGCGGCTAGACTAGAGATCGAAGAGATCTCCTCCACCGTCATGGGTTTGTTGTACGCTTCGTGAACTATGTTTTCAAGAGCTTGGAGTTTGAACTTGCCAACGAGCAGCTTCGCGATCGCTGTATTCCTCTCTGTTCCGTCCAGAGCTCGCAAGGCCGCTCGTATTGCGAGCTTTCCGATGTCGTAGGCGCTTCCTTCGTCATCAATGATGTTACCCCAGCCGCCCGCTCGAATCGTTCTTCCGTCAATATCTATCCCTGCAGCGAAGGATCCTGTGCCTGCATTCACCACGATCCCCGGTCTGCCTAATGTGGCCGCGTAGATGGCGATGACCGAGTCGTGGACGACAATTCCACGTTTCCCGAGATGTGCAAGATCGGCCACTTTGTGTCCAGCCCGGAAGTCCCGTGGGGAATCCATTGCTGCTAGACCCATCACGACTGTCTCAATGTTGCTGGCGGACGCACGTATATTCTTGCAGGCCGAGTTCACGCTTGTGCGAATCGCTTTCGCGGCCTTCCATACGCCAATGTTATGGTAGTTCGAAGACGGAGCACGAGCGGAAGCAAGCAGGGTGCCATCAAGCCTTCCCACGACGGCAACCGTCTTGGTGGCGCCACCATCCACTCCCGAGACGAGCATAATCGGCTCCCCCTCAACGACCCAGCGACCTAGCTACCACGCGGGCCTCGATACCACGTAAGCGTGCTACGCCTTGCTTTCACTCTTGTTCTCGCTGTTGTTGATGGTGGTCCTGAAGGCGGGCCGGTAGGCGGGGCCGTAGATGATTAAGCCGTTCCTGCCTTCGTCATCCAGCTTGCGAATGACAACCTCGAGTACTGTACCATTGACGGCTTCACCGGGCACCGCATCAACGATCAGGGCCTTTCCCTTCGAGATTATCTCGAAGTTTGACGTGAGCCGCCTCTGGATTGGAAGCTTCTTGAATGACACAAGCTTCGCGGAAACTGGAAACTGTCTTTGCTCCACTGGGCCCTTGCAGTCCCATTCGAGACATCTGTCCCGAGCAGGGTAGAATACGCGCTCGCATCCATGGCACAGTGTCGCGGTTATGTGGCCGTCATCGAGCGCTTCGATTTCGCCGATGATGCGAGGATGCGAGATCCTGCGTCTTACGATGCGCAGTTTCTGCCTCAAATGATCTTGATAGGTCTCCAGCTTGATCTCTCTTCTTCGTGTCAGATACTGCTCTACGGTTGGAGTGCGGCCACGCTTCCTTAGTATGCCCTCTTGGACCTTCAACCAGGTCGCGATCGTGTACGCTCCTGAGCCGTACGAAACCGCGAGTATGTTCTCTCCTGGAGTTGCGTGATCCAGAATGTCGCACACGGCGATTGGAGTGGATGCTGCATAGGTGTTTCCCGTGTCCAGTACTCTCAGCCAGGGCTTGACCTTCTCCTCAACGTACTCCGGTGTCAGGTGAATCCTCGGTTCAACGCTCTGATCTTCTAAGCCCTCGATCTTTCCCTGACACAGCGTCTTGCATGCCTTTAGCGGCATGTAGCCGGAAGGTTGATGGAATGTGAGATAGTCAAAATCCATCAGCTTCAAGTCCGAGTGTCTTGAAAGCAGATGTTCGATTGCTCCGATCACGTGCTTGACGTAGGCTTCGACTGTGGTTCGTCCGAAATGGCTCGGGTAGGGCATGCCGTCCCGTCTCCAGAAATCCAGCGTCAGGCTTGAGTAGGCCGCAGTGTCTTCGATCGACGCAACAGGGTCATCTCGCCCTACCACAAACGCGCCAGCGCCCGCACCGCATGCGTACTCGAGCGGATCACCTTGGGGCGCCTGCGCGACATCCGCTCCTATCGCGAGCCCATAGTTGATCTTGCCGTCTGCGACTTGCCCTTGCACGAAACTCAGGGCCTGCATCCCAGCGTTGCATGCGCCTTCCAAGTCGGCGACATACACTCTGCTGCCTATGCCTGTGAAGGATGCGACGTGCCTGGCGATTGTTCCAACCGCATATGGCTTTGACTCGGAGCCTACGGCTACGGTACCGATCTTGTCTGGGTCGAGGCCCGCCATCGTGATTGCGTTCAGGCCGGCCTCTGAGGCAATCGTAATCGTATCTTCATCCATGCCCGCGATTGCCTTGTATCGTAGGAGGAGCCCATCTCTGACCTTCCTCAGAAAGTCAGGGAGGTCTTTCCTCTTCGCCTCTCTGGCTTTGACGATTAACTCCGTTCTGATTCGTTGAATAGGGATGTATACCCCGTACCCTACGATGCCAACATCACTACGACTCATCCTAAATCGAAATCCTCACTCAGAACTTAGAAGGCCACTAAGACCCGCCAAACCCTATTTAAATACGATCTACCGACGTGAACCTAGTAATCAACAACAAAGGCGTGTTTTCTAGAGTCAACCGGCGACCAGGAAGACGGCTATTCACTGCGGTACTCCGCAAAGGTCGCAGTATACTGCACCGCTCGGAATTGCCTCGCCGCATGAGATACAATAGTGCCCACGTGCCTGGCTCTCTGGGGCTTCGCGTTCAGGAGTCTGAACGGCTGGAGGCGTTGGCGGCTTCGGAAGGTCGGTCCTGAGACCGTGATCATGTATGTACTTGTGCAGGCCCTTTTGAATCTCAGCATAGCTCACAACTGTGCCTTCCGAGACACCGACAACCGTTCCAAGAGTCCGATCAACTTGGATTCTCTTTTTCAGAAGACCACTCAATGTTGATTCTCGCTTCCATTCTTGAGGAGCGTTTACGTGTAGATTCTA
>Ga0315268_10009629_pt1 | contig 10015 bp, 5 predicted proteins | sample C1_top_MG_FD_204535 | JGI IMG/M metagenome (GOLD analysis project Ga0315268, IMG submission 204535) | Sediment microbial communities from Yellowstone Lake, YNP, Wyoming, USA - C1_top | ecosystem: Environmental > Aquatic > Freshwater > Lake > Sediment | place: USA: Wyoming | collected 2017-08-01 | reverse complement strand
GGCAGGGTCGGGATAAAGGAGAACCAGTGGGGACTGAATAGGTATGGCGAGAATATGATTAATAGTAGTGTTACCGGTGCAACTTGGGGGGGAGTTGCTATGAGCAGCGACGGGAATATACAGACAGCATACTCTATTGGTGGAAATCTGTACGTATCGACCAACTATGGTCAAAACTGGACGGCGAAAGGTCCCTCAAAAGCCTGGAATGGAATAGCTATGAGCTCTGACGGAAAGATACAGACTGGCACGACCACGAGCAGCTATATTTACGTCTCCACCGACTATGGAAACACGTGGAACCAAAAAGCCAATACGGGGTCTTGGTATGATGTAAAGATGAGTTCTGACGGGAAAATTCAAACTGCATGCAACCGTACCGGCTATCTGTATGTTTCAAACGATTACGGGAACACATGGACAGCGAAAGGGGTTACATCATTCTGGGAGAGTATTGACATGAGCTCTGACGGAAAGATACAGACAGCAGTCAATGGCAGCGGAGCCGTGGGAACCTTGTATTTTTCAAAAGATTATGGGAATACATGGATAGTGCAAGGCAGCACAGGAACTTGGAACGGTGTTGCGATGAGCTCAGACGGAAAGATACAGACAGCGATACGATATGGTGGCTACATCTACGTCTCAACAGATTACGGGAGCACATGGAACCAAAAAGGCAGCTCAGGAAGTTGGACGAATATTGTCATGAGCAGCGACGGCAAGATACAGGCAGCAATAAACAATACGGGCATAATCGGTAACATCCATATTTCGACTGATTATGGGAACACCTGGTATCCGAAAGGAATCACTGATGACTGGTATGGCATCGCCATGAGCAGCGACGGAAAAGTAATGACTGTCTTAAATTATAGCAAAAATATATTCGTCTCCTACGCCGACTCCTACACCTTCAGCAATATCGGCATCAACACAAGTAACGCTACTTCCACTTTGACTGTCAATGGCAACATGAGCGTTACAGGTGATGTCTGCACCACAAACGGCAATTGCTTGAGTTCAGCAGGCGGCACAAGCCCTTGGAACGCAAGCAGTGGCAAGGTCTATCTCAACAAGACGACAGATTATGTTGGTATAGGAACTACAACCCCTGCGAGTGAGCTGCATGTGAATGGCAGTAAAGGCATAAGTATAACACCCATCAATCCCGTTTTTGTCAGCAACTACACATCTGATGCATATACTAACTTTTCATATGCTGTCTTTGTGTCTGGGAAATATGCCTATGTCCTGAATGCTTATGGCAACAGGCTTTCTGCCTTGGACATATCGAATCCACGCAATCCCTTCCCCGTTGGTAAGTACGAGAACGAGAGCGACCTGGGTTTTCCTAACCACTTATATGTCGCTGGGAAGTATGCTTATATCGCAGGCCAGGGCAGCCAGAGGCTCACCATAGTTGATGTCTCTAACCCCACCAATATGATTCAGGTCAGCGCCATGACTCCGCCTGGCGCTAATTCTGGAAGGAGCATCTATGTCTCAGGCAGATACGCTTACCTCGGCTGTGACAATGCCCTTTATGTCATTGATGTCTCCAACCCATCTAAACCTGTGACATTGGGTAATTACTCGAACAATGAAGTATACTTCGGTGGTGTTGATGATCTTGAAGTCGCTGGGAAATATGCTTACCTTGCGAGCGGGGATAAAAATACGATAAATATTATTGACATATCAGACCCGTCAAATCCTGTATTTGTCAGCAACTTCACTAACACTAATCTGAATTGGAGTCTGGGTATTTATGTCTCTGGAAGATATGCGTATGCTACAGGTCATGATACCAGCGCTCTTAATATAGTTGACATCTCTAACGCATCGAATCCTGCCCTTGCTAGCACTTATACTAATAATTCAATACTGAATGGCGCAAGTAGTGTGATTGTCTCAGGGAAGTATGCTTATGTAACTTCGCTTCATAATAATAGCCTGGTCATAATAGACGTCTCTAATGCCAGCAATCCTGTACTTGCAGGATATTATATGAATTCGACATTGCTTAATGATCCGCGTGGTGTCTACATTGCCGGGAAATATGCATATGTTGCAGATTATTCTGGGCATTCTTTCACTGTCATCGAGCTTCCTGGCCTCGACTCTCCAACAGCGAGCATCGGTGATATCCAGGCAAGCCATCTGTCTGTCGCAGACAACGCTAACATCCACAACAATCTCTACGTCGACGGTGGCCTTAATGTCGGCTCTGGTGGTCTCTACTCTGACGGCAACGCGGCGATAGCAGGCTCATTGTCAGTCTACGGAGGTCCTTCAACACTTCAGGGAATCAGCATCCCTCTTTCAGTAGGAGACGGTACCAACTTAGTAGGTATGATGGTGAATGCCTCTAATTATGGTGTCTATTCTGTGTTGAATGACAGCGGCACTGATTCTTTCGCTATGCAGGGCGAGGTGTTGAAGTCTACAGGTGAACAGAAGGTTTTTGGTTCGCTTGCTAGGATAGGCACTGAAGGTTATGGCTGGACAGGAGTGTATGCCAAATATGATGATACTGGGGATAGCAATGCTATCAAGGCCTTCCTTGCGAATAAGACTGTTGCAGTCTATGGTTATGCAGGTACCAATAATGATTCTTGGGCAGGCTATTTCGACGGCAGTGTAGTTATACAAGAAAGCGTTGCATGGAGCACCTCTAACGAGAAAGAGTCCCTTCTCTCTGTCGACCAGATGGCACTCTCTCAGCTTAACGGCGGTGCATACTTCGGCAGGACAGGAATCAAGGAGAATCAGTGGGGATTGAGCAACTACGCAAACAATATTTGGACAGCAAAGATTGGATCAGCGAATTGGTACCACCCTGGTATGAGCTCGGATGGGCGCATTATCGCTGTTGCAAATAATAGTGGAAATTTGTACATTTCGACAGATTATGGTCAGACATGGACAGTGAAGAATCAACCATATCTGGAAGACGTTGCCATGAGCAGTGACGGTAAGATAATGGCTGCAGGTAACACGTCAGGGGTGTTTGTGTCGAAAGACTATGGTGCAACTTGGACAGGACACACCCTGACTGGAGAATTTGCCCGCATCGCAATGAGTTCTGATGGGAAGATAATCGCTACGCAGAATTGGGGTACGTATAACTATATATCGACTGACTATGGCAGCACCTGGACTGCAAGAGGTCCTGTTGGTAACTGGCAAGGTATCGCGATGTCTTCGGATGGAAAGATCATTACTGCAGGTAACTTTTCCGGTACATTATATGTGTCTTATGATTACGGCCAGACATGGACCAGCAAAGGTCCTACAAAGTCTTGGCAGGGAATGGCTATGAGTTCGGATGGCAAGATACAGACAGTAGGGACATCTCTTGATAGGATATATGTCTCGACTGATTACGGAAATACATGGAACGCCAAAGGTCCGGTCACGAGTATAGCCCAATGGTTTGGTATCGCGATGACATCAGAAGGAAAGGTGCAAATAGCATTGAATACTTCTGCGTCAGCTGACGTGTGGATTTCAACTGATTATGGTCAGACCTGGGATCAGAAAAGCACATTGCGCGCTGATGGAGTTGCTATGAGTTCAGACGGGAAAGTGATTTTTGTAGCTTCCTATGGTGGAATGGCATATGTATCATATTCATCATCCTACACCAACGGTAATGTCGGCATCGGCACCAATAATCCAGTACAGCCACTGACTATTTACAAGAACATGTCTTCTCAAGAAAAAGAATCCTTGCTCTCAGTAGACCAGATGGCTCTCTCCCAGCTTAATGGCGGAGCCTACTTCGGCAGAGTGGGAATCAAGGAGAACCAGTGGGGATTGAATAATTATGGGAACACGTGGGTAAATAAGACTGGTGGAGGTTCTTTCAATGGTGTTGCGATGAGCAGCGATGGAAAAATACAGACATCGGTAATCGATAATAATGGCTATATTTACATCTCTAATGATTCTGGCCAGGCATGGACGTCGAAAAGTTTTGCTGGAAATAGGTATTTTGTTGCGATGAGTTCAGACGGGAAGATACAGCTCGCGGGCAATTATTCGGGATATTTGTATGTTTCTTATGATTATGGAAACACCTGGACTGCAAAAGTTACCGTCACAAAACTGTGGCTTGGTGCTGCGATGAGCAGTGACGGAAAATTTCAGACTGCGTGCACCAATGGTGATCTGCAATATGTTTCCAATGATTTCGGCAACACATGGACGACTAAAGGCAGTACCAGAAACATCAATAGTTGTGCGATGACTAGCGATGGGAAGATACAGATAGGAGCTGTTTGGCCAGGTTATCTGTTCATATCGAGAGATTATGGTCAGACCTGGTCAGATATTACTAGTGCGGGATCAAGAAATTGGTTTGGTGCTGCAATGAGTTCAGATGGTAAGATAATGGCAGCGACTGATGCTAACATAACTACAGGATATATTTATGTGTCGACCGATTACGGAAATTCCTGGTCAGCTAAAACCAGTGTCGGCACTGGGAACTGGAGGGGTGTTGGGATGAGCGGTGATGGAAGAATAATTGTCGCAGCTAACTACTCCTATGGAACAAGCAACGGTTATCTATACATCTCGACAGACTACGGCAACACGTGGACAGCAAAGGGTATCAGTACATATTGGGAGCAAATAGCGATGAGCTCAGACGGAAAAGTTATGACTGCGACAGATAATACTGGTTTAGTGTATGTCTCCTACGCCGACTCCTACACAAACGGCAATGTCGGTATCGGCACCGATGATGCAGGCCAGGCACTTACATTATACAAGAACATGTCAAGCCAGGAAAAAGAGGCATTGCTTTCCACAGACCAGATGCAGCTTTCCCAGCTGAATGGCGGTGCTTACTTCGGCCGTACAGGAATCAAGGAGAACCAGTGGGGCTTGAATAATTATGGAAATAACTGGACAGCGACGAGTTATGGACTTTACGGATATTGTATCGCTATGAGTTCAGATGGAAGAATAATAACTGTGGGACAAAACAGTGGTCAGTTAATTGTTTCCACCGATTATGGCAGATCCTGGACAAGTAAAGGTGACAGTAACGCTTGGTATGGAGTTACGATGTCTGCGGATGGAAAAATACAGACCGCAGCAGCTTATTTTGGTAATCTGTCTGTCTCAACAGATTATGGTAACACCTGGGTAAACAAAGGTTATACCGCGGGTTGGTATTCAGTTGCTATGAGTTCTGACGGTAAGATACAGACCGCAGCAAACGCTAGTAATGATCGCCTCTTCGTGTCTACTGATTATGGCAATACTTGGACAGCCAAAGGTAGCACAGGAAACTGGCGGGATGTAGCTATGAGTTCGGATGGAAGAATACAGATCGCGACAAACTACTCTGACAAGTTGTATGTTTCCACTGATTACGGCAACACGTGGACAGCAAAAGGTAACACAGGACAGTGGTCAACAGTGGCTATGTCATCAGACGGAAAAATACAAACAGCGGGTAATCAAAGTGGGACGTTGTATATCTCTTATGATTATGGTAATACGTGGACAGCCAAAGGCAGCACAGGAACCTGGCGGGATATAGCTATGAGCAGTGATGGAAAAATACAAGCCGCAGGAGATTGGAGTGGATACATGTACATATCTACGGACTACGGACAGAATTGGGTCGCAAAAAAAAGTGCGACCTGGGGAGGTGTTGCAATGTCTGGTGACGGAAAAATAATAGCTGGAACAAGTTATTCTGATCAGGTGTACGTCTCCTACGCAGACTCCATCACGAACGGCAATGTCAATGTTCTAGGCACTTTCAACTCTTCTAGGTTGTGCGGTACAAGGTTCATTGCTATGGCTCTAGGGAGCATGAATGGTAATTCCGTAGCTGGAAATACCACAGCATTGAGCGGCAATGATGTGACTTACAGCTGTATCACTTGCATGAATACAACTTATAATCAGCAATCATGTTCTACAGTCCCTCCAGCAGGTGTTAAATATTATTGCCACATGAAGGTTACCTGTAATACCTAATGGTGACCTTTCTGCCTATATTATATAGATATTATAGAAAACCAAAGGTTATTTTCACAACTCCGAAGTAAAAACTCATTAACCCATCAAACTGCTCGTTTCTCGCCCACAAATAGAAAACTTTATATATTCCGATTTGGTTGATACCCCTTAATCTTATGATTTTGGAGCGGAAACTATCCCTTCTCAAAGGGCGATGTTACGCAAAAGGAGGTTAGAAAAAGATGGAAAAGACTGATATAAGTAAGCAAACAGTCCTGGTTCTATTGGTTCTGACGCTCGTTGTCTCAATTGTTGGCACATGGACAGTACTTTCTATGCCGACAACAGTGTATAAGACAATAGAGATAGGTGGAAGCCCTGCAGGTCAGGTTCATTTGACAGTAGGAAGCGTGCCATCAGTAACAGGCCCATCAGGCGAATCAGGGAAAGTAGCAATTAACATCTTGAAATAAAGGAGGTTAGAATAAGATGGATGAAATATCAAACAAAACATTGGCAACACTTCTAGTCGTTGCGATAGTGATTTCACTAGCAGGAACATTCTTCGCGATGAGAGGTGTTTCAACAGTCACAAACTTTGTGGGCAGCCCAACAGGTGCATACGGCACTTCAGGAACTGCGAAAGTCAACATTACAGAGACAACGTCAATCACATTGACGAACAACGATGTTGATTTCGGTTCAGGTTCTAGGAACTCGTCACTTTTATCAACATCGAACTGTAACCTGACTACAAACGATACACCTTTGACACCGACATGCTGGGTAACAACAGGATATGCTCCTAAGCCATTTGTATTAGTGAACGACGGAACTACATATGCTACAGTAGATGTTAACAGCTCAAATGCAACTGCTTTCATCGGAACAGGCGGATCAACTGCTGCTGAATACAAGTATGTTGTTAGCGACTCGCAGGAAGGAGCGTACAAGAATCTAAAGAACGCGACAGAAGATGCATGCAAAGGCACTATTACAGCCACAGCATTCACTGCATTCGATCAGACTAACCAGTCTGTCTGCACTAACCTGTCTAATGTAGACTCTGAGGATCAGCTTCAGATAGATATTTGGGTTGCTATCCCTTCAGGAGTACCTGCAACTCAAAAGACAGCCACAGTACAGTTCCAGGCTATAAAGGTTCAGGGATAAATTATCCTTAAATTTTTTTATTTTTTTTTACCATGAAAATTCTCGCATTGTCATTGTTGTTACTTTGCATTCTTACACCTCTAGTATTTTCGACAGGGATTAGCGGCGGTGACCTTGCTCCAGTGATTGACTTTACTCCAAATATGAAGTATGATTTCACTTTTACAGGCATTTCTGATAGGTCTAACAGTGGTTTGGATTACGATGTTTATGCCAGGGGTTCTTTGGCTGCTTACACAACTTTTGATCAGACAGTCTGGAAGAGCTTGAAGAAGGATGAGCAGATTGCTATAGTTGGTCATTTATCCCTTCCTGCTTCTCTGCCCCCGCCTGCACAGGACGAACTTGTTTGTTTCAGGAATGGATGCCCTGGTGGAGGGAATATCTGCGGCACATCTGCTGCGTGCGTAAGGATTACAGTCCGTGTGCCTTATGATGGTATTTTTCCTGTCATATCCCTTGCTGCAAGTAATGTGAACCAGGATGCTATTGAGCATTTCGTGGTAAATATGCATAATGACGGTAAAGAGACTGTCAATCATTGCTCAGGAAGTGTTGATGTTTATAATATTGATAGAAAGAAATTGGGCGATGCTGTGCTAAGCAATATTGATGCCATCCAGTCATTTGGTGGCGGAAGCATGAAAGCTGACTTTGACACAAATGGCTTGCTTCCTGGAAATTACTTTGCTACTGCATTTGTTGATTGTGACAGCCAGAAACTGGAGTCTAATGCATCGTTTAGGATAGGTGAGTTAAAAGTCATTGTTGTTGATTACACAAAAGAGTTGGAGGCAGGGGGGCTCAAGCGCTTTACAACCAATATCGAAAGCGGCTGGAATGATCCTTTGAGCACTTATGTAAGTGTAAGAATCTTTGATGAAAATACTTCTGTTAGTGGAAGATCCCCTACAGATGTCTTAGATTCTTGGAAAAGGCAGAATTTTGATACTGCCTTGGATACTACTAGCCTCCAGCCAAAAGAATACAACGTAAATATTGCTGTTTTCTATGCAGATAAGACAACTACTGCTGAAGGCAAGGTCAGGATTATAGCCCCTGCCAGTAACATGACCTCTATGCAGGAGATTCCTAAATCAGGAGGGTTTAGCACAACAACTCTCACTATCATCCTTGTGATAGTCGTTATAATGCTGACTATATTCAATGTATTGCTGGCATTATATAGGAAGAAGAAAGAATAAATTGGTCGCGGAACCCATTTCTTTATTTCTGCATAATCCATCTATTGGTGGATTAATAAAGATTCATAAGCTTTTTATATTTCCACATACGGGTGGCGTATGATGGTAAAAAAGAATGAAGGTTTCAGTTCAACGACGACCATAGCACTAATAATGATTATATTTATTCTTGGTTTTGGCGGTACTATGTGGTATTATGCACTCTACAAGGTTGTCTATGTGCAATACTATGATATCACGCTCAATATATCAGATGCAAGCGTTATTGGCTTCAGTGCCGACGCAACACTTCATTTTGGCAGGGTGCCTAATACAGGAGGCTTTTCAAAGAAGGAAATTAACCTGATAAATGATTTTGATTTTCCAGTATTGGTGAATGTCAAGGTGAAAGGGCCTGTTTCGCCATTTATCGCTATGAATGAAAGCGACTTTGTCTTGGCTCCAAAAGAGGTTAAGCATGTTATTGTCTTTGCTATTGTTCCTGACAATTACAACAAGACCAGTGACTTCACAGGTATGGCGAGAATAAGATATATCAGGCAGTAAGATTTACACGTGGCAGCGCCGCCGCTTTCTGCGTCAATCTGTCTTTAGAATCAAAAACCGGCCGCTTCAGGTGAACAATTCTGTTTTGCGTCAGCAACTTCATATATACACTGCGGTGAATGCCGGAAATGCGTGATAGCAGCGCGGCGCTGCCGTGCTAAACAAATCAATTCATCATCCCATACCATCTAAGAAGCAGTCTGTCTTTTGCGCGTACCAGTTCTGGTCCTGTTCCCTGCAGTGTGACGCAGGTGTTGTCGAGTGTTATCTTTGTCTCGTTGTCTTCCTTGAAGTATATGACTGCTTTTCCTGGGTCCCCGCAATTGACGACGCCGGCATCCTCGCATGCTTTGGTGATGTTCTTTGTGCATGCTGCTGTCATGTTGTAGCTAAAAGCCCATGAGAGGCTTCGAGACAATCCGAAGTTTGCTACAGCGATATACTTCAGGTCGTATCCTTCAGGGTCGAATGTGATGTACAGGTGCCTTCCCTTGATGAAATCCATCGTGAGCTGTCCTTCTACTGTTATGTTTTCGACTGATTTTGGGTCGAAGTTGAATGTGACATCGTATGTTGTCGTGTTCTTCTTTAGCTGTGAGTACCACAGCTCTCCGTATTTGACGAATGAGTATCCGTTGTACATGTAGCCCTTTGAAGGCGACAGTTTACCTTCAATGTTGAGCGCATGCATGTCGTCGATGGTCAATGTCTTCTCATTGTGTGAGACGAAATAGAATATCACCGCGAATATGATTATTATCCCTATGACGCATCCTAGCGTTATTAGAAGTATCTTTGTGTCTTTTCTTTTCTCTTCTAGCGTCTCCTCTTTATCTTCGTCATCTTCATCATGTTTCTTTGCAAGTTTCTTGCTCTTTGAGACGTCGACTATCGCGTCCTCTTTTTCCAGATCCAGGGCCTGCTTGAGTTGTTTTAGCTGTTCAGGCTTTACCTTTGCCATGTTGCTTGCCATCTTTACACCTGTTCCTTGTCTTGCATGTCAAGCATCGCATATAGAATCTTGTCTTTTAGCGCTATTATTGTGTATTCATCTGACTCGAGGATCACGCAGTCGCCGGATACGCGGGCTTTTGTCTCGTTTG
>Ga0315268_10009628_pt1 | contig 10016 bp, 8 predicted proteins | sample C1_top_MG_FD_204535 | JGI IMG/M metagenome (GOLD analysis project Ga0315268, IMG submission 204535) | Sediment microbial communities from Yellowstone Lake, YNP, Wyoming, USA - C1_top | ecosystem: Environmental > Aquatic > Freshwater > Lake > Sediment | place: USA: Wyoming | collected 2017-08-01 | reverse complement strand
CCGGGTTGATGGTGCTTGGTGTGATAATTACCTGGGGCGTAAGTTACGCACGCAACAAGGCCTATGTTGCCGATGTGAGTGGCAAAGCTCAGGCGGTCGCCAAGCAGGTCGAGCTTTTTCCGGTCACAAGAACAACCGAGGTGGTGAGTATGCTTCCGCTGCTGAAAGCTGTGAGCGATCTCGCTAGCACTCCCACTATCAAGCTCGATAAGCCGCCATTGTTCATGACTTTTGGCCTTTACCAGGGCGATAAGCTGGGGGCTGCGGCGAACAGCGCCTACCATCGCTTGTTGCGCGATGTCTTGCTGCCGCGCCTGGCAGTTCGCATCGAGGAATTGCTGCGCAGCGGCGGGCAGGCTAATTCCGAGCTGCTGTACGAAGGCCTTAAGGCCTATATCATGTTGAACGATCCGACGCACCTTGACCCCGTCTCGCTCAAGGCTTTCGTCACGGCAGAATGGGAAGCCACTCTGCCGCGTGAAGTCACCGCAGATCAGCGCAGAGAGCTTGAAACTCATCTCGACCATTTGCTGGATAGCGGTGAAATTTCATCGATTATTCGCGCCGATACCAATCTGATCGCGGCGGTGCGCAACCAGGTCGCGCAAACTCCACTCGCGCAGCGCATTTATAACCGGCTGAAGCATCAGGGGGTCGGGGCGGACATTGCGGAGTTCAATATCGCCAAAGTGGTCGGTCCATCTGCCGCGCTAGTGTTTACGCGTGGCAGCGGGCAGCCTCTGAGCAAGGGCGTTCCCGGCTTGTTCAGCTATAACGGTTACTACAAAGCTTTCGTAAGTGCCTCGGAGGATGTGACCAAGCAATTGGTGAGTGAGGAGGGCTGGGTGCTCGGGGCGCAGGAGAGCAATGGCGCAGGTTTGTTGAATCCTGAAGCCAAAGCACGCCTGCTGGATGAAGTGAGGCGTTTGTATTTGCAAGACTATGCAAAAACCTGGGAGGTGTTCATCGCCGACATCAAGCTGGTTAGTCCGGGTAGCTTGCAAGAGAGCATTCAAGCGGCGCGCGTGCTTTCTGCAGTGGATTCACCGTTGCCGGTGCTGATGCGTGCCATCGTGAAAGAGGTGACGCTGGTCAAAGTTGATGAGACTGACAAGACGGTAGTCGACAAAGCGACAGACAAAGTTGCCAGCACGCGCGAAAACCTGTTGAAGATGTTCGGCCAGAGCGGGCAGGCGACGACGACGGTGGCCGTGGTGTCGAGACCCGAAAACATCGTCGATGACCGCTTCGACGGGCTGCGGCGCATGGTGCGTGCTCCGGCACCCGGGCAGCCAGCCCCGATTGATGGAACAGTCGCGTTGATCAACGATCTGTATACACAGCTCAGCGCAACCGAAGCGGCTATCAAAGCGGCCACTGCTCCACCGGCCAGTGAAATACCCAACAAGATCGGAGCCGAGGCGGGTCGCGTGCCTGAGCCCATTCGTTCGTTGCTCACCAGCCTTTCGGCCAGCGGCAGTAACCAGGCGCTGGGCGCGACTCGGGTGAACTTGGGGCAGGCACTGAATGCCACATTGGGCGACTTCTGCAACAAAGCTATCGCTGGGCGTTATCCATTCGTCAAGGACAGTCCGCGCGATGTCACGCAGGACGATTTCGCACGCTTGTTTGCTCCCGGTGGTTTGATGGATGAATTTTTCCAGAAAAACCTCGCAAATTATGTTGACACTTCGACGCGCCCCTGGAGTTTTCGCCAAATCGGCGACGCCGGTGCACATAAGTCTTCCGAGGCGCTGCAGGAGTTTTACCGGGCACAAGTGATACGTGATGTATTTTTCCGCAGCGGGGGGAGGGTGCCGACCATCAAGGTGGATTTCAAACCATTGGAAATGGATGCTTCGATTACCCAGTTTAATCTGGACATAGACGGGCAGCTGGTGAAGTACAGCCACGGCCCGCAGGTGCCGATTTCAGTGCAGTGGCCCGGCACACGCGGTGGCATGCAAGTGCGCTTGCAACTTTCTCCTGCCGGCACCGGCACCACTTCGGGCCAGTTGTTCGAAGGGCCGTGGGCTTTGTTCCGCATGTTGGATAGAGCGCAAATTGCACCGACCGCACTGCCGGAGAAATCCAATGTTACGTTCAGCATCGATGGACGCAAAGCGCAGTTCGAGGTGATCAGCGGTAGTGTGCAAAATCCGTTCCGCCTGCGTGAACTGGAACAGTTCCATTGTCCGGCAAGCCTGTAATGACTGGCAATACGGCACTGGCAGCGGGTTGGTACGGCAAGATTCCTGCGCTGGGCGATTTCGCCTCGCGCGGCTTGCCGCATGATTTTGTGGGGATATGGGACTCCTGGTTGCAGCATTCGATTGCCTCCAGCCGCGCACAGCTCGGCGAGCAGTGGCAGGAGTTATATCTGACCAGCCCGATTTGGCGATTTGCTTTGTTGCCGGGCGCCTGCGGCAGCAGCGCATGGGCAGGGGTGATAATGCCCAGCGTGGATAAGGTCGGGCGATATTTTCCGTTGACCATTGCGGCGCAGCTGGAGCCCAATATGCACAACATCGCACAGGCCGTTGCCGCGCAGAAATGGTATGAGGCGCTGGAGCAGATTGCACTGTCCATGCTTGCACATGACGCCTTGCCTGCGGAATTGGAACAGCGTGTGGCCGAAACATCTTTGCCATCAGCAGGTAACGTTAACGATCAGGCACAACAGCGCGCTGCGAAGGAGTTGGCTGCATGGTGGCAATCAGGATCAGGCGCGCCCAAGATGCTTGAATTACCCAGACTGGGTGCTCTGCCGGGCCTGCTCGACGCCGCCGCATATGACGTTCTGGCGGCTACCGGAACCGGGAAATCGTTGTGGTGGACAGCTGCGGATGAGGCAGAGACAGCGCAGCTGCACTGTTTTTCCGGGCTGCCCCCCGAGGAGTATTTTGTCACCCTGCTGCAAGGCGTTGCTCCCGCTCAGGGGTAGTCTTTGTTTCGTGCCATCGACAGGCTGCCAGAGTAGGCCGTGATGCAATAATAATATTTTTCCGCCTGACAGTGTCCTGCAGGCCGTGCGCTAATTGTTCGAGAGAAGGGCGTTTGTAATGCGTATCAAGGTAATTAGTTATAACGGCTTGCCGCCCGTGCAGCCAATTTCTGCCGAGATCGGAGAGCAGGGCGGTAGCATTGGCCGAGATGACAGTAACACGCTGGTGCTGCCTGACCTGGCTAAGCACATTTCACGGCTGCATGCTGCCATCACTTTTCGCGGCGGCAATTTTGTAATTCAGGATCGCGGCACCGTGACGCCCGTTTACGTGAACGGTCAAGAACTCGGTAACGGGCAAGAGACAGTCATCGTAGCCGGTTATGAGATTGCAATTGGCGGTTTCAAATTGCGTGTAATGGATGGTAATGCTCCTTCCGGAAACCTGGATCAATCTTATGCCCCTCCACGCCCACCCGCGGCTGTGGAATCGCCCAAGGATGATCCACTGGCAATGTTTGGTACCAGCTCGACCACAGTCAACCCGTTTGCCGATTTGCTCGCGCCGGCGACATCCTACAAACAAGCAAAAGATGACACTGCGCCATTGAAGAACGCTTTTGGCGCACCAGCAGCCACGTCGTCATCGAGCATTATTCCGCTCGACTTCGATCCGTTTTCTGATTTCAAGCCGACCCAGCCACTGGCTCAACCAACCTCCCCTGTGCGACCTGCTGTGGAAGTGGATCACGGGCCGCTAACGTCTACAGCTGCGCCTGGTATCGATGAGTTGTTCGGACTGGGATCCAGCACAGGCCGAGATCCGTTTGCTTTGGGCAATCCACTGGCAGAGCCGCTTCATCAGCCTGTTGTCGCGCACAGCGTCGACCCGTTGGTGGCGCTCGACGCGGCTTCGGCAGACAAGATAACCAGTGGCATCCCCCCTCTAAATGATGCCCCAGCGTTATCCAGTGAGGTTCGCACATCGGAAAAAAAATTGGGCGACACAGTGCGCATGTTTCATGCTCCGGCGCGTCCAGATAAGCCTGCCAGGCTATCGCCCCAAGCTCAAAACAGCGCATCTGCTCCGCAACCTTCCGGCATGTTACTGTCGTGGGAAAGCGCCGAGCCCAGTGCTGGAGTTGGAGAGATCAAAAGTGTGGTGGTGCCTTCGCCCAAGTCTGATCGGGGAGAGCAAGCACGCACCGAGGTGCAGTTGCAGAAACCGTCTGCAACGAAACCAGTTGTGGTGGAAGAAAAACCCGTTACATCACACGCGGGGGAAGCAGCCAGCCATAACGAGTTGCTGCAGGCATTTCTAGCCGGGGCAGGAGTACCCAATCTTGCGCTTCCCGGCAAACTGACACCAGAGATGATGAATATGTTCGGACAATTATTACGCGAGGCGACTCAGGGTACCTTGGACTTATTGCTTGCTCGTGCGCTCACCAAGCAAGAAGTGCGAGCCGATGCCACCATGATAGTGGGCAAAGAAAATAATCCGCTCAAATTCTCGCCGAGTGTGGAAGTCGCGCTGTCTCATCTACTGGCTCCGCAGGGTTATGGCTTCATGATGCCAAAGCAGTCCATGAAAGATGCCTACAATGATTTGCGCTCGCACCAGTTTGGTTTTATGGCAGGGATGCGTGCAGCGCTGACGGGAGTGCTGGAACGTTTCAACCCGGGCCGATTGGAGCAGCGTCTTACGCAGAAAAAGTTGATCGATTCGATACTGCCGATGCAACGCAAAGCCAAGTTGTGGGATCTGTTTGCTGAGTTGTATGGCGACATATCCAAGGAGGCGGAGGAAGATTTCCACGAGTTATTTGGCAAGGCGTTTCTGCGCGCGTATGAGGAGCAGATAGACAAGCTCAGGCAAGAAGACAAGTCGCGTAAGTCGTAACTCAACCTCCATGCAACTCGAAATTCTTGTGCTTTCAAAAGCGGGTGGCAGACAGGCCAATGAAGATGCTTGCGGGTGCTGGTCGAGCACAGAAGCGACTTTTTGCATTCTGTCCGACGGCGCCGGCGGCCACGCCGGCGGGGATGTCGCGTCCAAGATCGTGGTGCGGCACATACTCGAATGGTTTCACGATAATCCGGAATGCAACGCGCAAGCGATAGAGGGGGCGTTGCGCTGCGCTAATGCGGCGGTGATCGAGGGCCAACAAAGCGACGCGCACTTGGCCGACATGCGCGCCACGGCGGTAGTGGTGGCCATCGACTCAAAAAATAGCCAGGCCATATGGGGGCATCTTGGCGATTCCAGGCTGTACTTGTTCAGGCACGGGCGCATCATCACGCAAACACGCGACCACAGCGTGGTACAGAATATGGTGGATGCCGGCTATTTACAGTCGCACGAGCTGCGCAGTTCCCAGCATCGCAGCCAGCTATACGCTGCACTCGGCAACAGTGATGAGTTTGAGCCACGTGTCGAGGCTGTTCCATACGGCCTGCATCACGGCGATGTGATTTTGCTTTGCACTGACGGGCTGTGGGAGCATATTGATGAGCGTGATATGGAGAGCACGCTGAATGATTCTGCTAGCGGTGCGGAATGGTTGCAGGCGCTGGAGAGTCGTGTGCTCGCCATCGGACACAAAGGGCAGGATAACTATTCGGCGATCGCGATTTTATGCCGCGACGTTTAGTCTTCCATAATTTGATGCTAAAGTGATCGTTTTATATGTTTTGAATGGCTCGGATCGCACAGTTTCATTTTGTCGATTCAGTAAATGGTCAGAGCTTGCAGGTATCCCAATATCGCTGTGAGTTATCCTTTCAAGAAGAATTAAGGGAAAAATAAATTGGCTGACATAAGCACAGAAGACATTGCAGAGTTATTGCAAGAGATATCGCCTGAAGAACCATGTGGCACCAATCTCGAATATGATTCCGAATTCCTTGAGCTAGAGCAAGCAGTTAAAGGCAAGCCCGAGGTGCAGTACGGCGACACGATAACGCCAGAGGAACCGCCTGACTGGAAACAGGTCAAGTCACTGGCTCTTAAACTTATTCATCGCAGCAGAGATTTACGTATTGCTCTCCCTTTAGCGCGCTCAATGTTGAAGCTGCAGGGTGTCTCTGGCCTGGCCGCAGGATTGCTACTAATAGAACAATTGCTGGAGCAACGCTGGGATAGTGTTTACCCCCAGCTCGACCCGGATGATGGTTTTGACCCCATGTTGCGCGTTAATACATTATCGTCGCTGTGCGAGCCTTTCACCGTATTGAAAGAAGTCAGGGAGGCTTGTCTGGTTTCATCGAAAACCTGCGGCCGTTTCAGTCTGCGCGAAATCGATATGGCAACGGGTGAAATGGAGGTGCCGGAAGGCGTCGAGAAAGCTACGTTGGGGGTGATTGATGCGGCCTTCAGAGACGTGAACCCTGGCGAAGTGCAAAAAACGTACGCTGCACTTGAACAAGCCTACCAGAGCGTTTGTCGGATAGACGCTATTCTGACTGATAAAATTGGAGCTTCTCAATCATTGGATCTAAGTGTGTTGTCCAAAATGCTGAAGCGGGCCTGCGATTTTGTTCGTGACAGAATGGCGCAACCAACAGCGGGACATATTGCGGATCATTCTGCTGAGCCTGCAGAGGCAACAGGAAGTGTTCAAACTCACGCAAGTCACGCTGCCATCAGTGGCGAGATCAGAAGCAGGGATGATGTTTTCCGTTCACTGGAAAAAATTTGTGATTTTTATGCGCAACATGAGCCATCCAGCCCTATTCCGTTGCTGCTGCGTCGTGCACAGAAGCTGGTTGACAAGAGTTTTGTAGAAATTTTACAAGATATGGCGCCAGATAGTTTGGCGCAAATATATAATATTAGCGGTACTCAAAATGAATCCTAGAATTTCATAATTAGATTTTTTCTGCGGGGTACTTTGTTGGTGTTGATAAAAATAAGAACAATACTGGTTTGAATTGGCATCAATATTTCAAGTATCATCAAGTAATCAATTATCATCAAGTAATAATAGCAACTGAACGAGGAGAAATTCCGTGGCAAAAGAAAGCAGTCAAAAATTTATCGCCCGCAATAGGGCACCCCGTGTGCAGATCGAGTATGACGTTGAGGTCTATGGCGCAGAAAAAACTGTACAGCTTCCTTTTGTGATGGGGGTTTTTGCCGATTTATCTGGCAAACCAGCGGATCCATTAGCACCCGTGGCGGACAGAAAATTTCTTGAAATCGATGTTGATAATTTCGACGAGCGTCTGAAATCGATGAAGCCGCGTGTCGCAGTGCAAGTGCCGAATACGCTCACCGGTGAAGGCAATATGGCAGTCGATATAACCTTTGAAAGCATGGATGACTTCACTCCCGCCGCAGTTGCGCGCAAGGTGGACTCGCTGAACAAACTGCTTGAAGCGCGCGGTCAGCTGTCCAATTTGCTGACCTATATGGACGGCAAGACTGGAGCTGAAGATCTGATCGCCAAACTACTTAAAGAGCCGGCACTGATGCAGGCACTGACAGCGGCGCCCAAGCCTCAGGAATAACAAACGCCGCGTTGGCATTGCACTTTTGGTGTACCAATTTTAAGAAGGAAGCATTCCATGGCTACAACAAGTAATGAAGCGATAGCACAATCAGGCGAAGTGGCGCTTGAAGTAGGAGATTTTGCCAGCCTGCTGCAAAAGGAATTCAAACCCAAATCTGACAAGGCCAAGGACGCGGTAGAAAGTGCGATAAAAACCCTGGCCGAACAGGCGCTAAGTGGCACCAATCTGATTTCAGGTGATGTGCTGGGAACCATAGAGTCACTGATCGCAGCGCTGGATAAAAAACTGACCGAGCAAGTCAATCTGATCATGCATCATGCTGAATTTCAGTCTGTTGAAAGCGCTTGGCGTGGCTTGCATTATTTGGTCAACAATACGGAAACTGACGAGTCACTTAAAATCCGTGTGATGAATATTTCTAAAAACGATCTGCATAAGACATTGAAGAAATACAAAGGCACAGCCTGGGATCAAAGTCCGATTTTCAAAAAACTGTATGAAGAAGAGTATGGCCAATTTGGCGGCGAACCGTATGGTTCGCTAGTGGCCGATTATTACTTTGACAACAGCGCACCGGATGTCGAGTTGTTGTCTCAGATGGCGCAAATCAGTGCGGCCTCGCATGCACCCTTGATCACGGCTGCAGATCCTAGCGTCATGTTGATGGACTCCTGGCAGGAACTGGCCAATCCACGTGATCTGACCAAGATATTCCAGACGCCTGAGCATGCTGCATGGCGTGCTTTCCGTGAATCCGAAGACTCCCGTTACGTTGGCTTGGCAATGCCTCGTTTCTTGTCACGTGCCCCCTACGGTGCCAAGTCAAATCCTGTGGAAGAATTCGACTTTGAAGAAGATACGGGCGGCTCCGACAGCAAAAAATTCACCTGGGCCAATGCAGCCTATGCGATGGCTGTCAATATCAACCGTTCATTCAAAAACTATGGTTGGTGCTCTCAGATCCGTGGCATAGAATCGGGCGGTGCGGTGGAAGGCTTGCCTGTCCATACTTTTCCGACTGATGATGGCGGGGTTGATATGACGTGCCCAACCGAAATCGCGATTAGCGACCGTCGTGAGGCGGAGTTGGCAGCAAATGGTTTTATGCCGTTGGTGCACAAGAAAAACAGTGAATTTGCTGCTTTCATTGGTGCGCAATCCATGCATAAGCCTGCTGAATACGACGATGCGGATGCGACTGCCAACGCCAACCTGGCGGCACGCTTGCCGTACCTGTTTGCTACCTGCCGTTTCGCTCATTACCTGAAATGCATCGTGCGTGACAAAATCGGGTCGTTCAAGGAAAAGGACGATATGGAAACCTGGTTGAATAACTGGATTGGACGTTATGTCGAAAATAATCCGGCAACGGCAACGGAAGCCGACAAGGCCCGCAAGCCACTGGCTGGTGCAGAGGTGATCGTGGAAGAGATCGAGGGCAATCCCGGTTATTACCGTTCCAAATTTTTCTTGCGGCCGCATTATCAGCTGGAAGGTCTGACAGTTTCATTGCGTCTTGTTTCAAAACTACCTTCGGGCAAAGCTTGAGGTAAAATAATGGTAAGCCATGGGGTTGGGAGTGGTGGTTGCAGGTAACGATTTTTGTTGTCTGTTTGGTAATGTAAGTATTCCGGTCAACCATTGCGGAGTGCATTTGATTGTGCATGCAAAAGTTGGTTACGGTAATTTAATCTAATAAGAGGAAAAATATGATTCTGCTTAAATTTGCTACAGCTATAAACGGTGACTCCATTGTTGCTGGTCATGAAAAATGGATTACCTGCGATTCGATGCAAATGGGTGTAGGTCGCGCTATTTCTGCCAGTGGTGGCGGCGTGGACAGAGAAACCAGCAATCCTTCGTTCTCTGAAGTGACACTCACCAAATCAACGGATGTTTCTTCTGCCGATCTGTTTATGCAGTCGGTTTGCGGTAAGGGATTGGGCAAGGCGGAAATCCATTTTCTGCAAACTGGCGGTGCCGATAAGGCGCAACAGGTTTACATGAAGATTGAACTGGAAGACGCAATCGTCAGTTCGTATTCGATGAGTAGCGGCGGTGATCGTCCTACCGAATCCTTCTCGTTGAACTTTACCAAAATCAGCTACCAGTACGACGCATTCAGCGGAACGAAAGTCACTACTGGTACGGCCAAGAAGTGGGATCTGCAGAAGAACGCAACTTACTAAGTCATTAGTGTGTAACTAGTCCGTGAAATGTCCAGGTCCGTCCTGGACATTTTATTGGCAAGTGTCTGTTTAACCCCCGCACGTTCAGAAGCGATTTACAAATAAAGTGCAAGTAAAACTGTGATCATTTAGGGAGAGAGCATGTCTGCAGCGGAAGCAATAAACGCGCTAAAAGCAGGAAATCTGCAACAAGCGTTGCAAAATCTGCAGCAAGATATTCGTCAGCATCCCGCAGATCCCAAACGTCGCGTATTTCTGTTTCAATTGTTGGTTGTATTCGAACAATGGGACAGGGCTGTGACACAGCTTAACGTCATCGGTGAGCTAGATGCAAATGCCATGCCTATGGTGCATGCTTACCGTGAAGC
>Ga0315268_10009627_pt1 | contig 10016 bp, 9 predicted proteins | sample C1_top_MG_FD_204535 | JGI IMG/M metagenome (GOLD analysis project Ga0315268, IMG submission 204535) | Sediment microbial communities from Yellowstone Lake, YNP, Wyoming, USA - C1_top | ecosystem: Environmental > Aquatic > Freshwater > Lake > Sediment | place: USA: Wyoming | collected 2017-08-01 | reverse complement strand
CGATTCTCATCGCGTCGGGTAATTATAGCCGCGCTGCCAGGCATTTGGCAACCACCCCCCTGATTCAACCGCGCGCCTCCGGTCTCATCCGCCGCACACTATTTGGATCGCCAGCACGTACTTCGAGCAGCGCGCGGGGCGGAAGGGGAACTGATTCGCAATCCACGCGACTTCTTCAGCCTTCTCGGCCGGGTACTTCAATTCCAGGACGACCTGCGGCCCTCGCGCAAAGGCCTGCCAAGGCCGCTGGCCTTTCGCGCGCAGCCCGAAGAACTCCAGTTGACAATCAACGGTGAGGCGAATCCCCCATTGCGGGCTCACGAAATAGAAGCGGCGATAGCGATTCGCGACCACCGGCTGGACAAAACGGAGCAGGTGCCGGAACTCCTCAGGCAGCCCAGGCGCGCCCCTGCACGCAGCCACCAGTCCGTCGCACGCGCCGCCATCAACCCGCGCCGGGGGCAGGGCCAGGCTTTCCTTCCAGCTTACGGCGCCGCGCTTGAGCTTGCACTCCAGCACCGGGCGCTCGATAAGCCCGCTGTCCGCCCCGTACCACCGGATGCGCACCTTCCGCCTGCGACCGGCACCGGTGACGTGATCGAAGTAATTGATCAGCCCCGGGGAGTCAAAATAGAGGTTGTTGACCATCCGTTCCGGATAAGCTTCGACAAAGGCCGCCGGGTGGCGTCGCACCAGCGCCAGCGCACCGGCGAGGCTCAAGCTCTCAGGAACAAACTTGCGTTCGTGGCGCGGGCTGCTGCGGGTGATCATAGCGTCTCTATCGGCGCCCAAGATTCTTCGACACGTGGCTATTCGCGCAACGGTAGGGCGCGCAGTCCGCTGCGCGCCGCCACGGCGCCTTTAGTCGGCGAACCCACGGTCAGCTACAACGCTCAGCCGCGCCTCGGCGCTAATCCCACGCAGGTCGCGACTGAGTTCTTCCAGCCGGGCGGGCTCCGGCACCGCCACCCGAAAGGAAGCCTCCAGCGACTCCGGGGTTTGATCCAGCCGCTCCAGGCTGGCCACGATGCCATGCTGCTTGAAGAGTTCCTGCAACCGGGTCACGCCCAGGTTGGCCGCCGCGGGGCTGGTGATGGCCAGATGAAGATTCGCCGCGTCCACGCGCCGGCGAAACACGTGCTGCAGGGCAATGATGATGACGATCCCCACAAAGGCCGCCGCCGTGATCAGCACTTGGCCCGCCCCCAGCCCCAAACCAATCGCGATGGCCAGAAACAAATAGGTCAGCTCCTCCGGCTCTTTGATGGCCGCCCGGAACCGCACAATCGAAAGCGCCCCCACCAGGCCCAGCGAGAGCGCCAGCGATGACTTGACGATGCTGATGACCAGCGTCGTGGTCACGGCCAGCAGGAGGAAATTCCGCGCCAGCAGCCGGCGGTTCGACAACGAGCGGCCAAACCGGATATAGACCAAGCCCAGCAGCAAGCCCAACACGGCCGCCAGGGCGAGGTTCAGGCCGAAGCGCGACAAGGCCATCGCCGCATTAGGGTCCCCAAACAAGTTCACCCCAAACAAGTTCACCCCAGACAAGTTCATAGTCTATGATTCTCTGTAACGCCAGGTTCACGCGCGACACTGCGCTTTTCCAGTAAAAAGCGCCATCCACGGGCCAAGTCTGCCAACTTTCCTGGAAGAAGAACTCCTCGCTGCTGACTTTGCTGAATAACCGCCCGCTGATTTTGGAAGTGCGTTTCGGCGGCGTTTCTGCGCAGAATGCCTCCGCCGTTGCGTATGCCGACGATTGTTCCATCCCGCGTCTGTGCTCTTGGTGTTACTGGTGCCGTTGCCTTTTGTCTGGGGCAGGCTCAACCCCAGCCGGCCGCGGAGGCGGCGAACCCGGCGGCGGCGGTGGCCCAGCCGCGTGGGCCCGACGGCAATGGCGCGGTCGCCATCACCGGTGAAATGAAGCAGTGGCACAAAGTCACCCTCACCCTCGCCGGCCCCTTTGCGCACGAGTTGGACAACGCGCCAAATCCGTTCACCGACTACCGCCTGACGGTGACCTTCACGCACGAGTCCGGCGCACCCGGCTACCTGGTGCCGGGTTACTTCGCCGCCGATGGCAACGCGGCCAACACGTCGGCCCAGGCCGGCGCCAAATGGCGCGCCCACTTGTCGCCGGACAAGCCGGGCCAGTGGCGCTACCGAGTTTCGTTCGTGAAGGGCAGGCTCGTGGCAGTGGAAGCGGCGGCCATAGGCGAGCCAGTCACGCCCGGTAACGGCCAGACGGGCACGTTCGCCATCGCGCCAACGGACAAGTCCGGCGGCGACTTCCGCGCCAAGGGCCGGCTCCAATACGTTGGCGGGCACTACCTGCGCTTCGCCGGCAACGGCGAGTACTTCCTCAAGGCAGGCGCGGACGCCCCGGAGAACCTTCTTGCTTACGCGGATTTCGACGGCACTTGGCCCATCAAGCGCGCCCTCGCGGAGCGCCAAGGTGAAGCCACGCCAGGGGGCCTCAAAACCTGGCAGCCGCACGCGCGCGACTGGCGTGCTGGTGATCCAACCTGGAAAGACGGCCAAGGCAAGGGCCTCATTGGCGCGCTCAACTACCTGGCGGGCAAAGGAGCCAACGCCTTCTCCTTTCTGCCTTACAACGTCGGCGGGGACGGCCAGGACGTGTGGCCCTTCGTCGCCCCGACCAACAAGCTCCACTACGATTGCTCGAAGCTTGACCAATGGCAGTGCGTGTTCGACCACGCCACCCGGCTCGGTCTCTACCTGCACTTCAAGCTCCAAGAGCAGGAGAACGACGACAACCGCCTCGGCGGCAACAACCACGACGAGCCGCAAGGCGTGCCCGCCGCGCTCGACGGCGGCAACCTGGGCGTGGAACGCAAGCTCTATTGCCGCGAACTCATCGCCCGCTTCGCGCACGAACTGGCCCTGAACTGGAACCTCGGCGAGGAAAACACCCAGTCCGCCGACCAACAGCGCGCGATGGCTCAATACATCCGCGACACCGACCCATATCATCACCACATCGTAGTCCACACCTACCCAGATTGGCAGGACCGGGTTTATGCCAAGCTGCTCGGCGGCCAATCGGTGTTGACTGGCGCGTCCCTCCAGAACAGCTACCACGCCGCGCATCAACGGACGCTCAAGTGGGTTGCCGCCTCCGCCCAGGCCGGCAAACCGTGGGTGGTGGCCAATGACGAGCAGAATCCGCCCGCCTTTGGCGTGCCGCCCGACCCTGGCTATCAAGGCTCCGACGGCAAGGCGCGAGAGCAACCAGACGCGCCCGGTTACGACCTCAACGATGTGCGCAAGTTCACCCTTTGGGGCACGCTCATGGCCGGCGGGCAGGGCGTCGAGTACTACTTTGGCTACCAGTTCCCCCAAAACGATCTCCAGTGCGAAGATTGGCGCAGCCGCGACCGAAGCTGGGACTATTGCCGCTTCGCCCTGGCGTTCTTCAAGCAAAACGCGATTCCCTTCTGGGAAATGAAAAACGCCGATGCGCTCGTGGGCAACGCGTCGCACGACAACTCCAAATACTGCTTTGCCAAAGCGGGCGAAATCTATGTGGTTTATCTGCCTGACGGCGGCGCCAGCGAACTGGACCTCAGCGGCGCAGAGGGCGCATTCAAGGTGAAGTGGTTCAACCCGCGCGCCGGCGGCGACCTCCAGGACGGTTCGGTGAGTCGCGTCCAAGGCGGCGGCAGAGTGTCGCTCGGACAGCCCCCCGCCGATCCTAGCCAGGACTGGGCGGTGCTGGTGCGCAAGTAGTGGATCGCATCTGTGCGTTTTGCATTTGGCAGCCGGTTTGTCCCGGCAGCTCTCATGGGCCGTGGCCTCGTTCTGTCCGCTTCATCCACGGCGAACCAGCTCATACGAAAATGCTTTCAATGCGCCACGAGCCTCCCCCTCACCCCATCGCTCTCCCCCGGTGGGGGAGAGGCGTGCCCGCAGGGCGGGTGAGGGGGATTAGTGTCGTGGGGGATGCAGGTTGGTATCAGCCTCCCAAATAGACTGCCCGCCGGCGATTCAGTCCGCCTATTGGATCGGGACTTTTTCGGGCACAACTCTGAAGAAGCGCCCCAGGTCGCGGTCCGTCTTGGCCACGGCCGGCTTCATGACGGTCCAGTCGTTGAGCCGGGCGATCTGGGCCGTGTTCGGTTCCAGCCAGCGCCAGACTTCGCCGTGGCCGTCGGCGAAGCTGAGCGTCCCAGCGTTGCCGTGGCGCGTGGCCGGAAAGCTCACCCAAGTCCACAGCGGGCCGTCAAAAAGAGTGAGGCGGTCGGGCGCGTTGATGCCAAAGGCGCTCTGCTGGATGCTCTTCTCGTTCTCGTCAATGAACACGGCGGCGCGACTGGGGCCGGGATTCTGAATCTGTCCCAGCCGGTGCCAGCAGACGCGGTAGTCGGAGTCGTTCGGGTCGGGCCGAAAGTTCATGTACATGCTCATCGAGACGCTGCGATTGCGCGGAAGCCTGCCCTGGTCGCGCACGGTGGACTTGTCCGCCGGGCAGCGGTAGATGCCGGGCGATTGGTTGTAGCGGTAGAGAACGCCGCGCTGGAGGTTGGTGGGCGTGATGTCGGTCCAGGCGTTGCCCAGCACCCAGGAAGTGGGGTCGGTGGTCCAGCCGTCGCGACTGCCGGCGTCGCCGGGGTTCAACGCGACGTTGCCGGCCAGGCCGTCGTTGTTGTCCTCGGCGTACGACTGCCAGCAGAGCTGGAGCTGCTTCAAGTTGCTCAGGCAGGCAATGCCTTGCGCCTTGGCTTTGGCCTTGCCCAGCACCGGCAGCAGCAATCCAGCCAAAATCGCAATGATGGCGATGACGACCAGCAACTCGATCAGCGTGAAGCCTGGGGCAGGCGGCCCCATCCGCTGCTGGGCGGAACCAGCGGCGACCCGGCAGGTCTTCACAACCGACCCAGCAGGGCAGCGTCTCTCCATCCTCCAATTGGCGCGCAGCAGCCAAGCCACGCTGCACAGGCTGAGGCACTAACCACCGCACGTCAAATGCAAAGAGCAAAAAGGCATGGCGCCGCAGCGGCCAGGGAGTTGGACCGACGGCGGCTGCCGCGCCTCAAAGCTGACCGGCCCAATAAACCCCGAAACTAACCAAAGGGGGTGGTGCCCCAGCCGCGAATGAATGCCCTCACGCCGGCCTCATGGACGGAAGAGAAAGTTGGTGAACTGCCACGGATCGCTCAGGTCGGGTTGCGCCTGCGGGTTTTCGTCGAAGTACACCCGACGCCGTCGCAACGGTGTCCAGTCCGAGGCCTCCGAAATCACCCGTCCCAGATAAGGGCGGGCGTGGCGCAGGATGTCTTCGTGCGGCAAGTCGTCGGGAAAACGCACGCCCTGCTGCGGATTCTGGATCGTCCACAACGCGGCCGCCATGACGCCGGCGGCCACTTGCACTGCCGTGGCGTTGACGTGCGGCACTTTCTTCCGCGCCCCTTCGATGCTCAGGATGCTGCCTGTCCACCACGACTGGTACCGATGCCCCATGATCAATGCACCCACCAGATCCATGCCCTCTGTGATCTCGTCGGTGAGGATGCGTTTCTTGGAATGAAGCTCGTAATTCCGGCACCGCAGCTCGTGCAAGGACACGAGGGAGTCATTGCACGGCATGTAGGCGTAATGAACCGTTGGGCGATAGATCGGCTTGCCGTCTTCACGCACCGTCAGGGCGTGCGAGATGCCGAAAGATTCACCGTGCGTGACGATCATGCCGACGATTTCCTGATGGGGCACCCAGGAACGCACCCAGGTGTTCAGGCCCATCTGGGGCAGGATGATCTGGTTGGCGGTTCCGGTCTCCGGCTTGGTTGAGAATGGCGGCAGCCGCTTCTCGTGTGTGCCCCAGCCCACCTCACTGGGCGAAATTGATTCCTCCCACATGGCCTCCACGCTCCAGGTGGCTACGAACTCGTCGGGCCGTTTCGGCCTCGAAGCCCGCTGAGTGTCCCACTCGCTACAGTGGATGACCTTGACCCCCAATTCGCGAGCCAGTTCGGCGAACTTCTCCTCTTCCACCAGCCGCTCCAGCCTGCGGCCTTGGGCGCGTGGCAAGTCGTTCTCGCGGGCGGCCTCGGCGCCGATGTCCAGCAGTCCCTGTTTGACGAAATGCGACACCAAACCCGGATTGGCGCCATGGTCAATGACTGCCGTAGTCGTGTTCTGCCATCGCCCGGCCAGTGGCAACAGCCTTTGGTAGCGGGTGAAGAGGGACTTTTCCAGGCAGGACTTGCTGTGCATATCCGACCACGGGTCCCACGACTCCAGCGAAGCGTTAACGTAGAGCACCTGGTTGTGGTGGGCCCATTCCAGGATGTCAAAGAAATCAATGCTCCACGCCAGATCGATGATCAGGCCGCCTCGTCCCACGTGCGTCGAAAGGAGGCGGGGCAGGCTCAAGGGAGTGACGCGGTCACGGACGAAGCGCACTCCCTTGTTAATCCAGGGCCGCAGAACCTCCTCGCGGTCCGCGAAGTCAATGACGGTGATATTGCGCAACGGGACGCGCAGATGCTTCACCAACATCGGCAAGGTGGCTTGCGCGACCACGCCAAAGCCGGTCATGACGATTCTCTGATCGAACTCAGTCATGGCGCTAGTCCTTTCCCGGCATTGATTCGACCGCTGGCAATGGCGCCTCAGCAGCCCGAGCGTCCTCCGAAATCCCGCCCCGGGCGCTCTCCAGTCTCCCCCACCCTGCCAGTTCCCGCTCCGCCTCTTCAAGGAGCCGTGCCCACCGGCCGTCGCGTTCCGCCCGCTTCAACAGCCGGCTGGTTCCGGCCGCCACGGTCACGAAGTGACCGAGCCGTGCTTTCAAGCCTACGGCGGCGACGGACGCGCGTCAAATGTCGAATGTAAAGATGCAGCAATTTCGGAAGGTATCGGCTGCTCGGGCTTGGGGCCAGGTTCTTCAAAGAACAGTGGCGCTCGGGCGGCTTGGATCGTTTCTGCGGCTTGAGCTTCCGCCGCCCGCGACGACACTTCCCTTGTGCCCCGTGGCGGCTGTTTTTTGCGATTGGTCTGTCAAAGAGCAACCTCGGCAAGACGCCGATCCGGCAGGTGCCTCACCCGCTATGAAACCAAAGGTCCCAGGGCAGGTCCTCTTCCAGGCCTAGATCCAGTTCCTTGGCCAGGGCCTTGAGGGTTAGCACCCCCAGGCGCACCAGTTGGCTGTGGAGGGCAAAGGCCGTGAAGAGGGTAAAGCCAAACGCCAAAATCAACATCTGCACCAACGTGGAGGTCGGATCATGGTGATAGCAGTGTTGGAGGTGATAACCTTGGGTCAGTTGGTTGAAGGCCTTGTTTTCGATCCCCCAGCGCCGGTGCCCCCCAAGGATAAACCACCTCGGGGGCATATCCGTTCAGTTGGGCGCTGGCCGCCCAGACCCATTGACTGGCGCGGGCTCTTTGCTCTTTGCGTCCGCCTCGCACCCGCTGCTCCCCCCACCGTTCCTCCGAGCGGACGACCCGGACCGGCCGGCCGTATTCTTTGCTGAAATCCAAGTCTTGGACCTCCCACAACCGCACCTGCCGGCCGCGCTGCTGATCGTAAAAGGAGGCGCCGGGCGGCTGCCCTTGGCTTAAGTGCTGGGCCTCTTGATAGACTTCCATGTCCTGGCGCTTGAGCACCGCGATCCACCCCCAGCCCAGCTTTTGGGCCGGCGCGCAGGAAGGGGACCTGGGCGTACCAGGCATCGGCGCAGATGCCCTCAAAAAAGCGGGGGCCATAGATCCGGCGCAAGCGGCCCAGCAAGCGCAAGGCCGCGGCGCATTCATCCTCGCCTGGACCGATCGGCTCGACATCCAGCCGGACGTTGATTTGGGGACCGTTGATCTGGGCGAACACGTAACGGTGGTAGGATTCGGTCACCTTCCGCTTTTGGCCGTCCGGCTCGGTCTCCTCGACTTGGCGCTGGCAGCAGGAGGGGCAAGAGCGGCGGCGGCTTTGGAAGTGCTCGTTGGCGTCCAGGCTCACAAAGAGCAGGCCCTTGATCTTGCAGCTTTCCAGCGCCTTGTTGGCCTTGAGGCTCTTGACCACGGCCGCTTGGTTTTGCCGCCAGTCCTCCGGCTTCATCCGCTCAGTCACATACGCGAAGGTGTCGTCGCTGATGGGGGCCTTCAGCCCGCAGCGCCGCCGCCAGCGCCGGCGGCTTTTGGTTTGCTGGGCCAAGTCCAGGTAACTGCCGCCGCGCGTGACGACTCCCAGCACCAGGCACCGGGCCACCGGCAAAGTCAGAATGGGGGGCTGGCAACGGCCATCGCGGACGCTCCGCAAGAGCCTTTTGAGCGCAAAGAGCTTCTGCGTGTATTGGAGAAACTGGGCTAAGCGGTTCAGGGCTGGGCCTGCAAAGGTTCGCGGCGGCGCAGCAGTTCCCAGTTGAGCCAGGACAGTTGGTCAAGGGTTTGGACCAGTTGCCGGTAAGCCGCCACGCTCTGGCGGGCCTGAGCGACTTGGTTCTGGCCCTTGAGCAACAAGGTCTGCATTTGGCCCTGGGCGAGGCAACGGCTCAGATAGAAGAAGGGGCCGTGTTTGTCCCCCAGACGGCAGTGGCAGTTAGGGCGGCCGCATTTGAGGTAGCGTTCGAGCAAAGAGGCGTGGAGCAAGCCAGGCGGGGGCTTGAGGCAGTGGAGCAAGTGGGCTTTGCGCTGGCGCAAGGCCAGGGTGGAGAGTGGGCGGAGTTCGGCGATACTACTCGTATCTCCGAGTAAGATACCCCGACCCCGGACGGATGCAAGCGAAAAAGAAAACGCCCCTTAAGAGCCTATCCGTAAAGAACATTTGAGCACGTCAAGCCATTCGGAAACTGATCAGCGCGGCCGCACACTGCGTCAGAGCCAAGTAATTCGCTTCTTTCTTCTCGTAGCGGACCAACACCTTCCGGAACCGGTTGAACCACGAATGGCTTCGTTCGACAACCCAACGCCGCGCCCGCTGTCCTCGCCGCTTGGCCGCAGCTTCTTCGCCTATCTGGCGCACATGCGGGGTGTAACCGCGGTGGCGCATGATACACGCCGCCCGCTCGCCGCCGTAGCCCTTATCCGCACACAGATGCTGCGGGCAGCGGCGGGTCGGCCTGGGCCGGTCCACCACGATGCCGTCCAACGTTTCCCCCAAGAGCTTTACGTCGTGCCGATTGGCGCCGCTGACGATAAGCGAGAGCGGGGCGCCAACAGCGTCGACCAACAAACTGCGCTTGGTCCCTTTTTTTCCCCCGATCCGTCGGGTTGGGCCCCACTGCCTCTTGGGCCAACGGCGCTTTGCCCATCGTCCCGTCAATGCTCTGCCATTCCCAGGCAATCCCTTCCATCTCGTCGTACTCAGCCAAGCCCGCTCGCCACAGCCGCACAAAGAAGCCCTCCCGCCGCCAGTTCTGGAAATGGGTGTGGATCGCACTGGCGCTGCCAAAACTCTTGGGCAAGGCCCGCCACTGGCAGCCGGTGCGCAGCACATGGACGATGGCGGAAAAAATCTGTCGCGGCGGCATGGGCTTGCGCCCTCCCCCCGGACGCCGCCAGTAGCGGCGCCGGTGGCGTGCGCGCGGCTCGCGCCTCGGCACAAGCGGCTCAACCTTCGCCCAAAGCTCATCAGACACTTCCCAGGATTGTACTTTTTGCACGCCACCAGCATACGCGTGACCCAAAAACACCGCAAGCCTTATTTACGGATAAGCTCTAAATGCGAAAACGCTTATCCCAGGCAATCACCGAGGGATGCGTCCAATCCCTGAACAGACTTCCGAAATCGCTGACTGAGACATCGCCCACCAGGGTATATTGCAACCCCCTCGGAGCTTTCGGAGGTTCCACCGGCTTTTGCTCCTATTTCCTGGATGCATACGGCACGAGAGCTGTCACCCATACCTCGGTTTCCCGCTTCTCCCCTGGCTTGGGCCTTATCCTGAATTCAGTTGAAAATTGAAGAGTGGCTCTTGGCGTGGTACCAACCACGCAAGCAAAGCAAGAACAAACAAGAGCCACACGATGAAAGTAGAAACGAAACTGCGAAAGAAAGCAATGGC
>Ga0315268_10009626_pt1 | contig 10016 bp, 10 predicted proteins | sample C1_top_MG_FD_204535 | JGI IMG/M metagenome (GOLD analysis project Ga0315268, IMG submission 204535) | Sediment microbial communities from Yellowstone Lake, YNP, Wyoming, USA - C1_top | ecosystem: Environmental > Aquatic > Freshwater > Lake > Sediment | place: USA: Wyoming | collected 2017-08-01 | reverse complement strand
CAATTCTCCACCTTCCCTTCTCGTTTCTCTGCATTACTGTCTCCACCGACGCTTTCAGACCGTCGACACTTACTCTCGCTTTGCTGAGGCAGAAGAGTAGGCTCGAACTCAGGCAATTGCCGACGGCTGCAGAAAGCATGCGGGAGGGGTTTGGGCCGGCGTTCTTGCCCAGCGGCTGTGCCTCATCGGTGACGAGCTCCGGCATGCCGGGCAAGTCGAATTCCACTTTGAACCGATAGTCTTTGACCCTGTTCAATTTGGTAATGAAGACGCTCTGCTCGGAAGACAACTAGCTCACACATCCAAAGGTGGTAGACCAAGTCAATGAATCTGGCGGTCTGCAAAGCACGCGAATGCACACTTGCTGAGCCGCCAAAATGTGAGTGTGTAGGATCACAGGTCAATCAGGCGTACTGCAACGTCTCTCAGCGGTCGATTCCTGGGAGCACCACGTCAGGAGAATATGTGCATCTGACCTTGTATTTCGCGACACAATCCCTGCACTTCTCTTCGTCGCAGAGTTGTGTGCTGAGATACTTTTCCCCGCCGTCTGGCGCCATGGCAACGATCACTCCTTGAGCGAGAGTCTTCGCTTTCTCCAGAGCTACATACAGTATGGCTCCGGTGCTCGGTCCGCAGAGGACAGCCTCTTCGAGTGCGAGAAGGCGCGCGATGTCCTCGGCTGTCTGAAGGTTCACGTAGTGCCTCTCATCAAGTGCCTTGCTTTCGAATATGGTCGGGACATACTGGACTTCGAGGTTCTTGAGCCCATGGATGGGAGTCTTGCTCTCAGGCTCGACGGCGATCACTTTGACCCCGGGATTGTATTGGCGGAGTTTCTTGGCGACCCCCATGAGTGTTCCTGAAGTACCTATCCCTCCGACAAAGTGCGTGACTCGTCCCCGTGTATCTTTCCAGATCTCTTCGGCGGTTGTCTCGTAGTGTGCGAGAACGTTGTACTTGTTTTCGAATTGATTCGGCATGAAGTACTTGTCAGGGTTCTCTTCCGCAATCTTCCTCGCCAAGTCCTCGGCACCATTCATTCCTTTGGCGCCGGGGGACAATACGATTCGAGCACCGTATACTATGAGCATCTTTCTTCGTTCCATAGTCATTGTTTCGGGCATCACGAGGACCAGCTTGTAGCCTTTCACTGCACATGCAATTGCCAATCCTATGCCCGTGTTGCCGCTCGTCGGTTCGATCACAATCTTGTCCTTTGTCAGAGTCCCGTCTGCCTCAGCATGCTCGATCATGTACTTCGCTATGCGGTCTTTCACCGAACCCCCGGGGCCGAATTTCTCCAGCTTTAGGTATATCTCGACATTGGGATTCGAATTGACTCGGGTGAGCCTGAGCATCGGAGTGTTCCCTATCAATTGCAGAACGCTATCAACGATCATGAGAGACAACATCCCTTGTTTTCGCACTCCGAACAACCCTCTCGATAATAAATGATGTCATACGGAATATGAAAAGAGAGTTCTAGATCGATGTGCTTTGTGAAACCTAGCACGGCCGCAAAATGACAAAACGGTCGTGTGATCCTACTGGATGTGGGGTTGGCTGCCTCCTTACCGAGTAAGGAGTTGAAGTTGAAGGTAGGACTCTCAGTGAACGGAAGACGCTTGCCTCGGTGTTGCTTCCAAGACGTAAAGCCTCTCAAAGAACAAGGATCTTTCGCACAATCTCTTGAAGCTTAAGTCAGAGTGACGGATCATCATGCGCTCGGGATCATTCAGCGAGCTGATCACTAGCATCCCCCGTCCGTTCTCGACCAGGTGTCGAGTAAGCTCGCTCAGGAATCTATTGATGACTTCTGTTCCAGCCTTTCCTCCATCCGTGGTTCGATCACCCATCGTGGATGAAGGCAGGTAAGGCGGATTGAAAACGACAATGTCAAACCGTTCATGAATCTTCGAGAATAGGTCACAAGTGACAGCCTTGATCTGTATTCCCATTCTATCGCTCGTGATTTGCAGAGCCCTGATTGCTTCGATATCCATATCTGATGCGGTCACATCCGCGCCTCTTCTGGCACAGTACGCTGCGAGGATTCCGGAACCTGTTCCCATATCGAGAACGCGCAGTCCACGAAGGCTCAGCTCTGCGAGTGCTTCCAACATGAGGAACGAATCTTCTCGGGGCTCGTATACGGCCGCGCCTTTGTTCCTAGCTGCTAGGAACTCTGCGACGAAATCCTCGATCCGAAAATTCCCTTGGGTCGGGTCACTTGCTGTCATGGTTCCTTCATGAACTGCACAAATTCTTTGACATTACGGGGCTTGAGGACGTAGTTGTGCACCTTTTCGTACGCGATTGTCGAGTGCGGCTTCGCTCCGTAATCGTGTCCGGGGTATACTTCCACATCGTCAGGCAGTCTCATCAATTTGTTGAACAGGCTATCATACATCTGCTCGGAACTTCCTCCCGGCAAGTCAGTTCTTCCGCACTCGCCTACGAATAGCGCGTCCCCTGTCATGAGTTTGCCCATCACCAACACGCATACATGATCTGGAGAGTGGCCTGGTGTGTGGATGAACTTCAGTTCTAGTGAACCTACGTGTAGTGTCCCGTCGTCTTTGATGCTGATATCCTTGCGGGTCCTTGAAGCTTCGTGCGCGACTATCTTCGCGCCCGTTGCTCTAGCAAGTTCATCGTTTCCAGAAACGTGGTCAGGGTGTTGATGGGTGTTGATTGCGTAGATGATCCGCAGCTTGTTGCTTTTCGCAACATCCAGGATCTTCTCGATGTCCCAAGCGGGATCCACGACTGCCGCAAGCCCCACCTTTTCGTCTCCGATGAGGTATGCGAAGTTCTGCATCGGTCCTACGGGGATTTGCTCGAATATCAGTGTGCTTCACCTTTGGGCCGAAACCTGAGGACGTTCTGCCTCTCAGAAATGGGTTTCGTCTTGGCTATCAGACAGCGAGCTCGCGGAGTCTCCTCAGATCAGTAATATCCGTTGCCCGTTTGTCAATGGGCGTTTCTAGTATGAACGGCAACGCTCGAAATGCGTCATTATGCAGTATTGCTCTGAATCCCTGTATCCCGATGTGGCCCATGCCAATATGTTCATGCCGATCACGACCGGAGCCCAGTTCTCCTTTCGAGTCATTCGCGTGAACGACCTTCAGCGACTGAAGGCCGACTGTCCGCTTAAGCTCGGCCACGGTGCCCTCGACTGATGCCAAGTCTCTCAAATCGTATCCTGCACCAAACGCGTGACACGTGTCGAAGCAAACGGCTACGCGCGATTTCTCTTTCACGCGGTCCATGATTTCCTGAATGTCCTCGAACGAGGAGCCCATGCTGTTCTTCGTCCCCGCCGTGTTCTCAAGCAGCAGCATCGTCTTCCCCTTGGAAGCGTTGAAGGCCGTGTCAATCGCTTCAACGAGCCGATCAAGCCCGATTGCTCTACCTTTGCCAAGATGACTTCCCAAGTGCGTCACAAGGTACGGTATCCCGAGCACACTACACCTTTCAAGCTCAACGATCAATGATCTGAGGGACTTCTTGTAGAGCCCTTTCTTGGGACATGAGAGATTCGGGAGATAGGGCATATGTGCGACCGCAGGTGCTATGGCGGACGCTTTCAGCTTGTCTCGGAACTGAGTTGCTTCTTCGGGAACGAGTTTCCTGAATTTCCAGCCGCGGGGGTTTCGTGTGAAGATCTGGAACGTGTCACAGTTCCTCTCCCTCGCGTTGTCCACAGCTTGATCGATTGATTTCGCTATTGATACGTGAACTCCACACTTGATCTGACTACTTGGAGGCATTTCAGCAGCGCCACTGATTGCCGGGTGCACTAGGTGGGTTCAGAATGATAGAAAAGCTGGATAGAAAAAAGGGTGTTGTATCTTCTTTCAACAACCGGTCTTCTCAGCTGTTCTAGTCGCGCTTCTTCAGCTTAATCTCGATTGTTGAAACGTTTCTGGATTGTTGTCCCTCGGCAGCGATCGTCTCTGTGCCTATCATGACATTGGCGATCTCCAGTTTGCCCTCGAAGAAGCGTCTCCTGCAGACCTCAACGACATCCACCGCCTTGGAGATAGCTCTCCCTCGAGCCTTCACTGAAATATCGCCCCCGCCCGTGTTCGCCTGCATCACAATCGCAGTGCAATAGGCCATGAGTGGCTTCTTGCCGATCAGGACGGTGTTCGAAGGCACACCGCTGAGACGACCCGGAGAAGGACCCGCACTGTTTGGTTTTTCTGTCAAGCACTGTTCACCTCCCGAGCACTTGGAATGCTGAACGCAAACCCGAGAGGGCGGCTTGATTCCTTAAAAGAGTTACGTCAACTCTCGAACTGGCGTTCTCACACGGGTGACTAGTGTTCGCGCATTGAGACTTGCTCGGCGTCTGCTGAGTGCAACCCAAGTGTAACCCGTGATTGAGCGTTTGCGAAAAGCCAATTAGCAGGGTAGAACCGCCCTTGGGCTGATGGCCGCCGTAACGTAGAGGAACAAGATTCCGCGGACCTTGGTAGCGTATAGGGCTGTGGACCCTGGAGGCCGGGTTCAAAACGTCGCCTTTGCGATGTGAAAGTCCCGGCGGCGGCCCTCAACAACTACATCTCATAACGCGCCATCCGTGAATTGGACCACAAGGACATGAGACACTACTGATCGAACACGGTCCGCATTCTTGGAAAAGCGCTAAATCCTCAGCAATTCCATGACCAATCAGAATTTGGTGAGTTGCATGCGTTACGATTACCGGAAAGTGGCTGGGGCACTGGTATTCGTTGGTGGATCGCAGTTCGTGGTGGGAATGCTGGCGACGGAGGCCTTGTACCCGGGGTACAGTATTTCGCAGAACTACATCAGTGATCTGGGAGTTGGACCTTCGGCGATGATATTCAACTCATCAGTCTTCCTGCTTGGCCTTCTGGTTGTTACTAGCGCATACTTTGTCCACAGGTCTCTCGGAAACCGATTGGTTACGGGCCTGCTTGTGCTAGCTGGTGTCGGAGCGATGGGTGTTGGAGTATTCCCAGAGAACTCCCCCGTCATGCATGAGATTGTCTCAGATATTGCCTTCATCTTCGGAGGATTACTTCCTATCGCTGCGTACAGATTGGTGAGAAAACCCTTCAGCTATCTTTCCGCGGTGATGGGCGTGCTCTCGCTATCCGCGATGGTTCTTCTGTCAGCCGAGTACTCCTTCGCCCTTGGCGAACAATACTTCTTGGGTCTAGGTCCAGGCGGCATGGAGAGAATGATCGTGTACCCAGTACTGCTGTGGGAGGTAGCTTTCGGCGGCCATCTGATGGCCTCCTCACAATAGCCGGCGCATACGAGCCATGGCTGGGAAATGGTCTAGCTGGCCTACGCAACAACCTAGCCACAGACTAGGATGCGATGTTGACTTCGCGGGAACGCGCGTGTCTACTTGGGCCATTTCCTGTCGAAGTAGATGCTCTTCCCAGAAGCGGAGATGGGGACACCCATCACGACATTTGATTCGGAAAGATAGCCCAGACGTTTCGCAGCGGTCCCAGCCCGATACATGATTCTGTTGTCGACGTTCAGGTCGCCTGCCGTCTTCACAGCGGAGCCGAGGGCAATCCCTAGATCAAGCGCCTTAAAGACACAACTTGGGCCCTCGAAGTCGACTCCTCTAACCGCAGGCGCGCGATTGAACTCCTCACACGTTGAGTGACCGCAAGCGCCGCAGGACAGACCGAAGTTCTTTCTGCCGTTGACGCCCACGAGAAGTAGCGCTTCGGACCGCTTCACGTTGTCGGCGTCGCGTCTGAAGCCGTCGATCTTTCGCTCGTCGCCCATTTTGTCCATCTCGGCAGCAATCTTGTCCTTCTCGCTCCCGGTGACGAGGACGGTGTCGACATCGTCAACTCCCCCTGATTTTGGAGCAGTACGAGACGAAACCATCATCAGTTCTGCCGCACGTAGGAGACCCTGTTTCTCACCATCTCTACTGGCTACAATGGGCATACGAGTTCCTTCCGATAACGAACGAATATGGCGATGGGTATCTTCGCATTGTTATGGTTTTTCATCAGAAGGTCTCATTGAATCAATCGATAAGAAACGCGATGCCTGGGAGGGAGTGGTCTCCGAAAGGTTAAAAGTGCTTTTTCCTCGTATCGGCACCTAGGGCCGGTAGTTCAGCCTGGTATGCCCATGGATGGGGCCGAAGAACGTCCGGTTTGCAAGAAACGCCAACCAAGAAACCGGAAGGTCGCGGGTCCGAATCCCGCCCGGTCCACCAACCTTCACGCGCTGAGACCAATCGGTGCTGGAGTCCCGTGGCCTGACAGAATTCCCTGGAACCATCGCTTCTTTTCACGTAAGCTGGCCTAGGAATCTCCAGCCAGGCTATCGGGCGGTGTGCCTTTGAAGTTCTTGTCAATCCGAGACGTCAAGTTCCACGGAAGACCGCTTGCATCACCGATTGTTCCCGTCACTACGATCTTCTTCTCGACTAGCGAGTCTATGAGTTCGGCTAGCCCGCCACAGATCGCATGAGAGAAATCCCTGTGTGGTCCAGATGGGATTGCCTCAAGGTTCACAAACCGGACAGTTTGAGCTTTGACGCTCTCTATTTCATCGAGCAAGGCCTTGACCAGTTTCTTCTCGACAATGTCGAAGACCTGGCCGGGAAGCATTCGCGTATCGAGCTGATAGTCGTCGAGTAGTTTGTTGAGCGCGTTGCCGTCGACCACATATTCATTCTCCGCGGTCGTGGCGCATCTCCCCGTTGTGTGCAATCCGTGAGTTAGCTAAAGAGGTTAGGTGACTCGCAAGTCTTCGAACATCCTCACCAAGTTGATTATCGACCGTCCTTTGTCCGTGCCGATGGTCTGCTTGGCGGGTGGTTTGATCCTGTAGTCGCTGATCCTTTGACCGATCCGATCTTCATAGGTTGGCACCAGTTCGTTCTGGTAGAAGACGCCTACAGGGATTCTGTCACCCCACTCCCTCGACTTTGCTGTTGCTTGGTCAATCTTCCTCACGTTCTCGTCTGGAGTATGGACGACTGGGTCGTAGCCTGTCTCCTCCAACAGGTAGTACCGGGGCACAGGCTTCCCAGTCTTCGGATCCGGACGGTCCTCGCCTGAGTACCATTCCTTCGTGTTGATGTCATTGTATGTCGGGCAAGGCTGGAGTATGTCCACGAGCGCCAAGCCTTCGTGGGTGATGGCTTTCTTCATCAACTCCTTCAAATGTCGGACATCATACGAGTATCCTCTTGAGACGAAGGTGTATCCCGCAGTCAAAGCAAGAGCGATTGGGTTGACCGCGCCCGTCATGTTTGGAAAGGGCAGCGCTTTCGTCTGCAATCCCATTTGTAGAGTGGGCGATGCCTGTCCTTTCGTGAGTCCGTAGACGCCGTTATCGTGGATCATGTAGGTCATGTCGATGTTGCGTCTTCCCGCGCTGACGAAGTGGCCTATCCCTATTCCCAGACCGTCACCGTCTCCCCCTGTGATTATGACTTCAAGTTGAGGATTCGCAAGCTTGGCTCCTGTAGCGAAGGGTACCGCCCTGCCGTGCAGAGTGTGAATGCCATTTGCGTTTACGAAGTGCGGAGTCTTACCGGAACAGCCTATGCCTGAGAAGATCGCCACTTGGTGTGGCTGTAGTTGCAGCTCTGCAAGAGCCATCTGCAGTGCTGACAGTATTCCGAAGTTGCCGCAGCCGGGGCACCAGTCGTTGTGCACGTCTGATCTGTAGTCAGATGCCTTAATCGCCATGAGTCAACACTTGCCTCTTCGGGGCTTTGTCCGCAAGAGCATTCTTAATGGCAAGGTAGACTTCGTCGGAGGTCATCGGTCGACCGTTATACTTGAGGATCAGATGCTCGACCTCTATTCCCGTCTTCTCTCGTACTATTCCGGCCAGCTGACCAGAGTAGTTCATCTCAACATCAATGATTCTCTTCGCTCTATGGAGCAACTCTGAGAAATCTGCTGCGGGGAACGGGTGAATCATGCGAGCCTGTAGGAAGTTGATCTTGATTCCCTCGGCCTCTAGGAGTTCCTTTGCTTCAAGAATCGCGCCTTTCGATGAGCCCCAGCTGACTACCATCGGAGCGTCATCATCTTTCCCAAATAGGTTGTACTTCTCTGAGGCGGGAACTTCTTTTTCGACAAGTTCGAGTTTCTTCATGCGCTTCTCCATCATCTTCGTTCTGGTTGTTGGGTGCTCGGTGATGTGCCCTCTTTCGTCGCGTTCATCACCGGTGTTCCAGAACACGGTTCCTGCGGTTCCCAGCGGGATCCTTGGCGAGATTCCTGACTCCGTCAGCTGGAAACGCTTGTACTGACCTTCATCTCGCAGGAGTCTCTGCAGGTCATCCGGGTCAAGAAGTCGGCCTCTCTCAATCTTTATGCCGGAAGTGTCGAAGATTGGGTACGTGTTGCTGCTGTTTGCGAGGGCTTTGTCGAGAAGATGGATGACCGGCATTTGGAACCGCTCTGCGTAGTTGAACGCCTGTGCCGCATCGTAGAAGGCCTCCTGAATATCGCCGCTGGTGAAGACTATTCTGGGGGACTCTCCGTGAGCGGCATGAATTGCGAATCTCAAATCGTCCTGCCCGTGTCTCGTGGGGAGTCCGGTCGCGGGCGCGCCTCTCTGGTAGTATGTTATGACTACCGGGACTTCGTTCATGCCTGCCCATCCCAGACCCTCAGCCATCAGCGAAAAGCCTGGACCAGAAGTGGAGGTTGAAGCCCTAGCGCCTGTGAGCACAGCGCCTGAGGCCATGTTGATGGCCGCGATCTCATCCTCTGTCTGCACGACGAGAATCGAGCCCCCCTCTTTCACTTGCGATCGCTCGCCAGCTTCAGCACCCTGCGCTGTGCTTGGAGTAGTCAAGTCCAGCTTCTCATTTGCCTCAAGATACTCGCTTTCATCTGCCGCGGGAGTGATCGGATAGTATGTCTGGAGTCTGCAGCCTCCCGCGAGCTTTCCGAGGGCGACGGCCTGATTCCCCATCAAGAAGATCCTGTTCTCTTTGGCCTCGACGCTCTCCAGTTTCACGCCGAAACCTTTTGAGAGATTCTTCTTGGTGTAGTCGTAGGCGGTCTGGGCGGCCAAGATGTTCATCTCGGCCACGCTGCGCCTTGGGCCAAAGATCGATTGGATTGCCTTCGTCAGAAGCCCGATGTCAGCGTCAAGTATGGCGAAGGATACGCCTAGTACCAATACGTTCGTTACTCTGACGACTTTGCTGATCTTTGACTCCCTAATCTTGGCGGCAACCTGTTTCACGAGATCCATATACGGGATAGGGTAGGTTTGAATCCCATCCTTCCTCGCCTCTTCCAACAGGTCTGCAATAGTCGCTCCAAAACCTCTCCCCTTGAGCCAAGCTATCGACTCATCCACAGACTCCCTCGGGAGAGTTTGTATATCCTGTATTCCGGTCGCGTCATAGCTTGGATCGTAGATTATCCCGCCCTTCGCCTTCACTTCGCGACGATGCCTTACCAGAGTCTCAGCGTCGAAGGTCGCCAGCAAATCAACGTAGCTTCGGTGGCAGTAGACAGGACGTTCCGCGACTCGAATCTGGAAGTAACTGTGGAGTCCCTTGATGTTGGAATGATACTCTCTGTTTCCGTAGACATAGAGTCCTCCATAGCAGCAAGCCCGTGCGAAGATATTGGCCCCCGAATCGACCCCGCTTCCCTGTGCTCCTCCAACCATCCAAGCGAAACTGTTCTTCACGACCAAATTCGGAACCTTCGTCTATTGATTCACATGACATTCAGTCGGCGTGATCTAGCCGCCCGTGGCTCGCGCGGGGCCGATGCAACATTGGCATTGATGAGTTTCGCCACAGTATGGGCAAGTGCACTTGCAGCCATCGATTGAATGTCCGCATTTTTCACATTTGGCAGAACTCATGTCGGATCTCTCAGAACTACGTCATCAGGTAGGCCACAACTCGGATATTAGCGTTGAGCGGGCACGAACCTCAAGTGGGTGATCTCTCACACGTATCGTATCATTCCCCACTCTCTCCGCTGCCCAGATCCGAAATCGTG
>Ga0315268_10009625_pt1 | contig 10018 bp, 14 predicted proteins | sample C1_top_MG_FD_204535 | JGI IMG/M metagenome (GOLD analysis project Ga0315268, IMG submission 204535) | Sediment microbial communities from Yellowstone Lake, YNP, Wyoming, USA - C1_top | ecosystem: Environmental > Aquatic > Freshwater > Lake > Sediment | place: USA: Wyoming | collected 2017-08-01 | reverse complement strand
CAAGCTTGATTTTCCTAATACTTATTACTTAGCATACCGGGATATTCCGGATATAATTTTTAGACATGTGAAGGGTAATAAAGCTGTTGATTTTGGATGTGGGGCTGGCCGCTCTACTCGATTCTTAAAAAAATTAGGTTTTCATGTAATTGGAATAGATATCTCTCAGGATATGTTAAACATAGCCAGGGAGTTGGATCGACAAGGCGATTATCAATTAGTAAATAACGCTCAGTACAGCCATTTAGGTAACGGAAGTTTTGATTTAGTACAGTCAATTTTTACATTTGATAATATTCCGGGTTGGGAAAATCGCACACAAATTCTTGCATCGCTACGAGATTTGCTAAATCCAACAGGTAGAATAATTTGTTTAGACTCCACTCCTGAATTGTACAAAAATGAATGGGCTTCATTTACAACAAAAGATTTTCCTTCTAACTGGAAAGCTAAAACTGGAGATATTGTTTATGATATTATGAATGATGTAGAAGACAAAAGACCGGTAGAAGATATTTTTTGGGCAGAGGAAGATTACAAAAAGTTATTTGAAATGTCAGGATTAGAAATAGAAATTGCTTATAAACCGTTGGGCCGCAAAGATGAACCTTTTAATTGGATAATGGAAACAGAGATAGCTCCTTGGGTAATTTATGTTATTAAGAAGAAGGATGTTAATAACTTCTAGAAACAATTATGAAGTGATATGAAAAGAATAAGAATCATTTTCACCTCAAATTCGAAAAGTATTAAATGATGATTTATAACATTTTTAGATAAACATTCTTTACAAACTGCACAACTCAAATATTTTTACGCTCTCACAGATTAATTAATAGTAATACAAAAAAATAATCCGTAACAGAACAGTAAGTATGTACACGCAAAGCTTAATAAATTACACATCAATTCAGAAGCAGTTAGACTGTTTTTATCAAATCATTTCTGGTAGAGCAGGTGAAAAACGGAATTGGGAAGAGTTCAAACAAATATTCATTCCTGGTGCACTATTGTCTTCAGCTGCAACCAAGTCAAATGAAAACAGCAAATCAGTTATTTGGAATGTTGATTCTTACATTCAGCATCTAAGTCTATTTCTTTCAGCTAATGATTTTTTTGAAAGAGGGTATGATTATAAAATTGAATCTACAACAAATATTGCCCACGTATTTAGCAAGTACGAAGCAAGAAAAACGAAAGATGATTCTGAAATATTAAAACGCGGTATTAATTATATCCGGCTTGTCAAACATGAGGAAGTTTGGAAAATAGTAAGCATGATATGGGAAGATAAAAATGAAAAACCAAAATCATTCTCTTGACAAACGTTAAGTATAATACCGCACTTAAATTATTTGAGTGATTAATCTGATAAAAAAGCAGTTCTTTATTTCGGGGAATTTATTAATAAGGATTTGGATATTACCGATGTTAAATTTGAATAAAAAGAAATTTCGTTCTATAGTTAATTCTACAAATGCCGAAGTATCAATTGATACAGTTTTTAATTATTATCAAGACGGAAGAATTGTCTGGGCAGATTATTCCGGTGGTTCAATTCTCAAGGGGAGTTTGATTGCAACGATGGATGATGAAGGTAACCTAAGTATGAAATACCATCATCTTAATACAAAGTTTCAATTAATGGCCGGGCAATGCAGATCAACGCCGGAAATATTATCCGATGGTAGAATACGGTTCTATGAAAAATGGAAATGGACATCCGGAGACTTTTCTACAGGTGAATCGATTGTTGAAGAATTGAAAGGGATTAGTAGAAAATCCTCATCGGGGAATTAATGATGCTATATATTTTTAATCATGTATGTGAATATTTCATTGAAAAACTCAAGCAATCGTCATAGTTTAGAAATAAAAAAATTAATAAGTAGGTACTGATTATAGTGTTGGATTTATTATTAGAGAGAAATAAATAACATGAAAAAAGATTTTCGAATTATAGGATTTGATGCTGATGATACGCTTTGGATTAATGAACCTTATTTCCATGAGACGGAAAAACAATTTTGCGAATTGCTTTCGGATTTTTATTCAACAGGAATAGTATCTCAAGAATTGTTCAAGACTGAAATGCAAAACCTCAACTTATATGGTTATGGAGCGAAAGGGTTTATGCTTTCTATGATTGAAACGGCAATGCGGATAAGCAATAATAAAGTTTCACATTTAACAATTGAAAAAGTCATCCAGCTCGGGAAAGATATTCTCAACAAACCGGTGGTTTTACTTGAGGGAGTTGAAGAAGTTTTAAATAATTTACGAAAAAAGAGAATAGAACTAATTGTTGCTACCAAAGGTGATTTGCTGGATCAAGAAAGGAAACTCGCAAAGTCAAATATTGAAAAGTATTTTCATCATATTGAAATTATGAGTGATAAAAAAGAATCTGATTACTTAAAACTTTTGTCACATCTAGATATAAAACCGGAAAATTTTTTAATGGTTGGAAATTCCTTAAAATCAGATATAATTCCGGTATTAAATATTGGTGGCTATGGTATACACATTCCTTATCACACAACCTGGCAGCATGAAAAAAATGCGAAAGTAGAAAATCAAAATAATTTTAGAGAGATTGAACATATTTCCGAATTAATCAAGATTATTGAAGAATGAAAATTCTTGATATAAATAACTGGAAACGAAAAGAGCATTTCAATTTCTTTTCGCAATTTGATGAACCTTTCTTTGGAATCGTTTCAGAAACTGATTGTACCATAGCTTACAAAACAGTAAAAGAAAAAGATTACTCATTCTTCGCGTATTATTTGCATAAATCATTAATTGCAGTTAATCAGATTGAGGAGTTTAAGTACAGGATTGACGGCGATAGGATAATTATTTATGATGAAATACATGCTTCTCCAACCATCGGCAGAGAAGATGGAACTTTTGCATTTTCATTTATAGAATTTAACTCTGATTTTTTAACATTTGAAGAATCGTTAAAAATGGAAATTGCAAATGTTAAAGACTCGATTGGATTGAGGCTGACTGACAATGCAGGCAGAAAAGATTCAATTCATTACTCTTCAATTCCGTGGAGTTCATTTACCGGATTAACCCATGCCCGAAATTTTAAGTTTGTCGACAGTGTACCAAAAATTACATTCGGGAAAATATTTGCCAGAGATGGGAAGAAAATTATGCCCGTTTCAATAAATGTTCATCACGGATTAATAGATGGATTACATGTTGGAAAATATCTTGCATTATTTCAAAAATTGATGGATCAGTAAAACTAACTGATAAAAAAGTAAAACCTTCGAACCCTCACACGAAAAATCCTTGAGCATAATAAGAGATTATAATATGATTATGAACAACATTATTATTCATAGTAATATTTATTCTTGAGAAATCGTAAATCTTATTTATCCTTATGGAAAATACTATTTGTAAAATGTCTAATAAAAAACAACAGGAGTAATTGAATGAAGATTCATCATATAGCTATTTGGACAAAAGACATTGAGAATATGAAAAATTTCTATGTAAAATACTTTGGTTTTAACGCAAACAATAAATACAGTAATGCCGCGTATTTATTTGAATCTTATTGTTTAGAATTTAGTGATGGTGCAAAATTAGAATTAATGAAAATGCCTTCGGTTCCCGGAAACAAGAATGATATTTATAAACAATATACCGGATTAATCCACTTTGCAATATCCGCTGGCAGTAAGGAAAATGTTAAGGCATTAACAGAAAAATTAAGAACAGATGGCTATGAAATAGTATCAGAACCTGAGGAGACAGGAGACGGTTTTTTTGAAAGCTGTATTCTAGATCCGGAGAAAAATAGAATTGAAATAACTTATGTTATTAATCAAGTTTAAGCATAAGTACCTTCACACGCACAACTTTGTTAAAATGAATTGCCCCTAGCGGGCAAAAAAGACAACTAACCATCTAACAATTATGGAGAAACAAAATGAAAAAAGTATTTTTCACGTTAGCATTAGGTGCTGCTTTATTTCTAACGGCTTCATCTTACACCAATGCAGGTACTAAAAAGAGTCCGACGGCTAACGCACCACAAGAAAACACATGTTGTGGCGGTGGCGGATGTGTTGAAGGAAGTTGCCACTAAATTGGAATTTAGCATAATGCTTAACTGTAATTAACTTCTTATAAGAAATCTCCTCCCATAAAAGGAGGAGATTTATATTCAAGTTGTTTCAAACGATTATTCATTTTGTCTAAATAATCTATCCGTCTTTTTTTTGTGCTTAATATTTTATTATGTTCGCCATATAATATCGGAGTCAATAATTATACAAATGAGTAAAGATAAAATGACAGATCGCAGATTACATGAATTACTTTACGCTGTAAATTTTGCTTTTTACTCATGAGATTGATTCAGCTTACTGGTCAATCTAGTAATGTTTGGGATAGTAATTTTTGGATGGTTACAATTGTTAAAACCAAAACGTTCTGGATATTGGTTTTCATTGTTGTTGGCAATTGCAGGAGTGTTTGCATTTTCTATTCACATGTATTTCATGCTGACTGGTCATCCAGAATTTACACTTCTTGGATCAGAATTACTATTGGGAATGATTTTGTTAGTTTCAATAGCGCAAGCAGTACTAACAGTTCCAGCATTGACCAACAAAAATAGCAAGAGTAATAAAACACGGTTAGTATGAGAGAAAAAATAAAAGGGTGAACAATGGATCTAAAATTAAATTGGAAAGAAATTAAAAAACACTTCGACAAATGTTTTAAAACAAATTTTCATGTTTCTGTGGCTTCTGTTGATAAAGACAACAACCCGACCGTGACTCCAATAGGATCGCTATTCTTAAATAACAATTGTACGGGTTTTTATTTTGAAAAATTCCCAACAAAATTACCTTTGCATGCAGAACAAAATAGAAGCATTTGCATATTAGGTGTAAACAGCAACACTTGGTTTTGGTTTAAGTCGCTATTCTTCGGAAAATTCTCTTCTCATCCTGCTATAAAATTATATGGTAAACTTGGAAATAAAAGGGAAGCGACAAAAATTGAAATTGAAAGATTGAAGAGAAGGGTTAGTAAGACAAAAGGCATGAAGGGGAATTCATATTTATGGGGTAAGATGGAATTTGTGAGGGATATTGAATTCATAAGTGCTGAAAAAATTAATTTGGGCATAATGACACAAGAGTTGTAACCAATTTTGAAATCATGAATAATATGAAGACTTTTTATTATGCGAATCTCAAAAAATTATAGGAAGGTATAATCTATGATTGACAGAATAAAACAAAAGCAAAAAGCCGATGATTTTTTGGCTTTGCATCATGCACCAACGATTTTAATACTTCCGAATGCATGGGATGTTGCAAGTACAAAAATCTACGAATTAGAAGGATTTAAAGCCATTGGTACTACAAGCGCTGGCCTTGGTGCAACGCTTGGTTATGCCGATGGTGAAAAAATGAGTTTGACCGAAAATATAGAAGTAGTTAAACGCATTGTAAATAATACAACTTTGCCAGTGAGTGCCGATATAGAGAGTGGTTATTCAACTTCTGTTGAAGGAGTAGTAAGAGCAGCTGCTACTGTATTGGATGTTGGTGCTGTTGGTTTGAACATAGAGGATAGAACTGGAAATCCTGCTGAACCATTACTCGACAAGGTTTTTCAACAAGATAAAATAAAAGCAATACGGGAAATGAGTGTTGCAAGAGGAATTAATCTGGTTATTAACGCACGAACAGATGCTTGTCTGATTAGTGATAACATCGCACTGGCCATAAGTGATGCTATAGGCCGTGGGAATGCATATAAGGAAGCTGGGGCTGATTGCATATTTATTCCGGATACTGGCAGACTTGACAAGAAGACCATTGCTATGTTTGTAAAAGAGATTGATGCCCCAATTAATATTTATGTAACCTCCACTACACCAACAATAAATGAACTTCAAGATTTAGGTGTCTCACGTGTTAGTTTTGGTCCGAGACCAATGAATGCTCTACTTGGTTTGTTAAGAAAAATTTCTAGAGAATGGATGACCGAAGGAACCTATTCACTGACAATAGACACGTCAGTTTCTTATTCCGATGTGAACCAGTGGTTCAAACGGTAAAAAATGTTTGAGCGCAAATAACTAGAAGAAAAAAATGGAACTAAGCTTATTAAATGAAAATCATATTGCCGAATTAATTGAAATGGAAAATAATTCCGAAGCATCGGAATTTATTATTCGATATGACAAGGCGAAACATCTCAGCGAAATCAAAAATCCACTGAACCGATATTTAGGAATATATGAAAAAGGTAAACTACTCGGCTTTTTAATATTAGGAGTTGAGCAAGAAGGACAAAAAATAGAATTTAGAAGAATAGTCATTGAACAAAAAGGTTTTGGATACGGACAAAAAGCGGTGAAAGAACTTGAAGAATATTGCATAGCACTCTGGAATACAAAAAGTATTTGGTTGGATGTGTTTGAGTTCAATCATCGTGGTATATATATATATGAAAAGTTGGGATATAAGAAAATCGGTGAGAGTTCTTACAATGGTAAACGTTTGATAGTAATGGAAAAATATCTAAGTCCCAACCAGTTAGAAAACGTATACTACCTATAGCAGACTGGCGCTAGTTATTAATCCTTAATTTCAAAAAACCACAAAATCTTTAATGGATTTTACAATGCTTAAAACAGATAGTCCGCCTTCAGTTAGAGAAGTAAATGAAAATGATTATGAAAACATTGTTGACTATTTCTTAAAAGCCGACAAAGATTTTCTTCATAGAATGGGTGTCGACATAAACTTACTTCCCAAAAGGGATGATTGGCTAAATTTGCTTTTATACAACCATAATAAAATTATTGAAAATAAAACCATTTTTTACGTGATATGGCTTTTAGGAAAAACAGCAGTCGGGCATTCAAATATTAACAAGATCATCTTTGGTAAAGAAGCATATATGCATTTGCATTTGTGGCAAAGTGATAAAAGACAAAAAGGAATTGGATCTGAATTTATGAAAATGTCTATTCCATATTATTTTAACAATTTTAAATTGAAAAAATTATTTTGTGAGCCTTACGCATTAAATCCAGCGCCAAATAAAATTTTAGAAAAATTAGGCTTTGAATTTATTAAACAACACGAGACTATCCCCGGCTGGATAAACTTTCATCAGCCAGTTAATAGATGGTGCATGGATGCAGATAAATTTAAATCACTTTATACTTAAAAATAAAAAGTTATAAATTATTCCCCAATAACACATTTTCAAATTAAAGAGATACAAAATGATTGCAAGAATATGGCATGGTAAAACAAGCGTTGCAAATTATGAAGCTTATACTGAATTTTTAAAACAAGTAGCTATACCCGACTATAATAAAACAGAAGGATTTAAAGGGCTAACATTTTTGAGAAATATTAAAAATGAAGAAGGGCATTTCGTACTTATAACTTACTGGGAAAATCTTGATGTTATTAAAAACTTTGCCGGGCAAGAATTTGAGAAGGCCAAATATTACCCGGAGGACAATGACTTCTTACTAGAATTTGAAGAAAAGGTTCAGCATTATGAAGTCTTTGCTCGGTAGTCTAACGAATAACTTAAATTAAAGGATATAGTGAAAACTAAAAATCATTTGAAGTTGTTTATTTATGCTACAACATTCTGGTTGCTATTTTTTTTAGCCGGCTTACCCGATTATTACTTACAATATTCTAGAGAATCTGTGTTATTTTATGATGTTCTGTTGTTAATCCCTTTCTCAATAATTATTTGGTTTGTTCTTAAACCGGTTAAAACATCTAGAAGAGTTAAAATCTCATTGTGGTATTCATTTTATTTTACAGTTCCATTGGCACTTTACGATTATACTTATTGCGGCATTTATCTTGGCTATGGACTTAAATTTATTTATGTATTTTGGTTTGCGAGTGTGTATTATATAATCCCATGGATTTTATTCCTAGTGATAGCAACGCTGTTAAATATAAAAGCTAAAAAAGTATGAGTACAAAATCTATTATAATATTAGGCGGATATGGCGGTACGGGAAAGGTAATTTGCCGTAGATTACTTGAAGAAACTGATGCCGCAATAATAATTGCCGGACGCAATACTGACTCAGCTGATGAATTTTGTTCTATTCTTAAAAGAGAATTTTCAGAAAAAAACATTTCTACTGTTTTTGCAGACGCTTCAAATTATCAGTCACTTGTAACAGCATTCAAAAATATAACGTTGGTTATAGATGCCACAACTGCAACTGCCCACGTTTCAAATGTTGCTCGCGCAGCTATAGAAACGGGCACAGATTATCTGGACTTTCACTTTGAACAAAAAACAGTTTCTGAACTAGAAACAATGAAACAAAAAATTGAAGATAGTGGTCGATGTTTTATTACACAGGCAGGTTTTCATCCGGGATTACCTTCTACATTTGTTAGATATTCCGCACCGCAATTTGACGAGTTTAAGAAAGCCATTGTTGGTATGGCAATGAATACAGAAATAGAGAAGCCGGAATCAATTTATGAACTAGTAGATGTATTGGGGGATTACAAAGTTGATATATTTAAAAAAGGGAAATGGAAACAAGCCGGTTACACGGATTTTGAAAAAATTAATTTTGGTGTGCGCTTCGGAACTAAAATTTGTTATCCAATCCAGATGGAAGAGATGTATGTTTTGCCAAAAATGTTTCCTTTGGAGGAAACGGGAGTTTATGTAGCGGGATTTAACTGGTTTGTAGATTATTTAGTTTTTCCTTTAACATTTTTTTTAGCAGCGATCAAAAAAGGATTGGGCAGGCACTTAATAGCTAAACTAATTATATACGGGTTAAATAATTTTTCCAATGATAATCGCGGTGTTTCATTTGTGTTGGAAGCTGAAGGCACTAAAGATAATAAACCAGTGAAATTCAGAGTTGTTGCAGAGCATGATGACGCGTATGAATTTACCGCTATACCAATTGTGGCTTGTATTCATCAGTATTTGAATGGTAATATTGCAAAACCCGGACTTTGGCTGATGGGACATATTGTAGATCCAAATCGTCTTTTTACAGATATGGAGAAGATGGGTATAGAAATAAATACACAAAATGAAGAAGAATAATTGAATTTCGTTATTATGAATTATTGTGTTTAGGTACTTAAATCAATTTTTATAGAAACGAAAAACATTATTGAAAGGAATAATATGATAAAAAATATACTGATAGTATTGCTATTAATTTTTTCAATCCACACTTATGGGCAACAACAATCTAACAATGAAGCTGTTGCGGATTATTTCAAAGAGATCAAAACAGCAACAGCTGAGAATAAAAATCTTTGGAGCTATGATCTTTACGCGCCAATTCTTTTTGTACAGTCTGATACCAGAGAGCTATACGCTAATTATCCAGACACAGCAGGAGCGTTAAAAAAAAAGGGAACAATTTTCACTGGAATTCTCCCCAAAGAAATAAATATTGCCAATACGGCGATCGATTGGAATGGAGTTCATTGGGCTATATTGATGCTGCCGCTTCCTGAAAACAAAAATGATAGAATTAATTTCCTCGCTCACGAACTTTTTCACAGAGCACAGCCTCATTTTGGTTTTAAATTAAACAATCCCGACAACAATCATCTTGACCAAAAAGAAGGAAGAATTTTTTTAAAGCTTGAACTTGAAGCATTAAAAACAGCATTAGCAGCATCATCTGTAAAAGACATGAAAAGACAATTAACAAATGCATTTATTTTCAAGTTACAACGTTATAAAACATTTCAGGGTGCAGACTCAACTGAAAATCTACTTGAGTTAAATGAAGGATTAGCAGAATATACCGGAGCTATATTAAGTGCAAGAAACGATGAAGAAATGAAATCTCATTTCATTGAAAGTATAAATAAATTTTTGAAGAACCCGACTTTTGTAAGGTCGTTTGCATATCAAACAACTCCAATTTATGGTTACTTGCTACGGAAAATAAAACCTGAATGGAATAAAGAAATTACTATGAGAACTA
>Ga0315268_10009624_pt1 | contig 10018 bp, 11 predicted proteins | sample C1_top_MG_FD_204535 | JGI IMG/M metagenome (GOLD analysis project Ga0315268, IMG submission 204535) | Sediment microbial communities from Yellowstone Lake, YNP, Wyoming, USA - C1_top | ecosystem: Environmental > Aquatic > Freshwater > Lake > Sediment | place: USA: Wyoming | collected 2017-08-01 | reverse complement strand
CGAAGGATTCGGATTGAATGAGTTCGGCGGCGCGCGCGGCGTTGTCGCAGACGGTGGCTTCATGCCCGGCGAGGCGGAAGGCGCGGGCCAGCGAGGCCAGTGTGTTGGGTTCGTCGTCCACCAGGAGGAGATGAGCTTTGCGGGCCACGCCGGTTGCCTTTCCGAACGCTAGGAAATTTTTTCGGGGCCGGGGCCGGAGTCAGGGCCGGAAGAAGACGCGGGCGGCTCGGGCGCATCGCCGCCGGGAATCACGGGATGGTTGGGCGGACGCAGGGGCAGCTCGATGTGGAATGTGGAGCCGGTTCCGGGTTCGCTGATGACGCTGATGGTGCCGCCATGGTCGCTGACGACGGACTGCACGATGGCCAGGCCCAGGCCGGTGCCGTGCTGCTTGCTAGTGTAATAGGGAGTGAAGAGGCGCAGGCACTCTTCGGGAGTGAGTCCCTGACCGGTGTCGGAGACTTCGATGCACACGCCTTGATCGAGCGGAAAGGTGCGCAGCTTGAGCGCGCCGCCGCCGGGCATGGCGTCGAGAGCGTTGAGCACGAGATTTTGCAGCGCGCGGTGCAGCAGGTCGGGATCGGCGTCGATTTCCGGAAGGGCGTCGTCCAGATAAAATTCCGGGGTGATGACTGGTTTGCCCACGGCGCTGAACTGCGGCTCGAAGAGACGCACGGCGGCGCGCACGGCGTCATTGAGATGGATGCGCTGCAGCTGCGGCGCGGGCATTTTGGAAAAATCGCTGAAACGGCCGACGATGGCGTTGAGGTTGGCCAGTTCGGCGTGCAGGGTCTTGGTGGATTCCTGAAAGATTTCATCGAACTGCGCGGGAGAGAGCGAGCGGGCGCGCTGCATATTTTCGACGGTGATCTGCAAGGGGAAGAGGGGGTTGCGCAGTTCGTGGGCCAGGCGGCGGGCCAGTTCGCGCCAGGCGGCCACGCGTTCGGCCTGCACCAGGCGCTCGCGCTGCGCCGCCAGCGTGCGGGTCATGTCGTTGAAGGCCAGGCCCAGCTGGCGAATTTCGCCGCCACCGCCGGGCGCAATGCGCGCTTCCCAATCGCCGGCGGCCACGGCGCGCGCGCCTTCGGCCAGGCGGACCACGGGACGGGTGATGCGCAAGGAAACCCACCAGGTGACCAGCAGGGCGATGAGCAGTGCGCCGGCGCCGGAGAGCACGGCGATCTGCTGAATCTTCCGCAGAAGCAGGACCAGATCGCGGCGGGGGCTGCCGACGAGCAGCACGGCCAGCAGTTCCTTGTTGCGCCCCAGCAGGGGAATGGCATGAAAAATTTCGGCGTCGGCGGCGTCGCGGGACCAATCGAGTGTTTGCACGATCTGCCGGGGATTTTTCTGCAGGTCCTCGATGAGCGGGCCGAATTTTTCGGCTTGCTCGATATGTCCGGAGGGCCCGGAAAGCGCCGAAGGAATAAAACCCTGCTCGAGATTGCGGTAGAGCATGGCGCGCATGCCCGCGGGCATCACCAGGGAGGCCAGAAAACTTTCGTCCAGGCGGCGCCCGCCGATGACGAAGAGTTTTTTTTCGCCGACCGCAAAGGTGCGCACGGCGGTGAGCGAGAGGGTGACGCCGTCGGGCAGTTCCTCTTTTTTCAGGAAGGCGTCGGAGGAGCGCCAGTCTTGCGCCAGGTTGAGCCATTCATTCTTGTAACCGGCGCGGGCCTGATACTGCGCCGAGGAGACGATCGCGCCGTCGTACTGGACGAACTCCATGATATCGAGGCCGTGGTCCTGGGCGGCGCCGATGGCGTCATGGACGTAGAGAGTGGCATCGGCGTTGGGCTGGGCCAGCTTCAAGGCCATGGTCATGGTGGCGTCCGCCCCCGCGATATTTTCCACGCGGTTGACGACCTCCTCGCCCTGCTGGCTGAACTCCTTCTGAAATTGCGCCACCAGCGCGGCGGTGCGCGCCGCTTCGGCTTCCTCAAAAGCGCCGCGTGTGTAGCGTTCCACGCCCCAGCCCATCACGGCTACCGCGGCGCCCACGGTCAGAAAAAAGATCAGAAAAAGTTTTGTGCGGAAGTTCATGGCTGCACTCCGGCGGGCTTACCCGGCGCCGGCGTGGTTGGCGGCGCATCCGGCGCGTCGAGCCAGGCGTCGGCCAGGCGCCAGTCTCCCCAGCGGGCGGGCGTCCAATCATGCACGCGCGCGGCCAGGCCGGTGGATTCGGGAAGAACCACGAGGGGAATGGCGCTGCGTTCGCCGAGAAGGCGCCGCTCGATGGCGAAGAGTTGCGCGGAGTCTGCGCCAGCGGCAATTGTGGCGCGCGGAAGAGAGAAAGCGGCGGCAAGCGAATCCAGTTCCACGCCGGCCAGCAGCGAGGAATAGCGCCAGGAGACCAGACGGAGTTCCGCCGGAGAGTTCGCGGCGGGAGTTGCGGAGAAAGTTGCGGAAGAAGCTCCCGCGCGATTCACCACTTTCACCTGCAGTCCGGCCTGGCGCGCATTGAGGGCCACGCGATCGGCCAGCAGGCGGGGCAGATCGCCGGGCGCGTCCACGCGGAGGCGCAGGGGTGCGGCGGAGGCGGCAAAATTCGCGGGCAGTGCGGCTCGTAACTGTTTGGCGCGGTCCATGTCGGTTTCCAGAGCGACAAGGAAAGCATAACCGGAGAGCCACTGCGGCAAAAGGGTGGAAGCGGGTTCGGCTTGCTTCTGCAGCAACACCCCGGCCATGGAGGCGTGGTCGAGCGAAAGGGAAAAAGCTTCGCGGAGGCGCGGGTCGGCCGCGGCGGGGAGCGATTCATCGAAGAGCAGAGCGTAGAGAGTGAGCGGCGCGGAGGTCCAGGTGCGCAAGCCGGACTGCGCGGCGCGGAGCGCGAGATCTGGCGTCAGCTCGACGATGTCGGCCAGGCCCATCTGCAAATCGTAAAACTGGCGCTGCGCGGGCACGCCGAAGGTCACTTCCACGGCGTCCACATAAGGACGGCCGGACCAGGCGTCGGGATTGGCGCGGAAAATCAGGCGCGAGGTGGCGTCGGAAGAATTTGCGGCAGCGCCGTTCGCGCCCGCCGCCGCGGGACTATTTCCTGGCAGAAAAGGGCCGGTACCGGCGAGCGCGCCGCCGGGCAGCGCGCGACAGACGAAATAGGGAGGAGCGGCGAGTTCGAGCAGCAAGTCCGGCATGGGCGCGGCGGATTGAATCACGAGCGCGTCGCCATCGATGCTCAGTTGCCGCGAAGCCGCCAGCAGCGGGCGCAGGGCCAGGGCGGCTTCGGTGGCGGTGAGCGGAGTTCCGTCGCTGAACTTGATTCCCGCGCGAATGGCGAAACGCCAGCGGAGGAACGCGGGGTCGTGCGTCCAGGACACGGCCAGGCGCGGCTGGATGCGGCCGTAGTCGTCGAGTCCGACGAGGCGGTCGAAGAGCAATGCGGCGAGGCGCGCTCCGGCGGCGGATTCCTCCGTGCCGGCGCGCCAGGAGCGCGGGTCCGCGGAAGCGGAGCGGCTCATTTCCACGCGCAGCGTGCCGCCAGTGCGCGGCGCGCGCGCGGCGACCAACGGCGCAGGAGCCGCGGCGAGCAGCGCGAGAAAACTAATTCCCGCAAGCCAGCGTGATGCGATGGACTTCATAGTCTCCCGTCAAAAGATTGCGCACGATGGCGATGGCTGAATTTCCTTCCGGCCGCGCGGTGAGAGCCAGCACCGGGCCGGGCATCTCCAGACGCGGGGTGAGCCAGGTGCCTTCGTCGGGTGCCGATTTCACCGCCTGGATCCAATCCTTCTCATTGCGGTCGCCGCTGCCGGTGAGCAGGAGATATTTTCTCTGGCTGCACGGAGCGGCGATGAGCCGCTTGGACTTCGCACCGTCCGTGTCGCCATCGCAGTTCAGGGCGAGTTTTTCCCCCAGCGTGACGGCGCACATTTTCCGGTTCATGCGAATGTTCAGCTGCGGCGGAAGTGTTGGGGAAACAGCGGCGAATCCCGCCTCTCCTGCGCGCGGCCAGGGCAGCAGAAGCGAAGCGGGCAGAGGAGCGCTGCCCGTGACGCGCCAGCCGTCCTTCGAGGGGCGAGCACGGACAAGAGAATCGCGGGTGAGCAGAAAAAGCGAGGATTCCTGGCTGGCTCCTTCGGCCCATTCGATTCCGTCCAGAAGCGGTTCCGGCTGCCGCCAGAGCAGTTGCCGTTCGATGCGAGCCTCCGAAGAAATTACCAGGACGACGGGAATGGCGGAGCGGTCGATTTCCAGAAGAATTGCGTCTTCGGGCTGAGCTGGAGCCTCTGCAGGCTGGAGGACGGCGATCAGAAGAATGTGCGCGGGAGTGTCGCTGAGGGTCACGCGCAACACAGGCGCGGAGGCGTTCTCGATAAAAGAGATTTTGCCGCCAGCCAGAGCGGAGGTGAAGGCACTGCGCAGAACAGAGGATAGGAATTCCGGGAGCGAGGAACGATTTTCCCAGGCCAGCGTCGCCGAAGCGGGAAGTCGAGGCAGCGCGGCAACTTTGGCGGCCAGAGTCCGCGCGGCGTCCTCGATGGCATCGGCGCGGGAAGCGGGAGAAAAAACGGACAGCGCGGCGAGCAGCGCCAGAACGAGCGCGGCGGCGGGCACGGGGCGATGGGAATTGCGCTTCACGGCGGTTAAGTGCCGAGTGTATCACGGCGTCACGGGCGCGCGACGCCGCGTGCCAGGGCGTTTTCCAGGAGTGAAAAGTTCCATTCTCATTTCGCCCCGTTCTCCGTATAATCCAGCGGTCGCGCAGCGCACGATTCTCCGGGAGGACTTCGCATTCATGAGCCAGCCGAAAACGTCCATGTTCAACCGCAACAAACTTAAACTGGGCATTTTTTCGCCCAACTGCTCGAGCGGCATGGCGGTGACCAAAGTTCCCGAGCGCTGGGACGCTTCCTGGGAAAGCAATCTGCAGCTGGCGCAGATGGCCGACGCCGCGGGCATCGAATTTCTGCTGCCCATCGCGCGCTGGAAGGGTTACGGGGGAGAATCCAATTTTCAGGGGAGCACGCTCGAGACCATCACCTGGGCCTGCGGGCTGCTGGCGCTCACCAAGAACATCAGCGTCTTCGGCACGGTGCACGCGCCCCTGGTGCATCCCATTTTCGCCGCCAAGCAGATGGTGACCACTTCGCACATCAGCCGCGGCCGCTTCGGGCTGAACATCGTATGCGGATGGAACCAGGACGAGTTCGACATGTTCGGCATCGCGCAGCGCGAACACGACAAGCGCTACGACTACGGGCAGGAGTGGTGGGACGTCATCCAGAAAATCTGGACGGAGAAGGCCCCGTTCAACTACGACGGAACATTTCTGAAATTGCGCGACGTCGTCGGCGAACCCAAGCCCTATGGCGGGCGGCCCGTGGTGATGAGCGCGGGCTCCTCCGGAGCGGGGCGCGGCTTCGGCGCGCGCAACTGCGATTTTCTGTTTACCGTGCTGACCGACCTGGAAAAAGGCGCCAAGGACGTGGTGGACATCAAGGCCGCCGCGGCGGGTTATCAGCGCGCCATTGACGTGTTCACGACTTCCTACGTGGTGGTGCGCCCCACGAAGAAGGAAGCCGTCGAATATCACGACTACTACACCAAGGAGATGGGCGACATTCCCGCGGCCGAATATCTGATGAAGATGCAGGGGCTGCACGCGCAGTCCTTTCCGCCGGAGGCCTTCAAACTGTTCCGCGATCGCTTTGTCGGCGGCCACGGCGTCTATCCGCTGATCGGTTCGCCGGACGACGTGGCGGCGGAGATGGCCAAAATCAGCCAGGCGGGATTTATCGGCACGACCATCGCGTTCGTGAATTACGTGAAAGAACTTCCCTACTTCCGCGACGAAGTGCTGCCGCGGCTGGAACGGCTGGGCCTACGCGAACCCGTGCAGCGTTAAGCGCATCCTGATAAACGAAAACGCCGGCCGGGTGGCTTGCGCGGCAGCGCTCCGGAAGAAGCAGGGGCGGCGGTCCCTGTCATCTCCCGTTACGCTGCCGGACAAGCCACCCGCAGGGTTTTGGCCGGCGCCATCGTGTCCGCCCGAAGGCGGCACGAAACTCAAGCGGCGCGGCGCGTCGATGCGCCCGCGCCTTCCGCAATCTTCGCGCTCTCCGCGTTTACTGCTGGAGCGCGCGACGGAATCCGCGCCACGCCAACCGAAGCCGTGCGGCGAACCTGCTGCCGCAGCAGCACGTGAAGTTGCGCGGCAAGATAGACGTCGTACGCCATCAGCGCCGCAGCGCTGCCAAAGAGCGCCAGCCCGGCAAGCATCAAGATGTATTTCAGCGCCAGCATCGCGGTTTCTCCTTTCGGCCTCGGGCTAAATCTGTGCGCCCCATTCAACGCGGCGACGGCGCGCGCCGGGCCATCGACTTCAGCGGGCGCATCATCCGAAATGTTGCGCGCAGCAGCAGCCAGTCCATGAAGACCGCGAGCGCCCCGGCCGCCAGAGTGAAGATCACCAGCCCCGCGAAATTCAGCATCGTTTCCATTGTTCTTCTCCTTTTCCGTCCATCCAAAATCTTGCCGCCGTTCTCTTACTGCGCCGCCACCGTCTCGCGCGGCGCTTCGGTCAATTTCGTTTGCGCGGCCGGAGCGGCTTGCGCCGTCAGAACCGCGGGCGCCGCTGCGCCGAAGATTGCCGCCGTCTCCACCGTGTGCTCGGCGAGGATTTCCACGGCATCGCCCACGCGCACGCGGGCAAAAAGTTCGGCCACGTCCTCGTTCTTCATGCGGATGCAGCCGTGCGAAGCGCGCCGCCCGATCGAACGCGGCTGATTGGTTCCGTGAATGCCGATGTTTTTGCTGTCGAGGCCGATCCAGTGCGTGCCCAGGGGATTTTCCGGCCCCGTGGGAACCACCAGCCCCGGCTTGTAGTAGGAAGGCGCGGCCACGCGGTTGATCACCTGAAATTCTCCGACGGGCGAAGGAGTCGAGCGCTTGCCCACGGCCACGCTGTAAATTTTCACCACTTTGCCGTCTTCCATCACGGCCAGCTTGCGCTCCGGCAGGCTCACCAGAATTTTCCGCACGACCACCGACTCGGCCGGGGTCTGCGCCGCGTCCGTTGCGGGCTGCGTTTGCGGCGGCTGCGCGGCGGCTTGCGCCTGCGCGCGCGCCGCGGCAATAAACACCATCGCCGTCGCCGCCAGAATCCGCCGCATTTTTCCGTTTGCCTGTCCCTCGCTCTTCCGTTTCGTTCGCCGCATGGTCGCCTCCGCTGTTTGCTTGCTGACAAAGGGAATGGCAAGCGCGGGGCCAACGCTAAAGCGCTGTAAATACACGTGTTATAATTGGAGCGAAAAGGCGGTTCCGTGGCACGGCACACACAGCGTGGCCCGGCGGCATCAAACCCGCCAGGAACCCCGTACGGCCGGCGGCCCCGGGACTGCGCGAAACGGTGTATCGTAGTGGGGAGAATTGAGGAAACTCGGCATGTCGCAAAAGCCCGGCTTACAGGTCGCCCGCATCTTTGGCATCCCGATTTATCTGCACGCCAGTTGGGCCATTATTTTTGTTCTGATTACGCTCTCGCTTTTCGCGCAATACAGCCAGCAGCATCCGCAATGGGGCACCGAGAAACAGTGGGCGGTCGGAATCCTCACCAGCTTGCTTTTCTTCTCCTCGGTTCTCTTCCATGAACTGGCGCACAGCGTCATCGCGATGCGCTATAAGATTCCAGTCGTTTCCATCACGCTGTTTGTCTTCGGGGGCATCGCGCGGATCGGGCGCGAACCTTCGCGCGCCCTGCACGAGTTCAATATCGCCATCGCCGGACCGCTGGCCAGTTTTTTCCTGTTCGGAGTTTTCTCCGGCGCGGTTTATCTCTTTCCAAACAGCGAAGTGGTTGTCGCGGTAGCCGGCTGGCTGGCGGGGATGAATCTCTGGCTGGGGTTGTTCAACCTGATTCCAGGATTTCCGCTGGACGGCGGGCGCATCTTCCGGGCCATCGTCTGGGGCAAGACCAAGAATTTCGTGCGGGCCACGCGCGTGGCGGCCACCTCCGGCAAGCTCATCGCTTACGCCATGATCCTCCTCGGCGCGTTGATCATCGCGGGGGCCTTGCCGGCAATGAAGGGGCAGTGGGAGGCGGGGCTGTGGCTGGCGTTCATCGGCTGGTTTCTGCTGACGGCGGCGCAGGAAAGCGTGGCGCAGATCACCATCCGCGAAACCCTCGGCGGTCTGCGCGCGCGCGACGTGATGACCAACGAAATTCCCACCGTGGGCCGGGCCATCACGCTGGAGGATTACGGCGCCGAGATTCTGCGCACCGGCCGCCGCTGCCATCTGGTGATTGATGATGACCGCCTGCAGGGCATGATGAACGTGCACACGCTCAACGCCGTGCCGCGCGACGAATGGGACAGCACCTCGGTGCAGGCGGCCATGCTGCCGCGCGAATCCATCCTGCTGGCCATGGCCGATGAACCGCTGCTGGGGCTGCTGGAACGCCTGCTCTCCGCGGACGTCAATCAGATGCCGGTGATGGCCACCGACGAAGAAGGCGGGACGCACATCGTGGGCATGGTTTCGCGCGATTCGATCCTGCGGGTGATTCAGACGCGCTCGGAACTGGGGCGCTTGAACGGAGGGTAGTTCCGAGTGCAACGTGACTCGTGACTGGTGACTCATGGGCAGGTGAATGGAGAGGACCGGCGGAGTCTTGTTGCCCGGCTCAAATGAGCGTTTTGATGGACGGGTACGCTCATGCGATTACGCGATACTGCGAAGCAGCTGCGTCCGGGCAAGCTTAGCGGTAGGCCTCACGGCGATGAAGCACGCGGCGAATCTCGATGGTCTGAGGGTCGGTGGAGACGAAGAACAGGCGGTAGTCGCCGATGCGCAGGCGAAGCTCTTCCCTGCCCTGGAGAGATTTTACGTCGCCCGCGCCCGATTCGGCGAAGCGATGCAAAACGGAGAGGATTTGCATGGCAGCGGGCTTATCCAGGCGGCGGACATCGGACTTGGCTGGATCGGTCCAGACAATCCGTTTCACTTCCGTTCCTTGAAGTGCTTGATTTCTTCGTGAGTGACGCCGAGTTCGGCGAGGACCTGCTCGTGGGAAATGCCCTGGTTGTGCTTGCCCCATTCGCGGGCTTCATCGAGCGCTTTTTCTCCTTCCGCCGAGAGCGATTCGTCGTCGCGCGGTGCGCCGGCGATGGCGCGGGAGACGGGATCGAGCATGGCTTCGAGCAGTCCGACGATGGCGGCGAGCTGCGTGGGCGGAAGCTTGTCAATCAGTTCGTAGGCGTGCTCTTTGGTGTCGGCCATGAATCCTCCTCTCCCCCCATTCTCGCACAGAGCACCCCAGGGAGAGAGTTTTTAGATGTGTGAGTGGCTGCAGCGTAAAGTAGGGGACAGATTCAGGTTTACGTATGGCATTTTGATGGGAAGCGCGTATCAGTCGCGCGCGGCCAGGATGCGAAACGTGGTGGCCTGAAAAAAATTCACCTGCATGCGGGCAAAGCCGGCGGCTCCCAGCCGTGCCCGCGCCTGAACGGGATCGACCGGAACGAAGGTGCTGCGGATATGCACCAAATGACCCATCCAGCTTTCGCCCATATCAAACGCCAGAAAAATTCCGCCGGGGCGCAGGACACGGCGAACTTCGGCGAAGACGCGGTCCTGGGCTTCGGGCGTGAGCAGGTGGTGAAGCATCAGGATGGCCGCGACGGAAGAAAAAGTTGCGTCCGGAAAAGGCAGCGCCGAAGCATCGCCACGCACCGCGCCGCCATTCTCCCCCTGCCAATTCTCCGCGAGTTGCTTCATCGACTTTCCGCTGTATTCGAGTGAAGTGACGCGGGCCACGCGTTTTTTCCATTCGCCGGTGGCCGCGCCGAAGCCCGCGCCCAGTTCCAGCAGGTGATCGCCCAGGGCAACTCCCTCTGTCAGCCAGGGAAGCAGCCGCTTGCGGGTTGTTCCCCGCCACAGCGATGAATTGCAAAACCAATTTTCCAGGCGATTCATTCGTCCGCTTCCTAGCCGTTGAGCGTGCGCATGGCATTTTCGTGGTAGCGCAAGCCGCTGGTCGCTCCCTTGGGGGCGGCCTCGTCAATCCGCTTCAGGT
>Ga0315268_10009623_pt1 | contig 10019 bp, 9 predicted proteins | sample C1_top_MG_FD_204535 | JGI IMG/M metagenome (GOLD analysis project Ga0315268, IMG submission 204535) | Sediment microbial communities from Yellowstone Lake, YNP, Wyoming, USA - C1_top | ecosystem: Environmental > Aquatic > Freshwater > Lake > Sediment | place: USA: Wyoming | collected 2017-08-01 | reverse complement strand
ACTACCAGCACGGACCTGTATGGAATCTTTGCCTTGATTAAGACAGACATGACATCATCAGGGTGGACGGTTAGATTGATGAAAGCAAAAGCAGAGATAATCACGATAATCTTCAGCGCCATCATCGCGCCGAAAGCTATGGCCTCCAGAGTTATTGCTGGCCTGCCAATCACGGGCATGATGAAAGAGGCGGATAGCAAGACATGCTCGCCCTGGTAGCTCACCACAGCGTTAATGATGATGATAGCGACCCCCAGCCAGACTCCGAACTTCAACACCGCAGACCATTCTTTCAAGACTCTGGCTGAGCCCATCATCAGCGCGATACAGAGAAATATGGCCAAGATGTAAAACGGATGGCTCAAAAGAAGGCCCAACACAACGATAGCGAGCCCCCATGCCAGTTTCACCAAGGGATTTAGGCAGTGAATTGGCGTGTCTTTTCTACGATATTGGAGTTCGTGCATTTTAGGGCACCTTAAAGACTATGCCGTTAGCTATCACGGCAGCAAAGGCGTAGCGCAGCTCTTGTCCGCCGCTCAACAGCGCATTTACAGCATGTCTAACATTTTCGTCGTTCGAGCCAGTTACCATCAGAGCCACATTTTCACAGGCACCGGTGCCTTTGGGATTCCAGGGGTTTTGCGTAGCCTGAAGAAGGCCCCATCCATCTTGATACTCAGACGCTACATTTCCAGCGGTATCGAGGACATATAGTTGTTCGCCCTGAATGCGGGTATAGAATCCGAGCTTCTTGTGCAGATTGCTCAGCTCGGAGATGAGATTGTTGTGCGCGCCGGCAATAACTATGAGGTTGCTATGTCTTTTGGAATCGGCGGATAGCTGGTCGCAAGCGATTGCTGAAACCTGAGAAACGCCGCTATCTTTCAGAATACTCACCAATGACTCAGCTTCTGAAACGAATGGGGCTTCATAAACAACTAGGGTGGGGGCTGTCTTGCCTGCATAACCGTTTCGGAAAGGCTGCGGAAAGTCGCCGATTATAGCAGAGACGAATTGCTGGTAACTCCAGTCACGGAAATCCCAGTGCACCACATCATCAGGATGAAGGATGTAATCCCTCGCCCCCACATTAGCGCATATTCCATTTAGGTAAAGAAACCAGTCCCTCTTTTTGTCGGAGGCGATGCCATTTATGGAACTAACAAATCCGCCACTATACTCGGTTCCAACATCAGCAATTATGCGCAACGCGTCAAGGGCGGTCATTCCGGAATATATGGGAACTTTTCGCTCAACTACCAGCTCCTTGCCGAAATCCATGGTTACCACCACGACAATTGAGGAGCTACTGGGCTCAATGTTTCCCACGCCGCTGGTTTCCGGGGCAAGCCGTTGAGTTGAGCAACTAAGAACAGAGAATGCCAGCAGCACTCCTAGTACTAAGGAGAATGCTCGCCTCAGCATACTCCCCTTTCTTCTACCTGAAAATCGGGGGGCTAAACCGATGACCTTCTTCGCAACGTCAGTTTTCATACAGTGCGGGTTTTTCTAGAGGTCCACCAATGAAGGTGGTCTGCGGTTGCAGGATAATTAGCCGTTGACGCCACTCGTAGTACTGCTCCTTGGAGATGTCATATTCCCGGCAAATCTCCGCCACAGACCTACCCCTCAGACCTTCATGCAGAATGAAAATCATGAGCTTTGGGTCTATGTGTTTTTCCACAGCCAGCTCCTTTTCTATTCATCTAATCCCCCTCGCCTTCTTTGCGAGCCAAGCGCCTCGAATGAGAACGGTATCTCCAGACCAGTACCGCGACCACCAGAGCAACTATAAGTATCGCCGAAAGTATCCACCACTGGAGGGACATCAGGGGAAGACCAGTTATTTCCACCAGTGTCGGTACCTTGATGCCGGCGCCTACACGAAGGTCGGAGCCGGTTGGAATCGAGACCACGCAAATGTCAACATTGCGCTCGCCGTGGGTGGCGATGAGTGGAGGCGCAAATGTGATTTCCACGGCTGTACTCTGCTTGGGAGCGAGCGTGAACTCACCTGGTGTGATTTTGAACCATTCGCTTGCCTCACCACCCTCAACAAACACGCGGAACTTTGACTGTTCGGTTGACTCATTGATTACATAGAGCGTTTGTGCCTGCACACCGCCCGGTCGCGTGCTGAATTCCATTCTCCCAGGGGTTACGCCAACCCCCATCGCCAGTGCGACAGAAGGCAAAAAGGCTATGCTTGTAATCACGAGGATTGTTGCTGTCAATCGCAACACATTGCTCAATGTGCTGCCCCCTTTCTGGAGCGCTGGTTGAGAGAGGCAGTCTTCTACCTCTCCCAACTGGTCGAAAAACTCTCCGGTCTCCTCTACAAACGGCCGTCTGTAGCCCAGAAGATCAGTGTTCCATCCTGCTTTCCTATGCGCAGGTATGTCTCAGGCACTATAAGGACGGCAGTGCAGTCGGTGGAGCCATTTCTGTCAACGGTGGTGCTGAAGGCATCCCACTTTACCCCGTCCAGCTTCAGTCCGTCCTTGTAGAGGTTCCCCGCCGTGTCCTGCACATCCGCGGTTATCTTCAGCTTCCATGCCCCTACATTGGTCAGGGTAAGGGTTTTCGACTCGCTGGTATCGCCGGGACCCAGAGTGCCGAAGTCGATGCTGTCAGGGTCGACGGAGAAGCTTATCGCTGGGATGATGTTGGCAGTCATACCAACTGTTTTGCTGTCGGGCGGCTGGACCGTTCCAGTGCCTACAGTGACCGTAATACGGTTGCTCCTGATGTTGCCGTCTTTCTCTGCATAGACCTGAACAGTCATGTCACTGTTGATGGTGATGGTTACCGTGCCGTCCTGGCCTGTGGTATAATCCTGGTCGGCGTGGACGGTCGCATTGCCTACAGGTGACCAGGTGCTTCCAACGTACTCGGTCACCGTCACGGTGAAGGGCTGGCCCACGTCCGGTGTTGTATTATCAACCTCGACTTTCAGCGGGTTTTCCCCGAAGTCGCCATAGGCAAACAGGACTTCCTGATGTGGTGGTGGCGGCGGTGTTGTCTCGCCGAGGATGAAATCAGCGGCACCAACCATCGGGCTATAGTAGTCCACCCAGTACAGCCATCCTGTCCAACCAACAGGCTCCTCCCCGTTAATGGAGTGGATGTACAAGCCGTAGGCAGTATTCTTCACCACATATGTGAAGCTTCCTACTTTCGATGCCTCATTGAGGGCACCCAGCGCTGTCGGGTTAGGAAAGTAATGGGGGTGACCCTCATCATCTATGATTGTCGAGTCGCTAACGGTTACGTTGCCGCTCCAGATTGTCGAGCTCTGGCCTTCGATTCTAACTGCGACGGTAACTGTCGCAGACGTTTGCAGCACCTTCACTGGCCAGGGTTTTCCCAGAAGCGCTGTGATGGCGTAGGAGGTCATGAGTGCCTTGTTAGATGGCGTTCCAGACGCCCAATTAAACGAGCCATCCGCATTCTGGAAAGTGAGCAGGTCATCTACAGGGTCTTTTCCTGCACCGCTCTTCCAGCCCGCGCTGGTGGGCTTCTGCTTGGCTGCCACAATGCCGTTGATGCCCCAGGAATCAGTTGCTGAGTTGGTCGAACCCCAGGACCCAAAGCCGCCGTTGTCCATCTGTGTGGATTTGATGTAGGCGAGAGCATGGGTTATCGGCGTCGAGCTTTGCGATTGACTTGCGGCCATGAGTGCCATGATTGCAGCGGCAGTATCATCGACGTCGCTATCCTGACCCACTCCCCAACTCCAGCCGCCATCGGTATTCTGGTTGCTCAGGATGAAGGAAACGCTGCCCTGTACTTTGGGGTCGGAAGCAGGCTTACCAGCGGCAATTAGCGCCATGACGCCCCAGAAATCATCGTTCAGCAACGCTGTGTCGCCTATTTGATTGTTATTGTAAGCAGCCTCCAGCAGTGAGACGAAGTTTCTGCCACCAAAGTTGGTGGGGTCCTCATCGGCGGCAGCGATAGCCAGTATCATCCGGGAGTATTCATTGATTGTTGAGGCGCTGCCGGCATTGGCTGCAAGGTAATCAACTATCGATGGATTGGAGCCGACCTTCCAATTGTGGGGGTCTTCTCCAGCGGCGGCAATTGCCATTACTGCCCACGCTGAAGTCGCGAAGTCACTGATATTACCAGCAGTGTCCTGTTGCGTGCGAAGGTAGTTCAGGGCATTGGCTACCTCGGCGCTGCTCGGTGTATATGGATATGAATCTGCTGCCCGAGCTGGCGCAGCAAGTACGCATAGCAGGGTCAAAGCCAGCGCCAGCATGATGGTGACAACCTTTACAGTGATAACCTTCTGCATGAATTCCTACTACTTCTCTCCTTTCATCTAACTTTTCTTCGGATTCCAGCTTGCAAACAACCAGCTATCCCATAGCAATCACCTCACCTTTGCTAAGTAAGATACAGTTGATTATAAACAAGCACGCTTGATTATAATCAGAAGAAGATAGTCTGTCAAGGGTCTGTTCGGGTGAGTTAGTGACTCAGGAGGTAGCTTCGCAAGCGCACCGGGCGATGGGGCTAAACCAATTCTGCACTGAACAGGTCGTAGCCTACTCCAGCTTCTTCTAGTCTGGATATGAGTTGAGAGGTCTCGCTCTCAACGCAGACAACAAGGGGATTAAGGCCACTACGTGCAGCTTCGATTGCTGCATCGATGGCGCCGTACATCTGGAAATCGGCTCCGACTTTGCGCAAACACACAAACGCCTCCAGGCCAATAGCGGCAGTGAAGGGTCTTCGTTTTAAATGCTGCTTTAGTATATTGAAGTCTGCTTTTCTGGAACCACCTCTTTGAACCGCAGGTACTCTCAAGATAGTTGCTCTTCCTATCTTCAAGGGCACTATACCATCGATATCGGTCACGCCCACATCATCGCCTTTGTCGGACTTGGTAACGGTGATTCCCCTAGCCCCGCTGCTAACAGTGCTTGAGGCGAACAGCAATCCGTTTTTCATCTTGAGGCTGACCCTTTGGCCCTTTTCCAAGTCGTCCTCAGCCAAGGCAGCGCAAACTGAGATGTTAGCAACCGCTCCCTGAATGTATGCTATGTAACCGCTCAGTTCTCGTAGAATCCCAATCATCCAATTAACACCTTCGTTGGTGATGCGATAGCTGGACCGTCCTTGTGAGATAAGCTTACCCTCCCTTGTCAACTGAGCAATATAATCGGACACTGCCTGAGGGGTAATATGCAACCTTTTGGCGATCTGTCTCTGCTGGACATTCGGACCGCTGTTCGCGATTTCCACCATGATTTGAAATCTGGTCGTCACGTTTTTGTTTTTCAATACCTCTATCATTTATTCCACCACACTTGCTTTTTCATCAAGCATAGTTTATCTTATTTGCTTGGCGTTGTCCAGCCATATCGCCAATCGGATACATGATGTGGGCCAAAACCACGCAAACTTGTGCACAGCCCGATAAGCCATTTGGCGAGATGAGTGACCTAACAGAAGGCATGAATGCGGCAGGGCACGCAGATGTCGCTCGAAATCGAAGTCGGCCCACCTCAGCCCGCTTGGAACGTAACCTCGAGCTAGTGTGCAACTTATGGTAACGGGTTTATTTCTTTGCACAACAACTCGTCTTGTTCAGTGGCCTGAACGTTTAAGACCTGTCGAAAGCGCAAGGCTCTTGCTCTTGTGACACCTCGTTTTTTTCATCTTGTTGGTACTTCACCACCGTGCCACCCTTGCTGAAGCACATGCTTGGCATTACAGCTCTTCTGTAATAGAATCAAAGCGACCAGTCTCTGCGCTTTGAATACGCACTGACAACTTCCTGAAGAGCCGTAACGAACGATATAAATAGGGAGAATGAGGTAGCGAGTATGGCAAAGCATAACTCTCTTGATGTACTGTTCAATCCCGAGAGCATTGCAGTGGTCGGAGCTTCAAGAAATCCCTCAACGCCCAACTATAATCTGTTGGGGAACCTGGCCAGGCTCAAATTCCCTGGGAGACTGTATCCCGTAAATCCAAATGTGCAGGAGATTGACGGGATGAAGTCGTACCCAAGTCTGACCAGTATTGAAGACGAAATAGATATGGTGGTCTCAGCTGTGCCAGCAGCCGCAACCCTGGCTGTAATCAAGGAATGTGTTGAGAAAAAGGTCAAGGTGGTTGTGATAGTCAGTGGGGGTTTCTCTGAGGCGGGGCATGAGGGTCGGAGATCGCAGGACGACATTGCTCGTTTGCTCAGGGAGAACGGCATCAGAGCAATCGGACCTAACTGTCTGAGCCCGATAAATACCGCCAACAACCTGGTTATTGGTTTCGATGCCCATGAGAAGCTGAAGCGTGGGGCGACATCATTTATCTTGCAGTCAGGGTTCTATGAGCCAAGACTGGAGTGGATGTTCTGGGATTTCAATCTCGGCATAAACAAGCTCATCGACCTGGGCAACAAGCTCGATATCAATGAGGTGGATGCGCTGGAGTATCTTGCATCCGACTCTACTACCAGGGTGATTGCCATCCACTTAGAAAGCATAGTCGGCGACAGCAGAAGGTTTCTTGACCTTCTGAAACAAACCTCCAGCGAAAAACCGATAGTGGTTCTCAAATCCGGTCGCACTGAAGCCGGTGCCGCTGCGGCGTCCTCTCATACTGGCGCTCTGGTCAGAGGCAGTCCAACAGTGTTCGAGGTTGCTCTCAGGCAAGCATGTGCTATCCAGGCGCGCACTATCGATGAGTTCTACGACTATGCTAAGATGTTTGAGTTCTATAGCTATCAGAGACTAATTGGGAATCGCATCGCCATCGCCTGCCTTTCCGGCGGTGAAGCCGCTATAGTAACGGATATGTGTCAAGATAGAGGCTTTTCCCTGGCAAAAGTCAACCCAGAGACCGTTGCCAGGCTGCAGGAGGTTGGGCCACCATGGAAGGTATCATCGAACCCGTTCGATATCGGAGTCTCAGGCCAATTTCACCCGATGGAGGTCTATCAGACCTTTTTTGAGGCGATGACAGAGGACAGCAATGTCGATTGCATTGCCGCCCAATTGCCCACTTTCCGTAACATCTCCCTCCCCGAGAACATTCTCAGAGCATTTCTTGAGCCAATCTTCAAAGCCAAGCGAAGCAAGCCAGTTGCTATCTGGCTAATGGAGGAGAATCAACACTACCGGACGCCGATCGATTTCTTGGAGGCAAATCATGTGCCGGTATATCCCACATCCGACCGGGCCATAAGGGCTCTTTCGGCCCTCCGTAAATACACGCTGATGAGCCAAGAGTGATGAAAGCGCAGGCTTAACCTTTTTCATAAAGAGTCACTAGTTGAGTTCAGTCATGAGAGACTGCGATGTCTGCACATTTACTGCTGATTCCTGCTATCGGGCCGGCGTTCGAAAATTGCACTTTTTAGCGTGATGGGTCATGATGTTGTTCGCGAAGCTCAGGCGGTACATACTTTCATCGGATTAGCGGGCCAATATCCAGCTGTTGATGAGAACCTCACAGGATGTGAGAACCTAGAAATGGTTGGCCGATTGTACCATCTAACCAGGCAAGAATCGCGGCGTTGCGCAACTGAGCTTCTAGAAAGTTTTGGGCTTACTGAGGCTTCCAGAAGAAGGGCAAAGACATACTCAGGAGGGATACGAAGGCGTCTCGACCTAGCCGCGAGTTTGACCGCTAAGCCCTCTGTGCTGTTACTGGATAAACTTACAGCTGGACTCGACCCTCGGAGCCGCCTCGGGCTCTGGGAGATAATAGAGAATCTTGTTGAAGAGGGCACCACCGTTTTTCTAAATGATGTGTATCTAATATGATGTCTTTAGCTTCAACTGCCCGAAAACCTAGCTTCGCCACGAAAACCGTCTGTTTTACACACAGAAGGTCGGAGGTTCGCTGGGCTTATCGGAGGAAAAGGAAAGGTAAAAATCAATGGCGAAAGCCCCGGTGGATGTGTCGAGTTTGCCTACGTTTCGAAACATAGAAACCTTCCTTACAATATTGGGGCTTTTATCATTCTCGCTGGCAGTTGTAGGAGCTGACTGGGGAGATGTGACCTCCTGTGCAGCAACCTGCGTGGGCCTCACACATTCCAGAAAACCAAAGAATATCGCCAAATCGAAGAGGGACAGACTAAGCACGAATCGCTTCATTGATAGATTGACGAAGAGGTCATTTCCTGCAAGAAATATATGGCAAGGTTACTATTGCTAAGGATACCTCACACTGGTTGACAGGGATGAGCGATGGAAGGTAGAATTCAAGCAGTGCTTACTTTAGGATAGCGCAGCTTTGAACAAATGGCCTTTTCTATGGAACTTATCTCCTTCACCATCGATATAGACACAGGCGGGACCTTTACCGATGGATTCATGACCGCAGGTGAAAGGGTTGAGCTGGTCAAGGTTGATACTACACCCCATGACCTGACAGTATGCTTTATCAACTGCATTGAGGAAGGCGCCAGGAGGTTCGGATTAAGCACTGAGGAACTGCTGTCCCGAACAGCAGTGATTAGATATTCCACCACTATCGGCACCAACGCTTTGCTGCAGAGGAAAGGTCCCAAGCTGGGACTCATTGTCACCGAAGGGTACGCTGAGTCGCTCTATGGTAGCTCTAGAGAGAGGGCATCTAGTGCACTGGCTGACCTGGTTCTGCCAAACATGAGAGTGGGTCTTAAGGAGGGGATTGAAAGCTCAGGCAATGTCGTACAGCCCCTTGATGCAGAAAGCGTTAGGCAGGCTGTGGAATACCTTTTGGACGCGGGTGCGCGCAGCATAGTAATAAGCCTCAAGAACTCGGCGGTTAACCCTGTCCATGAGCAAAAGGTCAAAACAATCTTGGATGCGGAGTATCCTCGTCACTACCTGGGCTCAGTGCCTGTGCTTACTGCGAGCGCTATTACTTCACACCACGACGACCACGTACGCACCTGCACAGCAATACTGAATGCCTATATCCACCGTGACATGGTACGATATTTGTACCGCGCTGACGAACTGCTACGACAGCGCGGGTACCGCAGGCCTTTGCTAATAGTTCATTCCAGCGGTGGTGCTGCCAGGGTGGCCAAAACTACAGCGCTGAACACCTATAACTCAGGCCCGGCGGCTGGCTTCATCGGTTGTAGCAAGATAGCCGACGAGCTATACGGCGTTAAGGATTTCGTCTCGGTTGACGTAGGTGGCACCAGTGTGGACATCGGTGTGGGTACAGGGGGCAAAGTTACTGCTGATAGAGAGCCGGTTGTAGAAGGAATCAGAATCGGCATGCCCATGGTGACTCTGGGCACTGCCGGAGGTGGTGGTGGTGCAATAGTCAGAATCGATTTCGCCACAAACAGCATTAAGGTGGGTCCTGAAAGCGCAGGAGCACTGCCAGGTCCCGCGGCATACGACCTAGGCGGTATTGAGCCCACACTCACTGATGCTGATTTGACGCTGGGTTATCTAGACCCTAACTACTTCCTAGGTGGCAGGAAAAAGCTAAACAAAGATAAGTCGGTCACGGCCATAAGCAACTTCGTCGCAAGCAGCTTGGGCATTTCAGTGGAGGAGGCAGCCTGGAGGATTGTGCAGTCCAGCGAAGACGAGGTAGCTCAAAAAATAAGAGAGAATATCGAGAGCAAGGGACTGAAGTCGGAGAAGCTGACTATGTTCGCCTTCGGTGGAGGTGGAGGCTTACGATGCTGCGGCTACGCCTCCCGTCTGGGCATCTCGAGGATCATAGTATTTCCTTTCAATGCGGCGGGCAGCGCTTTCGGCGCCTCCACCATGGATATTATGCATCTCTATGAAAGAGGTGTTCGTATTCCACTCAGAAACCAATCAGGAGCTTATCCTATTTCTGAATGGAAACCGTTTAACAAGGCTGTAGCGGAGATGGTTGACAGCGCCAGAAGGGATATGAAAGGCGAGGGTCTTCGTGTCGAACAGGTCGAATTCACGCTCGAATTGGGTCTCTATGGCGCTGGTGGGCTTCATTATGTGGAGTCGCCGCTGATTAACCTTGAAAGAGTGGAGGAGGCAGACAGGCTGGCTGACCTTTAT
>Ga0315268_10009622_pt1 | contig 10019 bp, 8 predicted proteins | sample C1_top_MG_FD_204535 | JGI IMG/M metagenome (GOLD analysis project Ga0315268, IMG submission 204535) | Sediment microbial communities from Yellowstone Lake, YNP, Wyoming, USA - C1_top | ecosystem: Environmental > Aquatic > Freshwater > Lake > Sediment | place: USA: Wyoming | collected 2017-08-01 | reverse complement strand
TGACCCATCCTTCATGCCCCTGGAGGTATTCCGTGTAGCGCTGCACGCCCGGGCTCCAGTACATCTGGTAGCCCAGGTTGACGCTGAAGTACTTGGGCGGCGAGGGGATCCGGATGTTGGGATGGGAGAGCAGGAATTCCCCGACCGCCGGGTCCAGGGTGAAGCCCTGGACGCCGCGTCCGGTCGTATAGATGAGCATGGTGCTCGTGCCGTAGGCGATGTAGCCCGCGGCGACGAGGCTCCGTCCGGGCTGGAGGAACTCTTCGATCCCGACCGGGCCGTCCTCGCGCGTCCGCCGATAGATGGCGAAGATGGTGCCGATGGGCATGTTGTAGTCGATGTTCGAAGAGCCGTCGAGAGGGTCGTAGAGCAGCAGGTATTTTCCTTTGGGGTACTTGTCGGGGATGGGCATGAATTCCGCGTTCTCCTCGGAGGCCATGCCGGCCAGCCGCCCGGTGTGGTCGGTCAGGCGGGAGATCGTCAGGTCGGCGAAGCGGTCGAGCTTCATGACCTCCTCGCCCTGGACGTTGATGTCCTGGGTCCTGCCGAGGATCTCGGCCAGGCCGGCCCGGGTCATCTTGCTGGCGATGACCTTCCCGGCCAGGGCAAGGTCGTAGAGGAGGTTGGTCAGAGCCCCCGTGGCGTCGGGGTGGTAGCTCTGCTCCTCGAGGATGTGGCGTTCGATCGTGATGATGTTGGAGTGATCGATGGAGTTCTTGGACATCAGGCGCCTCCCTTTCCCCCCGCGGCGGGACCCTAAAGTTAGCATGCAACGGAGGCCCGGTCAAGGGGGACTCAAGGGGCTTGGACGACGTCACCCCCTGGTTTTTGTCCTGGAAGGAGGACACTGGACAGTCGACGACTCACTTGGGTCTTTTCCGGAGGCAAGTCAAGAGCTTTCGCAGGAACAATTAACTCCTTAATAAACAACAGGATGGGAGAGATTTCTGCTGCCCGGCCCGGCCTTGGTATGGTTTTTGCTTTATAATCCAGACGGATGAGAGATTGACCGGACCCTAAGGAGGAGATGACATGAAACATAAATGGCTTTTGGTGCTGCCCCTGGCCTTGCTCACCCTGGGGCTGGTTTCGTGCTACCGTCCCTACGGATACAGCTTCTATCCCGACGTGCCCCGCTTCGCGCCGACCGATCCGATGAACGTCGAGCTCCTGCGGCGGGATCCCCGGCGCGACCACGTCCGCCTGGGCGAGGTCTGGATCCGGCCCGACCGCGGCATGGGCCGCCCCTACGTCGAGGGGATCCTCCGGGAAAAGGCCGCCGTTATGGGGGCCGACGCCCTGGTCATCGTCGTCGACAGGTTCTTCCGCGAGGGCATCGTCTACAACTACTGGCGTGGCCGGATGGTCATCTACGAGCGGCACATCGTCGGCGTCGCCATCCGCTACAAGCGGTAAAGCTAGCCGTCTTTTCGCAGCCGGACCGCCGTCGCGCCCCAGCCTCCGGCCGGGAGGTCCGCGTCCTCGAACGCCGCGACGTGCGGGTTCGTTTTGAGCAAGCCGTGGACGATGGCCTTGAGCGTCCCCGTGCCCTTGCCGTGGATGATGCGGACCTCGGTGATCCCCCGGCGCAGGCATTCTTCGAGATATTCGGGGACCAGATCCTTGACGTCCTTCGGGCTGAAGGTGTGCAGGTCGAGGACGCCGTCGATCGGGAGCTCCACGGTTTCGTCGTCGGTCATGCGTGAACAACCTCTCTTGCCGGGCTTCGCCGGGGCCAACCTCGTCTTAGCACACGCATGAATGGAAGTCAAAGCGATCTGGCAGAAGCAGTCGTCGCGGTGAACCGAAGCCGCGAGCGCAGCGTGACCGGGAGCGAAGCGATCTCAGAAGGGTACGAAGGGATTGCCCCGCCCCTGACGGGGCTCGCAATGACGGCCTGGCCGATGATTTCCGTTCCTATCGGGCACCATCTGAAGCCCGGGCGTTTGACAGAATTGGACGCCCGGTGATAGCGTACCCCCTCGTGCCCGGAATCCCGAAAAGGAGGCTGTTCTCCCCATGAAAACGTCAGGACGCTCAAACCGTACGATTTTCCGTCCGGCTCTCGCTCTCGGGCTGGCCGCCATCCTCGCCCTGGCCTCGGCAGGCTGCCAGCCGTCCGGCAAAACGGCCGGCCCTCAGCCGCCCAAGGCTCAGGTCATCCCGAAGGAATTGACCATTCACGGCCAGACGCGCGTCGACAATTATTATTGGTTGAACGAGCGGGACAATCCCAAGGTTCTTGAGTACCTCAAGGCCGAGAACGAGTACACGGCGGCGGTCATGAAGCCTACCGAGGCCCTCCAGGAGAAGCTCTACAAGGAGATCGTCGGCCGGATCAAGCAGACCGACCTCTCCGTCCCCTACCGATCCGAGGGATTCTATTACTATACGCGCCTCGAGGAGGGCAAGGACTACCCCGTCTACTGCCGGAAGAAGGGCAGCCTCGAAGCGCCGGAGGAGATCCTCCTCAACGTCAACGAGATGGCCCAGGGACACGGATACTATTCCGTGAACGGGTTCTCCGTAAGTCCCGACGGAAACCTCATCTCTTTCGGCGTGGATACGGTCAGCCGCAGGAAATACACGCTCTACTTCAAGGACCTCCGGACGGGCCGGGTCCTTGCCGACGCGATCGTCAACACCGCCGGCCCGGCGGCGTGGGCCGCGGACAACAGGACCGTCTTCTATACCCAGATCGACGACACGACCCTCCGTCCGCAAAAGATCTTCCGCCACGTCCTGGGGACGGCGGCGGATGCCGACAAGATGGTCTTCCACGAGGCCGACGAGACGTTCAACGCCTACGTCTACAAGTCCAAATCCAAGAAGTTCATCTTTATCGACTCGGAGCAGACCCTCTCGAGCGAATTCCGGTTCATCCCGGCCGACACGCCCGAGGCCGAATTCAAGGTCTTCCAGCCGCGGACGCGCGACCTCGAATACGGAGTCGACCATTACAAGGACAAGTTCTACATCCGGACCAACCTCGACGCTAAAAACTACCGGTTGATGACGGCCCCGCTCGACAAGACCGCCAAGGAGAATTGGGTCGAGCTCATCCCGCACCGGCCGGACGTCCTGTTCGAGGGCTTCGAGCTCTTCAAGGGCGCCCTGGTCCTCGAGGAGCGAAAGAACGGCCTCGTCCAGATCCGGATCATGCCCTGGGACAAGAAGACCGGCGAGCACTACCTGGATTTTGGCGAAGAGACCTACGCCGCCGGCCTCGGCGCCAATCCCGAATTCGACACCGATTGGCTTCGCTACGGTTACGAGTCCCTGACGACACCCAGCTCGACGTACGACTACAACATGGTCACGAAGGAGAAGAAGCTCCTTAAGCGGGAAGAGGTTCTCGGCGGGTTCGACGCCGCGAACTATCGGGCCGAGCGGCACTATGCGACGGCCCGGGACGGGGTCAGAGTCCCGGTCTCGATCGTCTATCGGAAGGGACTCGTCAAGGACGGCAAGGCCCCGTGCCTCCTCTACGGCTACGGCTCGTATGGCGCGAGCATGGACGCCGATTTCAGTTCGGTCCGCCTGAGTCTTCTTGACCGGGGCTTCGTCTTCGCCATCGCCCACATCCGCGGCGGGCAGGAGATGGGCCGTTCCTGGTACGAGGACGGCAAACTCCTCAAAAAGAAGAACACCTTCACCGATTTCATCGACTCCGCCGAGCATCTCGTGGCCCAGAAGTTCACGAACCCCGGGCGGCTCTTCGCCGAGGGCGGGAGCGCCGGGGGGCTGCTCATGGGCGCCGTCGTCAACATGAGGCCCGACCTGTTCAAGGGCGTCATCGCCGGCGTGCCGTTCGTGGACGTCATCACAACCATGCTCGACAAGTCCATCCCGCTGACGACGGGCGAGTTCGACGAGTGGGGGAATCCCGAGAACAAGGAATCCTACGACTACATGCTTTCGTATTCCCCGTACGACCAGGTCGAGGCCAAGAACTACCCGGCCCTGTTCGTGACGACCGGGTGGCAGGACTCCCAGGTCCAGTACTTCGAGCCGGCCAAGTGGGTGGCCAAGCTCCGGGCCCTGAAGACGGACAGGAACCCGCTCCTCCTCTGGACGAACATGGAGGGCGGCCACGGCGGCGTCTCGGGCCGCTTCCGGCGCTTGAAACAGACGGCCATGGAGTACGCGTTCATGCTCGACCTGGCCGGGATCAAGGAGTAGGGAAAGCCCGGATCGCGACGGGCGTTCCCCGGGGGCCGGTTGTTGACACCCGGCTGGCGCCGCGGATATCATGAGCCCATGAAGGGACGCGCCGGAGCGGGGATTGAATCGGCGGGGCCGTGAGAAGGCGCCCGCTTGCCAACCGGCTCCAAGCCACCAGTCGAAAGGGGAAGGCCCCGGCCCAACCAATGATCATGCAGCAAATGGGACGGCTGCCGGAGCCCTTGGCCGCGGCCGTCAAAGCCGGCCTCGAAGACTGGGGCAGGGGCGGCAAGGTGCGAAGGCTCTGGGCCCGCGATGCCACCCTCTGGACCGGCCGGGATGAGGGCCGTTGGATGGAATGGCTCGGGGCTGCCGAAGACCGGACTGCCCGCCTGGAAGAGATCCGCCGTGTTTCGGCGGTTGTGGAGAAAGCCGGTCCCACCCACGCCCTGCTCCTGGGCATGGGCGGATCGAGCCTCTGCCCGCAAGTCCTCCGCCAGACCTTCGGCCGCATCAGGGGCCATCCCGAATTGCACGTGCTCGATTCCACGGACCCGGCCCAGGTCAGGACCCTGGAGAACGCGGTGGACCTGGCCAGGACCGTTTTCATCGTCTCCAGCAAATCGGGAACGACCCTCGAGCCGATCATTTTCAAACAGTACTTCTTCAGTCGCGTCCAGGAGGCGGTCGGCAGGAACGAGGCCGGCCGGCGGTTCATCGCCATCACCGACCCCGGCTCGAAGTTGCAACAAGTCGCGGCGGGAGATGGCTTCCTGCGGGTCTTTCCCGGTGTTTCCGGGATCGGCGGCCGCTATTCCGCGCTCTCGAATTTCGGCGTCGTGCCCGCCGCCATCATGGGGATCGACACGGCGAAGTTCCTCGACCGGGCCGGGGCCATGGCGGACGCCTGCGGGCCTTCGGTGCCCGTCGAGGATAACCCGGGCGTCGTTCTCGGTACGATCCTGGGTGTCGCGCACAACCAGGGACGGGACAAGCTGACGCTCATAGTCTCTCCGGCCATCCGGGACCTCGGGGCCTGGCTGGAACAGCTGGTGGCCGAGTCCACGGGCAAGAACGGCAAAGGGCTGATCCCGGTGGATCGGGAAGCGCTGGGGGGACCCTCCGTCTACGGCCGGGACCGGCTCTTCTGCTACCTGCGGCTCGCTGCCGGGCCCGATGCGGCGCAGGATGCCGCCGTCGAGGCCTTGGAGCGGGCCGGGCAGCCCGTCGTGAGGATCGATGTCCCGGATCTCTACGGTATCGCCGCGGAGTTCTTCCGCTGGGAGATCGCCACCGCCGTCGCGGGCTCCCTCATCGGCATCAATCCTTTCGACCAGCCGGATGTCGAGGCCAGCAAGGTCGCCACGCGGAACCTGACCTCCGAATACGAGCGGACCGGACGGCTCCCGGCTGAGTCCCCGGTCTATGAAGAGGGCGGCATTCAGCTCTTTACCGACGCAAAGAACGCCTCGGCCCTGAAGGCGGCCGCGGGGAGCCGGCCGTCGCTCGACGCCTGGATCAAGGCCCACGTCGACCGGCTGAAAGCGGGCGATTATTTCGCCCTTCTGGCCTATCTCGAAATGAACGACTCGAACGAGAAAGCGCTCCAGTCTCTCCGAAACGAAGTGCGGGACGGCAAGCGCGTCGCCACATGCCTGGGGTTCGGGCCGCGTTTCCTCCACTCGACCGGACAGGCCTACAAGGGAGGGCCCGCGAGCGGCGTCTTCCTCCAGGTCACATGCCGGGATGCCGTCGACCTGGCCGTGCCTGGCCAGAAATACACTTTCGGTGTCGTCAAGGCGGCCCAGGCCCGGGGGGACTTCGAAGTCCTCGTCGAACGCGGCCGACGAGCGCTCCGGGTCCATATCGGCGGAGACCTGGACGAGGGTTTGGCCAGGATCGAAGAGGCCGTCCGGAAGGCGGTCGGGTAATAACGGCGGCGGTATCCGCGGCCGGCCGGGGACGGGAAAAAGAAGGAGAACGGACATGCAGCTCGGAATGATCGGCCTCGGCAGGATGGGGGGGAATATGGCCCGGCGGCTGATGCGCGCGGGACATGAGGTCGTCGTTCATGACGCCGCCGCCGCGACGCGGGAGGCCTTCGCCAGGGAAACGGGGGCCGCCGCGGCGCCGTCGATCGCCGAGCTCGTCGGCAAGCTCGCGCAACCGCGCGTGGCCTGGGTGATGGTGCCCGCGGCCGTGACCGACCGGGCTTTGGAGGAAGCCGCGAGCCGCATGGGGAAAGGGGATATCCTCATCGACGGCGGGAATTCCCATTATATCGACGACATCCGGCGGGCCAAGGATTTTGCCGCCAAGGGCATCCATTACGTCGATTGCGGCACGAGCGGCGGCGTCTGGGGCCTCGAGCGCGGGTATTGCCTCATGATCGGCGGACCGGAAGAAGCGGTCGAACGGCTCGATCCCATTTTCAAGGCCCTCGCGCCCGGACGGGGCTCGATCCCGCGAACCCCGGGCCGGGAGAAGATGAGCGGCACGGCGGAAGACGGGTATCTCCACTGCGGTCCCGCTGGCGCCGGCCACTTCGTCAAGATGGTCCACAACGGGATCGAATACGGCCTCATGGCCTCTTACGCCGAGGGCCTCAACATCCTTCGCCACGCCGGCGTGGGAAAGACGGCCCACGCGCCGGATGCCGAGACGACGCCCCTGCGCGATCCAGCGCATTATCAGTATGACTTCGACCTCGCCGACATCACCGAGCTCTGGCGACGCGGCAGCGTCATCGCCTCGTGGCTCCTCGATCTCGCCGCCCGGGAATTCGTCGCGAGCCCCGACCTCGAAAAGTTCGCGGGCCGGGTCTCGGATTCAGGAGAGGGGCGGTGGACGGTCCAGGCCGCCGTCGAGGAGGGGACGCCGGCCCCCGTGCTGAGCGCCGCCCTTTTTCAGAGGTTCAGCTCCCGGGGCGAGGATGATTTCGCCCGGAAGGTGCTCTCCGCCATGCGGCACGGTTTCGGCGGGCACGCGGAAAAGCCGGCGAAATAGGGGGGAGGATCGACCGGCGGAACGGAGTTCCCTAACGCCCTGGCGGGCGTCCGGCGAGGCCGCGGCGCGGGTTTGACAAGAGGTCCCGGCTCATTTAAACTAGAGTGGCTTTTTGGCCCGCTAGCTCAATTGGTAGAGCAGCAGACTCTTAATCTGCGGGTTGTAGGTTCGAGTCCTACGCGGGTCATTTCGTTTCCCCCTGTTTCCTTGTTTTCCCTTTAAGCACCAGTAGTCAGGATTAGTAGGGCGTCACGAAACTCACTTGAGCATCAGGTTGGGCAGGAACGACTTCACATAGCGGATTTTGTCCTCATAGCCCAGCCGATGGGCGGTGAGGGCGACAAGAAGCACCGTTATGTGCGCGATCGTGCAGTGGTTTTGTGTCGCCGCCAGGCCGATCACCGTGGGCCGCTGCATGGAGATTGCCAGGAGACGCGAAAAGATACGCTCCACAGAAGTCCTCTGGTTATAGATGAGCTTAAATCGTTGCGTTCCGTAGGCGATCTGATCACGAACAGTGGGCGTCAGCCGGACGAGATAGTTGCAGCCCTTTTGACTGAGGAACTTGGGATGTGAGGCCGGGCAGAGCAGGTATTGCCGGCGACACTTTTTTCTCCAGTGAATGGGGCAGATATATTGGACGTACGTTCTGCCCTTGACGGTCATCTTTCCCCGCCGCGGCATTTCCAGATTGGCGGGACAGGTGACGACGCCGTTCTTGACCGTGAAGGCTGCCGGAGGGATGTTCCGGCGGTTTCGGGGGATAACGGGCTCTGCTCTCATTTCGGAGAAGATATAGGACAGGATCTCCTCAGTATCGTAGTTGGCGTCTCCGATGACACATTCCGGTGAGAGGCCCAGAGCCTCTCGAGCCTCCCGGAGCAGCGGCACGGCCTGCTTCTTTTCGTCATGATTCGCAGGCAGAGTCTTTTCGTGAAGAGGCAGTTCCGAGACCGCGTCGTTTAAGATGTGATTCCTGTATCCCCAGAACCAAGCGATCTTCGTTTGAAAGGCATGGGGATAATGGACGATAATCCCCAGCCTGGCATCAAGGTCCCCCGGGAGTTGACGTGTCTTATCGAATCGGTCTGGGACCGGGTCCTTGAGATTGTTCTCCTTGACGTTTGCTAGAATCGAACAGGAGTCCAAGGCCAGATGCTTTCCCGCGATCACCCCTTCTTCCATCAGATGGAGCACAAGGGCTAGACGAACATCTTGAAGATCGAGATGGGATGAAGTCCTCAGGAAGCGGGAGAAGCGCTCTTTGGATGGAGCCTGTCGGCCCAGACTAAAACCAAGAACGTCAGCCATGACGGGGTTGTTCTCGAGTTCGAAGACAAGGTCGGTCAGCGAAGGGAGACCGCGCAGGTTCTTATAGATGAGAGCTCGCAAAATGGCATCCTGCGAAAAGGGAGTCCGGCCGGTTGCCTTGGGAAGGGCCGGAAGCGGCGGGAGGTTTTCGAACAGTTTCCCATAGCGGACTCTTGGAGGGAGGTCTTCGGGCTTGAAAAGAGGAAGGTTCTTCATGGGCCCCTCGAGTTTCGTGACGATCGCCGAAAACGGCGCCCATCGAGGGTAGCAAAAAACCGGAGTTTAGGAGAACTAACGCATTCATATCGAAAGGAGTTGCGGCGAGAAAAAACCGGGGCGTCACGAAACTCAGATCTCCCTAACTCGCTTGTTTTCGTGCCCCGAAAAGGCCCTAAAAGCGCGCTTCTAGAACGGAAAAGTCTTTGTATACCGCTGATAATAAAATGGTTATAAAGAGTTAGGAAGTCGCCAAAAACAGGCCGCGTAAGTTATACATATAAAAAGAATTAGAGTTTCGTGACGGCCACCGAAGACAGACGGGGTTAGGCAAGAAAGAAAGAGGCCGCGCTCAGGCGGGCGCAATGACGGCTGGATCGTACTGAACCCTTTCGGATGGAGGTGACGCGATGACAGCTCTGGTTCGCTGCGGTGTTCGCGGATACGCTATGGCCGTCCATTTCCCTCAGGCCTTCGCGGCCTTTGTCTGCAGCTTTGGCGTGGGGCTCCTAGGAAACAAAGCGAGCGGCGCCGCCGTCCCCGAAGACCGATAGCCCGCGGTCGCGCGCGTCCGGATCCTGTTCTTGACACCTGTTCGGGACCGGGATATCCTTCGCGCGGCGATAGAACACCGTTTCAGGCTGGCAAAGAGTCAAGGAGCGCCTCCCATGAAGAAAATCCTCAACAATCCCAACGCATTTGTCATTGAAATGCTGGACGGCTTGTTGAAGGCGCATCCCAAGCAACTTAGCCATGCGGGCGATGATCCGCATTGCATCGTTCGTGCCGACGCGCCGGTGGCGGGCAAAGTCGCCCTTGCGACAGGCGGCGGCTCAGGTCACCTGCCGGTGTTCCTTGGTTACGTCGGCCGCGGGATGCTCGATGGCTGCGCGGTGGGCGATGTATTCGCATCACTGAGCGCCGATCAGATGCTCGAAGTGACGAAGCGCATTCACGGCGGCGCAGGTGTGGTCTACATCTACGGCAACTACAGCGGCGACACGATGAATTTCGACATGGCATCGGAAATGGCCGAGATGGAGGGGATCACCGTACGGACGGTGCTGGTGCGCGATGACGTCGCCTCTGCGCCGCCGGAGCGCGCCGATCGCCGCCGCGGGGTGGCGGGCATGGTCTTCGCGTTTAAGGTCGCCGGCGCCAGGGCCGACCAGGGCGGCTCGCTGGACCAGGTCGTGGCGGCCGCGGAGAAGGCGCTGGCGAATACCCGCAGCATGGGCGTGGCGCTCTCGCCCTGCACCGTGCCGATGGCCGGCAGGCCCACGTTCACCATCGGTGAAGACGAGATGGAGATCGGCATGGGG
>Ga0315268_10009621_pt1 | contig 10019 bp, 8 predicted proteins | sample C1_top_MG_FD_204535 | JGI IMG/M metagenome (GOLD analysis project Ga0315268, IMG submission 204535) | Sediment microbial communities from Yellowstone Lake, YNP, Wyoming, USA - C1_top | ecosystem: Environmental > Aquatic > Freshwater > Lake > Sediment | place: USA: Wyoming | collected 2017-08-01 | reverse complement strand
GCGGCATCGCAGGGACGGGCCCCGATGATCACGCGGGGGGGGAACTTGGGCGAGACCGGCTGCAGGGTCACATCTTTGCCCTGCTGATGCCAACCGAAGAGGGGTTCCGTGGGCGGCAGGAACTGCGCCTTGAGGGGGCGCTGGGGGAGCGGGCCAGATGGGTAGGCTTCCCGCCAGGCTGTGATGGGCCGGTAGTCCAGGCTGCCCGTGGTTGAAAGCGCGGGGGCTAGCACGGCGGTTCCTGCGCTCAGGAGGTCCTGGATCAACCCCGAGAGCTGGATGTCGGTGAGGGTGAGTGAGGCGCTCATCGGATGAACTCCTGGGTGTCGTCCTGGCGGAAGGCGCCCACGGGGCACGGGACGGCGGGGTCCGCCGTGGGGCGGTACCCGAAGCGCCGCTCCATGGTCTGGGCCACCTTCCGGTTCAGCAGCATGAGGGGGATTCCCGCCGGGCAGGCCCGCTCGCACTCGCCGCAGACGGAGCAGCGCCCCGCCTGGTGGAGGGCGCGGGTGAAGTGCCAGGCCGTGTTGCCGCGCGGGTGGGGCGAGCTTTCGATCCACTGGGGCCGGGTCTTGTCCTGCACGCACTGCTCGCAGAAGCACATGGGGCAGACCTGGCGGCAGGCGTTGCAGCGCGTGCATTTCTCGAACTCGGCCTGCCAGAAGGCCCACCGCTGGGCGGCGGTCATGGCTTCGAGTTCTGCGATCCGGGCGTCCCAGCCTTTCCCCTGCGGGAGCGGGCGGGCTTCGCCCACCTTGTGATCGGCCAGGGGGGGCTCGGTGGCGTCGCACCCGACGCAGCGGGGAGCGAGAGTCTCCGCGTCCACCTGCGCGGGTCCGGTGGCCTCGATGCCCACGCCCGAGCACCGCACGCCGATGAGGACCACGTCTTCCCGCTTGATCTGGCTCTCGCGCAGCAGCCCGGCTATGGCTCGTGCGTCGCAACCCTTCACGCAAAGGGCCGGCTTGCCCAGGGCCTTGATGTTGGTCCGGCGGGGGTTGAGGTAGGTGGCCAGGTTCTGGACGCAGCGCGCGTCGAAGATGAGGCGACCGGTGTCTTCTGGGCTTGTGATGAAGGCCGGGCGCGCGCCGTGCGGCCCCTCCTCCCAGCCCAGGATCACCGCCACCTCGCCCTTCTCGAGCAAGGTGCGGGCCAGGTCTTTAAGCGCTTGCATGGGCCACCTCCCCAAGGGCGAGACCGGCATTTGGGTAAGTCGTAAAGGGCCCGAGCGCCTTCACCTTGGAGGTCGCCTCGTTCACCACGTCGCGCCACTTGGCGCCCTCCGAGGCCGAGACCCAGGAGAACGTGAGGCGCCCCGGGTCGATGCCCACGAACTCCATGAGGTCGTTGAAGACGGCGAAACGGCGCCTGGCGTGGTAGTTGCCCGAAGTGTAGTGGCAGTCGGCGGGGTGGCAGCCGCTCACGATGACACCGTCGGCCCCCCGCTCGAAGGCCTTGAGGATGAAGAGCGGGTCGATGCGCCCCGTGCAGGGGAGGCGGATGATGCGCACGTTGGTCGCCATCTGGAGCCGGCTCGTGCCGGCCAGGTCGGCGCCCGTATAGGTGCACCAGTTGCAGACGAAGGCCGTGAGCTTAGGCTCGAAGGCCCCGTCCGATTTGCTTTTTTCTTGCATGGCCGTCCTCACTCGACACAGCCCGCGAGGGCATTAATCTCGGAGTAGATCTGCTCGTCCGTGAAGCCCTGGAGCTCCACGCTCTTGGAGGGGCAGGTGGCCTGGCAGGTGCCGCACCCCTGGCACACCCCGCCGTTCACTTCCGCAACGATCTTCAACAGAACGCCCTTCCGGTCCCGGATCTCCTTGTGCTCCACCGCCCCGTACGGGCAGACGTGCTCGCAGGAGAAGCACCCGGCGCACAGGTCCTGGTTCACCTTGGCCACCGTGGGCTCGCGTTCGAGCTGGTCCTTGCTGAAGAGCCCCAGGACCTTCGCCGCGGTGGCGCTGGCCATGGCCACGGCGTCGGGGATGTCCCTGGGGGATTGGCACGCGCCGGCGACGAAGATGCCCGCCGTGTTGGTCTCCACGGGCCTGAGCTTGGGGTGGGCCTCGTTGATGAAGCCATGGCGGTCGTAAGAGACGGAGAGCTTCTGGGCGAGGGTTTCAATGCCCGGCTGGGGCCGCATGGCCGTGGCCAGGACCACCATGTCCGCGTCAATCTCTACGGGTTCGCCGGCGAGGGTGTCGAACCCCTGGACTTTGATGGTTTGGCCGTCCCGATACATGCGGGAAACGCGGCCCCGGATGTAGATGGCACCGTCTTCCTCGATGGCCCTGCGGGAGAACTCCTCGTAGCCCTTGCCTGCGGCCCGGATGTCCATGTAGAACACCACGGCCTTGCCGCCGTGGACTTTGTGCTTGTAGAGCATGGTGTGCTTGGCCACGTACATGCAGCAGATCTTGGAGCAGTACTCGATGCCCTTCTGCGGGTCGCGGGAGCCGATGCATTGGAGGAAGACGATGGTCTTGGGCGGCTTGCCATCGGAGGGCCTGAGGATTTGGCCCCCCGTGGGACCGGAAGCGGAGGCGAGGCGCTCGAACTGGAGGCCGTCGATGACATCGGGGATGGTTCCGTATCCGTACTCGCCGTAGCCCTGCAAGCCCTCGGGCTGGTCCTTTCCGATGGTGTAGAGCTGGTAGCCCGTGGCCACTACCACGGCGCCCACCTCCTCCGTCACGAAACGGTCCTCCTGGTCGAAGTCCACTGCGCCCTTGAGGCAGGCCTCCGCGCATTTCCCGCAGGCCTCCTTGAGGATGCCCTTGGCCTTGGCCTTGAATCGGGCGCAGTTCTTGCGGTCGATGACCGGGATGTTGGGGACCGCCTGGGGGAAGGGCACGTAGATCGCCGTCCTCTTGCCCAGCCCCGCGTCGAACTCGCTGGGGATCTTCTTTTGGATGCAGACCTGGGTGCAGGCGCCGCAGCCGTTGCACAATTCTTCGTTCACGCTGCGGGCCTTCTTGCGGATGGTGGCCTTAAAATTGCCGATGTACCCTTCGAGGGATTCCAGCTCGCTGTAACTGTAGAGCTTGATGTTGGGATGCTGGTAGACCTCCACCATGCGCGGGGTGAGGATGCACTGGGAGCAATCCAAGGTGGGGAAGGTCTCGCTGAGCTGGCTCATGTGCCCCCCGATGGAGGGCTCCTTCTCCACGAGGATGACCTCGGCCCCTCCGTCGGCCAGATCCAGCGCCGCCTGGATGCCCGCGATGCCCCCGCCGATGACGAGTGCCCGCTTGGTGACGGGAATGCGGATGGTCTCCAGGGGGACGTTGCGCTTCACCTTCTCGACGATGGTGCGGCCGATGGCGATGGCCTTCTCCGTGGCCTTCTCCTTATCCTCGTGGATCCAGGAGCAGTGCTCGCGGACGTTGGCCATTTCGCACAGGAAGGGGTTGAGGCCGCCGCCGAAAGCCGCCCGGCGGAATGTCTTCTCGTGCATGTGGGGCGAGCACGCCGCCACCACAACCCCCGTGAGGTTCTTCTCGGCGATGGATTGCTTGATGAGGGCCTGGCCCGGGTCGGAGCACATGTACTTGTAGTCCACCGACTCCACGACGCCCGGATGGTTTTTCAGGGCCTCCGCCACCTTGGTGCAGTCCACCGTGCGGCCGATGTTTTCTCCGCAGTGACAGACGAAGACGCCGATGCGGGCCATCAGCTCACCCCCTTTCCCGCGGCGCATTGCCGTTCGAGGAGGGGTGCCGCGGAGACGAAGTGGCGCCGGATTCCGAGCGCCTTGGGCTCAAGACCGAGGGCCAGGCCCACCAGTTCGGTGAGGAAAAAGATCGGCATGGGAGCCTCGCCCCGAAGGGCCATGGCGCTCTGGCGGAAGTCCAGGTTGGAGTGGCACATGGGGCAGGCGACGGCGATGGCGTCGGCACCCGCCGTCCGCGCGTCATCCAGAATGGCCCGGCCCAGGCGGATCACGGACCCCGTGCGAGAGAGGGAGAAGGCCCCGCCGCAGCAGTCCATTCGGTGGTTCCAGGTCACAGGAGTCCCGCCCGCGGCTTTCACCACTTCTTCCATGGACGTGGGCTGTTCGGGATCGTCGAAGTCCGCGACCTCGGGGGGCCTGACCAGGAGGCAGCCGTAATAGCAGGCCACTTTCATCCCCTGCAAGGGCTTGGTGGCTTTTGCCTTGATCTCCGGGGCCAGGCCCCGCAGGAGATCCACCAAGTTGCGCACGGCCACCGTGTTGGTGAACGGAAGGCCGAGGAGTTCGGGGAGTTTCTCCCGGATTTCCGCGTCGTTTCGAGCTTCGTGGCGGGCGGAGGCGAGTCGGCTGAAGCAGGCCGCACACGGGGCGAGTACCTGGTCCATGCCTTGGGCCTCTGCCAAGGCCAGATTTCGCGCCGCAAGAGCGACGGAGAGGAGATGGTCCGTGGCGTGGCCGGAGGTGGCGCCGCAGCAGGACCAGTCCTCCACTTCTTGAAGATGGACGCCCAGCGCCGCGGAGACGGCCCTCAGACTTTCGTCCAGTTCCCGGGCCGTGCCGTGGAGCGAGCAGCCCGGATAGTAGCCGATTTTCATGGGCGCACCTCCTCTTGCCCGTTGGCGCGTCTTGCCTCGGCGCATTTCTCAAAGATGCGCCGCACGCCTTTCACGCCCTTGATGGACGGCGCGAGAGGCTTGAGCTTGCCCCGCCTTACCATGGAGGGCACGGCGCCCACATCCTTCATGAACTGGCCCGTCCTCAACTTGTACCGAAGGACCAGGCCGAACTCGCCCATGCGCCCGGTCCGCTTCACTTCCTCAAGGAAGGAACGGTGGAAGGCTGCGATGGCTTTCGGGATCCTCCCCGGGGCTTCGGTCATGGACAGTTCGCGAAGGGCGTCCACCACGCGGGCCGGATCCAGCCCGTTGGGACACCGGGCCGTGCAGGTCTCGCAGGTAAGGCACAGCCAGATTGAATCGTCCGCCAGCAGCCTGGCCCTCTGGTCCCTCTGGACCATCCGCATGACGTCATGGGGCCTGAAGCGTGTCTCGCCCGCCATGGGGCAGCCCGCCGAGCACTTTCCGCACTGGTAGCACTTGGCGACGTTTTGCCCGGTCGCTGAAGCGATGAGCACGTGGAGCGGCGGTTCGCCGCGAACCACGGTGAATGCAGTTTCTGAGCGCATGATCTCCCCCAATGAAGGCGGACAGGGCTTGGAGGGCTCAACCGGGGTGTCCGCCCCAGCAGTCTAATCTACGCGCTGGGGCAAGAACTGGAAGGGCGGGGGCCACTGCGGGCAGGGAAGCAGGCGGCTTGCCCCATTCGGCCGGGAAACACGGGCCCAAGGGGCAGTGGTTTGCCGATGAGAAGCTCAACGATATGCGGACTTAATGTCTTATTTGTCTTGTGGTTAGCGTCTAAGAGAGGGGAGACTGGCGGGGTCAACCCACCCACCCGATGCACCGCAGGCCAGCCCCAACGCGCAAGAGCGGCGGGTTGCCCCGCCGCCCGTGCATGCCCCCGCCGATCATGGCGTCAACGGGGCGTCGCGATCCTCGTCGCCGGGATCACGGCGGTCAAAAGAGGAAGGGTGTCGGAACTGTGCAGGGGAAGGCCCTTCTTCTGGGGGGTGGGTTGCGGTTCAAGTTGCCGGCCCAGTCGGGGCGGCGGAACCTGCTTGGACTCCTGGGGAAGCGCCCTTCGCGTGTAGCTCATCCGTATGGCCATCCGGGTCACCTCATGCGTGCCAGGGAAATATAGTGCCCGGCCGGCCCCATGTCAAGTCAAAAAATATCCTTTAATCCAAGCGGGTTGAGCGTAAATACCGAAGAAGTTCGTAAGAAAGCCTTCGGTCAGCCCTTCTTGACCCATGCGCCATCGGGTGTCTGAATCCACCAGCCAGATTGCGCCTTCTCTCGGCGCAGGGCGGCAAAGGTGGCCGCCGAATCGGGAAGCACCTGGTCAACGGCCTCGCCGGAAGCGTCCTGCCCTTGGGCGGCGACGGAGGCTTTGGCCAGGCCCCGGATGACGGCCCGCCGGTCAGCGTTTTCGTCTTCCATGGTGCGCTGGTCTTTCCGGTCCGAAAGATCTGCCCTGGGCTTGAGGAGACCGTCGTTGCCCTCGCCCACGAGGCCCGCGTTTCTGAGCCCGTTCACCCTGCCCATTCGGGCGGCCATGCGGCGGTATGCATCCATGACATCGGGCATGGAGCGGATCTGGGCGACGATCTGCTCTTCCGTCACGGCTCCCGCCGCGTAGACCGTCGAGGGCTGGAACCACCCCGCGAGGCCCGATTGGGGCTTGGGCGAGGGAGTATCGGGACTAGCCTTGGACGGAACCTCCGGGTCCTTGGGGGCCGGAGCGTTCAGAAGCTCGTCCTCGAGGGTCGCCAGCGCGCCCTTGGCCTCCGCCTCGGGGAAATACACATTGACGACCACGTGGATGCACGCCACGGCGCACAGGGTGAGGAGGAAGAGCAGACTCAGGCGTTTGATCATGTCCTCTCCGACAGCCAATAGCCAACAGCTAATAGCTGATAGCTGATAGCTGATAGCTAGATATCATAATACAGCGCAAACTCGTACGGGTGGGGTCTGAGAGCCATCTCTTCCACCTCCCGGTGGCGTTTGTAGTCAATCCAAGTCTTGAGAAAGTCCTCGGTGAAGACATCCCCCTTGAGCAAGAACTCATGGTCCTTCTCCAGTTCCTTCAAGGCTTCTTCCAGAGAACCCGGCATGGTCGGGATGTTTTTGAGCTCCTCTGGAGGCAGGTCGTAGAGGTCCTTATCGAGGGGCTGGCCCGGATCGATCCGGTTCAGGATGCCGTCGAGGCCCGCCATGAGCTGGGCCGCGAGGGCCAGGTAGGGGTTGCAGGAAGGATCGGGGGGGCGGAACTCCAACCGCTTGGCCTTGGGGCTCTCGGTGTAGAGGGGGATACGGATGGAGGCCGAGCGGTTTCGCCGGGAGTACGCGAGGTTGACGGGAGCTTCGAAGCCCGGAACGAGCCTCTTGTAGGAATTGGTCGTGGGGGCGATGAGCGCGGCCAGGGCGCGGGCGTGTTTGAGAAGGCCCCCGATGTAGTACAGCGCCAGCTGGCTCAGGCCGGCATAGCCGTTTCCGGGGAAAAGGGGTTGGCCGTCCTTCCAGAGGCTCTGGTGGCAGTGCATCCCCGAGCCGTTGTCCCCGAAGAGGGGCTTGGGCATGAAGGTGGCCGTCTTGCCGTGGCGCAAGGCCGTATTTTTCACCACATATTTGAACTTCATCAGACTGTCCGCGGTGTGGACGAGCGTGCTGAATCGGATGTCGATCTCGCACTGGCCCGCAGTGGCCACCTCGTGGTGATGCGCCTCCACCGTGAGCCCGATCTCCTCCATGATGCGCACCATCTCGCCGCGCAGGTCGTGAAGGGAGTCCGTGGGCGGCACCGGGAAGTAGCCCTCTTTGTACCGGGGCTTGTAGCCGAGGTTGGGCTTCTCGTCGCGGCCGCTGTTCCACCGTCCTTCGGCGGAGTCGAGGAAGTAGTATCCCGCGTTGGCGGTTTGGTCGAAGCGAACGTCATCGAACACGAAAAACTCCGCTTCGCAGCCGAAATAGGCCGTGTCGGCAATGCCCGTGGACACGAGGTAGTTCTGGGCCTTGAGTGCAAGGTTGCGCGGATCGCGGGGGTAGCGCTCTTTGGTGACCGGGTCCAGGATGTCGCAGATGAGCGTGAGCGTGGGCTGGGAGAAAAAGGGGTCCAGGAAGGCGGTGGCTGGGTCCGGAATGACGATCATGTCGGACTCGTGGATGGATTTCCACCCGCGGATGGATGAGCCGTCGAACCCCAGGCCCTCCTGAAAGCAACTTTCGGAGAAAACGCCGACCGGGATGGTGAAGTGTTGCCACATGCCTGGCATGTCCATGAAGCGCAGATCGATGGCCCGTATGCCCTTGTCCTTGATCTCCTTCATCACGCCCTTTGCGTCCATCACGGCCTCCCCATAAATCGTGCATGTTAGAGGAAAAGAGGGTCCCCGTCAATTTGAGAACATCACTCAGATTGGAATTCTGCCATGAAAACTAACTCCTTGTAGCTGAATGGGATATCATAAAATATTGGGTTCAAGCAGGCGCTCCGCATTGGCGTCGATCCCGCGCGCAAGGTACAATCCGCGTGATCTCGCGGTATCGGGGGGGCTTCGGGGAGGACGGTGGGGATGGCGCACGACGAACCGCTCACACCGGCCATGCGGCAGTGGCGGCAGGTCAAGGACGAGCACCCGGACAAGATCGTCCTCTTCCGCATGGGCGACTTCTACGAGATGTTCGGGCAGGACGCCCGCGAGGCCTCGGCCCTGCTGGAGATCGCGCTCACCACGCGGGACAAGAACAAGGCCGATCCCATGCCCATGTGTGGGATCCCTTACCACGCCCTCGACCTCTACCTGGGTCGGCTGATCCGTTCGGGTCGGAAAGCCGTCCTCTGCGACCAGATGGAGAGTCCATCCGCCGCCAAGGGCCTGATCCACAGGCAGGTGACCCGGGTGGTCACTCCCGGGACGGTTCTCGAAGAAGGGGTAGTCGCCGCCGAGGAGCCGGTCATTCTCGCGGCATGGAACCCCGGGCCGTCTGCGACGGGATTGGTTTGGGCCGACCTCTCCTCGGGCGACTTGGCAGTCTGGATCTCCTCAAGAGAGGAGGCCGCAGAGCGCCTGAATGCCTTGGCTCCTGCGGAGGTCCTCTATCCCGGAGGGGCGCCGGCACCTGAGGGCGAATTCGCACGGTCTCCCTTACCCGACAAGGTGTTCGCACCTCCCGACCTCATGGACGCCCTTGCGCGGCGGTTCGGTCTCCCCGCGGGGTTGCCCGGGCTCCCGCCCGATCCCGAGCCCCTGGGTGCTCTCCACGCCCTCCTTGACTATGTTCGCGGTCGGGGCGGCCAAACCCTCCGGCGCCCCCGCCTCGAAGTGCCCGGCACTTTCGTAGCCATGGATGAGGCGACCCGCCGCAACTTGGAGCTCGTTCAGAACGGTGAGACGGGGGGGCGGAAGGGTAGCCTCCTGGGATGTCTGGACTCGACGCAGACGCCCATGGGGGCGCGCCTTCTTCGCGATTGGGTCCTGGCGCCGGCCGCGGATCTGGCCGAAATCACCGCCCGCCAGGACACGGTGGGTGCCTGGGTGGACCGCCCGGAGGCTTTGACCCGATTTCGGGGACTTCTCAAAGGATTCCCCGACTTGGGCCGCCTGGTGGCGCGATTCGGAGCCAAAATCGCCTCCCCGAGGGACGCGGGCGCCCTGCGCGAGGTGCTCAGCGCCTTTCCAGCCCTGTTGGATCTCTGCCGGTCTCAGGGAGAAATGGTGCCCGGCTTGACCGGCGCCTTTCCCCAGGCGGAGGACTGGGCCCGCCGGCTGGAGGGGGAACTGGAGGATTCGCTCCCCCCGCACGCCCGCGACGGCGGCATCTTCGCGCGCGGCTTTCACCCGGAGCTGGATGAGTTCCGGAACTTGGCAGAAAACGCCCGAGAGTCCATCTTGGAGGTGGAGCGGCGGGAACGGGAGCGGACCGGAATTGGTTCGCTCAAGATCCGATACAACAAGAATTTCGGCTACTTCTTGGAGATCAGCCGAGCACAGCTCGCCAGGGCCCCGGAGGATTATGAGCGTAGACAGACCCTTGTGGGGGCGGAGCGCTTCGTCACCCAAGAACTCCGGGATTTGGAGCATCGTATCCTCTCGGCTCAATCGCAGCGGGAATCTTTGGAAGCCAGGCTCTGGGATGCCCTGATGGAGGGCCTCCAAGCTTTCCTGCCGGCCCTGAGGGACGCCTCGGCGGACTTGGCGCGGATGGATGTCCTGGCGGGCTTCGCGGCCCAGGCGCGCATCCGGGGCTATGTGCGTCCGCTGGTGGGCGGGGAGCCGACCATGGACGTGGAGGAGGGGCGGCACCCCGTGTTGGAACTTGACGACCGCCATCGGCCCTTCGTGCCGAACCCCGTCCATGTGGATACGGCCGAGCGCCAGATCCTTCTCGTAACGGGTCCCAACATGGGCGGCAAGTCCACCTACCTGAGGCAGGTGGCGCTCCTC
>Ga0315268_10009620_pt1 | contig 10019 bp, 6 predicted proteins | sample C1_top_MG_FD_204535 | JGI IMG/M metagenome (GOLD analysis project Ga0315268, IMG submission 204535) | Sediment microbial communities from Yellowstone Lake, YNP, Wyoming, USA - C1_top | ecosystem: Environmental > Aquatic > Freshwater > Lake > Sediment | place: USA: Wyoming | collected 2017-08-01 | reverse complement strand
CGCCTGGGGCCATGCCGATGTCACCGGTCGCTGGAGCTTCGATCTGTTTGATCTCATCAAGGTGCCGGCGCAGGGGCGCTTCCAGTCGGCGGCCTTTTTCCTGATGTTTTATGGCCTGGCGGTGCGGACGCCCTTGTTTCCGCTGCATGGCTGGCTACCGAATGTTGCCCATCGCGGCATGGTGGCGATTGCGCCCACCTTGCTGCTCGGCGTCAAGATTGGCATCTACGGCATGGTGCGTTTTCTCTTGCCCCTGACGCAGGAAGCTGTGGCGGTCTGGCAGCCCTATGTCGTCGGTTTTGCCATGGTGGGGGTTTTCTACGCGGCGCTGCTGGCTTTTCTGCAGACCAATTTGCGACGCCTGCTGTCCTTCGCCGTGGTCAGTCACACCAGTCTGATCGTCATCGGCCTGTTTTCCTTGCACCCGCTCGGCGTGGCGGGCGCCATCCTGCTGTCGGTGAACTTTGGCCTGGCGGTAACAGTGATGCTGTTCATGGTCGGCTTCGTCTTCCGCCGCACGCGCACCACCGATCTCGCCCGCCTCGGCGGCTTGTTCGAGCGAGTGCCATTCATTGCCGGCTGTTTCCTGATTGGCGGCCTCGCCATTGCCGGCATGCCCGGCACGCCGGGTTTCGATGCCGCCCATCTGGTGCTGGAAGCCGCGATGGAACGTTTCGGCGCGCTGCCGACGGTGGCGACGGCGCTGGGTAACGTCACGGCGGCTGGTTTCCTCCTGTTCGCTTTCCAGAAGTCCTTTCTTACGCCAGCGGCTTATGGCGATGGCGGTACTGGCGTGGCGAATGTCGAACGCACCCTGCCGATGGAATACCTGGTCGGTGGTGTTGCCGTGCTCGTCTTGCTGGCGGCCGGTTTCTTCTTTGAATCCTGGCTGACCCTGATCGAACCGGCGACGCAGGCTTTGGCAGCGCGCTTCGGGGCTGAATGATGATGACTGGCTTGCCCCTGCTTTCCCTGCTCTTCCTGCCGCTGCTGCTGGGCATGGCGCTGATCTGGTTCTGGCCGCGCGCCAGCGCTGCACGTGGCATTGCCTTGCTGGCGGCCGGCGTCAATCTGGTGGTGGTATTGTCGGTTCTGCTGGCGTTCGATGCGACCCAGGCGGGCTTTCAACTGATCGAAAAGCACGCCTGGATTCCCAGCCTCAACATCCATTATTTGCTCGGTATCGACGGCATTTCTGTGCTGTTCCTGCCGGCCACCGGTTTGCTGTTCAGCGGGGTCATCCTGGCGTCCTGGAACAGTGTGCATACCCTGCCGCGCCTCTATTACAGCCTGCTGCTGCTGCTGCAAACCGCCACGCTGGGCATTTTCTGCGCGCTCGACACGATCTTGTTTTTCCTGTTCTGGGAATTCACCCTGATCCCGCTGTACTTCCTCGTCAGCTTGTGGGGCATCGGCCCGAACCGGCGCCATGCGGCCGTGAAATACACCATGGTGATGCTGGCCGGTGGCGTGCCTTTGTTATTCGGCTTTATCGTGCTGGCGTTTGGTGCAGCCTCTGATGGCGTGTTGGTCTTCGACTTGCCGACCCTGCTGGTCACGCCCTTGCCGCGCGAGATGCAAACCCTCTTGTTCCTGCTCTTGCTGGTTGGTTTTGGTGTCAAGGTGCCGCTGTTTCCGCTGCATACCTGGTTGCCGTTATTGGCCATGGAAGGGCCAGCCGCAGTGGCGGCGATTGTCACCGGCCTCAAGCTTGGCGCCTATGGCCTGATCCGTTTTGCCGTCCCGCTAGCGCCGACTGCTGCGCAGGAACTGCATTGGCTACTGGCGGCGCTCGGCATCGCTTCCGTGCTGTTCGGTGCGGCGGCGGCGCTGGCGCAAACCAACCTGCGACGCATGCTCGGCTACGCCAGTCTGTCGCACGTTGGCCTGGTGGTGCTGGGCATCGCCTCGTTCAATCTGCAGGGCCTGCAAGGCGCGGTGCTGCAACTACTCAACTTCAGTATGGCCTCTGGTGGCTTGTTCCTGCTGGTGAGCTACCTGCATCACCGCACCGGTTCCACCGACGTTGCCAACCTCGGTGGTGCGGCGCGCACCATGCCGTTGCTGGCCAGTTTCTTCCTGCTCTACGGTCTCGCCGGCATGGGCTTGCCGGGTACTTCGGGTTTTCCGGCGGAATTGCTGATCCTGATGTCCACCTTTCAAAAGCACGCCGGCGCCGGACTCGCCGCGCTGGTCGGCATGGTCATCGGCGCGGCCTACTTCCTCAGCCTCTACCGGCGCGCCTTCTTCGGCCCGACCACGCAACCGAGCGTGCAACAGGCCAGCGATCTGCGCCCGCGCGAATTCTGGCCGGCGCTGCTGATTGCCCTGCTGCTGATGGTGTTCGGTTTCTGGCCCGGGCTGCTACTCGATTTGCTGCGACCGGCGGCAGAGGCCTGGCTGGCGCGGCTCGGGTAAAGCGGGCGGCGAAAATTACGCGACGCGAATTTCGCTCTTGCGCGGTTACGTGTGCGCTAGTGGCAGGCGGAATTCGAAGACGCTGCCCTTGCCGAGATCGGAACGGCAGACAATTTTTGTATTCAGCAAGCTGGCCAGGCGCTTGGTGATGGCCAGCCCCAGCCCCAAGCCTTTTGACTTGTCGCGCTCCGGATTGCCCACCTGAAAATACTCTTCAAAAATTGTCTTGACGTGTTGCGGAGCGATGCCAATGCCGGTATCAATGACCTGGATGAGCGCCTCATCGCCGCGGCGGCGTATGGCCACCATGACACCGCCTTGCGTGGTGTACTTGATGGCGTTGCCCACCAGATTTCTCAGCAGGCGCTGCAGCAGTTTGCCATCGGTAACTAGCGTCATGCCGTTAAACGGGAAGTGGAGCTTGAAGCGCAGGGACTTCGCGGAGGCCAGGGCAGAAAATTCGCTATCGATGCCGCTAAACAACGTATGGACACTTATCATTTCCGGCCTGGGGATGTTGGCGCCAGCGTCCAGTTTCGAGATATCGAGCAGCGCATCGAACAACTCGCCGAGGTTGCGAATTGATTGCCCGAGGAAATTGCTGATGCTTTTCTGCTCATTACTCAACGCCGTCCGGTTCAGGGCTTCATTGAACAGGTTGATGGCTTGTATCGGTTGCCGCAGATCGTGGCTGGCGGCGGCAAGAAAGCGCGACTTGGCCTGGGTCGCCGCTTCGGCGCTTTCCTTGGCAACCAAGAGGTCGCGGTTAGCGCTGTGCAGGTCTTCCGTTCGTTCCAGCACCCGGCGTTCCAGGCTGCTTTGGTAGTTGGTCAGCATTTGCTCGCGCAGTTCAATTTCGGTCAGCATGGCATTAAAGCTGTCGAGTAATTCGGTAATTTCGTTGTTGGGCGCGCCCGCCTCGGGTGGCGTGGCCCGTAGCGAGAAGTCCTTGCTTTCCCGAACCTGACGCGCTGTGTGGGCCAGATCATTTATCGGCTTGACGATGTGGCGGATGAAGCGCAAGCCGAACCCGATCGCCAGAATCAGGCCCAGCAGGTTGGTGCTGATCGCCAGGAAAGCCTGTTCCAGGTAGATGCGGTGGTAGTCATGCAGGCTGGCACGCAGGTAGATGTGGCCGATGGTCGCGCCGTCGAGCAGGATGGGTATAAACAGCGTGGTCGAGGGCGACCACAGAGCAAAGCTTGGCAGATGTTCGCTCAGTGAGCCGATAGTGTCCGGCAGATCGGCGTCATCGCCGTAGCTGGCCAGGCGATATCCCTCGAGCGGATAAACGGCGGCTACCTCAATTTCCTTTTGCGCGGCGAGGATGTGCAGCGCTTCGCCGGCGGCTTTTTTGTCGTGGAAGGCAATGGCAGCACTGGCGGCCATGCCGGCGGCCCGCGCCGTGGTTGCCAGCGACTGTCTGATTTGCTGGTATTGCAGCTTCCACTCGAGTAGCGCTCCGCCAATCACGGAAAAGGCCAACGCGATCGCGCTGACGGCCAGCACGAGTCGGAATAGCTGAAAACGGATTGAGGCTTGGCCGCTATTCCGCTGCATGCTGCGCTATTCCACGATGCGCCGTGCCAGCTTCAGCAGTTGCGGATAGAGACGTAATCCGGTGCGCTTGGCTGCGCCCAAGTTGATATCGAAGCGCACGTTGCCCTCCTGCAACACGATCTCGATCACGCCACCGTCCGCAATGAATCCCGCGTAACCGCCGATGGTCAGGGCATGCGCTTTCCCCTGCGCTTCTGAAATGTTGTTCCAGCGCTGGCGCGAATCAACATAGATCACGTCACAATCTACTGGCTGCCGCAATGTCATCGTGAGTATCGCTTTGCCGTGTACCTGGCGCGCATTGAGCGACTCCATTGCGCTCACCAGTTCCGGGTCGCTTGAAGCGATGCATAGCTGCAGGTGGGGATTGCTTTCCAACGCCGCCGGCCACTCGGTAAATTTGAGAAAGTTGAACACCAGCGCCGCGCGTACTGACGCTTCTGCGGCGACTTCAGCCGCCTGCGCCGGCGCGAAACCCAGCAGCGATGACGCGAGCATCGCAAGCAGATAGTTTCGGGCGCGGCTGAACAATTTCATCTCTACTCGACTTGATTACATTAGAACTTGTAGGGAATTTCGGCGTACACATTGCGCCGCGGCAGCGGCAGGTTGTAGGGAAGCTTGGTCGAACTGGTCGGCACATATTCCCGCACATCCTTGTCGAATAAATTGCGCATCGACGCGGAAAACTCCCACTGCTTGTCGTGGACGTAGCGGAGCGTGGTGTCCGCCAGCGTATAGGCCCCGAGAGGTTGGCTCGTGATGTCCCTTGTTGAATAAATATGTTTGCTAAGCCAGTTGGCCTGCAGGTTCCAGTGCCACTTCGGCTGAAATGCCCAGTCCGCACGCAGGTAGGCTTGCTGTTTCGGTACGTTGAAGCTGCGCACATTCGGCGCGTCTTCCTTGCGATCGGTGAGGGAGCCTGACAGCCGTAGCGTCTTGGTCGCTTGCCACAGAGCCTCCAACTCGATGCCAGAGGACGTGAGTTCGCCAGTGTTCTGATAGGTTGTGGTGCTATCCGTGGCGATGATATTGGACTGGATGAACTGGTAATAGTTGAACCCCAGCTTCAAATCCCGGGTGGCGAGGTAGGAAAACCCCAGTTCCGAAGTTTTCGAGCTTTCCGGCAAGAGCGCGGCATTGGGAATGGAGGTCGCGGTATGGGCATACAGTTCCCCATAGGACGGCGCGCGGAACGCCTCGCCGTACATCAGCTTGGTGGTCAGCCGGTCGGTGGTCTGCCAGACCAACGCCAGGCGCGGATTGAATGCCCCCCCGAAGTCGGAGTAGTTGTCATAGCGCCCGCCGACGGTCAATTCCCAGTCAGCGGCGAAATTCCACACATCCTGCAGGAACAGGTAAGAATTCGTGCGCGCTTTTTTCGGCAAAAAAGCATAGGGCGAGTCAGAGATATCCAGCAGTGGTCCGGCTGCTGCCAATGTTGCCCCAGTGTTAGGGTTCAAATAGTTGACGAATTGCTCGACCTGATACTGATCCTGCTTCACATAACCGCCGCCGAGGCGGATCGCATGATTCCTGAAGCCGGTGTAGAGACCACTGAGCTCGAAATTCAAGCGGCTTTCTGCCCCACGCTGCTGATTAATTTTGCCGTCTGGATACGGGATACTGGCGGGGTTGGGTGGCTGTTCAAAATAGCCGTTGCCGGAAGAGAATGCGCTGTCCCGATAGCGCAGTTCCGCCTCCAGCCCCCAGTCTTGGGCAAACGTCGCGTTCTTGTAAAGCAGCGCAAGATTGGTCTGGCTGTCGCTACCGCGCGTCAATGGATCGAGATAGGCCCCGCCGGTCAAGCCGATGGCGAGGTTACTTTTTTGCGTGTGGTCGGCCAGCAGGCGCCAGTTGCCTTGGGCGATCGAGAAGCGCAGGTCGGCATTGTCATAGCCGTTGCTGGCTCGACCGGCAATGCCGGCCTTGTCTTTCTCGATGAGCGGGTTGTTCCCGCCGGTGTGCAATAGTTCCGCCGTGAAGTTGATGTCGAAGCCGTTCCAACTCGTACCATGCTGCAGCCAGGTCGTCTGGCTGTCAAAGCTGCCCACCCGCACGCCGGCCTCGGACTGGTTGATCTTGCCGGCGGTCTTGGTGATGACATTGATTACGCCGGAGGAGGCGTCCGAGCCGTACAGGGCGGAACCGGGACCACGGATGATCTCGATCCGCTCGATCATGCTGACCGGCAGACCTTTCCAATACTGGCCGGAAGACGAGATAAATTCCTTGATGGGCGCACCGTTGACCATCAGCAATACATTGGCTGAACCGGAGCCGCGCACATACACCCAAGGCCGGAAGCCGAACAGGTTGGTGCGGATGTAAACGCCAGGGACGCCTTGCAGGGCCTCGGTGAGATTGGTCGCGCCGGCGTTCTTGATATCTTCCGCCGTGATGAGCGAGACCACGGCTGGCGCTCTTGAGAGCGTTTTCTGGGTGTTGGTGGAGATGCTGACTTTGACATCCATCAACTCTTCCAGGCTCAATGGCAGCAACTCTGACACTTCTTCGTCATTATTCGCATACGTGGATAGCGCATGGAGCAGGCCGGTAAAGAGTATGGCGAGGGTGCGTTTATGCATATTTTCGCAGTAATGTTGTAACGTAAGCCTCGCGGCTAGACTCGCGATAAGTCAATGATGGCCGTATGGTAAATCAATTGCCGTCCCGCCAGCGCCGACTTTTCCAAGATCTTCCTCTCCGTGGGGCTGTTAGAATCAGGCTTCCCCTGACCCACCGATCATGCCTAAGCTGCTTGCCATTGATTATCTGCTGATTGCCGCCTGTGCGTGGGGAATCCTCGGTCTGGCCGGGCTGGTGGCACCGCGCAATACCCGCTTCATCGCCAAGATATTGTTTCCGCTTGGTGCCCTGGTTGGCCTGCTGGCCGGCAGTGTCGCGTTGGCCTCGCTCGGCGCCACGCCGCAGACCGCGGTGTTGGTGATCGGTCTGCCCGATCTGCCTTTCCATCTGCGCCTCGACAATCTTTCCGCCATCTTCGTCATGCTGCTGGGGATTGTGTCGGCGGGCATTTCCATTTATGCCGCCGGTTATTTTCGACAAGGGGCGGGCACCGCGCCTGGCCTGCTCTGTTTCGAATACCACCTGTTTCTTGCCAGCATGCTGATGGTGCTGCTGGCCGACGATGCTTACGCCTTCATGGTCGCCTGGGAAACGATGGCCTTGTCGTCCTTCTTCCTGGTCACCACTGACCACCGCCATGAGGTGATCCGTCGCGCCGGCTTCCTCTATCTGCTGATTGCCCACATCGGCGCCATCGCCATCCTCCTGTCGTTCGGCGTGATGACCTCGGGCAGTGGCGATTACAGTTTTGCCGGCATGCGCGCCCAGCAACTGTCGCCCTTCTGGGCTTCGGCAGCCTATCTGCTGGCCTTGTTCGGCTTCGGGGCGAAGGCCGGTTTGCTGCCGGTGCACGTCTGGTTGCCCGAGGCGCACCCGGCGGCACCTTCCCCGGTCTCGGCGCTGATGAGCGGGGTGATGCTGAAGACCGCCATCTACGGGCTGTTGCGGGTGAGCTTCGATCTGGTCGGCACGCCACTCTGGTGGTGGGGCGTGGTGGCTTTGGCGGTCGGGCTGGCCACCGCGCTGTTCGGCGTGCTCTATTCGACGGTCCAATCCGACATGAAGCGTTTGCTGGCCTATTCCTCGATCGAAAATATCGGGCTGCTCGCCGTCGGCATCGGGCTCGCGCTGACCTTTCACGCTTACCACATGGAGGCGCTGGCGGCCCTGGCGTTGACGGCGGTGTTTTATCATTGCCTCGCCCATGCGGGTTTCAAGAGTCTGTTGTTCCTGTGCACCGGCTCGGTGTTGCACGCCACCAAGGAGCGCAGCTTGGGCAAGCTGGGCGGCCTGATCCACCGTATGCCCTGGGTGGCTTGGCTGGCGCTGGTGGGGGTGATTGCCAGTGCCGGTTTGCCGCCACTTTCCGGCTTTGTTTCGGAATGGCTGCTACTGCAAGGTTTTCTCTTTTCGCCGGGCTTGCCGCATGCCTGGCTCAACATGGTCGTGCCCGTGGCCGCCGCTGTCGTTGCGCTGGTCGCGGCGCTGGCCGGTTTCGCCATGGTCAAGTTCTACGGCATCATCTTTCTCGGCCAGATGCGCGAAGCGTCGCTCAAGGATGCCCATGATGCGGGTGCCTGGGAAAAAGCCGGACTGGTCTGGCTCGCCCTCATCACCGTGTTGCTGGGCATCATGCCCGCCACGGTGATTCTGCGTATCGATGCCGCCACTCGCCAGCTATTGGGCACGGGGCTGGCCGAACGTTTGCATGAGCATGGCTGGTGGATGCTGGCGCCGATTTCGCCGGAGCGCGCCAGTTACGAGCCCCTGATCTTCCTCGTGACCATCGTGCTCTCGGTCTGGCTGGGCCGTTGGCTGGTGCATCGCCTTTATCATGGTCGCGTGCGGCGTTCGCCGGCCTGGGATTGTGGCTATCATTTTCAGGGGCCGCGCGCCCAGGATACGGCCGAGGGCTTCAGCCAGCCGATCCGTCGCATCTTCGAGCCGATGTTCCGCATGGAACGCCACTTCCCGACGGCACGGGATCGTCAGCCTTACTACAGCGTCAAGGTTGAGGATCATTTCTGGCATTGGCTCTACCTGCCGATCGCGCGGCTGGCCGCTTGGCTATCGACGCGCATCACCACCTTGCAGGGCGGACGCATCGCCGTTTATCTGATGTACAGCTTCATCACGCTGCTTCTGCTGCTGTTGGTGGCACGGCCATGATGAGCGTTTCCGGTCTGATCGGTCAGCTATTTGCGATTGTCCTGGCACTCGTGCTGGCGCCGCTGCTGTCGGGGTGGGTGGGCATGTGCCGTGCATGGTTCCAGAGCCGCTCCGCGCCCCCGTTGTGGCAGCCGTATTACCTGCTGCACAAGCTGTTCCACAAGGACGTAGTGCTGGCTGACGGGGCGTCCTCGCTATTTCGCACGGCGCCCTTTATTGTCTTCGGCTGCATGGTGCTGGCCTGTGCCATTATTCCCAGTCTATCGACCGACCTGCCGCTGGCGCCGGCGGCGGATGCGCTGGCGTTGGTCGGTGTCTTCGGTCTGGCGCGGGTGTTCATTTCTCTCGCGGCGATGGATATTGGTACCTCGTTCGGCAGCCTCGGCGGGCGGCGCGAGATGCTGATCGGCTTTCTCGCCGAACCGGCGCTGCTGATGGTTATTTTTACTGTCGCGATGATCGCTCAATCGACATCCGTCGCCACCATCGTCGAAACCATCGCGCATAGCGAGGTCACCATCCACCCCAGCCTGGCTTTCGCCGGCATCGCCTTCACCTTCGTCTCGTTCGCCGAAAATGCCCGTGTGCCGGTGGATAACCCGGCGACCCACCTTGAGCTGACGATGATCCACGAGGCGATGATCCTCGAATATTCGGGGCGCCATCTGGCGCTGATCGAATGGGCGGCGAGCCTCAAGCTGTATGCCTATTCCTGTCTCGGCCTGGCGCTGTTTTTGCCTTGGGGCATCGCCGAGCGTGACAACTTCATGGCGCTGGTGGCCGCCATTCCGCTGCTGGTATTCAAACTGGGCAGCGGCGGAATTGTGCTGGCCCTCCTCGAAACGCTCAACGCCAAGTTGCGTATTTTCCGTGCGCCGGAATTTCTTGGCACCGCCTTCCTGCTGGCGGTGCTCGGCCTGCTGGTCAGGTTACTGCTGGAGTTGAAAGCATGAGTACGACGATTCCACTGTCCGCCCAGTTGATCAACCTGTGCGCCGCAGTGATCCTGCTGTTGGCTTTTGCCATGCTGGCGCAGCGCCGCGTTCTGCAACTCATTGATCTGTTTGCCTTGCAGGGCTTGACGCTGTGCCTGTCCACTCTCGTGGTTGCGGTGAAAACCGGGCAATCGCATCTGTATTGGTCGGCCGGACTGACTCTGTTGCTGAAAGCCTTGCTGCTGCCGTGGATCCTCCATCGCCTGGTGCGGCGTCTGCAGATCAAGGGCGAGGTCGAGGCGCTGATCAATATCCCGACCACCATGCTGGTCGGCATCGGCCTGGTGA
>Ga0315268_10009619_pt1 | contig 10020 bp, 10 predicted proteins | sample C1_top_MG_FD_204535 | JGI IMG/M metagenome (GOLD analysis project Ga0315268, IMG submission 204535) | Sediment microbial communities from Yellowstone Lake, YNP, Wyoming, USA - C1_top | ecosystem: Environmental > Aquatic > Freshwater > Lake > Sediment | place: USA: Wyoming | collected 2017-08-01 | reverse complement strand
CTTGTTATAACAAAAGATGGAGAATCATTGATTAAAAAGAGCATAAAAGAACTTACTGAGGAGCTTGACCCTGATCATTTCTGGCAGATTCACCGGGGTTCCATCGTGAATGTTTCAAATATAGAGAAGATGAACCGGTCTCTTACAGGCCGGGGAGTTTTAAAACTAAAAGGAAGACCTGAACTGCTCACCGTCAGCCGTAATTATCTTCATCACTTTAAACAAATGTAATGTCATTAATCGTTCATCAATATATAAGTTGATGATCCCTCCTTGCTTAATGACAGCTACAATAAGTTCTCTTGACTCCCGGAATAGTTCCACCTATACTCATGTCAGACACAAGGTGGTGCCATCATGCCCTATTCATCGCAACGGTGACCGTTATGAGTCTTCATAAAAAACTGCAACAACTCGCCGCCAATAATCAAGCCATACGCGTGGGCCTCGTTGGCGCAGGCAAGTTTGGCTCGATGTACCTGGCACAACTGCCAAATACCCCCGGCGTTCATTTAGCCGGTATCGCGGATCTCTCTCCCGCCGGCGCTAAACGCAACCTGGCGCGTGTCGGATGGAATGATCAGCAATTTAATGCCGCATCATTCGACGATGCGCTTAAAACGGGTCGCACCTGTGTTTCCGAGGATTGGGAAGCGCTGGTCAAACACCCGGCAATTGACGTTATCGTTGAATGTACGGGTCATCCTATTGCCGCTGTTGACCACTGTTTGCTCGCTTTCAGTTATGGCAAACACGTTGTCAACGTGACTGTTGAAGCAGATGCCTTTTGCGGTCCCCTGCTCGCCCGGAAAGCTGCTGAAGCGGGGGTTGTGTATTCATTGGCATTCGGAGATCAGCCGGCATTGATTTGTGATCTGGTGGATTGGGCAAGAACGTGCGGTTTTCCTGTCGTAGCTGCCGGCCGTGGTCATAAATGGCTGCCCCACTTCTCTGAATCCACACCTGATACCGTTTGGGGCTATTACGGGCTCACGCCGGAACAAGCCCGGCGCGGCGGTTTAAACCCAAAGATGTTCAACAGTTTCCTGGATGGCTCCAAGCCTTCCATTGAGTGCGCCGCGGTTGCGAATGCCACCGGTCTGTCGGTACCCAGCAATGGGCTCCTGTACCCACCGGCCAGCATCGAAGATATTCCTTATGTCACACGGCCTGTTTCTGAAGGCGGCGTTCTTGAGAAAAAAGGGATGGTCGAAGTCATCTCATCGCTTGAGGCGGACGGCAGAAAGATTCCGTACGACATCCGCATGGGCGTGTGGGTGACGGTTGAAGCGGAAACGGAATACATTAAAAACTGTTTTGAAGAATACAATGCCCATACTGATCCGAGCGGTCGATATTTCACGCTCTATAAACGCTGGCATCTGATTGGCCTGGAAGTTGGCATGTCGGTGGCGAGTGTGGCGTTACGTAAAGAAGCCACGGGTGTCGCACATGGCTGGAATGCCGATGTGGTAGCAACCGCCAAAAGCGATCTGAAGGCTGGGACTATCCTCGACGGTGAAGGTGGGTACACTGTTTGGGGGAAATTATTGCCGGCCAATAGATCGGTCGCGATGGGCGGCTTACCGCTGGGGCTCGCGCATGACATCAAAGTCATTCGTCCGGTCAAACAAGGTCAATCACTCTGCTGGGATGATGTCGCGGTGGATACGACGACTCACGCCTACAAGATACGCAGGGAGTTGGAATTACAATTTTTATAATGCCACAAAAAACCTTCGACTCAACTTCTTTTTTTAATTCCGTTTGCAGCCATAAACCTTTCCAGCATATCGTAAGGTTGTGCGCCAACCAGCTTTTCCTGTTTCATCACAAACGTCGGAACGGCTGTAATCTCCTTTTCACGGGAAAGAGCCCAGTCCGCATCTACCGCCGCCTTAAAAGACCTTGTTGCAAGAACTTCCGCAGCTTCTTCACGGGGAAGGCCGGCGGATTCCGTCAAATCCAAAAGTACAGGTACTTTTGCAATGTTCTTCCCGTCTGCAAAGTAGGCTCTGAATGCTGCATTATGGAATGCATCCCCCATATTTTTTGATTCAGCCCATAGTCCCAGTTCCTGGGACATACGGCTGTTATAGGTTTTTTCCCGTTCTCCGAAAGGCAGTCCCAGATCATCCGCTGTTTTATGCAGCTTCCGCATCATTTTCTTGACATCTACCGGATAATTGGCAAACAACTGCTCAAGCAGAAGGCCATCCTCCGGTGTATCAGGATGAAGAGGAAAGGCCCGCCACCGGATGGCTATTTCATATTCCTTTTTAAGTTGTTCAATACGCCCGGTAATGAAATAACACCAGGGTCAGATGTAATCTGAAAATATTTCAAGAGTTGACATTGAAGTCATTTTTTCTCATCCTTTTTAACAACAGATGAATTCGAGTTCAAAGTGCACAGCCTCCCACATTATCTTTTGGGGATAATTTCAATCCAGTAATCGTCCGGATCATTGATAAAGTAGATTCCCATGGCTTTGTTTTCATAACAGATACAACCCATTTTTTCATGCAGGGCATGGGCGCCCGCAAAATCGTCAACCATAAGGGCCAGATGGGATTCGTTATCGCCGAGATTATAAGGTTCCTGCCGGTCTCTGAGCCAGGTTAATTCGAGCTGGTGCGGCATCTGACCATCGCTTAAGAAAACAAGGATAAAACTCCCATCCGGTGCTTCACGCCTTCTGGCTTCAGTCAGTTGCAGCGCCTTTTTGTAGAAATCGAGGCTTTTTTCCAAATTCAATACATTAAAGTTGTTGTGCGCAAAAGTGAATTTCATAAACGGATTTCCTTCCCGGTATTACCGGCAGCTATGGGGACTTTCTGATGATGTATTCACGCTCTTTTTTGTGGTTCTTCTCCCAATTCCTTATAGTTTTTAAGCATTTCGCTCGAATCCTTGAACTCTTGGATCCTCGCAGGATCACCAACTCTTTTGGAGGTGATACTTAAGAATTTGCTTTTCACGTCTTGATGTATCGCATTAATCGGCTTGTATGTCAATTTTAAGCAGGCACAAGCATCCGCCATCCGGTTTTGTTCCTTCTTAAAAATCCTGGCCCGCCTGATTCCCAGGACAATGATATGATGAAGAACTCCGGGTTCATCAACTCTTGCTTTTCCTGGCATGTCATTCTGATATCGTAAAACATTCAGATTATAAACTGTAAACGTTAAGGGCGTAACGTATATGCCTCCCGTTTAAAAATATAGAAACGCATAATTTCATGGGCGCCCCCATGTACTCCATGTACTCAAGAAAGGAAAAGACATGAAAACTAAACGGGAAAGCAATCGTGATGAATTGAAACCCGAATACAATTTTGACTATTCAAAAGCAGTCCGTGGAAAGTATTACAGACGCCTTTTAGAGGAAGGATCTAATGTTGTCGTATTAGAACCGGATCTTGCACGGGCTTTTCGGGATTCATCAGCGGTCAATGAAGCATTAAGGTCGCTTCTTGATTTGGCAAAGTCAACCCGGCAACTGACAAAACACTCAGGTGGACGATCTAAAGCCCTGGCGGCTTAACCATGAAAAGAGTAGAAACGCATAATTTCATGGGCATCCCCATGTACCGCCCAGGGAATGCATTTAACTTACAAAAACGTTTATCAAGAAGCAAATAAGGGCAGATATCGCCGAGTATTATTCAAGTTTAAAAGTTTAAGACGTTATGCTCCCCCTTCTATCCCGACACAACGGTAATACCTTTTCCTTGACATATAAAACGTCCTTACGTATCCTAAAAGAAGCAAAAGCAAGTTCTTATCAATAAAAAAATGAGGACGATCATGGATAAGAAAGTTGTCGAACTGTACGATCAATATAAGCACGGATTACTTGACCGCCGGGAATTCGTCAAAAGATTGTCCGTTTTTGCCGGTGGTATCATGGCTGCGGACTCTCTCCTCGCCCTATTAGAGGGCAACTCTGCCAGAGCAGATTTGGTTCCTAAGGATGATCCGCGCCTTTATACCGAGGATATTAAATATTCGGGCGCAACAGGGGATGTTCGTGCCAAGCTGGCAAGACCGAAGGGAAGCACAAAAGTACCCGGGGTGGTAGTTATCCACGAGAACAGAGGTCTGAATGCGCACATCGCCGACGTCACGAGGCGCATAGCCCTGGAGAGTTTTCTGGCACTTGCCCCTGACGCTCTGTCACCGGCAGGGGGGACCCCGGAAGATGAGAAGAAGGCCGTAGCCCTCATTGGACAACTGGACCAGCCATCGACGATCAGGAATTATGTTGCTGCTGTCCAATATTTAAAGACTCATACCATATCCACAGGAAAAGTTGGAGTCGTGGGGTTCTGCTGGGGTGGAGCAATGGCGAACCAGCTTGCCGTTAACTCCTCCGATGTGTCGGCAGCAGTTCCGTATTACGGCAGACAGCCTGCTCCCGAAGATGTTCCCAGAATCAAAGCATCTTTGCTTATCCACTACGCGGGTCTTGATGAAGGGATTAATAAGGGCATCCCGGAGTATGAAGCGGCACTAAAGAAATCCTCCGTTGATTATGAACTGTATATGTACGAGGGTGCTCAGCATGCCTTTAACAACGACACAAGTCCTGCCCGGTACAACAAGGATGCTGCGGAACTTGCATGGAAGCGTACGATAGCCTTCCTCAAGGAGAAGCTCAAAACTTAGCGCCCGGCAGGCCGAGGCAGCACTTCTTGTACTTCCGGCCACTGCCGCAGGGGCACGGATCGTTGCGGCCCGTTTTGGCCGGGATTCCGGTCACCTTGTCAGGGGCCGGCAACTTTTGCCCTTCAGGATGCTGCTGCCACAGGGCTGACAGCTCTGCAATGAAAGGGCGGCAATAGGTAAAAAAACGTTTGTAACCCGCGCAGAGATAGTTCAGACCTCCTTCACCGTCCGGCGTCCAGAGAAACCGGTCCTTGGGACACCCGCCATTGCACATTGCCAGAACTTCACAGTCCTTGCAAACGAAGGGCAACCCATCCAGCTTGGCCTGTCCGAAGGTCCTTTGCGATGGACCTTCAAGCAGCTCAACCAGTGAGGTCTCCCGGATATTCCCCAGGCGATGTTCCATGTCCACAAAGTGATCACAGGCAAAGACGTCCCCGTTATGTTCGATTACGGGAATATCTCCGCAGGTTTTCCGAAAAACACAGAGCGCATGATCCTGTCCGAAGGCAGTTCCGATTGCCTCCTCAAATATCTGCACTTTGATGCGACCAATGTCCTGACTCAGCCATTCGTCAAAAATCGTACAGAGAAAGTCACCAAAGGCTTCAGCAGGTACCGTGCGGTCGCTAACGCCGAGCCCGTCAGGCTGAAACTCCACCAGAGGCAGGAATCCCAGATAGCGGACCCCTATCTGCCTGAAGAACCGGTAAACCTCGGCGGGGTGTCGGACATTCCGGTCATGGACCACGCAGAGTATATCGAAGGGGATTCGGTGCTTTTGCAGAAGCGCATATCCGCGCATCACCCAATCGTGCGTGGGCTCTTGGTTCCTGCTGACGCGGTACAAGTCGTGTAATTCTTTCGGACCGTCGAGACTGAGTCCCACTCCAAAACCTTCTGCTGCCAGAAAACAGCACCACTCCTCATCAAGGAGGGTGCCATTGGTCTGAATTCCGTTCCTGATTTGCCTGCCAACGGGCTGATAGACGTGCTGCAGCGCCACAATCTTCCGAAAATAGTCCAACCCCAGAACGGTCGGTTCTCCTCCGTGCCAGGAAAAACCGATCACCGGAGCGTCAGAGGCATCGATATGCTGGACAATGTACTGCTCAAGGATGTCGTCAGGCATACGAAACGGCTTACCATTTCGGTAGAGGTTTTCCTTCTTCAGATAATAACAGTAACGACACCGGAGGTTACAGACGGAGCCGGCGGGTTTGGCAAAAACCTGAAATTCGCGGGACGCTTTAGCCATTATTAACAAACCCTACATATCCAGCCGAAAAGCAGTCATGTGTTCACGATAAAGATCGCCTTTTAAGTAAACTGAGGGCACGCTCCATATCTATCCTGTCAGCGTGTCAGCGGTCGGATTAAAACTCGCCAGGGGTGGTCAGTTTAAACCCAGCCGGTTTTGTTATGTGTTTTCTTTACCATCTTCGCCTTGTGGTTTGCAAGCGCTGTTGCGCAACCGATAGCCTTTACCGAATGACTATCTGGATCACGCCAGCACGGCTGAGAAACCGGTCAGGGACTGCGGTTCACTTCATACTTCTGAAGTTTCCTCTATATCCTTTTACAGAACTGATTTTTACCCATAACCCAATCACATTCAGTTATTCCATGCCCGATTTGGGGCTTGCCTGCAGATCTATTTTGCAGTAAAGTGCAACCTATCCGTCAAAAAGGCGGCTTTGTTGAAATTACTGATCAAATCCACGTGGACTCGATGGCGTAGCGTCTTCCTATCCGGCGCCAGGTATTGCCTGACCGGTTTTTCCATAGACCCGCATTCAACCCACAATTTCCGACAGAAAAGAGGAATATCATGAGGCCTAAAAAATGGTGTCTGGCAGCGTTCATGCTCATGCTGGCCGTTTTGACGATGGGCTTTCCCGCCTATGCTGCTGAACCCGACCGAACTTACCGTCAGGAAAACGGACTGCTGGTCTTCGAACCGCCCTCCTGGTTTCTGGAAGGATATTTTATCGCCCGCGAAAAAATGCCGGTTTATATTTTCGGAACGGTTCGGGATTTTGTTGCGGTCCTCGGGGGCGCCACCACCTGGCTGATCGAGGATCTGGAATTATCGCGACTTGAAAAAGCCGGCGAAAGCGGAAAAACGGCCGAATATTCCCTTTTTTTAGAGGTTGTTTTGCCTGGACGAACCCAATACTGGGTCTTTGTGGTGCTGCCCCATGAAAGTGCCCGGGCCTGGTTTGACGCCCGCCGGGCTTTTCATGGCAGCAAGGCCCAGGATTATTACGGGAAAACCCAACTCGAACTCGAAACCGCTCTGAAACAGGGTCTGAAAATAAACGCCGAGCTTCGCTTTTTGATCGAACAAGGCAATGTCAGCCTGCAGGTCCCCGAGGATGTCATCATGAGCCGTTATCATTTCCAGCCGGTTTATGATCTTGGCCTTGGCCGCCGGCTGGAAGTTTCACCAAGGACCCGGTAGCCGTCTCAAAGGAGGTTTGAAACATGTCATCGCAAAAGAATCGTAATGAAAAATCCGACCGTCGCAATTTTCTCAAAAAATCCGCCGCCATCGGTTTGGGGGCAGCGCTGGGCGGCACTTATTTCTTTAAGCCCCGCCGGGCTCTGGCCCAGATAAACATTCCCGCAGCACCGATGCCCCGCAGACCGTTCGGCAGGTCGGGCATCATGGTTTCGACCCTTTCGCTGGGGGGGATGTTCGACATTCTCAACAACCGCCTGATGCTCGCCAAAGCGCTCGAGTGGGGGATCAACTACTGGGATACGGCCGAAGGTTACGGCGGGGGCCGCAGTGAAGAGGGGGTCGGTCTCTGGTTTTCCCGTAAGCCCGAAACCCGCAAACAGGTTTTTCTGGTAACCAAGCTTTCAGCGCGAAGAGGGGCCGACTTCACCAACCGGCTCGATGAGAGCCTCAAACGACTGCATACCGATTATCTGGACATGCTTTTCGTTCATGGAATCCGCAGCATCAGCGAGTTGAGCTCCGACATGGAATCCTGGTCACAGGCCATGAAAAAGAGCGGTAAAATAAGGCTGTTCGGTTTCAGCACACATTCCAATATGGAAGAATGCCTCGAAGGTGCGGCCGGACTGCCGTGGATAGACGGAGTCATGTTCTCCTATAACTACCGCCTGATGCACGAACCCCGCATGAAGGCCGCGGTCGAGGCCTGCTATCGGGCCGGTATCGGCCTGACGGCCATGAAGACTCAAGGGGGTGGACCGGTCAAGAGCGACAGCGAAGCCGAGATTGAAATGGCGGGACGCTTTCTGAAGAAGGGGTTCAGCGATCACCAGGCAAAGCTCATGGCTGTCTGGAACGACAATCGGATCGCCAGCATCTGTTCCCAGATGCCGAATCTCACGATCATGGCCGTTAACGGGGCGGCGGCCGCGGATCAAATCCGCCTTTCACGCGCAGATCACACCCTGCTGGCCCATTACGACCGCGAAACACGCAGCGATTATTGTGCCGGCTGCAACCGCCTGTGTTCCGAAGCACTGTCGCCAGAAATGCCAATCAGCGATGTCATGAGATCTCTCATGTATGCCCGTTCCTATCAGGATGTCGGTCTAGCGCGTCTGACTTTCAACGAACTGCCGGCCCGGACCCGGGAATTGCTGGCCCGGCTGGACTTCGCGGAGGCTGAAAAATCCTGCCCCCGCAATCTGCCTATCGGACGACTGATGCGGGAAGCCCTGGAAATTCTGACATGAATGTGCCATCGGGGTGATCGTTCGGTGAATTCGCCCCTGTCCATTGCTTCAAAGAAAAGTCTTACATCATAAAATCAATAAAACGATTGCTCAAGATGTTAAGAACGGGCATGGGGGCCGTACATCAAGCTATAAGCCCAACAGGAGAAATGGAGGAATGATTGGCCAAAACAAAAGGGTTAGCCCATTTCTGAGCTAACCCCTTGATATTCTTTATGGTGCCGAAGGCGGGATTTGAACCCGCGCGCCTTTAGAGCACTACCCCCTCAATGTAAAAACAGAGCATTTTAGGGGGTCATAGAGACACGCTGGGAACAATGCTTTACTTTATGATTATAAATGCTTATGTAAATTAGGAAGCACTGAGTCATCAGGGGAAAAAGAGAGGTATTTTCTGTAAAGTGTTGACCTAATGTTGACCAAAAAAAGCAGTACTTTCACAGAAGCAATCGCTTTCAATTTCTCATCTTGGGCGAACTGGTGGGGTCAGTTTTATTCTGGACCCTGCCAGTTCTCATCTCTCTGATACTAACAGTTTTAATAGCATAATAATACAGTAATAATAGTATGTTATGATGCCAGTAATCCCATCATCCTGTTTTAGCGTATAAATTTGCGGTATCCTCTGTTGTTCTGGTATTCTGCTTTAACGTATAACTTCTTATATTTCCAATATCCCGTTATCCCCTCAAAGAACACAACTCACCAGTGGTTCCGCAACATCTCACAAATCACCACTCATCCCAGTATCCCAAAACAAACAAATAGATAAAAAACAACCATAACATTCCGAATAAATGAGAAATTATTAAGGAGGTGTATTATGAAGTTCATTAAGTTTTTATTGTTGGCAGTCGGCGCGTTTGTGGAGCTCATATTCCTTCTGTGGATAGTAATCCATTTATGGTGGTTAATCCTCGCTGTGATAGCACTGTTTATTGCTTATGGATTTATGCATGAGGAGAAGGAAGAGACTAAATCTGATCAGCCCGGGGAAAAATCTTCTACATAAAATCATCCTTTTGAAAACGATTAGTATTCCAATGTTCCCGGTATGCTGCACCGTTATCCTTTATATTTTCCTGCTCCTGTCTTGTTTTGAAATCTGATGCTACGCAGTGCTGTAATGAGGGTTAATCCAAGAAGAGATGACGGGGTCAGAGAAGGATGGGGTACGAGGTTATGGATGGAACGGTTTATGAGGTTAGAGAAGGGAACGGGATACTGGCATAACCCTATGAATATAATACCATTATTTACTATATAAGTCTGTACATTGAATTCTTTATGCTGTATGTATATTTTCTGAAGTCAGTAAAACGTCGCCCTTGAAGAAAACGCTTTATTTCGAATAATAATCATTGATAATACATATTACTCTTTTGCTGATAATAAAGACTTTTTACGTAAGACTTCAATAATAATTATTTGATTTTTATAAATAATTGGATTAGATAATTGACCATTAAATCAAAGGCGCTGTTGGAAAAACAGCACCATTATGTATTACGTATATTAATTGTTAGGCAAATAAATCAGAATGAATAGTGATCTTCTACGACAACGCAGAAATCTCATGATAATCAGTGGGGCACTGATTATGTTTGATTTTGCACAGGTTAAAATTGCG
>Ga0315268_10009618_pt1 | contig 10020 bp, 3 predicted proteins | sample C1_top_MG_FD_204535 | JGI IMG/M metagenome (GOLD analysis project Ga0315268, IMG submission 204535) | Sediment microbial communities from Yellowstone Lake, YNP, Wyoming, USA - C1_top | ecosystem: Environmental > Aquatic > Freshwater > Lake > Sediment | place: USA: Wyoming | collected 2017-08-01 | reverse complement strand
TCCTCACCAATCCGGTCAACGGTGCTCAATTCAACGCGCCGGCGACGATTCCGCTAGCTGCCACGGCCATGTCCACGGCGGGCAATATTGCGCTGGTCGGCTTTTACAACGGGACGACCAATCTGGGCGAAGCCACCAACGCGCCGTATGGGTTGGCGTGGGACAACGTTCCGATGGGGGACTACTCGCTCACGGCGCGTGCCACCGACGCCATCGGCAACGTGGGTGCGTCCGCGGTGGTCAACGTCGCTGTTGTGGGCCCTCTGGCACAGATTGGCGTCACTCCGGTCAATGCCACTGTTGCGCTAGGCGCGACGCAACAATTCAGCGCCACAGGCACGGACCTGTTGGGCCATGCACTGAATCCGCAGCCGGCGATTTCGTGGTCGGTGAGCGGCGGCGGGACGATTAGCGGCACCGGGCTGTTTACGGCTGGGGGCTCTGTGGGCGGGCCGTTCAATGTGGTGGCCAGCAACGGTGTTATCACCGGGATGGCTGCGGTTAGCGTGAGCGGCAGCAGTGGTGGCGGGACGATTGGCAATACGAACAACGGGACTTTTCTCGATAACCTTTGGTATAACGGAGCGTGGATCAACGCGGGTCGGTTTCAAGCTTCATCCGACATGACTGTGACGACGATGTTTGCCGAGGTGGGAGCGATAAGTGGGAAGTACAAGTGCGCCATCTACACGGACAACAACGGGAAGACGAGCCGGCTGCTCGGTTCCACGGTCGAGGTGACCAATCCTGCCACCGGCTGGCAGACCTTTTCGCTGACGTCTTCCCTGGCCCTGACCAATGGCGGCTACTACTGGCTGGCCATCTGGTCCGATGACGCCAACGCGAAAATCTATTACTCGGATAACGGGGGCACGTTGAGCTGGCTGAAGACCAACTATGGCATTTGGCCGGACCCGATCACCACCACCAACGGTGGCAATTTCAATTACTGCATCTATGCCTCAGGCATGACGGGGGGAGTGACTTTGACCTCGATTTCAGTGACGCCAGCCAGCCCGAGTATTTTGGCAGGGGCTTCGCAACAGTTTACAGCGATGGGGATCTATTCAGACGGTAGCACGAAGAACCTAACAAGTCAGGCGGCGTGGACTTCGTCGAGTACGGCGGTTGCAGATATCAACAGTAGCGGCCTGGCGACGGCGACATCATCCGGAACGACGACCATCTCGGCGGCGGTGGGTGCGGTGACCAGCAGCCTTGCGGTGTTAGTGGTGAACTTGGAAAGCACCCGGCCAATCGTGAGCATTGCGTCGCCAGTGAACAATGCCTTGTTTACCAGCAATAACATTACAATGTTGGGCCGGGCTGCAGACAACACGCGCGTGGCGCAAGTGCTGTACAAATTGAATGATGGTGACTATGAACCGGTTGGCACGTTGACCAATCCGACCTTGACCACCGCCAACTGGTCAGTGCCGTTGACCCTCGCGACGGGAACGAACACGGTGTCGGTCAAGTGTGTGGACTTTTCAGGCAACGAATCTTTGACGACGATTCGGAGACTCTTCCTTGCGGTGCCGTCCCTGATGACGGTGCTGAATAATGGCAACGGGTTTGCCACGCCGAACTTGGCGGGGGCAAATCTTTATGTAGGTCGCAACTACACGCTGACGGCCGTAGCGGGAAAAAACTGGTTGTTCACCGACTGGCTCAGTGTCGTGGACGGAGTAACAAATGAGGCGTCCAGCACAACCAAGTGCACTTTCCTGATGCAGACCAACCTGACGCTGATCGCCAACTTTGTGACGAACCGGTTTATGAAGGCCGCCGGGACTTACTACGGCCTGTTCTGGGATCCGGCGGGGTTGGCCCAACCCAGCGGGGGACTGTTCACCTTAAAGACGGACAGCAGACAGACTTTCAGTGGTAAACTTTTTGTGGACGGCAATGCGCTGGGGTTTTCGGGAGTCTTGGATTTGGCCGGACGTGGGAAAACAACCAAGCCGATTGTGCGCAAAGGCAAGAATCCTTTGACGGTGTGGGTTGGGTTGGATTTGGAGAACGGCCTGACCAACAGCATTGTGGTGAGCAACGCCAACTCCTGGGTGGCCTTTGGTGACGGCGACCGTGCGGTGTTCAACCCCACCACTCACCCGGCGAGCGATTACCGGGGGGCCTACACACTGGTGATTCCGGGCACGGCGGGTTCCGCCACCCACCCGGCGGGCGATGGTTATGCCATCCTTACGGTCGCCAACAACGGCTTGATCAAGGCCTCGGGGGCATTGGCTGACGGCGCGGGGTTGAAGGCGATTACTTTGTCGCCAGTGGCGGTGCCGGTGTCGCAGGAGGGGTACTGGCCGTTCTATGCGGCGATGTATCTTGGCCCGTTTGTTTACACCAACGGTTCGGCGGTGCGAACAACCAAGGAGAACAAGGGTACGATCATGGGTTGGCTGACTTTCACCAATCTTCCGCCCGGGCGGGATCTGCGTGGCACCCTGTATTGGCTCAAGCCAGCTTGGACGAAGCTGTTTTATCCAGATGGATTTACGAAGGTGATTGAAGTGCTTGGTTCTGCGTATGTACCACCGGCACTGGGTGCACGGGCGATTGACATCACCAACGGAGTGGTGGTGTGCAGTGATGGCAATCTAGCGGTGGCATTCACCAATGCCCTATTCTGGAACACGAACAACGTAATCACGATCCAGCCACCCAACGTCAACGCACAGAAGTTGTCGCTGACAGCCAAGACCGGACTGGTGAAAGGGCAGTTCAATCACCCACAAAACGGCAATTTGATGACGCCGGTAGCGGGTGTGCTGCTGCAAGATGTGAACGAAGGTCGCGGATTTTTTCTTGGCACAAACGCCAGTGGAGCGTTGCGACTACAGCCCGAATAGGAGAGAGTAAACAGTTTGGGAGGTGAGGGTGTTTTTGAAAATGCGTCTCTCTGTTCAAAAGCTCCGCGCCGGTCTTCGCGAACGGCGGTTGCAGTCGTACTAGGGCACGATATGGGGTAAACACCCCATATTGCCAGTGTAATCTTGCATGGTATTATCCCGGCGAACATCTTATACCCGTGAAATTGTATACCGTTTATCTGGGTTTATTGCTGTTGTGTCCAACGCTGCGCGCGGCCACAGTTACTATCCAGGGAGCACAGGTCAACCAGACGATTGACGGGTTTGGAGTCAACATCAACTATCGGAGCTGGAACGGAACGGAACTGCAGCCCACCTTGAACGCGCTCATTGACGCCGGAATGACCCATTTCCGCGTCGTATTCGACCTGACCGATTGGGAAGCCAGCAATGACGACACAGACCCGAACTCGTTCAACTGGTCTTACTATAACGGGGTCTACAGCTCGACAGAGTTCACGCGGCTGTGGAGCCTGTTTGCCTACCTAAACTCCCGCGGCATCACGAACGGCGCCTTCTTCAATTTCATGGGCTGGGGGCCAAGCTGGATGATGCAAAGCGACGCGAGTTCGGGTTCGCTGAAGGCGGGGATGGAATCGGAATGGGCCGAGATGATTACCTCGCTGCTTGTCTATGCGCGTAATACGAAAGGGCTTCAGTTTAATCTTGTCGCTCCCGATAATGAGCCGGAACTAATAGGATACCCGGAGGGCATCCATATACCAACCGCGAACCAATACACCAACGCACTGCACAAACTTGCGCTCAGGCTGGACTCCGCCGGGATTGGCGACGTTGGATTGGTCGGCCCCGACCTGTCCGGTGGCGGCACAACCTACATGGCACAGATAATGGCCGATCCAGTGATCATGGCGAAGCTGAAACATTTTGGGGTACATAGTTATACTTCGGGCGGCGGCGGTTCGTTCGGGGTGAGCAATTACATTCTTAATAGCGCCTATCCCGACCGCACGTTTTGGATGACGGAATTCAACGTGTGGTGCCCCGACTGTGAAAACGGAATAAGTGGAGAATCGTTTAACAATTGGAGTACCGCACGGCAGACGGCGGAATATTTACTCGCCCACCTGTTGAATGGAGCGTCAGGAAGCCAAGTGTGGGAGGGTTACGATAGCAAATACGCGCACGGCCCAACCTATAATGGAGTTGGCGGAACCAATAAATGGAGTTATTGGGGACTATTTAGAGTGGATAACCCCAACGCCGCCGTAAAAACCTACTCGCCACGCAAACAGTTTTACACCCACACCCAAATAATCAAGTGGATACATCCGGGTGCGCAACGGATCAACGTTACCGGGACGACTTCGCCCTTCTCGCCGTTGCTGGCGTTCAAGCATACGGGTTTGGGTCAAATCACCATTGTGGGCATCAACACCTCCGGGGGCGCGGCCACGCTAAGAGGCACGAATGTGTCGTTACCGTTCGTCGTGCCGCACCTGGACCTTTACTACACATCGGCCACAACCAATCTTGCTTCTGGCGGCAGTGTGCCGGTCACCAACGCGACGTTCAGTGCGACCATCCCCGCCAATTGCGTGTTCACGCTGAACTATTCCACGCCGCCGCCGTTGGTCGTTACGACGACCAATTTGCCTTCAGCGAAGATCGGAGAGACCTACTCGTTTCCACTGGCTGCCAGTGGTGGAGTCGCACCTTACGTTTGGGGCGTGGCCTCAAATGCTTCGGCGCCGGCTGGTCTAACGCTTTCCACCAATGGGGTTGTGTCGGGCGTGCCGTCCTCTGCCGGGCAGTTCAACTTTCCTGTGGTCGTGACCGATTCCACGATTGCGCAAGTCATTGAGGATGTGAATCTGGAGATTGTGGAACTGATCCTGACCTTGGGTGTTCCCCCGCAGACTGCCGATGAAATTGAAAGCTTGGGGTTCAGACTGACGCTTTCGGCGAACCAGTCCGGGACGTATTTCATCCAACGGACACCTGACTTCAATGCCTGGGAAGATGTTCAAGCCGTGAATTATTCAAACGGCGTGGTGGAAGTAACGAACCCCAGAGTTACCAGTGCTACCGCTCTGTTTTATCGGGCATTTCACTAATGAACAAATGGCTGCGGGACAAGAAGGCGGCTGAACAGATAGTGTTGGCAAAAAGGTCCGCGCCGGTCTTTGCGAATGGCGGTTGCAGTCGAGCTAGGAACGATATGGGGTAAACACCCCAGATTGACTTTCAAGTCTATTTTGGTATCATCCGGGTGATCATTTTTCACTCGTGAAATTGCAAACTCTTTATCTGGCCTTGTTGCTGTTGAGTCCGACCTTACACGCGGCCACGGTTACGATACAAGGCGCGCAGACCAATCAGGTGATTGATGGGTTCGGGGTCAATGCGAATCACCGGAGTTGGGACACAAACAACCTGCCGTCGGTGCTGGATGCGTTGATTGATCAAGCGGGCATGACGCTCTTCCGGGTCATCTACGACAACACCGACTGGGAGGGCACCAATGACAACGCTGATTCGACCGTGTTCAACTGGACGAATTACAACGCGATCTACAGCTCGGCGGAGTTCACGAAGCTTTGGGACATGATGGCCTACCTCAACCAGCGCGGCATTACCAACGGGGCGATCATGAACTTCATGGGCTACGGTCCGGCGTGGTTGTGCGGGTCAGCGAATTTTTCGAATCAGGTGCTGACGGCTGGTTTGGAGGATGAATGGGCGGAGATGATTGCCTCGGCGATCATCTACGCACGGAACACGCGCGGGTTGCAGTTCCGGTCCGTCATGCCCAACAATGAGCCGGATATTGTGCGCGAAGGCATTCACGTTTCCGGCGCGAGCCAATACATCACCGCGATGCGCAAGCTTGCGCAGAAGCTCGATACGAATGGTTTGGGTGATGTGAAGCTCATCGGGCCTGATCTCTCCGGCCTCGCGACAGGTTATGTGCCGTCCATGCTGGCTGACTCCTTGGTGATGTCGAAAGTCGAGCATGTCTCCGTTCACAATTATGTGGACAGCAACAGTGATACGGCCAATACGCGCACGCTTGTTCAAAACTCGGCGTATCCCGACCGGACGGTCTGGGTGACCGAGTATAATGTCTGGTGTTCGACCTGCGACAGCGGCACGCGCGGCACGTACGATTGGACGTACTGCGAAGGCACAGCCAAGTATCTGCTCAATAATCTCCTGGGTGGGGCGTCGGCGGGAATGGTCTATGAAGGCTACGACAGCTACTACGCGCATCACGGTGCGTGGGGTTTCTGGGGACTCTTCGCAGTGGACAACGAGAATGCGCTGGTGAAAACGTACACGCCACGCAAACATTTCTACACGCTCTCGCAGATCAGCAAGTGGGTGCGCCCTGGCGCACAGCGGATTGACGTCACCGGGACGGCGTCTCCCTTCTCACCATTGGTGGCGTTCAAACATACGGGTTTGGGTCAAATCACCATTGTGGGCATCAACACGTCTGGCAGCGCGGCCACGCTAAACGGCGCGCTGGCTTCGTTGCCGACGGTACCGTATCTCAACCTTTACTATACGACGGCCACCACCAACCTTGCCAATGGGGGCAGCGTGCCGGTCACCAACGGGACGAATTTTAGCGCGACCATCCCGGCCGATTGCGTGTTCACCCTGACCTATTCCCCGTTGGTCGTGACGACGACCAATTTGCCTTCAGCGGAGATCGGCGGTGCCTACTCGTTTCCACTGGCTGCCAGTGGTGGAGTCGCCCCTTATGTTTGGGGCGTGGCCTCAAATGCTTCGGCTCCGCTTGGTTTAACGCTTTCCACCAATGGGGTTGTATCGGGCGTACCGTCTTCTGCCGGACAGTATAACTTCCCTGTGGTCGTGACCGATTCCACGATGGCGCAAGTCAGCCAGAACGTGAATCTAGGGATTGTGGAACTGATCCTGACCTTGGGCGTTCCTCCGCAGACAGCTGCTGAAATTGGAAGTTTGGGATTCAGACTGACGATCTCTGCGAACCTGCCCGGGACGTATTTAATTCAGCAGACACCCGACCTCAATGCGTGGGTAGATGTTCAAGCCGTGAATTATTCAAACGGCGTGGTGGAAGTAACGAACCCCAGAGTTACCAGTGCTACCGCTCTGTTTTATCGGGCATTTCACTAATGAACAAATGGCTGCGGGGCAAGAAAGCAGATTGGCAAATAATTTTGTTGCGGAATTTGTGCCGCGACTGCAGCGCATTGGCTGGTACTGCCACAACCTCTCTCGAACTGGGTAGGGCCATTGCCGGGCAGATACCTGAATATCGGGCACGCACTACACTCGAAACTTGAGGGCGCAAACTGTTGCCGGCTCTTGTGTGCCATGAGCCTGTCTGGATTCCCAAGCCTGTCCTCGAATGTAGCGGTTATTTCGGATACCGAGTCCGTATTTGCTCACATTGCCCAATGAACCTCTAAGGTGGACAGTCCGGTAATGACCATTGAGCCAAAGTTCGTAGAGAGCCGTTTTGCTTTGAGGGTCAATTCAGCGCATATATGAAAAGATTTGAATGGACCTGCGACGATTTAGAGCTTCCATGAAAACAGGCCTCGTTGAGAGGGTTGTTGCCAGCTTGGTTTTACGCCTCTTGAGGTGCTTCAACTTGAGCGTCGTTTCCTTCTCATCCTGTCAGACGGCGAAGGCCCGCGTTGTGCATTCGATCCATAACCGTGAATGGCAGGCCCGACGTTGGTTGCTGCTGCTTTTGGGATTGATGTGTTGGCTCGAACTCACCGTTTTGGCTGGGCCGGAGCCGGCTGGCTGGTATTCGGGTGACATGCATGTGCATCGGAATTGCGGAATAGGGAATCCGACAAATTCGGTAACACAGATTTACAACACGATGGTCAGCATGGATCTCAACGTGATATCCCTGCTGGCCGACATGGGCAACGGGGAGGTGCAAACTCCGACGACCGATCTGCCGAAAGTGAACGGGCAGAATGATCCCGTTTCGACCAGCAACCGGATTTTGCATTGGGATGCGGAGTGGCACTGGGATGCGACGTACAGCCAGTATGCGCATCAGGCGTTGGGCGGGCACGTCGTGGCGCTCGGCCTTACCAATGCCACTCAGATTTGGAATGAGTCCACCTATCCAATCTTAAACTGGGCGCGTCAGCAGGGGGGCATCGCCGGCTTCGCGCATTTTGAGGCTCCGCACCTGGATGATGGCTTTCCGGCAGCTCCGCTTTATCCGGATTGTTGTACGCCGCTTGAATATCCGGTAGAAGTGGCTTTGACAAACTGCGATTTCATCTCGGAAGATTTCAGTGGCAGTGATTACTTCATCCACGCGTATTACCGGTTGCTCAACTGCGGTTTTCGGCCCGGTTTTGCAGCGGGTTCAGATCAGCCTTGCGCAACAACCATTGGGCAAACGTTCACCTATTCCCAGGTTGCCGGCGGACAATTGACCTATAGTAACTGGCTTCAGGGCATTAAGAACGGGCGGACGGTGGTTTCGCGCAACGGACGGAAAGAGTTTGTTGATTTGAAGGTCAACGGCACCAACGGCCCGGGCGACGAAATTAAGTTGACCGGTGGCGGAACCGTACAGGTGAGCATTCAGTGGACAGCGACCCAGAACCTGACGGGGACGCTTGAATTGGTGAGCAACGGTGTCGTCGTAGCCAGCCAATCAGCCACCGCGGCGGCCGGCGTGCCAGTGACTTTGAGCACAACAGTAAATTTCACCAACAGTGGCTGGTTGTGCGCGCGCCGGATGGACAGCAACAGCGGACACCAAGTACACACGGCGGCTGTATTTGTGACGGTGGACGGGGCCCCGGTGCGAGCCAGCGCGTCGGACGCCCTGTTTTATGTTCAATGGATGGATGCTTTGTTGCAAAACACCTCTCCGGGAGGTGTATGGGCTTCATACTATCCGACCGGTCTGGCGGCGGAGCAGGCGCGGTACAACGCCGCCAAAAGCATCTTTCAACAAATTGCGACCGAAGCAGGTGCGCAACCGTTGCCGGCCGTAAGCATAGGCAACGGCAACGAGGGCGCTTCGCTCGACACCATTTGGTATAACGGCGCGTGGATCAACGCCTGCCAGTTTCAAGCGGCATCCAATATGATCGTGACTGCGATGGAGGCCAAGGTCGCGGCGATTTCCGGTCATTACAAGTGCGCCATCTACACGGACAACAACGGGAACATGAGCCGTTTCCTTCGCGGCACTGCCGAGGTGAGTGCTTCCGGAGATGGCTGGCAGGCCTTTCCGCTGACGTCCTCCCTGGCCCTGACCAATGGCGGCTACTACTGGCTGGCCATCTGGTCTGATGACGCCAACGCGAAAGCCTATTACTCGGATAACGGGGGAACGCTTAGCTGGTTGAAGACCAACTATGGCAACTGGCCGGACCCGATCACCACCACCAACGGCGGCACCTTCAATTACTGCATTTATGCTTATGGAACGGTCGCGCCAGTGGCGACGAACCTGGTGGTGGGGATGTTGGAAGACACGAGCACGAACCTGACGTTGTTGGGGAGCGGCGGCACAGTGAGCTATGCGCTTCTGACCAACCCCACCAATGGCACGTTGGGCACCTTGAACACCAACACCGGGGCGGTCACCTACACGCCCAATACCAATTACTTCGGCGCTGACAATTTCCGGTTTACCGTGAGTGCTGGCGGCCAGCAGGCGACGGGGACGGTGAGCATCACCGTCAGCCCGGTGAACGACGCGCCGATTTTGACGTTGGCCAGCAACAATGTGGTGGTGTTGGAAGACAGCGGGGCGTTGACCCAGACGGGCTTCGCGGCCACGACCATCGGGCCGGCGAACGAATCGGCTCAGAGCGTTACGAACATCGCGGTATTGAGTGTGAGCAATGCGACGCTCTTCGCGATCACCCCGGCGATCTCGATCAACGGGACACTGACCTTCACCCCTGTGGCCAACAGCAACGGGGTGGCAGTGGTGACGGTGCAGGCGCAGGACAACGGTGGGACGGCCAACGGCGGGACCAACGGCTCTGCCGCACAAACCTTTACGATCACCGTCACCCCGGTCAACGACGCACCCATTGCCTTCAATCAAAGTGTGACCAATGGAGAAGACACGAGCTTTGCGATCACGCTCACGGGGAGTGACGTGGACGGTCCGGTGACG
>Ga0315268_10009617_pt1 | contig 10020 bp, 11 predicted proteins | sample C1_top_MG_FD_204535 | JGI IMG/M metagenome (GOLD analysis project Ga0315268, IMG submission 204535) | Sediment microbial communities from Yellowstone Lake, YNP, Wyoming, USA - C1_top | ecosystem: Environmental > Aquatic > Freshwater > Lake > Sediment | place: USA: Wyoming | collected 2017-08-01 | reverse complement strand
AAAGACCTGTCGGCTGATGCTTTAGGTGAAGCAAAAGCAGTGGAAGAAGTCAAGATCGGCGATGACAAGCTTGTTTACGTGCGGGAATGCAAGAATCCGAAAGCCGTCACAGTCGTGGTTAGAGGCGGTTCGGAGCACGTCGTGGATGAGGCGGAACGGTCACTCCATGACGCCCTATGTGTCGTTAGGAACGCTGTTGAAGATGGAAAAATCGTGGCTGGCGGCGGCGCCCCGGAAGCAGAAATAGCAAAGGCGCTGAGAAGTTACGCTGTCAAAGTTGGCGGACGTGAACAGCTCGCCATCGAAGCTTATGCGGACGCTGTGGAAGCAATTCCGATGATGCTTGCTGAAAACGCTGGTTTAGACCCGATTGACATTATGGTTTCGTTGAGGGCAGAGCATGAAAGTGAGCACAGCCCCTACTTTGGGGTTGATGTCTTCTCTGGCAAGATCAAGAATATGCTAGACCTTAACGTTGTTGAGCCCGTTCGCGTGAAGCAACAGGTGATCAAGTCGGCAACCGAAGCGGCGAACATGATTCTGAAGATCGACGACTTAATCGCAGCAAAAGGCATGGATAAAGAACCTAAACCGCCGAAGACGCCTGAGATGCCAAGCTATGACTAACAGCCAAGAAACTCCTTTTTTCTTTCTTTGAGAGAGGTGAACAGCTAATGTTTAATGGTGACGATGACGATTGGATGCCTAGCTGGTTCAGGCGTAAGGGGTATCCCTTTTTTGGGAGAAGCTTGTTTGACAGTTTTGAAGAGCAGTTTAGGCAGATGCATGAGTACATGCAACGTGAGTTTGAAGAGCTTACCAAGAGAGTTCCGAAAGACCTGCATCAAACGAGAGTTTTGCCTGACGGCTCAAAGGTGGAAGAGTGGGGACCCTTCGTTTACGGGTACACCATGAAGATTGGTCCAGACGGCAAACCAGAAATCAGAGAATTCGGGAATATCAAACGGCAGCCTAAGCTGGGCAGCAGAGCCACGTTGGATGTCAAGAAAGAAAGAGAGCCATTAATAGATGTAGCGATTACAGATGGCGAAGTGAAAGTCGTTGTTGAGTTGCCGGGAGTCGACAAAAGTGATATTAAACTTCACGGCACGGAAGATGCCTTAACGATTTCCGTGGACAAAGCTGAGCGCAGTTACTACAAGGAAATTGAGCTTCCCAGAAAAGTAGACGTTAGAAAAGCCCAGTCAACATACAAGAACGGCGTGCTAGAAGTAACTTTGCCCATAAGAAAAGAAGACCAGCCAAAAGGCGAATCCATAAAGATTGATTAAACTGTCTCGTAAATCCTCTTTTTTTATTTGTTGCTTGACTTATTTGTGAGCATTTTAGTCATCTTTTCCTAGGTGAACGAGAAGCTAAATTTCTCTATGTGGAGTCTGCCAATCGTGCCTGACTGTTAGCGCTGAATTCTAGAGAAAAAACGTAGGTTGCTTAGAGAAGTTGAATACTGTTTTGAGGATGCTCTGTGAGGGTCGAAGCGAAGGCGAAAATAATGCTCCTAAGAGCGTTGAAGGAAACGAGTATGTGGCTTAAGGACAGTTTGTAGTGTTGCTTTAAATGCAGTCAAAAGTTGTTCAAAAGGCATTTTAGCACTTAGCCCAAAGCATGGGAAAAGTCCATGCTTTTTACGCTGTGGTTTTTTGAAACTGTTTGGTGTAGATGGCACAGTGTAAGTTTTCGCTTCCGTGAATGGACAAGAATTCTTGGAGTGTGCACATTGACATGGAAATAGAAGAAAAGGCTGTTCAGAACACGAAGAAAAAGCGTAGTCAGAGCGATAAGATCGGTCGTTTGAAGTATAACCAGCAACTCCTAAAACAGACGTTGGCAGAAGTTGGAGAGGTTAAGCTAATGCTGCGTATAATTTTTGCGGGTCTGAAAGGGGCATTTAATTTTGAGCAATCACTTATCGAGCGAGTGGCTTGCGAAGATGAGGTGGACAAAGAGATTCTTCAATTACTCTTCGAATCTGTTTCTCCGGCTTGTTACCAAAGGACTTAGCAACTAAGCTTGAGCGTTTTAAGATTACTCGCCACAGATAAGTTGAAGGATTCTGAGAATGAATAAACGATTGGAAAAGGAATTCGGAGAAAAGGCGGCAGAGAAGCGAGAGTGACATTAGGCTCTAGCCAGCTTTGTTGTGAGAGTTTGGGTTGAAGCGGAGAAAGTGACAGAAAGTTGACAGATAGTTACAATTAGCAGTCTTCAAACGTGGGATAAAAGGTCGCGTGTTCAAACTCTATTATTACCTGAACTAACAAGAAATTTTCCATGAAATACGGTTGATTAACTTCACAATCATACGCACACTTCACACTGATTTTTTAGGAAATAGCAACATTGCTTTCTGGGCTATGCCAACTTGGTTAAGTTCCATCGGCCTAGCAGACCTCGGCTTTTCAGGGTGCGTCTTTCCGTTAGCAACCCAGCGAGAGTTTCGCCTCTGACAACCACGAGTCTTCTAATGTTGTGGTGTTGCATGATCTCAAGCGCCAGATTGGCTGTCTGTTTAATATCAATGGTTACCAGTGGGGTGCTCATCACATCCTTCGCTAATGTCTGAGCCAAGTCTTTCTGAGCGTTAACGACTCTGTTCAGAATATCTTTTTCTGTTATGATGCCTATGGGCTTCTTACCGTCAGCGACTATGACGGCGCCAACATTGTTCTCTACCATTATCTTTGCAACGTTGGAAACGGAGTCTGAAGGTCGAACTGTTGGCGCAGGAGATCTAGCGATTGATTCCAGCGTGATCTCTGATAAATCGCAAGCACTCTTCCACAAGTCGTTTAGCATGTAGCTCATTCTTTCCACGTATCTTAAATCGTTGGAGTAGAAAGCTTCTTCGAAATAATCTGTGGCTTCGAGCTTTTCTTGATCAGGCGGTGGGGTTACGAATTGGAATAAATGTTTTCCGTCCACAATAGTGGTTCGCAAGTAGCACGTGGGAACATGTCTTACCGAGATTTGTTTTGACAATTCCTGTGCAGCTTTCAAGTTTTCATCTGTTATAGGAGCCATTATCCTGATGGAGACGCTCCTTTTAATCAATTCTTTTATCATGCTCCTGTTTTTCCATGCTCTGATAAGACCTTTCGAAGAGGTCACCATCACTATTTCTTTCTCCGCCAAGTTCACAGTCTCATCGAATTTCCTGTGGGCTGTTTCAGCGTCTTTAATTATGTATGTCTCTGGTGTTGGTTTCCCTGTTTCGATCTCGACTATTTTCTTCTGGATATCCATCGCACCGCGCCATAGTTCATCAAATAAAGCCTTAAACGCGTGAACGAGAGCCCTGCTGTTTGTCCACAAACCTGCGTCTTCAGCTTCCAATGGAAACTTGTCCCTCTCATGGGATATAAAAAGGACAATTTCTTCCTCATCTCTTATGACCAATCGGGGAATAAGCTTTAAACCCGAATTTACGCTTCGCGCTTCACCAATAAATTCGGCTTCCGGTTTAATCTTGAGCAAAGCTTTCGCCGCATCAAGATTTTCTCTTGACAATTCTGTTAAAACCCTGAATCGAATTTTGGATTTTAGAGGATGCTTGAACCCTGCATCAAAAAGACCGAATTGACTAGCACGCACCAAGCCTTGCACGGTCGTCATGACCGATAGTTGGCTCTTGGTTTCATTTATCATCTGCAAGATTTTTGAGTAAATGTAAGTTCTACCTTCCATTATCGTGAACCTCGCAGATGAGTCTACGGCTTCTCCAACCTCAACTGACCGCCACTTGGAAAGCGCTTCGTCCTTGTTTCGCTGCAATCGCTGCACTTCTTCCATCCTAGCTTTTATGAAGATATCCATGGCTTTCTCGAAGGGAATCGCGGAGAAACGAGCGGGACGCTCAAGTGTGGAGGTCACGATCCCTTTACTCTGCAAACTTTTTAGGCTCCGGTGGAGTTGCTGCCTGTTCAGTTTCAATATGTTGCTAATGTCTCGTACTCTTAGTGGTCCTTTCTTTGCGAGGAGAAGGTAAACTTCTGAATCTCTTCGTGTTAGTCCGAGTTCGATTAGTGTTTTGATCACGGGTTCTTGACTCATTTTCTTACGCCCTGTGCTGGGGAATACAGCAGTTTGTCCGTTACTTTTGTGACTAATTAGGATATATAAGGCTCGAGCATTAAAAGCTTTCAACTCTTGAGGTATGTTGGATGAGGTTCTGTCCAAAATGTGGAGCTATACTCAAAATAGTTCATAGAAGCAGAGCATCCCTCCAGTGTGGAAAATGCGGCTACAAAACTCAACTCAGAAATGTTTCGATAGAAAACACGAAACTGCACAATCATGATTCTGAGCTGAACAAGGTTGCTGTGTTAGGAAGGGAAGAATCGAAGCTAAGGACTTTTCCAGTTGTTCATGTTATTTGCTCAAAGTGCGGTGCGACCGAAAGCGAAGTCTGGACAGTTGCAGTCGGATCTGAGGGGACGACCTCGTCGTTCACCTTCTTCAGGTGCATATCTTGCGGTTATACAAGACGGGAGACGGAATAACCTATGAATGATTATAATTCAAGAATTCTGAGAGAATTGGGAAATGATGAAGTGTTCCATTTCTTTACGGCTTTAGGTAATTACACTGGTCAAAGTGCATGTTCTTTGGACGATTTTCTTCAGAAGATTAAGAAAATAGACGCGCAGTCTTTGGAGTTTCATCTTTTCCGAGAAGACTTTGAGAAATGGGTTTCTTCAACTCTTGGTGATGGTCAATTGGCCAAGGACGTTGCAATGTTGAGAAGGCAGAAAGCTGCTGGCGCTGATTTACGTGACCGTCTATCCTCTGTCGTCTTGAAGCGTTTGAACGAACTAAGAAGAGCACCTCTTGAACCAGCGGCCAAAAAACAAGTGAAAAAGAAAGGGCGTCTTTGATATGAAAGATGAGTTGGTGAACGCTAGAACGAAGACTAAAAGTCGAATTGACCTGAGGTTAGCCTCCAAAATTCTGGCAACTGTTCCCTACAATAACGCCTTTTTCTTCTTCACAGATATTGGACAGTGCATTGATAGGTGTTCAGTTTGCCTTGCGGATTTTTGTAACGCCATACGAACAATAGATGTCAGGTCAGTCGAGTTCCATTTCAAGCGTGGAGACTTTGCCAATTGGATTAAGGGAACCTTGGGAGACAGTGAACTAGCAAGCGAAATTAGCAGAGTTAGCCAAACAATTCGAGGAGAAGAACTCAGAACAGCATTACACCAAACCGTGGAGGCACGCTTAACCAAACTGAAAAAGATCCAAGCTTCCGAAGAGCCTTACCTAGGACGGGTTGAATAAAGCGCAACGCGCTGATTGAAAATTGAGGAGTAAGACGTTTGATTGCTGCTGACAAAGTCACCCTTGAATGCCCCAGTTGCCACTGGGTTTTTGAAGCCAAAATACCTGATAAGCGTCATTCGGTTGCTTCTCTTGAAGAGCCACAAAAGAGCAAAATTGTTGGAGACACAATTGAGGAGAACCATGTATGCCGGAATCCGAAATGCAAGAAATCGTTCACCGTGTATTGGTTTGAACCTCTGCAATTCTTTCACAGAATGTAAGGCAAAGGTTGCATATGAATTAAGAAAACGCGAAGCCGCGAAACATGAAAAGAACCAGCTTAGAGGTAATATCTGACATTTTGAAGCTTTGCAGCGAGCCGAAATCGCCGACAAGAATAATGTACCAGACTAATCTTAGCTATAAGGCTCTTAAGGCTTATTTGGCGGAAGCTATGTTCGCTTGCCTTGCTCGTTCAAAATTCACGGAAATATGTCACGACTGAGAAAGGAAGCCAGTTTGTTTTAGCCCTTGAGAATCTAGAGAATATGCTTGAGAGCAACGATACGACTCGTTCGAATAATGCTGCTCGAAAAAAGAGAAAATGAACTCTCCTTGTTGCGGCCAACGCTCCCGCTGTCTTTGTATGAGCGAACGGCATGTTGCCAATTTTGTTTCCCTATTATCTCGGGTTTATTTGATTAGTTTTGTATGTAAGCGCCCTCGCTCGCACATAAGTATGTGCTTCAGTTGCTCCTCTTCGGCGAGAATCTTCTCACAAAGCAGATGTGTGTCAACATCCTTTTCCTTTGTTGCTACATCAATGATTTGCTTATATTTTGATATAGCGTTGTTCTCTGCCTTGAGGTCTAGCTCAATCATTTCTTTCAATGAACTTCCGATTGTAACCGATGGCAGTTGGGTTGTCGGGACACCTTCAAGATAGTTAAGACGTTCACCCAGCACCATCCCCCGCTTTAGTTTCTCGAGCGAGTTGTCTTTGAAAGTCACTTTTAAGCCGGGATTTGCTGGCTCTTCTAAGATCACGGACTGCCACATGTACCTTATGCAAGCGCTTAATTCCATTTCAATCGCTTCTTTCAACAAGTTTACAAGTTCCTCTGTCATGATGCCACCAATCTTATTTTTCGTTGAAAAATGTTACACTACTTGAATTCATCGATACAACCCCAAAAATCAATCTCATCCAGAGTCATATTCCTTCCTTAGGTCACCATAGTGAAAAATCGGTGAAAAGCAAGCTGGGTCTAAGCCTTAGTTACGTCCACGGCCCATCGAGGCAGCGTCTTCGTCGCCGCATGGTCTTTCACCGCTTTGACCATGCTTCTCATTGCCTCTATGCAACGCCTGTAATGTCCAGCCCGTGGAGGTAAGGTCTTAGTCGCGTATCAATCTTCAGCTGTTTCAATTGACACGCTCCGCGCCTCAACGCACTACTTAAAGCGTACTCCCCAGCTTGCAGTGTAGGATATGCTTGCTTTTCCATATATAATTTTGTTTATCACGAATGTTACATACTAAGCTTTGATCCAAAACATAGTAATTGCAGGTTCTCAGAAATGAGCTGACTAAAAAAGCATGCACTTCCACTTTAGGACTAAGTTAAAGGCATCAACACCTACGAGGCAACGAAATAGCATCGACAGATTTCAGGAAAGTATGGTTTGCACTATTTCTATTGCGCTTTATTTACTAGCTCTCAAGATTCAAATAATAAGCTTTCGAAATGTAATTCCCCATTCGCTTCTTGACCTTTTCTGCCTGACGCGTTTCCCAGCATTATCTGGTTTGGATTCATAGGAAAAAGCTGGCACGTAAGCGATCTGCTATTTTTGATCCAAGCAACCAGAGCCTAAGCAGTTCATACTTTCTATTTATGACTGCAATGTCGTTGAAGTCTGATCGAAAGACTTGATTGTACCAGTGTTGGCAGCCGTTTTCGTATTTTTGCCTTACTGCTGGGTTGGTTGAGCTGGGAACTGTGTTATTACTAGCGTTCAGTTTGGCTTCTATAACGAAAAGAGCGTTATTAGTCTTAACTATTAGGTCTGGTTCAGTCCCTTTATCAGGATTAATCTCAAACTCTTGACGTACCTGCTGAAGATGTGACCAGCAGCGCCCTTCAGATTGGCAATACAACCAATAGATTACCTCGCAATCATCAACCAAAGCGCCTGTTAGGTTGGAAAGAAAACCCTTTAGCAAGTTTCGCTTCTCAAGGTATCTAAAAACATTCCATGTTACCGCATCTTCACTGTTATCCCTTGCAAATCTTTCAGTTTCACGTTTGACGCTAAAGATGCTATTGAACAGCAAGCTTTGATCCAGTTGATTTTTCCACAAAATATTATCTAGCCTATCCTTATACTCGAAGGTTGAAGGCGAAATGAAGATATTATGTTGAGGGCACCTAAACTCATCCCAACTCATAAAAACTTTCCTTTGTCTAGGCACCAATCGTGTGCAACCTTTAACAGGGCACTCTACCGTTGTCTGAGTTACCCTAATTGCATCTTTTAGGTCGGCTATGCCATACATTTAGGTCAGTATTCGTTCGAGGATTTGGCATTTAAAGGTTTCAAGAGTACCCAAGACTTTTCCATCAAAAGAAGAAGAAACAACTTTGCAGCATGCTTCTTCTTCTACTACTAAAATAGCGTCATAAGACTGAAAGAAGAACAACAACACGTGTGTTCGCAAACTGTTGTTCTTCTTTGTTATTTCTCAGGTTTCGGTATTAAGTTGAGAGAAGAAGAACGGGCTTTCCCGTAGGAAAACAGCCGTTTTTCTTCTTCTAAAAACCAGAGGTAGCATGCAGAAAAAAAATATTTTTTTTTAATACATTCTACCAGAAACAAAAGTTAGTGGCAGACTATGTCTTTGGCTCTTTTTGTTCTTGTTTTAGATATTTTCTCCATTCATCAATTGCCTTTAGTCCTTCTTTGCGCTCTAGCTCCAAAAACTCCAAAAAAGCATCTCTCTTCTTTCTAAGCTCATAATCGCCTTCGACCACTGTCCATATGTCTTGAAGGATTTTCCATTGCCTTTCACCTAAGGACTCCTTAACATGTTCAACTGGCTGCTCCATGTAAAAGAAACCTAAAACCAAACAATCAAAAGAACTCCGGCGCAAGACCTCATCCTTCTTAGGAAACAGATTAGTGATGTCAAACGAGGTTATGGTAACAAAGTCATAGCGGTTGTTATACTGGGACTCGACGCTCAAAGCCGATTTTATCCTTGAAAATAGTTGTTGCTCAAAACCTGCTTTAGCAAATCTGTCCCACTTTTGGAAGACAACCAGCAAATCCTCGTGGGCTTTTGCTATCTCTCGAAACTCGGCAACAGTGTATTCTGTCTGGTTTGACCGAGCCATGTAGAACATTAGCCCATAGAAATTCAATCGGTACAATCGCAGCTCTTTCCCTCGGGGCGCCGTCCGCTCAAGCCTAAACTCAACAAGTCCTTTCTGGCACAGTTCGGAGGTGGCTCTTAGAACAGTTGAGTAGTTTTTCTCTGTTTGCGCGGCGATTTCTTCGACGCTTGCTTCTTTATGAAACGCCAAGTAGCCTAGTGGTGCTAAGAGGGACTGTAATTTTTTGCCCACCGTTTTATTATGCATGGCTATGCCTCTATTGTGCATAAAAAATGTTAATATTGGATATAAACGTAATTATGCACAACCACGCATAATGGAGAACAAAACATGCCCATAATCAGAAACATCCTCAACCTCGGCAACAGCAAAGCAGTAACCATACCTAAATCATGGCTAACAAACGCCGAAAACCAAACAGGACGAAAAGTAATCGCGTTAGCGATGGAGGTCAACGAAAACATAACTCTGCAACCAATTTTTGAAAAAGAAACCAACATAACTCGCCACAAACAGACGGTAGGCTGAAAGGAAATGGCTGGACTTTCTGAGGGACCCCCTAGCGAAATATTTGGCAAAACCGATTGCAAGTCCTGCCCAAATGAAGATGCCAACATTATTCACCTAGACCCATCGCAGCCACTGGTTTTCGTTCGTTACTGTGACCATGTCCTGTACAATCGCGCTTCACCTTTTTTGATGCAGCCGCAGATTAGAGAAGCAGTAGGCTGGCTAATCTACGAAGCAGAGCAATACATTATCCTTTCCTGGGATAGAGATGCTGGTCCACCAACACTTCATGGTGGCGACCCAAAAGCTTCAGGTCTTGTTCTCCTCAAGTCAGACATTGTTCGATGGATAAAATTCTGCCCGCAACCTCTACCAAAAAATCTAGAATTGACTTTAAAAAGCAAACAACCCATACAAGAGTCTGAGTATGCGTTCCGCACATCGGAGCGAAAAACTCGCTCCCCTTTAAATAAGGGAGAGAAGCAGCCATGATCGAAAGAACAGCAACCATAGCCCCCGCTATAACTCGAACACGCAAACTGTCTGTAGAACAACTAAAAAACCTTAAACTTCCGCTGATATTCCAAAAAGGCAGCATCATCATCGAAAGAAGCTTAGGCGACTGGAAACTCAGAAAGCCAATAACCATAAACTTGAACAAAGTGCTGGAAGCTCAAGAAATCGGCTTAGTCGAATACATAATAAAATCCTGCCTTAGTTACCAACCAAGCATAATCCCATACATCTTCGAAAACAAAAGTCTAGTAAAACTTGCACGCCACTTCCTAAGACACTGCTCAGCCTCAGAACAAAGCTGCCTAATGTACACA
>Ga0315268_10009615_pt1 | contig 10021 bp, 8 predicted proteins | sample C1_top_MG_FD_204535 | JGI IMG/M metagenome (GOLD analysis project Ga0315268, IMG submission 204535) | Sediment microbial communities from Yellowstone Lake, YNP, Wyoming, USA - C1_top | ecosystem: Environmental > Aquatic > Freshwater > Lake > Sediment | place: USA: Wyoming | collected 2017-08-01 | reverse complement strand
GAAAGTTATCTTTACGGATGAACGGTAAATTGTGATCAATTTTTTCTAATATCATTTATTTCACTTATGGTATATAATGTTATACTTATCTGAAATATATAGTATTTCCCCGATCTTGTCAAGTGAGCTTTTTCCCGCTCTCATCGGCAGGCAATTTTCATGAAATTAGGGCGGGCCATGAACCGAAATGGTTCATGGCGGGCCCTCCAGAGGCGGGCAAGCGCCGCAAACAAGAAGCCATTTGAAATTATTCATCTTTTTATCCTAACTAAACAAAATAATCCCCAAATAGATCCAATTCCATAGCTAAAATGCAAAACAATAAATACAATCGGCATAATAGGGAAATATTTAAAGCCTTTTTGCATACTAATTTGCAAACTATTAAATAAATTAACTAAAGTATATGCTCCAATTACTCCAAGCCATAATGGCAAATATAGCCAAAAAGTCATTAAGCTTAATACAAATAATAATGGAACAAAATGCCTTAAAGATAACGCGCCTGGATTTTCTTTAATAGTTAATATGTTCCAATAACCATTAGCAAAATTTTGTTTCCATAAATCAAATAAGTTCTCCCGGCAATAGTAGAATGACTTAATTTGAGGTGTTAATAATATTTTCCCTCCCGCTTTCCTGATGCGTGAGTTGAACTCAATATCCTGGTTCCTGACCAGTTTTTCATTGAACATCCCTAGCCGGTCAAAAACAGATCTTTTAAAGCATCCGAAGGGAACCGTGTCCACATACTGTTCTTTTTTGGCCGTTCGGAATTTTGCCCCGCCAAGACCAAATTTAGATGACATCGCCATTGCAGCAACGCTTCCGATATAACCCTGCCCAACATGTTCCCAAACACCCCCCACATTTTCAGCCCCAGTTTTAATTGCGTATTCGATACATTTAGATACGTAATCTTGAGGATAATTGGTATGAGCATCCATGCGAACAATATATTCGCCTTTTGCCATCCTAATTCCTAAGTTAAGGGCGACCGGAGTTGTTTTCAATACATTATCAATACATTTAATGCGGCTATCCCTATTCTGAAAGATATTGATTGTTTGCCGCGTCCCATCTTCAGACATGCCGTCAACAACCAATACTTCCAGTTTATCTTTGGGATAATCCTGCATCAATATTGAATGTAGGCATTTTTCAATGTATTTTACTTCATTTCTTGCCGGCAATATTATCGAAACATGTTCACCCATTGCCGATCTCCCGGATCAAGCCTAACAGCATTTCCTTTCTTTTGCTCAAAGGAAATTTATTAATGATCCTATCCCTGGCAGCCGCGCCTATCTCTGCGGGCAAACTCAAAGCCATTTTAATCTTTTGCGCTATGTCCCCCGGGTTTAGCTCATCAATATATATCCCCTCCGGCCCAACGACTTCTGGTATTGCTGCTGTTTTTGATACAACAGGAACATTTTTACAAAGCATTGCCTCAGCTAATGAGCAGCCAAATGCCTCATGGCGGGACAATTGAACATAAACCTTAGCGCGGCTAAACCATTCTAAAAGCCCGGCATCAGTTACCTCCCCAGCAAAAAAAACATTTTTTGCCGCCATCACGCGGAGATAATCGATCGAATCATCATGCCATTTGCCAATCAAAGCAAACCTGACATCCGGCAAATAAGCTGCGCTTTTGATAAAAAGCTCATATCCCTTTCGTCCAAGACGCTCCTTATCTATGCCTCCAACGGTAATAACTAATTGCTCTTTTTCAATATCTTTCATTACCTTGAAACGATCCGCGTCAAAGCCATGATGGATTATCGTCAATTTACTATTATCAACATTTGCATTTGCAACTGCTTCCATTGCATTATATTCAGAAACACTGATAATACGATCCGCGAATCGAAAGACAAACAAGGGGCACCATTTTTTCCACCAGAACAAGAGCATACCGTAATTGATTTCCGGCACCCTAGCAACATCATCGCCGCCGGCAACCACAATCGATTTCTTGCCTAAGATCTTTGAGAATAGCACGGCAAAAAAAGCGTGCAGTTTCCCAAACCAGGAATAGGTCAGATCGCACCAGGCAACACCCCGCCACAATTCCCATATCTTTGAGGGAGTCATCTTAAAATCAATTACTCGAACATCATTTGCGCTTTTCAATATCTCCAGATCCCTTTTTACAAAGGGCAACATACATTAATGGACAAAAAGTATTCTTTTTCTGTTCATTTTCTCCGGCCCAATATATTACTGAAATATTCTATTTGTTTTTTTGCGCGTTTATTTAAAGAATTGGCTTGGGCGATAGATATCCGCTGATCATATCCTGCATTACCCGCAACGGCAAGCGCCTTTTCCAATAGGTCCAGGAATTCCTCCTGATTATTTGCTATCCCCATGACACTTTTATGCTCCTTCACCGAAGGGAAAGCTGTTGATACGATCGGCTTCCCTGATGCCAGGTATTGATAGATCTTATTGGGCTCGCTATACCGCATCCGATCGCACGTTTGATAGGGCATGATGACGGCGTCCATGCCCCGCAAATAATCGGGAAGATCCTCGTATTCTTTTCGGCCAAGCCAATGGATATTCTTTGTTCCCATAAAAGTCTGATATTCTTTAGTATCCCTCATCTTAGGAGTGGTATTATCCTCCCCCAGAGCGATCAGTGACCACTGCGGCCTGTTTTTGGCAATGGATATTAACAGCTTAAAATCAACAAAATCCGTTAAATTCCCCACGAAACCTATTCTCGGGGCAGGAAGCGGTCCTATTTCAATCGGTAATTTCCCATCCTTGTTCTGCGCTTTGGCAAAATGTTCATAATCCGCGCCATTGGGCAAATAATAAATATTCTGGTTAAGCTTCCTTTTCTTCTCATACAAAGACCGGGAAGCAGCGAAAACAATATCAACCTCGCTTGCCATGCGTTTTTCTAATTCTGCCAAACGGCGGTCTTCCCAACTATCCATATCGGTATTGGGGCCCGTCAGGGTGGTGTATTCGTCTACTATCTCCAAACACCTGATCGAAGGAGACAAGACCTGCTGCAAACCTGCCTGATAAGGTTGAAATATTATTTGCACATAGTTTATAAAGTCCAGCTTACGCAAGATTGTTTGCACATTTGCAGCAATAAAACATGCATTTATTTTCATTAACAATTCGCTCCTAAAAGCAAGGCCGTACGGTAAAAGTGCAAATGGGGTAAACACATAGAGATTATCATCTATTTTCCTTAATCCGAACTCCTTTCCTCTCCTCCGCTTGAGCAGTGAAAACGGAGTTAAAGGCAACTCTACGACCAATACGCGGGCATATCGTGCCAACGCCGTATAATGAGGACGTCTTTGATATTCCGCCCAGTCCCTCGCAGTAAATACAACTATGTCCAGCATCAGTTTTAAAATCTCCGCGTTATGTTACTTGATATCATTTGAAACAACCGATTGCTGTTCTTGACGCGTTGAAAAAGATCGCTGGTATACAGCATCGCTGCCGCATTCCTGATCAGCTCATTTTTCCCGGCAAGCTTTCGCCTGATCGTATTTCTATGCACGGTCCTCTGCGCTTGTTTTAAAATCGGGACCAGCGCCAGTATTTTCTGCAAAGGCAATTCCGGAGTTTGATACACGGGAGTATTTGAAACGTGGGTCACATCATTCAAGTATTCCCTATAATCCCGAAGCAAATAGCCATGGTTCTTTACCCAATCATATAATTTGGTCCCTGGATAAGGGATCAGCAAATTGAAATTCACGGAAAATATCGGATACCTGAGCGCGAATTCAATTGATCTTTTCACGTCGTCCTCTGTCTCGCCGGGAGAGCCAATGACAAAAAAGAGCGTGACATCATATCCCAGCTCGCAGGCCATTTTAACCGTCCGTTCAATATCAGCAAGGCTTTCCCCTTTTTCCATGTTCTTTAATACGCGATCAGAGCCTGATTCGACCCCGATCGACAATGCCCTGAAACCAACCTGCCGCATCCTCTTCAACAGGGCAAGGTCCACTCTATCCGCCCTCACCCCGTCCCCGCAGCATAATCTCACCTTCAATCCCCTTTTCTCGATCCCGTCGCAAATAGCGTAGACCCTTTCTTTGCTGACTGAAAAATTGCTGTCGGTCACATTAAAATCCGAGTATCCCTTTTTTACCCAGTATTCGATCTCATCCACCACTTTAACAGGGTCTCGGAACCTGAAGCATTTCCCAGTGACCAGATGATGCCCGCAAAAAATACAGTTATAAGGGCAGCCGCGGGAAGTCAAGAGGTTGATAGAACGTTTGGTGTATTTATTCAGGTCAAAGCCGGTATATTTTGGGAAGGGAAACGCATCCAGGTCCGCCTTGAACTCGTAGTGGCTGTTGGACATTACTTCTTCATTTTCGCGGAAGAGCAAACCATTGATCTTCGTCAACGCTTCCCCGCAGCACAGCTCTTTAAAACTGTTTTCCGCTTCCATGACGAACCCATAATCGATCTCTGGGCACTCATGGAGCACCTGTTCCTTGAAAAATGAAAGGTGGGGCCCGCCTGCTGCGATTTTGATCAATGGAAAATGTTTCCTGATCGTTTTTATGAGCTCATAGTGGCTGTTATATCGATAGGTCATCATAGTGATGCCGATCAGGTCAGGATCGAACCTGGCTAGATTTTTCTTCAGCACGGAGATCCCGCGCTGTATATTCATATTATAGACCTTATAAACAACCCCGTTGGCTTCCAGGTTCTCGGCCAGATATCCAAGCCCGACCGGAGGCGCATCCGCGTCGTGCCCGGGATAATATGGATAGATAATAAAAACTCTTTTATATCGCATTTTTTTCTTTAAAGCCTCTTATCAAATCTGGAATGCCAGAAAGAAGATAGGCCAGCTCATAAACCGGTATATCCCTGATCACCGTCCGGCTAATGCTGTAAATATCATTATTATCGGGAAATACGCAAGGACGGGAAGTGAAGCTGGCAAAATAGCCGCAATCCCTTAAGGCTTTTCTTTCTCTCTCGGTTTCCCGGCTGTATGGAAAGGCAAAGGCCTCAATGGTCTTTCCGGTTTTATCTTCGATCCGCTGCTTTGCGCCTTTGATCTCTTCAAGCATTCTCTTTTCATCAAGAGAGGTCAGATCAACGTGGGCTATCCCATGTCCCCCTATTATTACACCCGCTGCCACCATTTTTCTCACTTTATCCCAAGAAAGAGAGCCCTTTTGTCCTGTCACATTATTGACCGTCAGAAAAAGCGTAAAGGGCAGCTCCAAACTTTTCAATATCTTAAAAGCATTCCGATAAGTGTCATCATAGCCGTCGTCTATCGTTATTAATATTGAGTTTCTAAAAAAGCCCCTGCCCGCGGAAAGACCCTTGAGATAGTCGGACATGCTGATAATGCGGAATTTCTTTTTCAAGTAAAACATGTGTTTTTTAAACATTTTCTTTGATATGCAAATCGGCCGGCCATCATTTTCGCTGTCGGAAACTGAATGGTATACAAGTACGCAAGGTTTTCGGCTTATATTGCGGTATATCATCCCGAATATCCCAATGAATCCGGAATAGTAAAATAGCGCTATCAAGATCTGGCGTATCGATCTCCCTAAGCCCGTCATGGATTTCCCTTCTTCAAGATCATGATCATCCCTGCCCCATTTCGGACCGGCAAAGCGTAGTCCGCCAGCATAAAAAGCATGGCGATCGGATGTATCAGGATCAGGATCAGATAAAGGACAGAGAACGGGAAACGCAAGCGGTTGCTACGGAAAAAGTACCGCTCGATGTTCGCGCCGATCCTGCCGCACAAACCATGCGTATACATGATTCTCTCGATCTGGAGGCCGGGTACTTTAACAAGATCGATCAACTCTTCTTTTGTATACCGATTGATCAACGGCAACTGCTTTTCTGCTATCCTGTCCGCGACATTTCGCTCAAACCCTGCTTTTAATCTATTGTTACCAGCTGTGATCTTGACCGGTTGATATATGACCATTTGCCCAGAAGGTTTCAATGCGCGCACAAAATTAGCAATAACTTTGTTATCGTCCGCAATATATTCCAGGACTGCCGAACATAATATCAAGTCATATTCCTCGGAGCCCTGCAGTTCTTGGAGATCCTGACAGATCAACTTGATATTATTAAGCTTTATATGCGCAAAGTCTTCCGACAAACAGCTTATCCGCCGGCTATCGCCGTCTAAGGCGTCAATCTGGGCGTTATCGAACAATCTATTCATAAAAATAACATATTGCCCGGCTCCGCACCCAGCATCCAAGATCCGAATGGAAGCACTCGAATCCTTACAACCCGAAACTCCCCTCAATGCCCTCTTTATATGCCATTCCCTAAGGGTGGTTATGTGCGACAGGAGATATTGCAGATTATATGAAGATAATAACCGCCGTTTAAATATATTAAGTTTGGTTTGCTTAATCTGCTTACTCATCTCACTAAAGCACTTTCAAATATATCCGCAAGGTGTTTTGTCAGCTCTTTGCGCTCAAATGAATCGATATTTTGGCTGTTCGGTCCGGGAATGCCTCCATTTTTATGGGCCTGATAATATTGATAGATCGCAGCCTTGATCTCATCAATGCTTTCCGGATGGACCACTTTACCCGCCTGGTATTTGCTGATCATTTCAGAAGCCGGACCTTCCGGCAAAAGCGCCAATATCGGCTTATTGGCGGCCAAATATTCAAATATCTTTCCGGGCAATATCAACTTCTCCCGCGCGTCCGAAGTTAATATCAACAATAATAGATCACTGTTCAACAGGTATTTGAGCGCGTCTTTATGTGTTTTGTAACCGATCAGATCAACCTGCCTCTCCAGACGCAACCGACGAATATGACTGATCATTTCAGCCGGCACATGCCCAACAAATGAAACACGCACATCATTTTCTATCTCCGGATGCTCATCAATCACTTTTCTTAACGCGTTTAGAAAATTGACCGGTGATACTCTCCTGAAACTCCCGCAATAACAGATGACAAATGGCTTTTGGGCATCCTTTTCCCCCGGCTGTTGCAGCAAAAAATCATCAGCATCATAGCCGTTGGTGATAACGGCGTATTTCACATCCCTCGCGCCGCCATATCGCCCAACGAATGAATCAACAATTTCTTCTGTGGTCCCAATAATTCGGTCAGCGTTCCGAACAATCCTTTTCTCCAAAAAAATGTCGATTCTCTTTCTGAGAGGGCTAAAAGGCGATCGATAATACCGTGCTGAATGGTAAATATTTTCGGTCCAAGGGTCGCGGAAATCTGCCACCCATGGTTTCTTCGTTATTATTTTCAACATATAACCAATGAGATGGTTGGTGTAAGGATTGCTGGTCGTATAGATAACATCTATACTTTTTTCTCTAATCGCCTTCAGCGCCCGCTTGAGCGCAAAAGGCAGCCAAAATATACGGTCATCAGGGATGCAGGCTATTGCCCTCAAGCATTGCGCGATATGCTTCCGAAGCCAACTTACTTTCCCTCCAACATTCTTACTCACCTGATCATCTTTTGCGGATTTTGTAAACCGCGGATAAAAAGCATTATATATCACGACTTCGTCGCTCAATTCATTCAACAAGAATCCATCCTTTTCCTCCGCGGGCGTCAAATCCGCCTTGATGATAAACGGCTTCCATTGGAATAACGGCAGATATTTCGCGAATTTGAGCGTCCTTTGCACTCCTGATCCGCCGACCGGCGGGAAATAATGGGATATCATCAGAACATTCTTATATTTCTTCAGCTCTTTCATATTATTTTATCTTATGGCCAGATCTTTCAATCTGACACGGTCAAAACTGAACACCGAGCCGATCAACTGCTTTAATAAAGCCATAAAGATCACAAACTTTGGCCTCTTTCTCCTCATTTTGAAGAATAATGACAGGTTTCTCCAAAAATGTTTCTTCCTGGCACTGAAAGTAAAAAATCTGATTATATTCTCAAGGTCCAAGGCCGAATACTCTTTTGGCCGGTATACCGGAGCGTTATAAACATCCTTTAATTCTTCACCATCAAACCAAAACGATGGGCCAATCTTATTATCTTCGTATATTCTTGTTCCGGGATAGACCCTTGTTTGCGAGAAACAGGCGCGGTCAAAAGGAAGCGAACAAGCCAGTTTCAGGGTGGCGGAAAGGTCCTCTGCGGTTTCCCCTTTAAAGCCGACCATAAAGAACCCGCCGCGCCTTATCTTGTGTTTTTCGGCCAATTGTATCGCTTTTTTGACCTGATCAATAGCTACCTTCTTATTCACGCTGTCCAGGATCTTTTGTGACCCGCTTTCTATGCCGAAATCAATATAATAACATCCGGTTTCTTTCATCATTGCCAATAGCTCATCATTGACCAAGTCCGCTCTCCCCATACACCTGTAGGAAATATCTATTTGCTGATCTTTGACCTTCTTATGGAACTTGCGCATCCATCCCATGGAAACAGGAAAATAATCATCAAAAAACTTGAAATCCCTGATCCCGTATCCGCGCTGCTGATACTTAATGTTCTCGATCACGTATTCCGGGGAATTGATCCTTAATTTGGGCCATAAAAAGGGGCTGGCGCAATAAGTGCATTTCCCTATACACCCCCTTGAGGTCATGAGGCTCGAAGAAGGGCTCCTTAAATGGAATTCGTATCTATCCGCCATCCGAAAATATTTCTCCATTTTAGCCAGATGCAGCGCCGGGAAAGGCAAAGAATCCAGATTGTCGACCGGCTTTTCGTCTTCGTTCCTAATGATCTTTTCGCCGTCCCTGTAAGTGACGCCCTTTATCGCCGCCATCCCGCCCGGATCAGATAAAAGATTGGCCATTGATATTTCGCCTTCTTTGCGCACGATCACATCCGCTTCGGGCCAATGTTGCAATAATTCCCTGTCCAATGCGCTGGCATGCGCTCCACCCAGAACAGTTAAGATCTTCCCGTCTATTTCTTTGGCTATCTTAAGACATTTGTAGCCTGAATCGTGCACTGAGGATAATAAGGTTACGCCTAACACTTCGGGCTTAAAATAATAGATCCTTTCTTTTAGTCTGGAATGGGAAAGCCCCTCCACCATGCAATCAATAACTGATAGTTCGTGACCCTGGCGTTCCAGGTATGCCGCCAATGTAAACAGCCCGTAAGGCAGATACGGATTAAGCCATGGCCCGTTCATGCCCTTTTCCGGAGGTGGAAATACCAGACAAACTTTCATCTTCCTGCGTTCTCCTGTGATCGACGGATCTCTAACTGCTCGCAAATATGTTTGGCCATCTGCTCAACGCGTTTACCCCAGGTGTTGTCGCGCGCCATTTGCCTTCTTTTCTCCGCTAGCTGCGTAGTTTCATTAGCCAAGGCTGCAGTGATCCCGGCAATGAATTGGTCAGGAGTATCAGCTATTTTCAGCAATCCGGCCTTTTCATATTCTTCCATGCCTGATAATCTCACCGTTACAATGGGCTTGCCCGCAGCCATATATTCCCAGAATTTATTGGGGATTGAACAATAATCTATTTGCTCGTACGATTTATACGGCTGCAAACAGACGTCCATATTTTGAACATAAGCGGGGACCTGTTCAGGAGGCACCGAGTTGATAAGGTAGATATTGGGTAACGCCTTCAGTACTGCAAAATCCCTGCGATCTGAAGCCGAGACATTGACCGGCCCCATCAAGACCAGCGACCATTCCGGCTTCTTTTTCGCAATACTTATTAATGTTTTATAATCCACCTTATAAGTGATCGAACCAATATATCCGAGAATAGGCCTGGGAATATCTGATAACAGATCGGTGCCAATCGGCAAGCTTTCATCATTCTTTTCCGCAAAAAAGGATTCATCCACGCCGTTCGTTATCAGATGGACATCCGGCCGATACTGCCGCAAATGCTTTTGCAACATTGGAGAAACGGCAAATAAAACGTCCGCCCTAGTCACGATCCGCTTCTCCCATTTTCCAATTCGTTCACTATCCCTGCCTCCCCCACCCAGCCCCGTAAATTTGTCATAACAATCATAAACCACTAATTTTTCATCAA
>Ga0315268_10009614_pt1 | contig 10021 bp, 7 predicted proteins | sample C1_top_MG_FD_204535 | JGI IMG/M metagenome (GOLD analysis project Ga0315268, IMG submission 204535) | Sediment microbial communities from Yellowstone Lake, YNP, Wyoming, USA - C1_top | ecosystem: Environmental > Aquatic > Freshwater > Lake > Sediment | place: USA: Wyoming | collected 2017-08-01 | reverse complement strand
CTAATACTACAGATTTAGGAGACCCTCTTCTTACTCTAAGAAGAGTGCAAGTCAACATCACCTGGAATGAAACCCAATAATAACATAGGAATTAGCCAGAGGGCGATAGTTTTGCATCCTAATGCCAAAGCCATTAGCCAGAGGGCGATGGTTTTGCATCCTTATGCAAAAGCCATTAGCCAGAGGGCGATGGTTTTGCATCCTAATGCAAAAGCCATCACTTTGATCGAACTGATCGTCAGCATAATTTTGCTGGGAATGGTTGTTATCGGTTTTTTTAGCATTGATTTATTCAGCCGGCAGCAGCTTATTTCCACAGACAGAAATGCCAGGCTCCAGAATGAAGCCGTCTATGTGCTCAGCCATATAAATAAGCAGTTGACAATGGCTATAGGCGATATCAATACCTTCCCTTTAATTTTTACTAACACTTCCGGGATGACTAGCTTTATTCAAGCGACAATTGACGCTACCCCCGATGGATTGAGGAATTTCGCTAATGATGCCAATGTCAGCTATTGTTATAATAACGCCGGATGCAACCACGTGGCTGTGCCCTACACGATCTATTATAACTCTAATATTTCCGCGTCTACTGTTCCTCCTGCGGAAATGCTGGCCAGCCATGTTAGGTATTTCAACGCAAATCGAACCGGAAACTGTGTTTCGGTAATTATTGAGACCTGCTGGGACCCTTCTCTAACAACCTGCGGTTCGCTGGATAATCCCGCCTTTAATATGACCGGCTCTGTGAGTATGCCTTCTGTTTCCGTGCAATAATTTTCTTCCCGCTTAGAGTATATTGAATATCTGGCCCAAATAAAGCCTTGACTTCGGGGAAGGTTATATTGATAATTAGTTATAATAGAAAGGAGACCGAAAATGAGCAAGATTATTAATATAACTGCGATTGCCCTATTTTTCATCCTGGAATTATCCTCTTCGGGATTTTCCCAGGAAACCATGACTATCACTACTTATTATCCTTCACCTTACGGTAATTACAGGGAATTAACTGCCCATAAAATGAAAATAGGAAGGACTTATTCAGTTGCTAGCCCTGCTGGCCCTACGGTAAACGATGATAATGTGCTTATTGAAGGAAATGTCAGTATTGGGAGTAGTACGAATTCAATAAGAAAACTGAGAGTTTTACAGCTTGATTCAAGTGAACCTTTATTGCAGTTGGCTTCAGTAACTTCCGCTGCCGGTAAGTACCGGGCTGGTATAGAATTTTGCGCTAATCCTCATGGAGGAGTTGGCACAGGCGAAATAAACTTACATCCGGTTGCTCGAATATTTGGAAGTCAATGGGATGCAAGTGGCGAATATATAGGCGGGCGGTTTATCGTTCAATCAAGAATTAATAGTGGCGATTGGGTTGACACGCTAACTGTGCAAAATAATATGGTAGGTATCGCCACGGTTTCACCCGGTTTTACTCTAGACGTGAATGGTTCAACCAAAATTCAGCAGAGTTTATTGGTTTTCGATAAAACAACAATAGCTAATCCTGCCGGAGAGATTGCGCTTCCGGCTTCGGGAAAATTGTTGGTTTACGGCGGGCTTGAATTAGGGACAGGAAGGGCTTGGGAAGGCCCGTTTACGCCTAATCCGGCTTTTTATTCCCATGACAACTTTATCTTGTTTAGAGATCGTGCCGGAGGTTCCGAAGATTTTATAGGATACCGGAATAATGCTTTTTATTTCAAAGATGCCCTTGGCGGGGGGGATACTTCCGATCCTGACGTGTATGGAAATTTCGTGGGAACCTTCTCGCCGCCCAGTAGCAGAAAATACAAAGAAAATATTCTGCCTCTTAAATCCCAAGACTATCAGAATATTTTAGAAAATATAAAAAAAATGGATTTGGTTTATTTTGATTACAAAGGCGCTAATAATAAACGGACCAATTTAGGTTTGATTGCTGAAGATGCGCCAGCTCAGATAGTTGGAACTGAAAGAACAAATATTAATTTGTCGGACTATATTAGTTTTGTTGCCGCCGGGCTGAAGGCCGTAATAAAAGAGAATGAAATTTTGAAGAAAAGAGTGGAGACCCTGGAGTCGCAGTTGAAAAATAGGCCTTAAGCATGCTTCTTGAAGTAAAGGTAGATTGATGAAAGGAGCCTAGAGATGAGGAAAAGTATCAGTATAAACGCAATGGTTTTATTTTTTATATTTGGGTTATTTTCTTTAGGATTTTCCCAAGAAACCATGACTATCACTACCTATTATCCTTCACCTTACGGTAATTACAGGGAATTAACCGCGCATAAACTGAAAATAGGAAGGACTTATTCCGTTGCCAGCCCTCTAGGCCCCACGGTAAGCGATGATAACGCGATCATCGAAGGAAATTTAGGTATCGGGACCACGAACCCGAATCAAAGATTTGTAGTTAACGGTACCGGGGTAATGACCAATCGTTTACGCGTAGGTATAGCTCCCTTCAATGATGACGCGAATATTGGCGGTAATGCTGTAGGCCTGCGTGTCGTTGAGAAACTTCTTTATGTGGGCCCGGAAGTGGCTAATCTTCCCCAAGGCAATAGCGTTCCTGCTGATGCCTGGATTGCTGCCGGTAACGCTCCGGGTTGCAGCTGGGGTAACCGGAGATACGGCGTAATTGGTGTTGGGTATACCGCTGGTGTTTACGGACAGATTCCTGGCGATATTCTGGGAATAGGTTGGAGTGTCGGAGCATTGGGATATCAAGATGGTACAATCATGTCCGGCATATTCGGGGATAGGGTTGGAGTTAATGGCCACGCAGGATATTTCAGGGGGCCGGTATACGTCTCAGATGAAGTCACCATTGGGACTTTGAATACTGATGGTTTTAGATTAAGGGTAGCAGGCGGAAATGCTGCTGTTGATGCAGGTAGTTCATGGACAACAGTTTCCGACGTCCGGCTGAAAAAAGATATCAGAGCCCTTGGGCCTACTCTGGATAAGGTTGTTGCGCTGCGGGGAGTTCGCTATCATACTCTTCAGGAGAACACATCTGATGCCGGGCATATCGGCTTTATAGCTCAGGAGATGGAAAAAGAGTTTCCGGAAATTGTCGTTACCGGAAAAGACGGTTATAAAGGCATAGATTACGGAAAAGTGACACCGGTATTGATTGAAGCGGTAAAAGACCTAAAAGCCGAGAACGAAGCTTTGAAATCCAGGATCGAAGCCTTAGAAGTGAAATTATCCAAGAGCAATCTTTAAATCCTACCCGTTTGGCCCCTCAGTGCGGGTTGTATAGTTGTATTGATTAATTCTGAGTTAATGTTATAATAAAAAACAACTAAAAAGTTGGAGAATAAAATATGAATAAATATTTAACAACGGGGATTTTTTTGCTGGCGGTATTAAGCTTGAGCCTTTACTTCCGGATTTACCCCATTTTTCTGCCTCAGATTTGGAAGTCCGCCGAGAGAACAGTTCAACAGGAATCAAGTCAGAAGATCGCCCAGGATATCAATAATAAATATCCTACGCTTACGGATCTGGCCAAGGCCAAGTTATTTGAAGCGGAGTTAGCGGATTACAAAAAGAATAGTCAGGCGGATATAAGAAAGCAGACTAAAGAGGAATATGCCAAGTTAAAAGACCGGTTCCAGGACAAATTCGGGCGGACATATCTTATGGAGCTGGACGGTTGGCATTGGGCCAGGTATGTGGCTAATATCGGCCGTTTTGGCGGGATGGGTAACGAAGTAAGAGACGGGCAGCAATTTGATAATCTTATGACTTTTCCCCAAGGGAGTTACCTAAAATGGAACCCGTTTTTCTATTATCTTTCCTGGTATCTCTTTAAGATCTTCTCTTTTTTTCATCCTATGGCTCTGATGGATTTCTTATTCTATCTGCCGCTGTTCTTTATGGCTATTTTTACGGCTCTGCTGTATTTTTTCTGTTGGCGCAATTGGGGAAATCTCGTAGCGGTTATTTGCTGCATTTTTGTAGGGAGCGGGCCGATTTTTATCCCGCGCAGCTGCGCGGGCTGGTTCGACCTGGATATATTGACTATGATTTATCCGCTTTTGATTGTTTGGGCTTACCTTCTGGCTTATAACGCCTCCAGTTGGCGCAAGCGTATCTTTTGGGTTGTTTCTTCCGCTTGTTGCTTGGGTTTATTCTGCGCTACCTGGTTTGGCTGGCCTTTTATTATGTTTATAATCCTTTTCTATGAATTTATTGTCCTGGCCAATTGCCTTTCCGAGCGTTTTCAGTATGGCCAGGATACCTCCGCCGAAATAAAAAAACATTTGGTTGTCCCGGCAATCTTTTTGTTAACGGGCGCGCTCTGGATAATTATTTTTTCCGGGTTAAGCCCTCTGGTGGAACTCTCAAACCAGATAAAAGGAGCGCTAGCTTTAAATAAGCCGTTAACTTTGCTGATCTGGCCGAATGTTTTCTCTACCGTCGGGGAATTAAAGAACGGCGACTTTTTATCGATAGCCAGGGCAATAGGCGGGCCATCTTCGTTAGTCCTGGCCCTAGTGTTCATGCTGTGGATCTTTTTGAATATAAATAAATACAAAGGCATGAAACGGGAGTTATTGATAATTTCGGTTGTCTGGTTTTTAACCATGTTCTTTTTCTGTTCCCAAGGAATAAGGTTCGCGATGTTTTTGCTGGTGCCTCTGGGGATATTCTTGGGGTGGGGCATTGAAGAGCTCTATCAATTAATACTTAAGAAAAAATGGAAATTGGCGGTTATTCCGTTGATTTTGTCAGTTGTCTGGTTAATGTTTTCATTTGTCAGCACCGCTGATAACGCCGCTAAAGGCGCCTTGCCGCTGATGGATGATTCTTGGTATTCCGTATTGTCCACGATAAAGAAATATACCCCTGCGGATTCGGTTATTAATTCCTGGTGGGATTTCGGAGATTGGTTTAAATCGGTTAGCGAACGGCGGGTGATCTTTGACGGACAAACCCAGAATATCCCGCAGGCATACTGGATGGCCAGGGTTTTGATCACTGATTCGGAGCAGGAAGCAATCGGGACTTTGCGCATGCTCAATAATGGCGGGAATAAGGCTTTTGAGATTATTGATAAGTATATGGGAAACCCATTTATGAGCGTGTCATTATTAAAAAGGGCGATAATGCTTTCGGCTGAAGAAGGAAAATCCCTGTTGGCGAAGTATCTTCCTCCATCGGCGGTACAAGAGGTAACGGAAATCCTTTACTCCCGCCCCAAGCAAAAAGCCTATTTTATTGTCGATTATTCGATGATCGGGAAAATGGTGCCTATTTCTTATTTAGGCAACTGGGATTTTATTAAAGTTTATCTCAGCCATGCCATCCGTATTAAATCCAAGGAACAGATACTGCAAGACCTGGCTTATTTTGGCCTGGGCCAGGATCAGGCAGAGAGGTATTATCAGGAAGCAACTTTAATTAGCTCCAGGGATTTCGATAACTGGGTTTCTCAGAAATACTCGGTTCTCGGTATAGCCTACCAGAATAAGTATGAGGATGACCTGGTATTATTTAATAATGGGTTTAGTTACAATCCTGTTAAAAAGACTATATATTCTTATTCAAGTATTGAGCAGAGGTTCCAGATCCCTAAAAGCCTTTTTCTTGAGGATGGTTATAATATTACCGAAAAACAATTTCCTCAGAGCGATGCTAAAAATTCCGTTTTGCTTTTGCAGAGCAACGGCATATATAAACTAGTACTGCTTAACCCGGCACTCGTAAGGAGCATGTTTGTCCGGCTGCAGTTTTTAAACGGCAGGGGGCTTAAGCATTTTGTGCCGTTTACTCAGGAAGGGCCTGATGAGAACAGAATATTGGTTTTCGAAATAAAATGGGATTAGCCCGGAGTAATGCTATGGAGAACATCGAAGTTTCTATTGTTATGCCTTGCTTGAATGAAGAAGAAGGCATAGGGATTTGCCTTAAGAAGATCAAGGAAGTCTTCGCTAAAGAGAAGATTAACGGAGAGATCGTGGTTGCGGATAACGGTTCGACTGACCGTTCAAGGCAGATCTGCGAAGAGGCTGGGGTAAGAGTTTTTAGCGAACTTGTCCCGGGTTACGGCGCAGCCTATTTGCGCGGCTTGAAAGAGGCCCGGGGGAAATACATCGTTATTTCTGACAGCGATAATACTTATGATTTCGGCGACATTCCGGAATTCCTGCGCGCGCTTAAAGAAGGGAATGATTTTGTCATTGGTTCTAGATTTAAAGGTAGAATCAACCGCGGAGCTATGCCCTGGGTGAATCGTTACATCGGCAATCCTGTTCTTTCCGGGATGACCCGGATATTTTTCCGGACCAAGTTGTCGGATATCCATTGCGGGATGCGCGCCTTTACCCAAGAAGCCTATAAAAAAATGAATTTGCGTACCCTGGGGATGGAATTTGCTACCGAAATGGTAGTAGCGGCTTTGACCAATAACCTGCGGATCCGGGAAATCCCTATAAGTTATCATCCTCGTTACGGTGATTCGAAATTAGTTCCGTTCTATGATGCCTGGAGGCACGTTCGTTTCATGCTACTTTACAGCCCGCTATGGCTTTATTTTATTCCCGCTTTGATCGGATTTGTGCCGGGAATGTTCTTTTTGCTTCTATTATCCGGAGGCCCAGTTATATTGTTTGGCCATTACTGGGATGTTCACTTTCTGATTTTTGCCAGCGCCCTGACTATACTTTCTTATCAGATCATGAACCTGGGGGTTTTTGCCCACGTTTTTGCCATTAACGAAGGGTTTATCAAAAAAGACAGGTTTACTGTGGCTTTCCAGCGGCATTTTAATCTGGAAAAAGGATTAATAATTGGAGTGTTTTTATTTCTTGTTGGTTTTGGGATCAACCTTATGATCTTCATGGAATGGTATTCCAAGCATTTCGGGGCTTTATACCGGATCAGAGAATCGGTGCTGGCGTTAACTTTATTGGTTATCGGAGTGCAGACGGTCTTTGCGTCGTTTTTTATCAGCCTTCTTGCCTTTAAGAGAAAATAATTTTTAATAACCTATGATTCTTTTATTCCTATTTTTCCTCTTTTTGTTTTTTACCTGGTGGATTTATGGTGGATACTTTTTGTTGATGGCTTTTCTTGCCCGGGTATCAAAAAAAGAAAATAATATTGACCAGCTTTATACGCCAGAAGCTACAATAATCATTCCTACTTTTAACGAAGAGCGGGTCATTGAAGAGAGGTTAAAGAATCTCTTGGCTCAGGATTATCCGCGAGATAAACTTCAGTTCCTGGTGGTTGACAGCGGTTCTACGGACAGGACCAGGGAATTGGTTAAGCCTTTTTTATCTTGCGGAGTGGAATTAGTGGTTGAAAATGAGCGTAAAGGCAAAGGCGCGGCAATACGATATGCTTTGAATTCCAGCCGCCACGGAATAATCGTGGTCAGCGACGCTAATTCTTATTTTGATCAGCCTTCCTGCCTGAGATACCTGCTTAGTAATTTTTCCGACCCGAAAGTTGGCGGAGCCACGGGAAGATATTTTAGCAGGGAAAAGGTAAAAGGCCCGACAACACAAGGCACAGTTGTTTTTCGGGGATATGAAAATATTTTGCGTAGCTTCGAAACCCGGGTTGATTCAGCGGTGAGCCTTTTCGGAGAACTTTTCGCCTGCCGGAAAGCGCTGTATCTTATCGATGACCAAAGCCTGGCCGAGGATTTAGAGACTTCGATCTATTTGCGCAGCCAGGGCTTTCGGCTTGTCTATGAACCTAGGTCAGCGGTTTATGAGTACGCGCCGTATTTGAAACAGGATTTCATTAATCAGCGAAGAAGTATTATCATTGGGACCATCCAGTCTCTTTTTAAATATAAATCTGTTTTATTTAACCCTCGCTACGGTCTATACGGGACGGTGATCCTACCCGGCCATAAATTGTTTCCTGTATTAAGCCCGTTTTTCTTGACCGGCCTATTGGTTGTTGCGTTGGGTTTATTCAGGGAGGTTCTAAGCGTTGGGTTTTTTCTATTTGCCGGATTGTTCTTGTTTTTGGTATTATTGAACCTGCTGGACAAGAGATTGCCTAATCCAATTAAAATAGCTATTTACGTTATTTTGGTGAATTTTTCCTGTTTGTTAGCTTGGCGGGGTTATTTTTCCGGTAAGTATACGGTGAAATGGAAGAAGATGGAGAGTTCACGGATTTAGGTAAAGAGTCGGTTTACCCGGAAGTATTCTTGGAGCGACTCTTTTAAAGAAGCCATTAGCCCCTTTTGTGAAAAAAATGCGTCGTTGACCTTCCGATTTGCCTGGATAACCCGTCTTTTAGCCAGGGTAGATCCCCATTGCGGGAAAAACGCTCCAGTACCGGCCAGCAGCGCTCTGAGGTTTTTTCTCTGCCTGGCGGCCAGATAAAATAATATTCTTATCGCCGTGTAGGCGGTTATTACTGCCAGGGAAAACGCCAGCTGTGGCCCAGCGAAATTTTTGAACACGGTAATCAATGCGTTCCTCTGGGTATAGAATATCCTCATTGGGGTATCGCGTTTGCCGATAGCTGAGCCGAATTCGTGCCCGACAATTGAAAGGGGTTGGTAGATCACCCGGTAACCCGCAAGCCAAATCCTCCAGCAAAGGTCGGTATCTTCGCAGAGCAAAAAATAATCTTCGTCAAAACCACCCAATTTCTGAAAAACAGTTTTTCTGGCCAGCATGCTTGCCCCGCAGAGCCCGCCTACTTCTTTGGGCTCGTCGAAATTCGCGCCATTTTTTAAGCCGTAACCTATATCGAATCCCGTCCCCGAATAGGTCAATTTTTTGCCACAACTGTTAATAACTCCGGGCTGGTTGAGGAAATATATTTTGCTGCCGACTATTGCCGCGCCCGGGTTTTGTTCAATAGACTGAACCAGTTTTTCCAGCCACAGAGGCTCGGTTTTAGTGTCGCTGTTTAAAAAAGCGATATATTCGGCCTCAACCGAGGATACTGCCAGGTTATAGCCTTTAGCGAAGCCGCAGTTAGTTTTAAGCGCGATTATTTTTACGGCAGGGAACAGCCCGGAGACAAATTCGGCTGAGCCGTCGGAGGAAGCGATATCCAGAAGGTAAATTTCGAAATTTTTATAAGTTTGCCGAAGCAGAGAATCAAAACAATCCCTGAGGCACTTTTTACAATTGTGATTGCTTACTATCACCGCAACTTGAGTGGGCATGTTTAGCGACCGCGAATACGGGGTACTTTATTGATCATAAGAAATTATATAGTATAAAGAAAACAAAGACAAGAGCAATAATAAAAAAGATTCAAAAAAAGTTCCCTTAATTATTTGGAGGGTGTATAATTAAAAAAGCCGGCTTTGATCAAGAGAGGCCGTTATTTAAGGAGTATAAAGATATGGTTTTATTAAACGACATGTCCGATGTTTTCTTATCAAGTAATAAAAAAGAGTTGTTTCCTTCCAAATACTGGGTCGCCCTGAATAAAAAAAACCTGGAACAATTAGAAAAATACGGATATGAGAATTTTAAAAGGACCATAGCGCTCGATTATTTTACTTGGCTTGTTTCGCCTTGGGACGAGCAGATAAAATATCTTGTCGGAAATCTTCCTGTCCGAACGGTGATCAAAAATGTTTTTAGGACGCTGTTGACCAGGAAACATAAATGTTTTAACTGGGCGCAGTCATTATCGTATAATTTTATTACCTATATGGTTTATGAATATGTGTTGCGAAATGATAAGGCGTGCCTTCTTGATAACCTCGATGAGCCCGCAGAAGGCAACCCGCCTGAGGTTTACCTTAAGAGGAAATTGATCTCGCAGGATTTGGCAAATTCAGTGCTTGAGTTTAAGGCGGTAATGGATTCCGGGATTGACAAAAAAGCCATCAAGACTATTATTGAATTAGGCGCCGGTTATGGAAGGACCGCTTATGTCTTTCTAAAACTTATTCCGGGCGTAAGATATTTTATAGTGGATATTCCCCCGGCGTTATATATAGCTCAGGAGTATTTATCCCACCAGTTCAAAAATAAGAAAATTTTCGGGTTTAGAAAATTTAAACAATTTTCTGAAATAAAAGAAG
>Ga0315268_10009613_pt1 | contig 10021 bp, 7 predicted proteins | sample C1_top_MG_FD_204535 | JGI IMG/M metagenome (GOLD analysis project Ga0315268, IMG submission 204535) | Sediment microbial communities from Yellowstone Lake, YNP, Wyoming, USA - C1_top | ecosystem: Environmental > Aquatic > Freshwater > Lake > Sediment | place: USA: Wyoming | collected 2017-08-01 | reverse complement strand
AGTTCATTTTCGACAAGAATTCACTGATGTTTAGCCGCGAAGACTTCAGAGAGTTCCTGGCCACGCTGAAATGGTTCGTTAATCTCGGTCCCCGTCCCTCGTACGGCAAATGGACCTACTGGGAGAAATTCGATTACTTTGCCGTTTTCTGGGGCGTGGCCGTGATCGGATTGTCCGGCCTGATGCTGTGGTTTCCCGTAGCGTTCACGAAAATTCTCCCCGGTTGGCTCATCAATGTCGCGACCATAATACACAGCGACGAAGCGCTGCTGGCCGTGGGCTTTATTTTCACCATTCATTTCTTCAACACCCACCTTCGTCCCGAGGCTTTCCCCATGGATAAGGTGATTTTCACGGGAGTCGTGCCGCTCGAGGAATACAGGGCCTATCGTCCGAGGGAATATGAGGAGATGAAAGACACGGGCGAATTGCGCAAGCGGGCAGTGACTTCTCAGATCTCGGAGAGGTGGGAAAGGGCGATCTATGCCTTCGGCTTCACGTTTCTGGGTCTTGGAATTCTTCTCATTGGGTTGATTCTGTACTCGATGTTGTTCGGTTATCGTTAGCCTCAAAATCTTGCGCTCGCCTACCCAAAGCACCAACTATCCAAGGAGGTCGGCCGTGGCAGCCGGGGGACTCTGTGGATATCCGAGAAAGCAGCTTCCGATGAGGAGGCTGGGCCTGATGGTTCTCCTGTTTCTCTTCCTTCTTACTCCCGCCGGCAGGGCAGACAGTCGAATAGCGGAGGCGTCACGGCGAGGCGAGAGCGAGCAGGCCGTTGCCGGGTCCTCCGCTTTGTCCCTCGAAGATGCCTGGCGCATCGCTCTTGAAAACAACTTGACCCTCCAGCAGCAGGAAAAGCTGGTTTCTCAGGCCAGGGAGGAGCTCGCGATCCAGAAAGCACAGTACTTGCCGAGCCTGAGCTCGCTAGCGACGTACGGATACACGTCCGAGGTTGCCAGATTCAGGGTGCCCATCACCTTCCCGGGCATTGCGCCCGTCGAGATAACGGCAGGCACCAAGGACAGATATGATTTGGCCGCACAGATCGACCAACCGTTGTTCACTGGATTTCGAACGCGCAATCTCGTCAGGTCCGCTGCCGAGCAATTTCATGCGCAGTCTGCCCAGAAGGATGCAACATTGAATCAGGTCCGTCTTCAGATAGGCCTTCTCTATTTCCAAATACAACTGGACTATCTGCAGCAGCAGGTTCTCGAGCAGGCAATCGAGCGCGCAGACCGTCATCTCGACATAGCGCGCAGCTTCTTTAGAGCCGAGCAAACGACGGCCTTCGATACGCTCGAAGTCGCCAACAGGAAGCTTCAGCTCCAGAGCCAGCTCGCGAAGCTTCGGGACCTCCATCCGGTCCTAGTCTCAAGGTTGGTGCATCTTCTCAGCATTGATTACACGCCGGAGATACCGGAGCTGTCCGTGGAGAACCCCAATTTGCTCCTGGATGACCTGGACGATTACGAGGGCACTGCTGCTCTTAATCGTCCCGAGCTAAAGCAGATTCGATTCGCGCAAAGCGGGCAGTCGTTCAGAGTCAAGGCCCTTCAGTCCTCGTACTTTCCTCAACTCTACGCCAGCGCCTCCTACCATCACGCAAGGCCGGGAGTCAACTTCTTCGAGGACGCTTGGATGGACTACTACACGCTGGGCTTGAGCCTCAGGTGGCAACTCTGGAACTGGAAGCAGGACCAGCGGCAGGTGAAGAAGGCTCGGCTCGATTACGAGCGCCTCGACCTTCAATCAAGACAACTCGTGTTGGACGTCAGCCAGCAGGTGACGGAAGCATTCCAGCAGCTTCAAACGGTGAAGCAGCAGATCGACCTGCAGCGCCGGCTCGCGGCTCAGGAACGCGAGCGATATCGGATCACAAAAGACAAATTCCAACAGGGTCTCGCCACGTCCCTGGACTTAAGCATGTCGGAGAACTCGCTGGCTTCAGCCGAGCTCACTTTGAAACAGAATTACGTTGAATGGCTGCAGGGTTTGTTGCAGCTGCAATTCGCAACCGGGATGATTGGCAAAGAAGGGGCCCCCGCGCCCGGGAGGTAACATGAAAGTCTGTTCGTGGGTGATGCTCTGCGCCGCCGTTGTTTCTCTTCAGTTTCTTGCCGGCGGGTGCGGGAACAAGTCGAAGTCGGCAACCTATACCGGCGTGCTCGAAGGCAAGTCTGTTCAAGTGCCGGCCTTGACCGGCGGAAAAATCGCGCGGCTTCTCGTGGACACCGGCGACGAGGTCAAGAGCGGGGACACGCTCGCAATAGTAGACACCGTCGAGCTCGTATTTCAGCACAGGCAATTGAGTGCTGCTCTTGAGGATCTCGATGTTCAAAAAGAGATAGCCGAGACAAACCTCAAGCGCACGAAATCCGACCTGGAATACGTCCGTCAAAGAGAAGAACGAGCGAAGGCGCTTTACGACAATCAGGCGACGCCGAAACAAAATCTCGACGACCTGCGGAACGAGATGCAGAGGGCGCAGGCCGCGTACCAGGCCGCGAATGAGCAGATTCGCAGCGTGGGGGCGCGCGCAAAACAGCTCGACGCGCAGACAGGAACAGTCGAAAAGAAAATCTCAGACGCGACCATCACCGCTCCAATTGGTGGACTCGTGAGCACGCTTTATTACGAGGAAGGTGAGGCCGTTCCGCCGCTACAGCCTGTCCTGGAGCTCGTCCACGTGAGCGAACTGGACGTGAAGATATACGTGCCGGAGAAGGAACTTCCTCTGGTCAAGCAAGGGCAGGAAGCAAAGATTCGAGTTGATGGCGTGAGTAAGGAACTTACCGGTCGCGTGAGCTGGGTGAGTCCGAGGGCCGAGTTTACGCCGAAAACAATCCTGACTCCCGACACGCGCACTTCTCTTGTCTACGCAGTCAAAATCACGGTGCCCAATCCCGAGCGGGTGCTGAAACACGGAATGCCCGTGGAGGTGATCCTGCGTTAGGTGTGGCCGCGTGAACACATATCCGCCACGCAAGGGGCCAGGCAATTCGTATGAACGCCATAGAGGTTCACGATTTCAAGAAGAACTACGGCTCCATCGAAGCAGTGAAGGGCATCTCAATCTCGGTTCGCGAGGGAGAGCTCTTCGGCCTCATAGGGCCTGACGGCGCCGGCAAGACGACTCTCATGCGCGCCATCTGCACGCTCCTCGTGCCCGACGGCGGAACGATTCTCGTGCAAGGCCGCGATGTCCGGGCCGAAGTAATGGCCATCCGCGCCCTCCTCGGCTACATGCCTCAGCGTTTTTCGCTTTACCAGGATCTTTCGGTCGAGCAGAACCTGGACTTTTTCGCCGACATCTTCGGCGTGCCCGACGAACAAAAGGAAAAGCGCGCCCGGCAGCTCTACGAGTTTTCGCGTCTCGCGCCTTTCAAGAAACGGAAGGCCGGCGCACTCTCCGGAGGGATGAAGCAGAAACTGGCGCTTTCGTGTGCCTTGATTCATACGCCAAAGGTTCTGGTTCTGGACGAGCCGACGACCGGAGTAGATCCGGTCTCTCGCGAGGAATTCTGGGAGATTGTTCAGTCGCTGCAAAAAGAAGGCACCACAATTTTTGTTTCCACCGCCTATCTCGACGAAGCAGACAAGTGTGACCGGGTTGCGTTGATGCATCTTGGTAAAATTGTGACCACAGGCACTCCCGCGGAAGTGAGAAAGACGTTCGTCAAGCCGCTCTTTCAAGTCAGCGGGAAAGACGTGCGCGCGCTCAGGCGCTTCTTCGCTTCGCTTCCCCATGTCGAAACGACCCAGCTGTTCGGCGACGCCGTCCACGTTGTTTTTGATAGAGCACCGAGTGATTCCGAGTGGGAAAGATGGCGAAGCGATACAAAAGAGAACCTGGAAGGTTGGAGTGCGAGGGCGCCGAGCATGGAAGACGTGTTCTTCGAATTCTTGGCGGAAAAGTGATCTGGCTCTGAGAGCTTTTTTCAAACTCAAGGGGTTTCCCGGACGACATGCCCAACTTCAGCGAAACAGCCGTAAGAACAACTGATCTTACCAGGACCTTCGGCCCATTCGTCGCGGTCGACAAAGTGAGCATGGAGGTCTGGAAGGGAGAGATATTCGGATTTCTCGGGGCCAACGGCGCAGGTAAGACGACCGTAATACGCATACTGTGCGGGTTGCTCAAGCCCAGCAACGGCTCAGCAACCGTGGCGGGTCTCGACGTCGACGTCCACAGCGAGGAGATCAAGCACAAGATCGGCTACATGAGCCAGAAGTTCTCCCTGTACGAAGACCTCACCGTCAGAGAGAACGTACAATTCTACGGCGGGATATACGGCCTCACCGGCGAGCAAATCCGGAAGAAGGAAGAGCTCGTATTTTCGCGTTTCGGCCTCGGTCCTTACGTTCGCAGCTTGACTGCGTCGCTGCCGCTCGGGTTCAAGCAGCGTCTGGCGCTTGGGTGCGCAATTCTTCACGACCCACAGATACTCTTTCTCGATGAACCCACCTCGGGAGTGGATCCCAGAGCGCGCCGCGAATTCTGGGACATCATTCATCGGGCCGCAGAAGAGGGCACTACGGTCCTTGTAACCACCCATTTCATGGAAGAAGCCGAATATTGCGACCGCGTTCTCATAATGGACGCGGGCCGAATCGTCGCCATGGACACACCTCACAATCTGAGAACTCAGTACCGGAAAGAAAGCGTGCAAGAAGTGTTTGTGGAGCTCGTGCGCAAAGAACTCGGAAAAGCAGAAAGAGGATAAGAGCACTACATGTCGACGGGCCGAGTGATCGCCATAGCAAGGAAGGAGTTCTTCCACATCGTCTATGACTTTCGCACGCTCATGATCATCTTCCTCATGCCGGTCATTCAGTTGCTCATGTTTGGATACGCTCTCAATCTGGACATCCAGCGCGTCGACATGGCCGTTATCGATTTCTCGCGTTCGACGGAATCGCGGAACCTGATAGAGCATTTCAGCGGAAGCAGGTTTTTCAGGACGTTCTATTACGACGGCCCGGTTTCGGGAATCGACAACCTCTTCAAGTCACGAAATGCGCGCGCAGCAATCGTCATCGCCCGGGATTTTGAAACTCGCCTCAAGACAGGTCCCGCGCCTTCGGTGCAGCTTCTGGTGGACGCTTCCGACCAGAACGCGGCGACGCTTATCAACATCTACTGCACGCAGGTTTTCCTGGCCTTCAACGAGGACAGGGGGGCAACGCTCCCTCTCCCGTTCGAGGCCAGAAGCGCCATCCTTCTTAACCCTAATCTTAAAAGCTCGTATTTCTTCGTGCCGGGCATCATCGCGATGATTCTCGTGATGATTTCAAGTCTTCTGACAAGCATAACGATCACGCGAGAGAAAGAGACGGGGACCATGGAGCAGATTCTTGTGTCTCCGGTGCTGCCCTCGGAGATCATTATCGGCAAGGTGCTGCCGTACGTCGCGCTTGCCTTTGCAGACGCAGCGGTGATCGTGTTCATCGGGCTGGTCGTTTTCCGCGTCCCGTTCGTTGGAAGCTTTCTCCTCCTTATCTTGCTCACCACCCTCTACATCATAACCGCGCTCAGCCTGGGCCTCACAATCTCGACGCGCGTGCGCACACAGCAGGTCGCAATGATGATGGCTCAGGTCGCGACTATTCTTCCGACAATAATGCTGTCGGGCCTCGTCTTTCCGATAGCTTCCATGCCGAAGATCCTGCAGTACGTCACATATGTCATACCTGCGCGTTACTATCTTCTCATCGTGCGAGGGATATTTCTAAAGGGCAGCCATCTTGCGGAGCTCTTGGAACCGACTCTCCTGCTTCTTGTGATGTCGACGGTTCTGCTTGTCACGTCCGTCCGGAGATTCAGTACGAATCTGGAGAGATAGATGCAGCGGATCTCGAGGGTGATCATAAAGGAATTCAGGCAAGTCCTCCGCGACAAGCCCATGCTCGCGATAATATTCCTTGTGCCCGTGGTTCAACTGTTTCTGCTTTCTTTCGCGATAACGACAGAGGTCAAGCACATAAAGCTGCTCATAGCCGATCTCGACCGCAGCACCGTCAGCCGGCACATTGTACAGACCTTTGAGCACACGGATCGATTCCACATCGTGGGCTATTCGACGGACCTGGGGGAGATACGCCAAAAGATGCGCTCCTGGCAGGTGCAGTTGGCTCTGGTGATCCCTCCGGACTTCGAGAGGAGGCTTCAAAGGAATCTCAAGCCGCAGCTCGAGTTGGTTCTTGACGGAGTGGACGGAAACACTGCGGAAGTGTCACTCGGCTACGCAACGGGGATGCTCGCTCAGTTCGGTTTGACCTACGTCATTGAACACGGAATGGCGGGCGGCCCTTCCAGACGGATTCTCCCGGCCACCGCCCAAGAACGGATGTGGTATAACCCGGACTTAAGCACGCAGCAGTTCATGATTCCTGCAATCGTCGTCGTCTTGCTCACAATTCTGCCGATGATGCTTTCCGCATTGAGCCTTGTCAAGGAGAAGGAAATCGGCACTCTCGAGCAGTTGATGGTTACACCCCTAAAGAGACAGGAGCTTCTAGCGGGTAAACTCATCCCATTTCTTATCCTGACTTACTTTGAGTTGAGTGTCGTAATGACGGTGGCGATACTTTTCTTCAGAATTCCCATGAACGGAAGCTACCTTCTTCTCGCCTTTCTCACGATGCTCTATATCTTCACGACGCTCGGGCTCGGCATCTTCATATCCACGATAGGCCGCTCGCAGCAGCAAGCAATGTTCATGGCCTGGTTTTTTATGGTCTTCATGATCATGCTCGGGGGTTTCTTTATCCCCATCGAGAACATGCCTCCCGTTCTCCAGAAGCTCACCTACATCAATCCTATGCGTTATTCGATGCGAATCGTCCGCGACATCTTTCAGAAGGGCTCATCCATCCGTTTTCTGGCGAAAGACGTGATCCCGATGGGGGTGTTTGGGCTTCTCATCTTCACCTTCAGTGTGATAAAATTCCAGAAGCGCATCAAATGAGATGATCACGCAGCATTTGTCGGGCATTTACGGAGACATCACCGCGATGGTGTTGGATTTCGCTTTCCCGATTATTGCCGAGGCCGGGGAGATAGCAGTGAGAAGGCCCCTGGGCTTTTTCGACGTGTGGCTCCTCCCGCGGGTCTGGCTCGGCGCGGCCTTCTGCCTGATAGGCCTCGTTCTTCTCGCAAGGTTCAGGGTGAGCCAGGTGCTGAGGCTCGTGTTCCTTGCCGTTGCGTTCTTTGCCTTCGGAGTGGTTCTCATTCTACCGCTCGGAGATTTTGCCAGGGGAATGAGCGTTCATCCCAGCCCCATTTGCGTCGTGACAAAACCGTTTCTGTTCATCACGGCCGGCCGCGACGTGCCCCTGGTTTTCCTGTCAATTCTCGCCTTCGTTGCCGCGTTCAGCGTCGTCGGCAACAAGCTTTTCTGCGGCTGGGTCTGTCCTATCGGGGCGATTCAGGAGGGCCTTCACCGGATACCGCTGCCAAGAAAGTTCAAGATCAAGCTTCCGTTTTGGGTGACTAATGCTCTTCGGATTGCGCTCTATCTGGTGTTCTTAGTAATAGTTTTTACGGCGGGAGTGAGCATCTACGACTATTTCAACCCTTTCGAGTTTCTTTTCTGGGGATTTCAGATTGCGATTGTGATGGTTTTTGCTGCCACGCTTCTGGCCGGGGTGTTCTTGTTCCGTGCCTTCTGCTACTTGATTTGTCCAATAGGCCTCGTCACCTGGGTTCTGGAGCATCTCTCCGTATTCAAAGTCAGGGTCAACAAAGAAAGATGCACGGCCTGTAATGTGTGCGTTGAAGCGAGCCCGTGTCCTTCGGTCCCCGCAATTTTGGAAAGCAAGAAGTCGCGACCCGATTGCTTCGCGTGCGGGCGGTGCATCGAAGTTTGTCCCGAGAAAGCTCTGGGATTCAGGGTATAGGGTCAATTGGAGCCGTCTCGCATTGAAGCCGTCTCGCATTTTCTCCTTCAGCGTCTTGAGTTAGGCTCTCCAGTCAAGCTCTCCCCATGTAGCCCCATTCCGGCAAAATTTGTTCCAGCAAAATCGGGTAAACTCTGGAAATCTAGAGTCATAGTCTATCAAAACAGTACATTTTTGTGCTTGATGTGATGCCCTTTCTATGGTATATTCTTATTCGTTACAAAGGCTGGTTCAATTGTGGTTCTTCTTCTAGTTTTCTGAACAGTTGAGAAGACTTACGCACTTCAGAACAACTACGATACTCGTCGCCTCGCGCTCGCCATCTTTCAGCGGGAGCCCTAACTGGAGGAATCTCAGATGATCAAACGTGGCTACAGGAATGGTTTTAGGCCGGCTGTATTTCTCATGTTCGCTATCTTTGCTCTCTTTCTTTCAGGCGCGGCGACAGCAGACCTTCAGAGTGCCTTCGAACTGGACGGCAACGCAACGACACAAAATGCTAGTCCCACTCTGCCGGACGACTGGGATCGAGTAAACGTCCTCGGCACGGGGCATCAGGCCCTGTCAACCGGAGTTCTCGTAGACCCGTCCGATTCCACTCGCTTCAGCTCTGGGTCAAAGGACGTGAACGATATCGATACCTGGTTCTGGGACAGCGCCAGCTCGCCGGACAAGGACGAAATCACGAACGCCTACGCGGCATTGTACGCCGGCAACAGGTTTTTCTTCGGGGCGGACCGCTATGCCACGAATGGGACTTCCTACATAGGCTTCTGGCTCCTCCAGGGCAGCATTTCCCGAAATCCCAACGGATCTTTCACAGGCAAGCACACTGTTGGCGATATTCTTATCCTGAGCGATTTCACTCAGGGCGGAGGTTACTCCACAATAAAGGTTTACAAGTGGGTCGGATCAGGTGGGTCTGACGGAAGTTTGGACTCGCTTCACATCAATCCATCAATATCTTTTGCAGTCGTCAATGCTGCCTCTCAGTCTTCCCCCTGGGCTTACAAGCCCAAGAGCGGTTCGGCCGGCACGTTTCCAACCGGCGCATTTTTTGAAGGCGGCGCTGACCTGACCGCACTCGGCATCACGGGGTGCTTCACCGATTTTCTCTGCGAAACGCGCTCTTCGGCTAGTTTGACTGCTCAGCTAAAGGATTTCGTCCTGGGGAAATTCCCGGCCAGCCCTACGGTTACAGTCAACAGCGAGACAGTTTGCCAGGGCAATTCCGCGCAACTGTGCGCAACTGTGAGCGGCGGGTTGGGATCTTTCACTTATCTTTGGAATACAGGTGAGACCACTCGCTGCATAGACGTATCGACAGCAGGGACGTACACAGTCGTGGCGACGGGCACTAATGGATGTTCAGGTGAGGGTTCCGGAACGTTGACGGTGAACGCCCTTCCGGGCTGCAGCATCACCGGTGGTTCCGACGGAGTATGCTCCGGTGCAACGACAAGCTGGTGCGCTCCCACTGCTCCAGCAGGTGCAACGTACTCGTACGTATGGACAGGTCCATCAGGATTCACCGATACGACCCGCTGCATAACCATTGGAACAGCGGGGAAATATTCGGTGACGATCACCGACAATCACGGGTGCCAGTCGAGCTGCGACAGAACACTGGCCGTCTATGGTCCGCCTGCTTGCGGCATAACCGGCGGCGTTGACGCAGTGTGCGTCGGCACGACGACAGATTGGTGTGCTACTGAAGCTCCTGCGGGCGCTACATACACGTACGCATGGACAGGTCCATCAGGATTCTCTGACACGACTCGCTGCATAACCATTGGAACAGCGGGGAAATATTCAGTGACGATCACCGACAATCACGGATGCCAGTCGAGCTGCAACAGAATGTTGTCCGTTTATACTGCTCCGGTCTGCAGAATCACTCGCGGCGGCGCTGACAGCGACACTGTCTGTCCATGCTCTCTCAAGCAAGACCCGCTTCCGACGACTCAATTCTGCGGTCCCGCTGGAATGGCATCGTACGATTGGTCGATTTCTGGAGGCGGACTGATTGCCGGCAGCACGACCGGACAGTGCGTGGAAGTGCAGTCCAGCTTCAGTTGCGACACCACATTCACGCTGACATTAAACATCAAAGACA
>Ga0315268_10009612_pt1 | contig 10021 bp, 6 predicted proteins | sample C1_top_MG_FD_204535 | JGI IMG/M metagenome (GOLD analysis project Ga0315268, IMG submission 204535) | Sediment microbial communities from Yellowstone Lake, YNP, Wyoming, USA - C1_top | ecosystem: Environmental > Aquatic > Freshwater > Lake > Sediment | place: USA: Wyoming | collected 2017-08-01 | reverse complement strand
GCCAGCGGAGCCGCGAAATGGCGTGTTACGGAAGAATCAGAACCTCGGTGAAAGGGCATGAACCCAAGTCATGCTGCGTGCCGGGCATGCGGAGCGGAGAGTTTCGCTGAAGAAAGATGCCCGGCCCTGAGGGTGCGAATTCCGGCATTGACACGCGCGCTACAATGCCGAGTTCTGTGTTTGGCGGTTGCAGCGCGGCCAGCCCTTTTGGCCCGGTGTTGTGCAAGGCGGCGCAGTTCAAACCGGAAGCGGTTGCGTCAATCCCGGTTTATCGCAGCTAATGCTTTCTTACAGCAGGATGCGGCTTGGCCCACAAGCCCACTTCCCGCGGAGTCCAGGTGATGCATAGAAGAACCGTTCGCTTCCTCGTATTCGCGGCCGCCATTGCCGCCCTAGCCGGCACCGTGCCCGCGCAGGTCGGCCCTTCCGGCCCGGCCGTCGTCGCGCAGCCGCTTTCCGCCGACAATCCGTTCGCCCGGCCAAGCACGCTGCCGTATAAACTGCCGCCTTTGGACCGCGTCAAGGATGCAGATTTCCGGCCCGCCTTCGACGCCGGCATGGCCGAGCAGCGCAAGGAGATCGCGGCAATCGACCGCGACCCGGTCCCGCCGAACTTTGAAAACACCGTCGTGGCCTTGGAAAAATCCGGCCAACTGCTGGATCGGGTGGCGTCGGTCTTCTTCAATCTCAACGCGTCCAACACCGACCCCGAGATACTGAAAATCGCATCCGAGACGGCTCCGAAACTCGCGGCGCACCAGGATGCCATCCTGCTCGACCCGGTGCTGTTCGCGCGCGTCGATGCGGTTTATCAGCAGCGCTCCGCTCTCGAACTCGACTCCGAGTCCAGGCAACTGCTCCAGCGCTGTTATGCCCGGTTCGTGCGGGCCGGGGCGAAACTCGCGGATGCCGACAAAACCAGGCTCCGGCAGCTCAACGAGGAGATCGCCTCCCTCACCAACCATTTCCAGCAGAATGTGCTCAAGACCACCAAGGATGGCGCGGTGGTCGTGGACAACGTCAGCGACCTGGACGGGCTTTCACGGGAACAGATCGGCGCCGCAGCCGAAGCAGCCAAGGCGCGCGGGCTCAGCGGCAAATGGGTGATTACACTGCAGAACACCACGATTCAGCCGGTACTGGCGCAACTCAGGAATCGGGCGCTGCGGGAGAAAATCTACCAAGCGTCCATCGGGCGCGCCGCCGGCGGCGGCGAGGACAACACCGCGGTCGTGGCCAAAATTGTGAAGCTGCGGGCAGAAAAGGCGGCACTGTTGGGCTATCCCGATTATGCGGCGTATGGGCTTGCGGATGAGACGGCGGGCACACCCGCGGCCGTCAACCAGATGCTCGCCCGCCTGGTGCCCCCCGCCATTGCCAACGCCAAGAAGGAAGCGGCCGACAACCAGAAACTGATCGACGAGCAGGCGAACGCCGCCAACGGCAAGCCCTTCCCACTGCAGCCCTGGGACTGGGCCTTCTACGCCGAACAGGTCCGCAAAGCCCGCTTCGGCTTCGACGAGTCCCAGGTGAAGCCTTACTTCGAGTTGAACCGCGTCCTGCAGGACGGCCTGTTCTACGCCGCCCATGAGCTCTACGGTCTGAACTTCAAGGAACGTCACGACCTTCCGGTGTACCAGCCGGACGTACGAGTGTTCGAAGTCTTCAATGCCGACGGATCGCCCCTGGGGCTTTTCCTCGCCGATTATTTCGCGCGCGACAACAAGCAGGGCGGCGCCTGGATGAACAATTTCGTCGACCAGTCCAGGCTGCTCAATTCAAAGCCGGTCGTCATCAACAACCTCAACATCGCCAAGCCGCCGCAGGGCCAGCCCGCGTTGCTGACCTTCGACGAGGTCACGGCCATGTTCCACGAGTTCGGACATGCGCTGCACGGCCTGCTCTCGGACGTGAACTACCCCTCGCTCTCCGGCACCAGCGTGCCGCGCGATTTTGTGGAGTTTCCCTCCCAGTTCAACGAGATGTGGGCGCGCGAGCCTGCCGTGTTCACTCACTACGCAAAGCACTATCAGACCGGCGCGCCGATGCCCCGGGCCATGCTCGACAGGGTGCTTGCGGCGCAGAAATTCGGCGAGGGTTACGCCACGACCGAATACGTAGCGGCCGCGCTGCTCGACCAGGCCTGGCATCAGATGACCTCGGCCCAGGGGCCGTCGGCCGACAAGGTGATGGCGTTTGAGACGGCCGCTTTGAAAAAAGACGGCGTGGAATACGCGCCGGTTCCGCCCCGCTACCACACGCCGTACTTTGCGCATGCGTTCGCCGGCGGCTATGCCGCCGGCTATTACGCTTACATCTGGAGCGAGGTGCTGGCGCGCGATGTCGAACAGTGGTTCCACACCCATGGCGGTCTGCAACGTGCCAACGGCGACTTTTTCCGGGCCAAGGTGCTCTCACGCGGACGCAGTGTGAATCCGCAGATCCTGTTCGAGCAGTTTTACGGCGGGCCGCCGGATATCGGGCCCCTGCTCGAACATCGCGGGCTTAAATAGCCGCAGTCGTGAGCCGGGCGGGCCGTACTTGCAACCCGGCCGCTTCCGTGTTCTAGAATTCGTGCATGGCTGGCAGGACTATCTGGAAAGCGCTCTCGGCCGAGACGTGGAAGGACTTCGAGCGGCTGTTTGGCGAACGAGGCGCCTGCGGCGGGTGCTGGTGCATGACCTGGAGGCGTCCGCGCCGAGAATTCAGGGCGGAAGCAGGCGCGGGAAACAAGGCCGCCATCAAGAAGCTGATGCAGAGCGGCGAACCGGTCGGCATTCTTCTATACAAGCATGGCGAGGCGGTGGGATGGTGTTCCGTTGCCCCGAGGCAGCAGTTTGTGGCCTTAGAACGATCCAGAGTCTGGGCCCGCGTCGATGACACGCCGGTCTGGTCCGTGTCGTGCTTCTTCGTCGCCAGGCCGTACCGAAAGCAGCGACTTTCTGTCGAATTGCTCCGGGCGGCTGCGGCTTACGCCAAGAAACTGGGAGCCAAGACCATCGAAGGTTACCCGCAGGACTTGGGCGGGAAGACCTTGCCTGCGGCATTCGTGTGGACGGGATTGCTGAAGACATACGAGCGCGCCGGGTTCGTGGAGGTGGCACGCCGTTCGCCCGCCAAGCCGATTATGCGAAAACCTGGTGCCCCAGGTTCGCGCCCTTCTTTTGGGCGCTAACCTGGGCGCGTGGCCCATCTTTGCGCCGGCCTTTGGCGGGGCTGTCAATGGAAATTGGAAACCTAAAAACAATGGTCGGCCCTAGCGGACGATTTTAGAACTTTCGCCCTGCTCGGTTCAGATTGAGACGTGTTCAGGCATGCAAGTCTCTGAAACCCGTTACATCCGCCGGGGAATTCTCGGTGGCCAGGGAACCACGATTGAGTCAGAAAACGTCACCGCAGTAGTTTCTGTACTCACAGTTTTCGCAGCGCGCCAGCAAATCAGAAGGTTCGGGAGTGGTTTCGCGCAGGATTGCATCGCGGATTCGGTCAAGAAGGGCGAGCGTGTTGCTCTTGCGTTCCAACGTGAGCTCAACCGGGACTATTTCTTCGGGTGGAATCAAGAAAACAAATCCCAGCTCAACAGGACGCTGAAATCGGTCCTCCAACAGCAACGCATAGCCGCAGAGCTGAACCACGTGGTTCTGGTGGACTTTCTGGTCACTCGCCTTGAAGTCCACAGGAAACAGCCCTGCCTCTGAATCAATGAGTAAGTCGAGCTTTCCTGATAATCCCAAGCGGTCGCTGCTGCACCAGACATGGAACTGCCGCTTGCCTTCTGCGAGCCCAAATTCCGTTAGCTTTCGCCGCTTCTCCAGCTTTTCAATTGCTTCTTCGGCTGTGCGGCCGTATTCCATTTTGTACGTGGTCTTCTTGTCAACCGGCATCACGTGGTTGTAGAAGACGATGCGCGGACAGTAAGCCCACTGCTTGAGATCGTGGACGCGCAAAGGCAGCGAAGATGCGGAAAGTGCTCTCACTGTTGTGAAGGTTGACTGTCGGTTTCTTTCTTGTGTGAGGACTTCTGGTCTCTTAGCTCAGGAGGTACCTTGCCCAGAAGGTGAACATTTTTTTCTTTCACCTTGCGCAAGGTTTCATCAGCATCACAGATAGGCTGCATCAGAAGACGTGCGGCGGATTCGTCCAGTTGAGCACAGAGCTTGAGAAACAGCTCTTCCCGCATGGAGCGGGAAAGCTTTCCCATGAAGGCGCTGAACTGAATCCGCATCAGACCGTAATCCAGGCAGATTTCCGAAATCTTCGTGCGTACCCGGTCGTTTTCGCAATCATAGATAACAAACGTGGTGTTCTCGGGCATGGCACTGCCTCACCACTTGAAGGCAAAGGTGCTGTACTTGCTTGAGTCGCCGCGCAAGAAGCTGGCAAGACGACGGGCCTGCTGCTGAATTATCGAGCGAATTTGAAAATGCTTCCCTTGATACGGCTCCGGCGTAGTCAGCCGGACCATGATCTTCTCCGCAAATGCTGATTTGGTTTCTGCGACCAGCATTCCGTTCTGCATTTGGATCGGCGTGCCAAGATTCACAAACGCTAGTGCCACCCGGTCCACGACCGGCTGGCGGAATTCTTCCACCAAATCCAGAACCAGTGAGGGTTTCCCAGGCCGATCCACATGCAGGAAACCGGCAAACGGCTCCAGCCCCGCATTCAGCACAGCGCCCCAGACTTGGGCATACAGAATGCCGTAGCCATAATTGAGCAGCGAATTGAACTCGTCACAAGCACCGCGCGTGACCCGTCCCAGGAATGTGACTTTGTCGTGAAGGATTTGCTGTACGGCCTCCCAATAAATACGTCCGGAGACTCCCTCAATTCCCATCAGCGCGTGGCGCACGTCTTCGATGCGCTTTCCTTGAATCCGAGCCGCAGCTTGCTGAAGGTGGTGGAGTTCGGAAGCCACTTCTGCGATTTTTTCATATAGCTCAGCGTTCGCCTGTTTCAGATACTTTCCGAAGTAGTGCAACAAGGCAGCTTGGTTCCGGAGCTTCCCGCGCACAATGGCTTTGGAGAATTCCAGCCCGCGTACATCATTAAGAGCTTCCAACTGAGCCCGACGTGTGCTAACGACTGCGTTCAACATCGGCGAAGTGAGCATCGCATAGGGCCTGCCTCCACTTGACAGGAACGAAATGCGAATGCCGCGCTCGCAAAGTTCCTCGATTAAGTCGCTGGAAAATCCGACGCCGCGGGAATTTACGATAACTTCGCTTAGCCGAAACATCGGAAACTGGTACAGAACCTTGCCGTCCGGTCGCTTAACCAGCATGCGTTCGGATTTCTTGGAGAGAAAACAACCGCGCCCAGAGACGATAACCTGAGAAAGGTTTTCGCTCTTCACCACTGAGATGCCCTCGTCCAACTCGACTTCTTCGCCTTCGCTTTCCGGCGGGGGCTCCGGCACCTGCACCTTCAACGGTTCCGCCGCTCCGGTAAACAAATTGACCTGAAGAGGCAACTCTGGATTCACCACCTCAAGCGTCGGCTGCACTTGGTATTCCTCAGCCGTGTCCTGGCGGACAAGGTCGGGCTCAGGGTTCATGCTTGCGTTCCTCAGGCGAGGGTGCCAATCAGAATCTCGGTCTTCCGTTTGATCTTCAAATTGTTTGCCGCCGCCAAGGTCGAGAGGTCGGCAGCATCAATGTCACTTTCCCAGGAGTCCCGCTTGATCTTCTTGCGCTTCTCCTCGTTGGGTTCTTTGGCTTTTGCATCTTGCACAAGCTGGTTCAGGTCCCGCCATGCCGGAACCACCTTCAACTTCGCCTTTTCAGGGTCATGTCTGCCGAGCCGCACCTTTGCTGGACTCATTTCCGTGACCTGATACCAACCCGGCCCACTCCCTTTTCTTTCAGCCAGCCAGATGCAATCGCCCTTGTAGATCCTCAACCCTTTGGCGTCTTCGCTGCCGGTTTGTTCCACGTGCGCCTTCCAGGGATTCAGTAATACGCTCAGCCGTCCGGAACGGGTGTCAAACACAGCATGGCTCCCAACCGAGGTCATGCGACAGATGCGCTCCGGCTTGGTAATCCCGCGCTTCGTCTGCGCTCGTTTCGGGGTTGGTTGTAGAACCACTCTTTCGTTTGAGCCGAGCTTGAAGTAGATTCTCAGGTGGCGTGGTGGCCGGACATCTTCGATCACGTCTGCCTTGCCCCGTTCCTCCAATTGTTCCTTCAACCGAGCTGTCTCAGTCGCCGTCCAGTTTTCCCATGCCGCCGCCGGCAAGAATTCATCATCCTTCGGTTTGCGCCGCTCGGTTTTCGCTTCGTCGGTTTCTGCATTCTCTGCTTCTGCTGCTTCGCTACGCTTCTTTGGAAACTCATACTCAGCTTCACATAGACGAGCGAAGACTTTGCGCCAATATCCGGAGACGATCAGGTCCTTGTCCCTTACCTTCAGGTTTTCGACCGGCTCGTAAATGACGTGACACTCAACCAAATCATAGGACTCTTCAAACAGACGTGCCACTTTCTTCTGCAAATCCTTGTTGGAGATTCCGGCAAGCACAGCTTTACGCTGTTCGTGACTCAGCGGGAGTCCGGTTCGCAAAGACAGCGAACGGTCTTGAAGCCAGAAAATGTTGTTCGGCAAGCGAGCGGCTTCTTCCAGAAGCTTGTTGGGGAGCTTCTTGGGTCTCGGTTCGAGGTCTGGCTTCAAGCGGTCAAGGGGCTTGAACTTGCCGTAAAGACTGGTTTCTTGCTGCTGTGATGTGAAACGTGGTGAGCGGTTCTGCAAATCCACGATAGCAGAGCCGTCGCCAAACTTCTTCAGATAGTCCGCTGCCCGTGGAGCAAACGAAATGTCAGCCCGAACCTCTTTATCTTGCCACACCCAAAGACCACCCATTCTGGCGGGCTGGTTTGCTTGTGGCGGTAACGAAGCCAAAACCGCCGCGTCAATCCAGTGGTGATTGAGGTTGGTTCGGTCGCAGACAGCGATCTCTTCGACTCGCTTAAGAGCATCTTCAACTGGTGCGCGCCTAGCGAAGCCTTCTCGGATGTCAGCACAACGTTTGGCCTTCGCCGCTTCCGGCAAACGCTCGTCTATTTCGGAGAGCCGTTTTTGCAAGTCCTTTTGCCGCTGCTCGGGACTACGGAGGGGGCTTTTGCGCGGGACAAGCGGAAAAATCTGACCGTTCTGCTTCTCATGTTCCCAATCCAGGCGGCAACGGCTCGTTAGCCAACCGGCAGGCGTGCTGATTTGCCAATCGAGTTTAGGCTTTATGCACGTTTCCTTTGTCCTGCGATCTATCTTTGGATTTCTTAGGTCCGCCACCTCCTTGGGAAAATACAGTTTCGCCAACTGCTGCCGCAGGTAACGGTGAACGAGACCTGTGTGTGCCAGTGCCACGTCACCGAGGTCCTCGGGCAGTTTGTATTCGGAAAGTAGCGCAATTTCCTTCTTCGCCTTTGGCCAATTGAAGGACCTCACCCGCGACTGCCATCGCTGCCAAGAATCACCGCCAACGACATTCTGGAAGTAATCGAAGGGCAGGCGGTTCTTCTTCTCGCCTTGGTTGCACCTATCGCAAGCTACTGTCTTGTTGGGCTGGATATCTGGCCCGATTCCGCCAGCGGTGGTGCTCGGGTTGCGCGGATAGATGTGTTCGATCTGCAATTCCCGCGCCGGAAAGCTCGTCCAGCAGTAAGGACAAAGGCCGTGCAAGTCAGGCCTTGGGCACTGGCAGTACTGATCGTCGCGTTTCGACTTCGGGCCGCGCCTCTCCCGTTCAAGGTATGGCCTGCCGCAGTTTACGCAATGCGCGCCCACTTCTTCCATGAGCCGAAACTTCAGTTTTGCCTTTGGAGATTGGTCGGCATCCAGTTCGCGAGCTTCCGCCTTCATCCGTGCTTTCTCTTCCGGGCGTGGCAGCACGGCTTCGATGCGGATGTACTTGACGGGGTATTTGTCGGGCGGAGCATTGCGACGAAGCCAACTGATCAGCCGATCGCATCGCGCTTTCAGCGCCCGCTGGACCAAAATTACATCGGCCTCGCCGACGGGCGGCTGCCGTTGGTCGGGCGGCGTATTCATCTTGTATTCCAGGCAATGGACGCACAAGCGCGACCGGCCTTTGGCTTCCCGGTACTGTTTGTCGCCCGTCTGGTCGCGCCGCCACCCCTCGGCGAGATTTAGCAACTCTTCGCGATGCCATTGATACGGGTCAGTCAGTTTGGGCTGCTTCCTCACCCGTTGACCTTCCTTGACAAATGCTTGCTTCGGCAGCTTCGCGTAGGACTTAAAGAATTCCGTCAGTCTTTCCTTCAACTGGTCTCTGCCGATTGAAACGTCCGTGACAAGCTCCCAGAGCCGATTGAACTCCTCTTCGTTTAACCATCGTGTGGCGGCACTGATCGCCTGCTTGGAGGCGCGCGTCACTTTGCCGCGTTTATTCGCTTCCGCCTCGGCTGTCCTTGCTACTTCCCCCGCAGCAACCTTGATGTCGCGGATCGCACCTTTGATGTGCTGCTCCAACACGTTCTTGTTTCGGGGTGTGTTCCGCTGAATTCCCAGCGCCGCACACCATGTGCAGCCGCGAAGTTGGCGATTGTCAAAGCGTGGCTCGCGCCGGTTCCAGTTCAAGAGTCCTGACTTGCAGGTGAACTTGTCATTCTTGTCTCTATCGCCAACAAGCGCGTGGAGAGCTTGCGCTCTGGAGAGGGGAAAATTGATCCAGTCGCCGAGCTTTTTGCGGGTCTCCGCATTTTTCGGCTGGACTCTGCTCGGCAGGCTGGCGAGGCAGGCTTCGACTTCCTGAGCGACGTAATGCCGTGGCGGGTTGAGCCGCCGCTTGATCGGATAATCCTTTCCGCGTCCACGTGCGCGCTTCAATTCCTCCTCGACCTTCAGATCAGTTAGCCACGGTTTCGCCTGCTTGCTCTGCTCAGTTGCTTCCTCGTCGCGCTTCCGAACATCCGCTTTCCACTGTTCAAGTTCCTCATCACTGGAAATTACCAGTGTCTTCAAATGCCGCAGCAGTGCTCCCTTGTCGGCGAGAAAGTCGTCATCTTGCTCGCGCACTCGGTTGTACCAGTCAAATCCCCGGTGCTCGAACAGATGCCACAGTGCCCGTACAAAAATTAGTGGGGTAGCCTTTCCCTCGCGCGCCAGCCGTCGTGCAATGAATGGGTTCACCAGCGCGCACTGCTTAATAACCTCAGGAGGCAGACTGAGGAATTCTTGCCACAACGGTTGGCTCAGCAGCCCCTTCCGACAAGCTGTACGCTGGTCCGGAGTCAAACTGCGGAAATCAGAGCGTGGTTTGCCGTCCCTATCAGGTGGCCACAAAATCTCGGCGATCTCCCCGTTAAAGTAAGGATCGGGGTCGGGAAGATGGTTGCGCAAGCACCACTGTCGCAAGCGAGCCAGCCGCTGCCGCCTGCTCTCCCGCGTTCGTCGGCCACGCCGCAACTGATTCCGCTTACTTAGGTCGGACTCGCTGGCGTCCCGTAAAGTCACCCCGAGCGCGACATCTTGTCCCCTAACCAAGGCAATGCCGTGCGCCTTTTCGCCGAAATCTACACCGAGCCGAAGGCTGCCCAGGAACTCCGTCCGATTTTGCAGAACCTTTTCGCTGAGAAGCAAATTCATTCTCACGTATAGAGATAACCGCCCCCGTTGCTTTCACAACGGGGGCGAGATTCGCGGCGTTCGGCCTCAAGCGGGAGGGTGACTGCCTTTACGACAGGGCCCGGTATCGCTACCGGTTCGATGCGACTGCGCCGCACAGCGACGGCCAACACCCCATCCGCGGTCGCGTCGTCGACGCTGATCCTCGGCCTTCTTTCAGTATTGACGGGTAAATGAAATCACAGCTGGCCAGAGAAGTCAATGCCGGAGTTCGCAAACGTGGCGGGTTTCAGTGCAGATTTGGGGTCTGCGAGAAAACCTGCCGTGCGCGCGACTGGAAATGCTTCAAACCAAAGGGCCTAGCGAAGCATTTCAGCCGCGCGCGCGGCTGAAGTCAATACTGAAAGGGAGCCGGTATAGCACTCTGGCCGACGCGGGA
>Ga0315268_10009611_pt1 | contig 10022 bp, 8 predicted proteins | sample C1_top_MG_FD_204535 | JGI IMG/M metagenome (GOLD analysis project Ga0315268, IMG submission 204535) | Sediment microbial communities from Yellowstone Lake, YNP, Wyoming, USA - C1_top | ecosystem: Environmental > Aquatic > Freshwater > Lake > Sediment | place: USA: Wyoming | collected 2017-08-01 | reverse complement strand
ACCTGCCACATCCCGATCCAGATTATCACCCACGTAAACGCATTTTTTCGGTTCTACCTCAGCCAGACGTGCTGCTTCGAGATAAATAGCCGGGTCGGGTTTCCGTTTTCCAAACTGTGACGAGAGCAGCACTGACTTGAAATATCTATTAAAACCGTCCGATTCCAACCATTCGGGGATCTCTCTGGTGCCGATCAGGTTGCTAATGATGCCCAGGGTATAACCTCTGTGATAAAGAGCATCGATCACCTGCCTGCCCCCTTCCACCAATACACGTTTTCCCTTTGACCTTCGAAACTGGTAGGTCAGTTCATTTCCTACAGGAGCGATCTTTTCCGTCGGGAATTCAGGCGTGAGCCAGTGTGTCCAAAGATCAGATTCAGAAGCTTCACTTAGGTTCTGGAATGCCCATTTCCGGTAGATTTTATAACGGGTTTCTAATTTTTGATGAAATGCCTCAGGGTCTTCTGCTGTCCCCACCAGGTCAACTATTCTTTGCTTGGCCCTGGCCATGAACTCTTGGTCTTCCACCAGTAGCCTGAGTGTATTTCCCAGGTCAAGAAAAATGGCTTCAATACCACCCTGCATCTCAGCCACCTGGATGAGTGTTGGAAATTCGAGGTGGGAAGATATCCAATAAGTCCTTCATTTCATGAATGATGAAATCGGGTCTGATCTCCCCGCTGGGTGGTTCCTTGGCCTGGGTGGCAGGTTCGTAAAACAAGATGAACATCCCATAACCTGCTTTCCGGGTACCTTCAACATCTCGAACTGGATTGTCACCGACATAAACGCATTTTGCCGGCTCAACTCCTATCCTGCGGGCAGCTTCCCAATAGATCTCAGGATCGGGTTTTCGTATGCCGACCTTGGAGGATAAAACGACGGTTTTAAAATAACTGGTAAGTCCGTCCGTTTCCAGGTAATCCGGAATTTCCGTCTCGGTGATGGTGTTGGCAATTATCCCCAGGAGATATCCACGCTGGCTTAGTTCAATAATAGTATCTTTGGCATCTTCACGCGGGACACGGCGACCATCACAGTCTCGCCATAGTCGGGTCAGTTTTCCGGAAAGAGGCGCGATCTTCTCAGCCGGGAAATCCGGCAGCATCCATTGTGTCCACATTTCTTTTTCCATGGCTTCGATCAATTTCTCTTTGGCTCTTTTTCGTAACACCTGGTACCTTCCTTCAAGAAGACTAACAAAAGCCTCTGCCGTCATCTTTGCTCCGGTCAATTCCACCAGTTGTTGGCGAGCCTGGCTCATGAATTCTTCATCCTTGATGACGATCCTAAGGGTATTTCCCACATCCAGGAAAATGGCTTCTATTTCCTTTTGCATGGAAGACTTATCCTTTCCCATGAACCAACGAGGATTATTGCAAAGTTTCTGCAATGAAATTAAACGAACATATTATTCGTTTGCAAATATTACATCATTTTTTATTTTTTTGCAAGTATTCTTTCAAATTGTTGACTTTTAGGCTTTTTTGAAGTAAACTATTTGAAAATGCACACGTGTGCAGTGAAGTCGAACTTGTCAAAGGATATTAATGCCAGTCACGATCAAGGATGTCGCCAGGCACGCGCAAGTCTCACACTCCACTGTATCACGGGCATTGCATGGGAACTCCGTCATTTCAGATAAGACAACTGAACGCATCCGCCAGGTTGCCCATGAGCTTGGTTACCTCCCCAGTGCAGCCGCCCGCAGCCTTAAAACCAGGCGGTCACAGGCTTTGGGGGTCATCGTAAGCAGTGTGGATGACCCGTTTTTTGGGGAGGTATTACAGGGGATCGAAGAGGTGGCTCAGAATAATGGTTATAGTTTATTCATGGCTGCCTCCCAACGCGATCCGGAACGGGAACAGGCGATCGTGCAAGCCATGAGCGAACATCGCGTGGATGGGGTCATCATCTGCTCAGCTTCATTTAGACCAGAACAAAACCGTCAATTTAAGGAATTTGGCGTTCCTATTGTTGTGGTCAACAATCAGGCAGCAGCAGATTATCGCTATTCCATTTACCACGATGATGTGGATGGCAGCCAGCAGATCACTCGTCATTTGATCGATCTTGGTCACCGGCAGATAGGCTACCTGGGGAACTCATCCTCCGGACGGACAAACCTGGATCGGTTATCGGGGTTCGAGATGGAAATGGGTGTGGCGGATATTTCAATCCCTGCTGGTTACATCCACGAAGTTTCCGGTGGTGGCTCTCAGGAAGGTTATAACGGAGTGGAACATTTCCTCAATCTTCTAAAACTTCCCACGGCCTTGATTTGCTTCAACGACATGATGGCGATCGGTGCATTAAAAAGGTTGCAGGAAGCCGGTCTGAAGATCCCCACAGATATCTCCGTGACCGGTTTTGATAATATTGTCTTCTCCAATTTCACAAGTCCTCCTCTGACCACATTCGATCAACCCAAGAGGTTCATTGGGGCTGAGGCTGCCCGCCTGGTATTGGAATTGCTCAATGCAACGGCAACTAATGCAGTGGCAAACCAGCCTAAAGTACTGAAATTGCGTGGAAAGCTCCTCCTCCGTTCCACGACTGCCCCTCCTGCGATTAAATAGAGTAACGATGGTTGGTTTGAATTCTTTTGATCTCAACCTGCAACCCCTTTCACACACGATCCGGAATGGCGTGGAATACGGTTTGGTCTCCACAGACTCCAGGTCTGATCTTGCTATTCTTGCCCCTGCGGATTGGAATCCATTAACATCATTTGAAGGGCAAACCATCCGGCAGGGAAAGCAGACCTTGTTACTCTGCCCCCTTAATCCAAGGAATTGCAATGCCCTGCGTGCCCAGATACCTTGGTTGCAACCTCGCTTGCTGGGGTTGCAAACCTCAGCCGGTTTGGGTGACAGGTTGGGGCTCGCCACTCCCGGGCATATTCGTGCCATCCGGGCTGTCCAGGGAAATATTGCACCCATTTTTGCCCAACAATCCATCCGGGAAATGACACGCTGCGGGCGCACTCCCCAACAAGTCCTGTGTGATGCAACCTGGGGTGTTTTCAGTCAGGGTTGGCAGTCAGGTTTTGGAGCAGATGCTGACCACCTCAAGACCACCCAGGATATTGACATCTGCCTGGCAGCCGGGTTCACCTTCTTCACCATTGATCCCGGGGATCAAGTGGACAACCGGGCAGGAACTGCCAGCTTAAGCGAACTGCGCGAACTGGCAGGCAGGCTGCCTGCAGAAATCCAACCCACCCAAAGCGGACTGGAAGGCAAACACTTTCGCATCGAAGATCTGCAGGTGGATTTTAATGAAGCCACTCTGCTTAGATCCGCGGTGAAATACGGTCGGGCCATCCTGCATGTGGCGACCTTGTATCGTCACCTGGTCGAGGCTGCCGGGGATCTCCCGTTTGAGCTGGAAGTCTCAGTCGATGAGACTGAGCAGCCCACCTCGCATCAAGAACATGTCTATATCACCAGTGAGCTGCGGCGGTTGGGGGTGGTCTGGATCAGCCTGGCGCCTCGATATGTGGGCGGATTTGAAAAAGGGGTGGATTTCATCGGCAACCCGGCAGATTTTGAAACCGACATAGCCGGACATGCAGCCATCGCTCGTCATTTTGGACCCTACAAGCTCAGCCTGCATTCCGGTTCGGACAAATTCAGCATCTATTCGGCTGCCGTGCGCCAGACACACGGCATGGTGCATCTGAAGACCGCGGGCACAAGTTATCTCGAAGCTTTACGGACGATTGCTGCAATTGATATTGACTTTTTCCGTGAGATCTTCACATTCGCTCGACAGCACTATGAGGCCGATAGAGCCAGTTACCATGTTTCGGCAGAATTGGGACGTGCTCCTTTGCCGGCGTCTGCTTCTGAATACGCTGCAGTGCTGGATCAATTTGACGCCCGTGAGATCCTGCATGTGACCTTCGGCTCAGTGTTGACTGGGAAGACAGCCGCAGGCGCCTGGCTTTTTCGTGACCGAATTTTGGATTTTTTGCACACCCATGCAGAAACCTATGCTTCCAACCTGGAAAAGCATTTCATCCGGCATTTGACATACTTTGTTTCAGGCTAGGTGTTTATGGAAACAGTGAATTTTCAAAACCAATTCGAACTTTCCGGAAAAGTCGCGGTTATAACCGGGGGTGCGGGAGTGTTGTGCTCTACTTTTTGTAGAGCGCTGGCATCTGCAGATGTGAAGGTCGCCGTACTGGATGTCAATGCTGAAGCGGCTAAAACCCTGGCATCTGATATTCGCTCTAACCGTGGAAATGTGATTGATATAACCTGCAATGTACTCGATCGAGCCAGCCTTGAGCAGGCTGCACAGGTTGTGCTGAGAGAATTCGGCCAGGTCGATATACTTATTAATGGTGCAGGTGGTAACAAGGCTGAGGCTACCAGTGATGCCGAACAGACATTTTTCGACCTTCCCTCCGATGCCATCCGGTCTGTTTTGGAGTTGAACTTGATGAGTACCATCCAGGCCTGCCAGGTATTTGGAAAATGGATGGCGAAACAAAGATCAGGAATCATCTTGAATATTTCCTCGATGAACTCCTTTCGACCATTGACCCGCATCGCAGCCTACTCGGCAGCCAAAGCCGGGGTCAGTAATTTCACGCAATGGCTGGCAGTCCACATGGCACAGGAATATTCCCCTGAAATAAGGGTCAATGCCATCGCCCCTGGCTTTTTCCTGACCAGCCAAAATAGATACCTGCTCACTGATGAACAGACTGGCGAATTGACCACCCGGGGACGATCCATCATTAGTCATACTCCCATGCAACGCTTCGGCCTCCCTGACGATCTGATCGGAACGCTGTTCTGGTTGCTATCCCCGGCCTCCGCCTTTGTGACCGGCATTGTTGTCCCCGTTGACGGAGGTTTCTCCGCCTTCAGCGGTGTTTGATGTTCACACTGATAAGCATGAAAAAGCACGGAATAAATAGATGATCCATTCGCAGGCGATCTCTTCACCGGATCAATTACTTCCCATGCAAAAGATCTTCGATACCTTAAAGAAGGGTCTCGAAGGTCGTTTTTTCCATCAAAAGGTGCTGGTGCTTATCCCTGACCACACCCGCTCGCTGCCTCTTCCATTTCTCTTCCGCACATTGGTTGAACTCCTGCAGGATGCCAGGCAATTGGATTTCATGGTCGCCTTGGGCACCCATCCTACCCTAAATGAAGAATCCCTGAACAAACTGGTTGGCATTTCATCAGATGAACGTCAAACTAAATACAATCATGTAGGATTGGTGAATCATACATGGGATGATCCAAACGCATTGAAAAGTATAGGTTTAATGGATTCAGGAGAGATCAAGAGCATTGCTGGAAAGTATTGGCACCCATCCTTGCCAGAGCAAGTCAATATCCGCATTAATATGGCTGCCCTGGATTATGACCGCATTATTATCCTGGGACCAACATTTCCTCATGAGGTGGCTGGATTCTCCGGTGGAGCCAAGTACCTGTTCCCCGGTATCTCTGGACCGGAAATGATCCATGCCACTCACTGGCTTGGCGCATTATCTGGTGTCGTTGCTACCATCGGGATCAAGGACACCCCTGTGCGCGCCATGATCCAGGCAGCAGCCAGGCGCCTGACCACGCCGGTCACACTGGTGGCATTGACGGTCGTCCAGGAAGAATTGGCAGGAATTTTCATCGGCGATATAAATGATGCCTGGAATGCCTCGGTTATTGCATCAACTGAGAGGCACATCCACTTGTGTGAAAAACCTTTTCAACAGGTTCTCTCCTGTGCACCAACCATGTATGATGAACTCTGGACTGCTGCCAAAGCCATGTATAAACTGGAGCCGGTGGTGGAGCATGGTGGTGAAGTGATCATCTACGCCCCACACCTGGATGTGGTCAGTCATGTTCATGGAAAATATATTTTTGAGATCGGATATCACATCCTCCCATTTTTTCTATCCAATTGGGGAAAATATCAACATATTCCATTAGGCGTTCTGGCGCATAGCACCCACCTGCGCGGCTCGGGAGTGATGGAAAATAACATCGAAAAGCCAAATGTGCGGGTTACCCTGGCAAGTAAAATATCTCCAGAAGATTGTGCCAGGCTCAACCTGGGATATATCGATCCGCTTAAGATTGAAGTGAACGATTGGAAGGGTCGCGAGGATCAAGGCATCCTGTATGTCCCCAAAGCTGGAGAGATCTTGTACCGTCTGAAATCCAAGCCGGGATGAGAAAAAAGGAGTTCACCAATGGAAAAAGCTAACTTTGGATTGATGGGCTTGGGGGTCATGGGTCACATGCTGGCACTGAACATGGAGCGCAACGGATTCAGGGTGGCGGGTTATGACCTGGACATCCATAAAGTCCAGGCTTTTCGTGATAACTACCCCGGCAAGAACCTGATCGCCTGTGCTACTTTAAGTGATTTCCTGGCTGCGCTGGAACGACCACGCCGTATCATGATGATGGTGCCGGCTGGAAAACCGGTGGATTCTGCCATTGCCAGCCTGGATGGAATCCTCGAACGGGGTGACCTGCTGGTCGACGGCGGCAATACCTTCTTCCTGGACACTGAGCGCCGTTCCAAGGAACTTGAAGCCAAAGGCATCAACTACATCGGCACCGGTGTCAGTGGCGGGGAACAAGGCGCGCTGTGGGGTCCCTCCATTATGCCCGGCGGGCAACCTGAAGCCTGGGTGTTGGTCAAGCCAATTTTCGAAGCCATCAGTGCCCGGGTGCAGGATGAACCTTGTGTGGCCTACATGGGTCCGCGCGGCGCGGGTCATTTTGTAAAAATGGTTCACAATGGCATCGAATATGGCGACATGCAGCTCATCGCTGAGACTTATGATATCCTGCACCGTGGTCTGGGCCTGGACAATGCTCAACTCCATGAAGTGTTTAGCGACTGGAATCGCGGCGAACTCGAGTCCTACCTGATCGAGATCACGGCTGATATTTTCACCAAGACCGATCCTGAGACGGGCGCCTCCATCATCGATTTGATCCTGGACGAAGCACAGCAGAAAGGGACCGGCAAGTGGACCTCTCAGAATGCTCTTGACCTGGGTGCACCCACCCCTACCATCAATGCTGCAGTGGAAAGCCGGATCATTTCCTCCTTAAAAGAAGAGCGCCTGGTTGCTTCCAAGGCATTAACCGGTCCGATTCCCAACATTACCTCCGACCCGCACAGTGTCACCGGCTGGGTTCGGGATGCCTTGTATGCTGCCAAGATTTGTTCCTATGCCCAGGGTTTTGGGATGATGAAACTGGCAGATAAGGAATATGGTTATAACCTGAACTATAGTGAGATCGCCCGCATATGGAGAGGCGGTTGCATCATCCGCGCCAGGTTCTTGAATGATATCCGCCAGGCTTATAAGCGGACTCCCTCTCTTGCTAACTTGATGATCGATCCTGATTTTGCCAGGGAATTAAATCTGCGCCAGGTCTCCCTGCGCAAAATCGTCTCCCTGGCAGCAGAAAGCGGTATTCCTGCATTAGCCTTCAGTTCTGCCCTGGCATATTTTGATGCCTACCGCAGCGAACGCCTGCCTGCCAACCTTACCCAGGCGCAGCGTGATTACTTCGGAGCACACACCTACCGCCGCATTGATCATGAAGGGGTTTTTCATACCGAATGGACGGCATGATCATTTACTTGGAAGGAAAGGAGAACCATGAAATACGGTCTTAACATACTTCCCAATGGAAACCTGGATTTCCTTTCTCTTGGGGCATTGGTACACCGCCTCGACCCGGGACTAGTTCCCTTCCGCAAGGCAACTTCCTGTGAGATCCATGTCAGTGGAGGTGAGTTTAACTGCGCCGCCAACCTGGCTGATTGCTTTCGCTTGAATACCGGGATCGTCAGCGCCATGGTGGATTATCCAATCGGAGACCTGATCGCTGAAAGGGTGCGGGCGATGGGTGTAAAACCCTTCTACAAACTGTATAAACACAATGGTGTCAATGGTCCCAATATGGCGACCGTATACAGCGATCGCGGTTTCGGTGTACGCGCCCCGGTGGTATTCTACAATCGCTCCAATGAAGCCGCTGCCCAACTCAAACCGGGAGACTTTGATTGGGAGGCCATCTTTTCAGGAGGTGTGCGTTGGTTCCATAGCGGAGGCATTTTTGCGGCCCTGTCGGAAACCACTGGTGAGGTCATCATCGAAGGAATGCAGGCTGCCCAGGCGGCTGGTGCAGTCACATCCTTTGACTTGAACTATCGTGCCAAACTATGGAATATCTGGGGTGGACCGAAAAAAGCTGCCTCGATCTTAAAACGGATCGTCACAAACGTGGACGTATTAGTGGGTAACGAAGAAGATCTTCAATTGGGGCTTGGCATTTCTGGGCTGGACACAGGTTCAAAGTCCAAACTGGATCCAGATAAATTTTTCGGGATGATCGACCAGGTCACCAGCCATTACCCACAGGTCAAAGTGGTGGCAACCACCTTGCGGGAAGTCCACTCCAGCAACAATCATCGTTGGGGTGCTGTAGCCTGGATTGATGGAACTAATTACCAATCCCCAACCTGTGAACTAAACATCTACGACAGAGTCGGCGGAGGGGATGGTTTCGCATCCGGACTCTTTTATGGCCTTCTGTCCGGGGAGACTGAACAAGATTCGGTCGATCTGGGTTGGTCGCATGGCGCCCTGTTGACCACTTTCCCCGGCGACACCAGTATGGCAACTTTGGAACAGGTGCGGGCTTTCGCAAAAGGTGGTTCGGCACGTATTCAACGCTGAAGGATACATAGTTACAACTATTAGCGACTGATCCATAGGACGATGGACGATGGTTAGGTTTTATTTTTCAACTCCATGCACACGTGTGCAATCTTATTGAATAGTCAGATCTTTTTAAGGAGTGAATCATGGAAATGATGAAGGCTTATGTTTTCAAGGATGTGGGCAACCTCGTATATGAAGAAAAACAGATCCCCCACGTCATCGAACCGGATGATGTGTTGCTAAAAGTCAAGGCTGTCGGAATCTGCGGTTCGGACATCAAGATCATTGAGGGCAAACATCACTTTAAACCAAACACCGTGCTCGGGCATGAATTCTGCGGGGAAGTGGTCGAGGTCGGTTCGCATGTAGAATATGTCAAACTGGGCGATCGGGTTGCGATCGACAACAACATTCGTTGTGGATTTTGCTCTTTCTGCCGCATGGGGTTGAGCAGTCAATGTGTGGAGATTAAAACCAGTGCGCTGGGGGTGATGAGGGATGGAGGTTATGCCGAGTACTGCCTGGTACCGGAAAAACAGTGTTTCATTTTACCGGATAGTATTGATGATATCCTGGGTACCCAGGTTGAAACCCTGGCTACTGTGGTTAACGGAATGAACACGCTTTTAATGCTGCCCTATGATTATGTCCTGATCCTGGGATTTGGACCGATCGGTTACCTTTTTGCCCAGTTTGCCAGGAACATCGCCGCCAAGGTTGCCGTGACAGAGATCGATCCGTTCCGGATCAGTGTTGCCAAGGAGTGTGGTTTGACGGTTTGGGACCCGAACGAGGTGGACATCCAGCAGAAGATCACTGAATTCACCTACGGGCGCAAAGCAGACATCGTGGTGGAAGCAACCGGGAATGCCATCGAACAGGCTCTCCAGTGTGTCACTCCGGGTGGGAAGGTCCTGCCATTCGGCATGGACTCTTCGATCACGGCCAGCCTTGTTCCAAATGACGTCACCCGCTGGGCTACCAAGATCCTGGGGCTTTACCTGGGGCAGAATACCATGCTTCCATCCATCCGTCTTTTCCAAGAGGAGCGCTTGAATATGGGACCCTTCTTTACCAGGGTCATCCCATTTGACGAAGGTCTCGGAGCCTTTGATCTGTTGGGACTGGATCTGAAAACCCTCACCCATCACCCCAAGCATGCCATGAAGATCGTCATGAAGATGTAGACGCACTATTGTCAAATCTATTTCATGCCTTTATGGAATAAGAAAAACTATCGAGGTAGGCATCGAATGATTAGAAAAATCAAGATCGCTGTAATTGGTACCGG
>Ga0315268_10009610_pt1 | contig 10024 bp, 7 predicted proteins | sample C1_top_MG_FD_204535 | JGI IMG/M metagenome (GOLD analysis project Ga0315268, IMG submission 204535) | Sediment microbial communities from Yellowstone Lake, YNP, Wyoming, USA - C1_top | ecosystem: Environmental > Aquatic > Freshwater > Lake > Sediment | place: USA: Wyoming | collected 2017-08-01 | reverse complement strand
GGCAGAGCTTGGATTGGAACGCCAAAAGAATACCATTCCGGCTTCCGTCACGCGATTCGAGGGCCTCACGTTAAACTGTCCCTATGCCGGACGGTTCCCTGCCACTGGTTCCCGACCCGAATGATTCACGCGCGCTCGATTCGCTCGGCAACGAGGAGACGATCGCTCCGCAGATCGGGCCCACCACCACGCCGATGCCGCGGATGATCGCCGCCCTGCGCCATCGCGACTTCCGGCTCTTCTGGTTCGGCAACTTCCTCTCCAACGTCGGTACCTGGATGCAGAACGTGGCCCAGAGCTGGCTCATCCTGCAGCTCGCGCCCAACAACTCCGCCTTTTGGCTCGGCGTCATCGGCTTCGCCGCCAGCGCTCCCATGCTGGTCTTCGCCATCCTCGGAGGCGTGATCGCCGATCGCGTGGACAAGCGCAAGCTCATGTACGTCACCCAGACGACGATGATGGTGCTGGCCTTCCTGATGTGGGGACTCACGCGCTTCCACCACATCAACGTCCGCCTCATCGTGCTGCTGGCCTTCGCCAACGGCGTCGCCATGTCGCTGAACACGCCGTCGTACCAGGCGCTGGTCCCGCAGTTGGTCCCGAAGCGCGACCTCACCAACGCCATCGCCCTGAACTCCGCGCAGTTCAACCTCTCGCGCGTGCTCGGTCCTACGCTGGGCGGTTTCGCCATGGCCGCCGTCGGAATCAGCGGAAACTTCCTGCTCAACGCCTTCAGCTTTGTCGCCGTGCTCATCGCGCTGGCGCAGATCACCTATCCGCCCGCCTATCCCGCGCCCGAAACCGGGCTGTGGGAGACGATGAACGAGGGCTTCCGCTATCTCTTCGACCATCGTGACATGTCGATGCTGTTGCTGCTCACCGCCTGCGCCAGCATTCTCGGGATCCCCTACGTCACCTTCGTCCCGCTCTTCGCCAAGGAGATCCTCCATCTCGACGAGCGCGGCTTCGGACTTCTGATGGCCGCGGCCGGCGTCGGCGCGTTCCTGGGAGCCGCCACCATCGCCTACTTCCACGAGATCCGCAATCGCGGACGCTTCGTCCTGCTCGCGGCCGTCGCCTTCTACCTGTTCGTCATCCTCTTCGCGCAGGCGAGCCACTTCCTGATCGCCGGACTGATGCTGGCTTGCGCCAACTACTGCATGATCCTGATGGTCGCCACCGTCAACTCCTTGCTGCAGCATCTCTCGGCCAACGAGATGCGCGGACGCGTGATGAGCATCTACGCCACCGCCTTCCTGGGCTTTGCGCCCATCGGCTCGCTGCTCGCCGGAGCGCTGGCCGACACCTTCGGCGCGCCCAACACCATCGCCACCATGTCCGCCATCGCCATGGTCCTGAGTCTCGGCCTCTACGCGACGCAGCCGGCGTTGCGGAGGATCAAGTAGAGATGCTCACCCTCCTTGCCATCGCGTTGCTGGTCGTGTGGTTACTGACGCGCGACTCCGGCGACTCGCACTGACCCGGCGCAACCGTATAACAAGGTAGACTGGAGTATGGCTTTTCCTGAACTTCATCCGACCTTGCTGCGCACGCTGACGGCTCGCGAATATACCGAGCCCACTCCCGTACAAGACGCGGTCCTGCGTCCGGAGGCCGTCAACCGCGATCTGCTGGTCTCGGCGCAAACCGGCTCGGGCAAGACCGTGGCCTACGGACTGGTGTTGGGAACTATGCTGTTGGGCGACGCCGCGCAGCTCCCTCGCGCGCACAAGCCGCTCTCGCTGATCGTGGCGCCGACCCGCGAACTCGCCTTGCAGGTACAGCGCGAATTGCAATGGTTGCTGGCCGACGCCGGCGCCCGCGTCATCTCTTGTGTTGGCGGCATGGACATCCGCCGCGAACAATTCCTGCTGTCGCAGGGCGCGCACATCGTGGTTGGAACTCCCGGCCGGCTCGCCGATCATCTCGACCAGAGGCGTCTTGATCTGTCGGAGGTCCGCGCCGTGGTGCTCGACGAAGCCGACGAGATGCTCGACCTCGGATTCCGCGACGAGCTGGAGACTTTGCTGAGCGCGACTCCTGCCGACCGCCACACCCTTCTCTTCTCCGCGACGTTGCCCAAGGCGATCCTCGGGCTGGCCAAGAAATATCAAAAGGATGCGCTTCGACTGGCGCTCTCGTCGGAGCACGAGCCGCACGGCGATATCGAATACAAGGCCTTCCCCATCCGCGCCCGCGACGGCGAGCACGCGGTGGTGAATTCGCTGCGCTACTTTGACGTGAGCGGCGCACTGGTCTTCTGCAAGACCCGCGAGGCCGTACGCCACCTCCACGCCAACCTGCAGGAGCGCGGCTTTGCCGCCGTGGCGCTCTCCGGCGAACTCAAGCAGCACGAGCGCACAAGCGCCCTGCAAGCCTTGCGCGACGGACGCGCCCGGGTTTGCGTCGCCACCGATGTCGCCGCCCGCGGCCTCGATATGCCCGACCTCGGACTGGTGATCCACGCCGACATGCCGCAGAACCGGCAGTCGCTGCTGCATCGCAGCGGACGCACGGGACGCGCCGGACGCAAAGGGATGTCGGTGATCCTGGTGCCGGTCTCACAGAAATTCGCCGCCGAGCGTCTGCTGGCTTCGGCCAAGATCAAGGCCGTGTGGTCGCCGGCGCCATCGGCGGATCAGATCCGCGCACGCGACGAAGAGAACCTCGTCCGCGACATCGCCGCCATGGCCGAAGCTCCGGCGGAAGAAGATCTCGCCGTCGGCCGCGTGCTGCTGGAGAACCGCAGCGCCGAGCAGTTGGCTGCCGTGCTCGTCCGCTTGCGCCGCGAAAAACTGCCTGCGCCGGAGTTCATCGAAGACCCTGGAACCTACCGGAAAGAGCCGTGGGTCAAGAAAGGCCGCTCTCTGCCGCCGCGGCCCTGGGTTCGTGATGATAAGCCGCGAGAGGAACAATCCCGCGAAGACCGGCCCCGCGACTTTAAGTCCCGCGCAGTAAAGCCGCACGACTTCAAGCCCCGCGCCGCCAAAGCGAGCGTCTGGAAGCGAAAGAGCGAAAGCGCACCCATCGTCGAACGCGCCGAGAAACCGAAGTTCCACAGCGAGGCGCGAACCCACGCACCCAGTGCAGGCGGCAAGAACAGCAAGATCGAAGTTGGCGCCTTCGACCGCTATAAGAAGTTCAACAAGACGAAACGCAAGGACAAGCGCGGCTAGCCGTCAGGAGACGCGCTTGAACATGGTCAGGATCGGAAGCACGTCGCCGTTGCCGAGTGGCAGATCCACCTTCTCGCCGTCGGCGTATCCATGCTTGCGGTAGAACGGGACGCCACTCAAGGTCGCTCCCATCTCCAGTCGCGTGAAGCCCGCCTGGATGGCCGCGGCTTCGCTGGCTTCCAACAGCATCACGCCGATGCCGCGCCGCGCCCATTCGGGATGGACGAAGAAGGCGCGGATCTTCGCCGCCGCGGTCGCCGGATCGAGTAGCGCATCCTCGCGTCCCACGCGATGATCGCTGCCATAGGGAGTCTTGCGCTTGCTCCATCCTCCGCAGCCGACCGGGACGGGCTCGCCACTGTCACCGGCGTGCTCGACGACGAAATAGGTGCCGTCCACGATGAGCTGCGTATCGAGCCCCAACCAGTTTCCGAGCGAAGCTTCCAGTTGCGCCGCCGAGTAGGCCCAGGCCATCAACTCGCGCACCGACCGCGTGATCAATGTATGGAGCTGCGGGATATCGCGCTCGGTGGCCAGGCGGAGATAAAAGTCAGTGGGCATGGTGATTGTTCTAAAACAAATGGCGAGAACATTTCGCTTTTGTAAGAAGAAGAACCGTTTTATCGAATCGGTTCGGTCTTGGCTCGATATTCAAAATACCGATTGCCATCAAAGCGAAGCACAATGCTAGTAACATTCACAGCCGTTGCGGACATGAGCTCAATGTCGCGATACTCCTTGGAGCGGCTGCTCTTGATGATCAGGTCGTGCGCCGGCGCGGTCAGCACCAGCTCGTGCCCACTCGAAGTCGAACGGAATACCCAGAATGTGGTGACGTTGGCTCCGGCTAAAGGCTGATTGGCGACGACTACAAGGTCGGCGCTCTTGCCGCCGCTCAAATGAACCGCTGAGGCCGAGAACCACGACGATGGAAGCTTCTCCGGTGGCGACTCTTCGTCTTCCAGGTTGGTGCGCACCATCTCGTCTTCTCTTAACATCGCCATCACGTCATCGGGAATGGATACGGGGTGCAGAACGCTTGGATCTTCCGCACTGAAGTGGAGTTGCTCGGAGGGCTTGGGATGCTGGGATCGAGCGTAGCAAGAACCAAACACAAAGATGCTTACCAGTAAGATCTCTACCCAGCAGGTTCGTTTCATAATTCCTTCTTGAATTCGCGTCCCGCATTCCGAAATCAATCGTGCCACGGTCTGGAGTGTAGCTCCGGAATTTGCATTTGGGAATGAAAGTGGAGGACGTGGAGTTCAAAGGGATACTTCGACTGCGGACGCGGTGGGGCGGCGCGTCCTGCGCTCAGGATGACAAGTTGAAAGGGGTGGTTCCTCCGCTCGGCAGCTCAGTTGCTCAGCAGCTTCGTAGCTCAGCGGCTCGGCAGCCGCGTCAGGCTACCGCGGGTCCCTGGACGGTCGCCGGTGAGAGTGCAGGCTTCATTTCCTTCCCAGACGCCGGCTCGGTACGGCCGAGCCAAGCCTTCACCTGCGGAAGGACGGCGCGCATGGCGGCTTCGCCGGCGCGGACCATTTCCGGGGCGCGGGCAAAATCGTCATACGTGAATCCATCCACGTTGGGTTCGATGATCAGGTCGGCATCGCGTTTCCAGCTCTCGCTCATCCGCGCCTGCGCGATCGAGAAGCATTGTCCGATAACGTCGAAGAGGTGGCGCGGTCCATTCATGTGGACCCAGTTTGCGTTGAGATAGACGCCGATCACCCGATCCGCCCCCATTTGCCGCAGTGGCGTCGTCGGCACCGCGTAGCCGAGCATGCCGTCGACGAACGTCCGCCCGTTCAGCATGACGGGAAGGAACATTCCCGGATAGGCGCAGCTGGCGCGGACCGGGTCGTGGATCGGCCCGTCGCGGAAGACCACCGGCTCGCCGTTCTCGAAGTCGGTGGCGGCGACCGCCAACGGGATCTTGAGCTCCTCGAAGGTTTTGCACTTGACCACGCGATCGAGGAAGCTCTCCATGCGGTCGTTGGTGCAGAAGCCGTAACGCGAAATCGTCCAGCGCGCGAAGTCCGAGAAGCGCACCAGGCTCGAGATCTCCTCGAGTTCCCGGGCCGTGACGCCGCTGCAATACATGGCGCCGATGATGGAGCCGACGCTGGTGCCGGCCATGTAGTCGATCTTGATGTTCTCTTCTTCGAGGACTTTGAGCACGCCGATGTGCGCCATGCCCCGGGCGAATCCTCCGCCGAGGGCCAGCCCGAGGGTCGGAGGCTTCTGCGGCGTGGATGTGTCGACGAGTTTTGGTTTTTCCACGGTGCGCGCCAGTTCATTGCGGAATGCCCGCCACGTACGCGCGATGCGATCCATGTTTTTCACTGCCCACCCCCCATTACGGCTCTCACTTTTCCGCAGGCCAATGAGATGCCGATGCCTGTCCTCGCGATGCATCCATTACTTAGTCCGCAACCCGCGGATGGCGCGAAGGTTGTGCGTCCGGCACCTCCGGGCCAAACACCTCGAGCGCCATGCGAAAGGTATTAGTGTGGGCTAAGGCGGTCTGCTCAATAGGGTTACCGTAGCCACCGCCGAGAGTGATTACTAAAGGCGTGGCATGGTCGGCACACGCGGATAGCACCATGTGATCGCGCCGTTGCAGTCCTTCGTGGGTGAGAGCCAGGCGTCCGAGTGTGTCGCAGGCGAGCGCGTCAACACCGGATTGGAAGAAGACGACTTCGGGTTCGAAGGCAAAGACCCGTTCGAGAGCCGCGCGAAGTTTGTCGAGGTACTCGTCATCCGACGTTCCATCTTCAAACTCGATGTCGAGCCGGCTGCGCTGCTTGCGGAAGGGGAAGTTCCTGCGTCCGTGCAAGGAAAGAGTGAAGACCGCTGCGTCGTCTTCGAAGATCTGCGCCGTGCCGTCACCCTGGTGGACGTCGCAATCGACGACCGCGGCACGACGAAGTTCGCGTTCGTGGCGCAGCCAAAGGATGGCGATCGCAATATCGTTGAAGACGCAGAAGCCGCTTCCTTCGTGCCGGAAGGCGTGATGGGTGCCGCCGGCCAGATTGCCGCCAAAACCACGGTCGAGGGCATCCTGGGTGGCCGCCAGCGTGCCCCCGACGCTGGCCAGGGTGCGGCGGACCAGGCCTTCCGACCAGGGGAAACCTATCCGTCGGATGACCGACGACGCGAGCGTGCCCGCCAGGAAACCTTCGACATAAGCGGGATCGTGGACGCGCTCAATGAGTTCACGACCGGCAAAGGGCGCCACTTCGAATTCGTAAATTCCGTCCGCGGTGAGCAGTTCGCGAACCTTGCGGTACTTGGGCGTCGGGAACTTGTGTTCCGGAGGCAGCCCCATGTCGAGGTGATCGCAGTAGAAGAGCCGGCGGCGCATCGGGAACTAGGTTACCAAGAATTGCGATGACTCTCTGCGCGGAAAGGATTGCACCGCGGGCTTGCGCTCTGCGAACATGGGAGGGCTTGAAGAGTTCGACGCAAAAGACGGTTCGCGAGATTTCTGCTGGAGGCGTGGTGCTGCGCCGGATGCAGGGCAAGTGGCACGTGGCGATCATCGAACCCAATACCATCAACGCCGACAAGGTCACCCGGCGTGCTTCGGCGCGTCCCCAAGGCACGGTGTTCGCGCTCCCCAAGGGTGCGATCGATGCAGGCGAGAGCCCGGAAGAGGCGGCGCAGCGCGAGGTCCGCGAAGAGACCGGACTGGAAGCGGAGCTGGTGCGCAAACTCGGCGACATACGCTACTTCTACGTGCGCTCGTGGGGTGGCCGCGAAAAGGTCTACAAGGTCGTCAGCTTCTTTCTCTTCCGTTATTCTTCCGGCAGGCTGGGGATGATCAGTCCGGAGATGCACGTGGAGGTGCGTCACGCGCTGTGGGTGCCGCTGGAAGAGGCGCACGAAAAGCTGACCTATAAAGGTGAGCGCCAGGTGCTGGGGCTGGCCCAGAAGTTCGTGCGGCAGCATCCGGATCTGCATGTCCGGGACGCTCACAAATAGGGCTTTTCCCGTTTTATGCGCAATCACAAGATGCTGTGACCCATGAACTTGCCGTTGGGTCGTCCGAGGTATGAAATCTGCCCAATGTTGTAACATCCTGACTCCAAAATTGTGTTGAAGATAGCACTTGACTGAATGAGGCTTCATTCAGTAATCTTCAGGACAATTAAAAAAGGCGCGCGCCGTTGCCATCCTCACCCCACATACAAGGCGCGCGCCGCTCTTATTGGAGTTCGCTGTAATCCTGGTCGGAACTGTATTGAAACGCGCCTGCGCTCCCCCAAGGGAGACGTAGGCCCACTAAAAGCTCAACATCGGGTCCTTCGTATCATCCAAAACCGTGCCGAACCTGACCTTCGAAGAGGCTGGCGGCATCGGAATGGGAGCAGCCGGGATCGAGGGCCAAGCTTTCAGCGGATTTCGGCGCTCGCCACGGGACTGAACTGGTTTCGAAGCGGTATCTACATATTCGGGAGTCACGCTCTGATGAAGCGAATCGAGAAAGTTGCCGTCCTTGGCGCCGGAACCATGGGGTCCCGTATCGCCGCTCACTTGGCCAACGCCGGTATTCCCTCTTACCTGCTGGACATCGTGCCCCCGGGGCTGGCCGCGGATGCCCCGCGCGCGGAGCGCAACAAGATCGCCGCCGCCGGACTCGAAGCGGCGCGGAAATCGAAGCCGGCAGCCTTCTTTGAAGCCAACCTGGCGCGGCTGGTGACGATCGGCAACTTTGACGACGACCTGACGGTTCTCGCCGAGTGCGACTGGATCATCGAGGTGGTGGTGGAGAACCTCGCGATCAAGCGCGAGCTGCTGAGGAAGGTCGAAGCCGTGCGCAAGCCCGGCACCATCATCACGACCAACACCAGCGGACTTCCCGTGCACTCGATCGCCGAAGGCTTCTCGGACGACCTGCGGCGCCACTGGTTTGGCACCCACTTCTTCAATCCTCCGCGCTACATGCGGCTGCTGGAGATCATTCCCACTCCCGAGAGCGACCCGGAAGCGATGCGGGCGATCGAGCATCTCTGCGATGTGCGGCTCGGCAAAGGCATCGTGCGCGCGAAAGACACGCCGAACTTCATCGCCAACCGCATCGGCACATTCTCGGTGATGAATATCATCCGCCTGATGCAGGAGCTGGACTTCACCATCGAGGACGTCGACGCCCTCACCGGGTCGGCCGTCGGCTTTCCGAAGTCGGCGACCTTCCGCACCATCGATATGGTCGGGCTCGACATCCTCGGACACGTGGTCAAGAACATGACGTCCAGCAGCGCGGCAGGCGCAGCCGTATCCGGCGCGACGCAACCCGGCTCTCACGCGCTCGACGAACGCGGCGACCTCAAGCTGCCACGGTTCTACCACGACATGCTCGAGCGCAAGCTGCTCGGCGACAAGACCAAGGCCGGTTTCTACAAGAAGAACAAGACCGCCGAAGGCGAAGAGCGCCTGGGGCTGGACTGGAAGACGCTCGAGTATCGTCCGCGCCAGAAGCCGAAGTTCGCGGCCCTCGAGATGGCGAAGAACATCGAAGACCTTGGTGAACGCGTGAAGACCCTGATCGGCGTCGAGGGCCAGAAGCTCGACAAGGCCGGGCAGTTCCTCTGGACGGCGCTCAGCGAACTCTGGACCTACGCGGCCAACCGCATCCCGGAGATCGCCGACAGCGTGGTCGAGATCGATCGCGCGATGAAGATGGGCTTCAACTGGGAGATGGGTCCATTCGAGTTGTGGGACGCCGCCGGCGTCGAGACGACCGTGGCGCGCATGAGGGCCGAAGGCCGTCCGGTCAGCGCGAACGTCGAGAAGCTGCTGGCCGCCGGACGCAAGAGCTGGTACATCGACACGAAAGATGCGGCGAGCGGGCGTTCCTACTACGACCTCGGCGGCAACCACTACCTTCCGGTCGAAGTTCCCGAAGGCGTGTGGTCGGCGACGGTGGCGAAGAAATCGAACGGCGTGGTCAAGAAGAATGCCGGCGCGTCGCTGATCGACCTCGGCGACGGCATCGGCTGCATCGAGTTCCATTCCAAGATGAACTCGATTGGCGGCGACATCGTGACCTTCGTGGCGCAGACGCTCGGCTTTGGCGGCGTCGCCCCGGCCGTCACCGGTGCCGCCGGGTTCAAGGCAGGAGGATTCGGCGACCACTTCGACGCCTTCGTGATCACCAATGATGCGCCGCACTTCTCGGTGGGCGCCAACATCATGCTGCTGCTGATGGGCATCCAGGAAGAGGAGTGGGACGAGATCGACCTCATGATCCGCCAGTTCCAGAACATGACGCAGGCCGTCAAGTTCTCGCCGAAACCCGTGGTGGTCGCGCCTTTCGGCATGGCCCTCGGCGGCGGATGCGAAGTCGCCCTGCACGCCCCGGTGCGCCAGCCGCACGCCGAGCTCTACATGGGACTGGTCGAAGTCGGGGTCGGCCTGCTGCCCGGCGGCGGCGGCTGCAAGGAGATGACGCTGCGCGCCGTCGATGCCGCGCAATCGATCCGCCCGGAGGGCCGCGGCGAGAGCGTCGAATTCATGGAGGCCATGAAGAAGGCTTTCGAGACCATCGCGACCGCGAAAGTATCGACATCCGCCTATGAAGCGAAGTCCATCGGCTTTCTCACTCGCGCCGACGACGTGACCATGAATCGCGAGCGCGTGCTCGCCGACGCCAAGGCGCGCGCCCTGGAGATGGTCAAGGTCGGCTACAAGCCTCCGGTGCCGCGCAACGACATTTCGGCGCCGGGCGAAAACATCCTGGCGACGTTGAAGCTCGGCGTGCATCTGATGCGGCAGGGCGAGTTCATCAGCGACCACGAGGTCAAGATCGGCAACAAGGTCGCGGAAGTGCTCTGCGGCGGCGC
>Ga0315268_10009609_pt1 | contig 10025 bp, 9 predicted proteins | sample C1_top_MG_FD_204535 | JGI IMG/M metagenome (GOLD analysis project Ga0315268, IMG submission 204535) | Sediment microbial communities from Yellowstone Lake, YNP, Wyoming, USA - C1_top | ecosystem: Environmental > Aquatic > Freshwater > Lake > Sediment | place: USA: Wyoming | collected 2017-08-01 | reverse complement strand
GCCGACCCGTCGGCGGCGGGCATCGTGGCGGTGAGGGGCGGTTGGGGATGCGCCCGCCTTCTCCCCCTGCTTGATTACGAGCTCATCCGAAAGAACCCCAAGGTCTTCATCGGCTACAGCGATATCACCGCTCTGCTCCTCGCTTTTCAAGCCAAGGCCGGGCTGGTCTGTTTTCATGGCCCTATCGGCTTTGACCCCTGGAACGATTTCACCGTAGGTTATTTTAAGAAGGTTTTAATGGAAGCGGCGCCTGTCGCCATGCAGAATCCTTCCGAAGTCGGCGACCATCTCACCCAGGTGGAGAACCGGGTCCAGACCATAGTCGCCGGCAGCGCCGTCGGAATTCTCAGGGGAGGATGCCTGTCCATCATCTCCACCCTCCTGGGAACGGAATACGTCCCTTCCTGGAAGGACTCCATCCTGTTTGTGGAGGATATCGAGGAGGAGATCTACCGCATCGACCGGATGCTGACCCATTTGAAGCTGGCCGGAGTGCTGAAGCAGGCCAGGGGGGTCATCTTCGGCAGATGCACGGACTGCGAGCCCGGCCAGGGCTACGGCTCGCTGACTTTGGAACAGGTCTTGGATGATCATATCAAGCCCTTGGGCGTCCCGGCCTGGTATGGGTCCATGATCGGCCATCTGCCCCTGAAATTCACCGTCCCCTTGGGCATCGAAGCCAAAATCGATGCCGAGAAGGGGTTGATCCAATTGCTCGAGCCCGCGGTACTTTAGCGTTTAGGGGGTCGTATCTACACTTTTGACTTTTTATTCAAAAAGAGATTTTTCAATTTCGGCCATGGCTTTCTCTAGAGTTTTATTGTTTGCGAGGGCAGCTTTCATTTGTTGCCCGGCCTTTGCCACGGCGGATAAACTGATCCGATAGAATTCAGCTATTTCATTTAGCTTGTAGTTTGTTTTCTTGCGACACAGAAAAATAGCCATATTTCTAACAAATCTGTTTCGTGGTCCCAGTATCTGTTCTACAGCGTGTTGTATAACGTCCAAACCTGGCCTTTCTTTAAGCCCGCGAATCGCGGGGATCTCCCGGTTTTCTTGCTTATGCGCAAGGAATGCCTTTTTCGTCTGGGCAATAAAAGCAGCGCTCCCTAAAATCAAGGATGATCCTGCTTTTTTCAAAGGATTCTCTATTATTTTTCCAATAGCTTCGGCGACGAAAACCGCATAACGTGACGTGGCAATCTGAAGGTCGTGCCCGAAATATCCAAGCACCAATGCCGTATTCAACCATTGCGGAGGTATCCTTTGACCCAGATATTCTCGATAGCTTGACCAAGGATATTCTTCGGGAAGCGCAACAATTTCAGCCCGCACGGGATTGAGGTGAATATACCGCGAGAGCTCTTGGGCATAGGCGTCTGTCTCGACCAAGATGGCTTTATATCTGCCCTGCAAAAGATGGCCGGTCCGAGAATACGAGGTATTAATAAAAATGGCATAAGATGTATTGATGAAATGCATAATATTCGATAGGTTGCCAAGCGGAGTCTCGAGCAAGAGGTGATAATGATTATCCATGAGGCAATAAGTATGGATGACTGCTCCGAGTTTATCGTGAGCTTCTTGAAAATAGTTTAAAAGCGCGGACCTGTCGCGGTCCGCAAGGACGATCGGCTGTTTTTGATTTCCTCTTGAAGTGACGTGGTAAAAAGCTCCAGGGTATTGGATACGGAGCTGCCTGGCCATTTGATTCTCTCCCTGGAATTGAATGAGCTTACACTAATTAACGAAATAGAAGCCGAATTATCTCAGATTTGATAGAGCAAAGTGTAAAGTGTAGATACGACCCCAATTCACGGCGGCCTGGGCGTTGACGATGCCCCAACCATAGTCGTTGTCCGGGTCTGCGTTTTGGCTGGCGGTGGCCAGGAGAGCGGCCCGGACATCAGCCGGGGTCCAGTCGGGATGGGCCTCAAGCAGTAGGGCCACGGCACCCGCCACCAGGGGCGTGGCGAAGGACGTTCCCGAGCCGGCCCGGTAAACAGGCTTCCCATCCTGGTCCGTCCCGGCCACCCAGGTGTTGACGCCCAGGGCGCAGACCTCGGGCTTGATCCGGCCGTCGAACGTCGGGCCCGGCGAGCTGAAGGAAGCGATGCGGCCGGAACTATTCACCGCGCCCACGGCGATGACCTTGAACCCGTCGGCCGGGGCGATGATATGGCCCCAGGAATTGTTGCGCTCGTTGCCGGCGGCGTTGACCACGACGACGCCCAGGTCCGCGGCCCGGTCGGCAGCCAGGGTCGTCACCGCCGTCCGGCCGTCCATATTCTTGAAAGTGTACCAGTCCGTGTAGCCCAGCGACGAGGAAACGACATCGGCGCCAAGCGATTCCGCCCATTCGATGCCCGCCACCCAGTAATCCTCTTCGATGGGCCGCTCGAACCGCTCGGTTTCGGTCTTTCCCAGAATAAATTCCGCCTGGAAGGCCGGCCCGATGAGCCGGCCGAGCCTGAAACCGCCCAGTGCCGACCATGTCCCGGTGCCATGGGAGTCGGAATAATCGTTTGGATCGTTGAGGTTCTGCTGAACGTCTCCATCGCCGTTAACGAAATCCCATTCGGCCAGGAGGCGGGCCATTTGAAACACCGGGTGAGATTTGCGGAATCCGGCATCCAGCAGGCAGACCAGTACGCCTCGGCCGGCATAGCCGGCGAGGTGGAGGCTGAGAACGCCGATTTGTTCTAACTGGGCCCGGGACGGGCCGTAAACCAAGTCCTGGAACGATAGCGCCGGAGCGGCTTCTACCGAAGCCTCCTTGTCCTGTTCCTCGCCGCGCCGGAAGCCGGCCACTGGTTCGAGACGACTGACGAACTCAAAGGAAGCCAGGGACTCGGCCTCCCGCGAACCGGCCTCAACGCTCAGGGCATTGAGCCAGCGCGATACCACCCTCACTCGGGGAACCATGGACCGAATCCGATCGGCGTAGGGCGGAAACAGGGCAAGGTCCTCGATATCCACCACTTCTCGGCCCGGCCGAGCCTTGGCCCGCCGGCGGAGGCAGCGCTCCCGGAACGTTTGCTTGCGCTCTTGGAGGGAATCGTGCAGAAGGCCGGCTGAATCGGAATCGAAACCCTTGTCCTTTAAATAGACCCATACCGCACGCGTCTGGCCGGCGGGGAGAGAGGCCAACTCTGTGACCAGGGCCGGCGAAATTTTGGACTCAGGCCGTTGGGCGGCTTGGGGGGACGGCCGGGACACAACCAGGAGCAGCAGAAGCAGGCTGGCGCAAAAGAGAATTCGTTTCATTCTGACTCGAGGCCGGGGCTATCCCAGGAATTCCCGCGGCGTTTGCCTTAAACGGACAATGTCGGTGACCCGCTCCCGGACGTCGAAAGCGCTGGCGCACCTCACGCCACAGTCCCGGCACTCCCCACAGGGGTCAGCGGGCAGCTCCAGCGAGGCCACGAGGTCGTGGGCGGCGGCCAGGTTGCCATAGCCGTAGGCATACATATAGCTGCGCATGAGCGAGGGGAGGGGCAATCCCCAGGGGCATTGAGGCAGACACGCCCGGCACTGCTGGCAATACAGCCCGCCGGTCTTGACCTCCAGCCGCAGGTCTTTCCATTCCTGTGGGGTGAGCGTCAGGTTTTCCATGACGGACATGTCCGTCTGGAGATGGTCGAAGGCCGTCATGCCGGGAATGATGGTGGTGATATGGGGATTGCGCAGGACCCATTTCAGGGCGGCGCCGGCATTGATGGGGTCGGATTTTTCCTTGTCCCAGTAAACACCGGCCAGGGGCTTCATGGCGATGAGGCCCAGTCCGGCCCGGGCGGCCTGGGCGATGGCCTGGTCCAAAGCTGCCAGGTTCTGCTCCCGGAAGTTGTAGCCGGTGAGCACAACGTCGTAGAATTTGCTGTCCGTAGCGGCCTGAATGGCCTCCGCCTGGTTGCTGTGGGTGGAGATGCCGACGAAGCGGGCCTTGCCGCTCGACTTGGCCGTCTCCAGGGCTTTGAGCAACGGCTCAAACAGCACCGACTCCCGGTAGAGCACGTTGTGCAGGTAGAGGATATCCACATAATCCAAGCCCAGTCTTTTCAGGCTGAGCTCGAACATCTGGAGAAAAGTCTCGCCCTTGGTCTCGGTCGAAAACTTGCCGGTCTCCCGGTCGCGGGGAAGGCCCGCGACCTTGGTGGCGACGACCACCGAATCCCGGGGCCGGTCTTTGATGACCCGGCCGACCATTTCTTCGTTACGGCCCCGTTGGTAGCCATGGGCCGTGTCCAGATGGACGATGCCCGCCTCCAGGGCGGCCCGCACCAAGTTCTCATTGTCGGCGTTCATGACGCCCATGGAGATCAGGGGCAGGCGTATTCCCGTCTTGCCCAGGGTCCGGGTGATGAGCTTGCCTTTTTTCTCCGGTAGGGGGCTCGTGGGCAGACCGGAGGCTTCCCAGGCGGACAAGGCCCCCAGCCCGGCCGTTCCCAGAAGGCCTTTTCTTAGGAATGACCTCCGTCCCAGTTTGGCATCAGTTGGGCGCATTGTTTTTCTCCTCATGAGAATGAAGTGGGTCTTTTGGCTAATCTTCCTCGGAAAACACCTGGGCGGTGAATACTTCTATCTTGGCCCCTTTCTTCCATTCGTTTTCATCCAGCCCCGCCTTCAGGCAGCCGTGCCGTAAATAGGTCTCCCGGTCCCAGCCGTATTCCCCCGGAACCTGGGGGAGGAGCAGGCCTTTGGCCGGCCCCTTGGAGATGATGATTCCGTCGCGGCCGACCTCGACCTCGGTCGGATCGCGGACCTCCCTGGGCAAGCTGAGGACGGAAATCTCGATTCGGGTGCGAGGCAGCTCCTCCCGGGCCAGGGACTTGAAACGGTAGTCTTGAGTGGCGGCGGCTACGGCCATCTCCGACACCGTTTCCCGGAGCGGCTTGTAGGGGAGGGGATAGCCGATGCAACCCCGCAGCCGGCCGTCCACCTTGAGGGTGACGAAGGCGCCTCGCTTTTCCTTAAAGACAAGGTCAACGGCCGCGGCCTTTGGCTCCTGGACGTCCCCCAGCGCGGCCCGGATGGCAGACCTGGCCAGGCTCAAGAGCGATTTTTGTTGTTCGCGGGTCAGCTCTTGACTCATGATCGATCGCCCTTGAACTTGGCCATCCTCACCGGCCGGAGGATGAACCGTTGGGCAAAGTCAGGGATGAAAGCACGAAAAGAGAGCCGGCCTTTGGCCCCGACCTTTGGGCACAAAAAAACCTTGCCCACAGCGAAGGGCGGAGGGGCGACCTTGGCCAGGCCGGTTTGGGAGGCGAAGGAGAAAAAGCCGATGACCTTGTCGGGGAAGAGAGCGCTGAGGCGCAGGTAGGTCGGCTGGGCGGGATAATAGCCGCGCCCGGCGGGCAGGGCCTTTTCAATGATGAACCGGGGGCCCCTTTTATGCCCGAGGAGGATGCCGGCCGAGACCGGGGAGCGGCCGAGGGAAAGGGCTTCCAACGTCTGACGCGCTTCCAGGGTCAGAAGGGCATCCATCGGGGACATTATAGCATGCCCGCCTCAAAGCGGCTTTTTTTCGGCGGTCAGGACAAGGCTGTAGCCTTTTTGAAAAAAGAGAAGACGGTCGAGCTGACTCAGGAGCCAAAGTCCGGGATAAACAAGTCGGTAGATGCCGAACTCCTTTTTCCGGGAGACGAACTCGCCGGCCGTGGTCGGCCGGATGCGGCCGTCACGCAGGGCCTCCGCCTTTTTAGGGGAGAAGAAGCGGACATACAGGGCGTTCAGGAGCAGCTCGAAGAACTCGGAGAAGAACTTGGAATACGTCCGGAAGCCGGTCACCTGCAACCCCGCGGTCCGAAGTTTGCCGGCCAGGGCCTGAACAGTGTAGCCCTCCCGTTGGTGTCCATAGAAGTCGAGCTTCAGGCCGAAGGCCGGGCGCAGCTTGTGGAGGACGAAAAAGGCGCCCGTGCGAGGGACGACCGCCAGCAGCCGCCCCCCCGGCTTTAGAATCCGGGCGACCTCCCCCAAGAGCGCTTTGTCGTCCCGGATGTGCTCCAGATAGTCCGGGGCGGCCACCAGGTCGAAGGCGGCGCTTCGGAAGGGCAAACGCGCGGGCTCGACCCGGACCAGGATGCCGCCCATGAGGTCCCGGGCGGTTTTCAAGTTGGTCAGGTCCTGGTCGGTGTGGACCCAGCGACCTCCCTGCCGGCGGAGAAAATAGCTGAGCATTCCCTGGGCGCAGCCCAAGTCCAGACAACGGGCCCGGGGCGAAACCCTTACCAACTTTTGGAGAAGAGAGATTTTCTCCTTTTTCTTCAGGGAATGTTTGACGACTTCCAGTTGCCAGGGGGTGGGAGCCATTTTTTGATTATATTTTTTTGGCCGGGGGATGGCAAGGCCGGGCAGGGCCCGGGGGGAGAACGATGTTCCTTGACTCATGAAAAACGATGGCTTTATGATAAGAACGGTTGGCCATGAATTTTCAGACGGTGATCGTCGGCGCCCTGGAGACCAATTGTTACTTGGTCTGGTGTCCGGAGACCATGGAGTGCGCCATCATCGACCCCGGCGCCGAGCCGGACCAGATTTTCCTGGAAGTGTCCCGCCTGGGCCTCAAGCCGGTCCTGATTCTCAACACCCACGGCCACCTCGACCACATCGGCGCCAATAATGATGTGAAGGAGCACTACGGCGCGCCCCTGTTCATCCATTCCGCCGACAGCGGGCTACTGAGCTCCGTCCAGCAAAATGAGCTTCGCTTTCTGCTGGGCGCCAAGGATTCCCCCCCGGCCGACGGGTTCCTGGAGGACGGGCAGAACATACTCCTCGGCCATGGCTCCCTGCGAGTGCTTCATACCCCCGGCCATTCCCCGGGCAGCGTCTGCCTCCTGACCGGCCGGTTTCTTCTTTCCGGCGACACACTCTTTTTCGAGGGCGTAGGCCGGACCGACCTGCCGGGCGGCTCCTCTCGCCAACTGGAGGAATCCATCCGGGCCAAAATCCTGACCTTGGCGGACAACCTGGTTGTCCTGCCGGGCCACGGGCCGCACACCACCATAGGCCAGGAAAGAAGCAACAATCCTTTCATCTCATGAGGCCCCCTCTTGCCGGCGAGGACCTGCTCCGCTCCTTCCTGGAGTTTCTGGCGGTGGAGAAGGGGCTTTCTTCCAACACGGCCTTGGCCTATGGACGGGATATAGAAAAATACCTTCACTTTATAAGCAGGGACAAATGCCCGGCCCTTAAAGCGGAAGAAAGCGAACTCATCCGTTTTATCCATCAGGAGAGCCGGTCGGGGTTGGGCGCCCGGTCGCTGGCCCGCCTCATCTCCACGCTCCGGTCTTTTCACAAGTTCCTGGTCAGGGAGGGCTTGCGCTCCGAGGACCCCTCCGCCCATCTGGCCTCCCCCCGGACCTGGCAAGCGCTGCCCAGGTTTCTCACCGAGGAGGAGGTCGAGCGCCTGATAGACCAGCCCGAGGCAGACTCGCCGAGAGGTGTGCGCGACCGGGCTATGTTGGAAGTGATGTACGCTGCAGGCTTGAGGGTCTCGGAGCTCATCTCTCTTAAGACCGAGGACCTGAACTGGCGGGGCGGCTTTTTGATTTGTAAGGGCAAAGGGGGCAAGGAGCGGGTCGTCCCCTGGGGAGGCTCGGCCCAGCGGGCGGTCAAGCGCTATTTGGCCGAGGCTAGGCCCAAACTGGCCAAGAAACCCTCCTCCGCTCTGTTTCTCACCCGTCGCGGCCGGGCCTTCACCCGCCAAGGAATTTGGAAAATTCTCAAGACTTATGCTGCCCAGGCCGGGCTTCCCAAACGTATCGGGCCGCACGCTCTGCGACATTCCTTCGCCACTCATCTCTTGGAGAGGGGGGCCGACCTCCGGTCGGTCCAGCTCATGCTGGGGCACAGCCAGATAACGACCACCCAGATCTACACCCATGTCGGCAGGGAGAGGCTGCGCCGCGTGTACGAGAAATACCACCCCCGGGCCTGAGGGGGAGACGAACGCCTTCCCCCCTGGGGAAGGGGCGAGCCTTAGGGGGGATCGGCCTGGGGCCGAATGATGACCTTGGCCGTGACCTGGTGATTGCTCAAAACAGAGAGAATTTGGCCGCTGGTCTGCGGCCAGCTTTGACGCCTCCAGGCCCAGGTCAAAGTCCTTTCCACCGACCGCCGGGCGATGAGTTCGGAGGGGAACCAGAGAAGGTTCGAGCCCTTTTTGATATGCGCCTTATAGTCGATGTCGGATAAGGGGATATCGCCCCCGGCCGTGCGGGGCATTTCCAGGGCGACTTTTTCACCGGCGGAGTGGACGGGAATTTCGAGGTCCTCCAGGCCGAAAACAATCTGGATATTCGGTCCCTCACGGAGAACAAAGAAAGTGCGGAAGGACGGTTTGTCCGGGAAATCGGCCGTGGTCAACGGGGAGTCTTCGGAAATAGCCGAGGATATTTCCTGGGCTTCCCATCGGGGAAGGGACACTTCGCGGCGGACCAGGCGAAAATCATCGTCGTCCTCTTCCATGACTCCTTCCCAGGTGAGGGTAAGGGCGAAATCGCCGTTGTAGGTGACGCTCCGGCCGATCACCTGGTAGCGGCCCAAAACCTGAAGCGCTAGGCCGAGGTTCCATTTTTTTGAGGGGGGCTTGCCCGCCGCCGACAGAATGAGGCCGGCCGCAGCCGTCATAGATAAGGCGGCCCGCCAACTTTTTCCAGTCATGGATCTCACGGCTATGCCGATTAAATATTTTAGGACGGGAGGTGCGCTCTTGACAAGCCCGAGCGGGCCATGCTAGCTTTGCGACTCAGGCAAAAATAACCATTTTCCGCGATGTCCGTACCTATAAGCGTGACCGAGACGGAGGGAAGACGGGGCTAGGGCGCCAAGTCCGCCGACGAGTTCTGAGGTGATGGCTTGGCCCGGCCGGGCCAGCCGAAAAAAGGAGAATCGCCATGAAGAAGATGTGGACCTTCCTAGTCCTCCTGGCCTTGCTTTCGACCGCCGGAATCTGGGCGATGGCCGATGGCCAGGACAAGCCGGTCCTGAGCCTGACTCTGGAGAATTGCCTCCGCTTGGCCCTCATCCAAAATCCCCTCTATCTGGCCTCTCAAGAACGAATCGCCGGCGCTCAAGCCCAATTGATGCAGGCGGCCTCGGGCTTTTTTCCACAGCTCACGGCCACCGGACTGCACACCCTGGACGAAAAACTGTTCGTCCTGGAATTTCCCTCCTTCATTCCCGGCCAGTCACCTACCCGGGTGGCCATCGATTTCACCAAAGATTACCAGTTCTCCATGTCCTTGAATTTGCCCCTGTTTGCCGGGGGGAGACTGCTCGCCGGCTACAAACAGGCTGCTTTCAATATGGGGGCCACCAAGGAGACCGTTCGGCAATCCCGGCAGGACACGGTGTTCAACGTTAAGAGCAGCTTCTACGGATACCTTCTGGCCAGAGAATTTGTGGCCGTTTGCGAGGAGGCCTTGGCTCTGGCCGAGAAACACTTCAAGAACACCCGGGACCTGTACGAGCTGGGTATGGCCTCCAAGTTCGACCTGCTGCGGGCCGAAGTCCAGGTGACCAACCTCAAGCCGCCGTTGCTCCGGGCCCGCAACGGACTGGCCCTGGCCGAGTTGGGGCTGAAGTCGCTCCTGGGGTTGGACCTCAAGCAGCCGGTCGAAGTCAAAGGGCAGCTGGCCTATACCGCCGCCGAGCCCGACCCGGAAAGCTGTGCCGCCCGCGCCCTCCTCAACAGGCCGGAGCTCAACCAGATGCTGTACCAGAAGAGGATGGCCGCCGAGATGGTCAAGTTGGCCCGGGGAGCTTACTTCCCCACCCTGGCCATCTCGGGTGCTTACAACTACTGGGCCGACGCCCTGAACTTCAAGAAAAACACCTGGCAGAGCTATTTCAGCGTCAACCTGGTGCTGTCCGTGCCGCTGTTCAACGGCTTTGCCACCGCCGCCCAGGTGGGACAAGCCCAGGCGCTCCGGCGCGAGTTGGAGCAGACCCATAAAGGTCTGGTGGAAATGGTCAGGCTCGAGGTCCAGCAGGCCATTCTCAACCTGAACCAGGCCCGG
>Ga0315268_10009608_pt1 | contig 10025 bp, 15 predicted proteins | sample C1_top_MG_FD_204535 | JGI IMG/M metagenome (GOLD analysis project Ga0315268, IMG submission 204535) | Sediment microbial communities from Yellowstone Lake, YNP, Wyoming, USA - C1_top | ecosystem: Environmental > Aquatic > Freshwater > Lake > Sediment | place: USA: Wyoming | collected 2017-08-01 | reverse complement strand
AAAGCATGGCGAGTTTGTCAGCCGCATGCTTCGCCCCTTCAAGGCCCAAGTTGCCAGTAGCGAGGTCATGGACCTACGCCTACCCGAAGGGCTCGCCATGATCGTCGACATCTATACGCGTAAGACCGCAGCAAGCCGGAACCAAGCGCTCGGGGAACTCATCACGGCTGGAACTAAGGCCTACTGTGAAGCCGAGCTCTCATTCCACAAAGCGCTCAAAGCATCACGCACAGAACAGGAAACAAGCGATCAGCACAATTCTGCTTGAACGGTACATCGTTAGCAGCGTGGCGTTCCCAAGATTCAGAATCGTTGGTTAAGCGCCGGGGGTGGGATTTGAACCCACGATCTTGCTGGCTCTCCTCTTGCATTTCCCAACTTCCCTGGTCGTCCTCGGTCAATAAGCCACACACGGGTAGTCATGATGCGCCTCCCCAAGATTAGGATGATCCTGCCGGTTGATAGGGCAATCCCAACGTTCTGAGAGGACAACGCGATTGGTCATTTGTTTTCTCCTGAAGCTGAGCGTCCGATGACAAATGTGAAATAGCCAGACGGTCGCACTCCTTGTTTGGCTTTCGGAGATTCACTGCCTGCCTGTTCGGGGTTCGCTGATTTCTCCTGCTTGTCGAGGAGCGCCGAGGAGGGGCGTGATGAGAGAAGTTCCCACTACTAGATGGAGGTGATAGAATGATATTCATTACCTTTTGGACTCTGAACCCTAACCTTCCGCCCACCAAGATGGCTGAAGTTGCTGCGGCACTAATGCAGAAGGGCTTGTACCCAGTCAAGGGCGTGAAACAGATTGGCAACTACATCTGTCCTGGTGGTCGAGGAGTAACCATCAATGAGATGGAGGATACCGCAGCTGCTAGCAAGACCGCGTTCGAAGACTATGTGATGTGGATAAAGGAGATGCCGGGATTGTTCTCAAGCTTCGAGACTCTACCAGCCTTGCCAATAGAGGAAGGAATCAGCATTGTGCTCAAGTGACAGGCATGGATCAGCTTGAGCTACTCCGGCTTTTCTTTCTGTAACCGTCGACGAGCGCCCAAGAGGGGCGCAATGATAGCAAGTACCTAGAAGCGGGGGGGACAAGGGAAGGATGCTATATGACGTTACCCGATGGCGCGTTCACGCGTCGAACAACAAGAAGCATCTAGAAGTATGGCGAGCCATTATGCAGCATCAGAGAGCCAACCGACAGAAGTTCCCCTACAAGCGGTCTCGGTTTTTCACCATGGTCGATTCAGAATCGTCCGACGAACACTGGATGTATATTGACGAGTACGAAGACCGGGAGGCATTTGACAGATTCTACAAGGTTGCTGAGGATCAACCAGACCTGCCTTACTCGGATGACCCCGCAAAAGCCGCTCAGCTGAGAGAGGAGAAGCGATCCTTGCCTGTTCCGGGCTCATCGAAAAAGGAACTGTGGATTGAACACCCAGAACTGGCAGTGGACTAGAAAACGGCAGTTCACTCCTCATTTTCTCATCTAACTACTGATTGTGCCTGTGCAGGACACAGAAGTGACTTTCAACGACAACTCGTAGAGCCAACCTTCTCCTCAGCCAACACTTGGCACCGGATTGGATGAGTGAAGGGATTCAAGAAGCGCCGGGGGTGGGATTTGAACCCACGAGGCCCGAAGACCATCGGCTTAGCAAGCCGACGCCTTACCTGGCTGCCCAACACGCTCTTCACGCATTTCTAGGCAACCCCGGCATCCAAACAAGTGAGAGCAGTCACAGGGACTCATAACATTTCCGAAATCCACAATGTCATCATCAATTCCGGGCAGAAGCCTGAGCTTCGGTACAGGCGATTCTTGGTCAGTTCTCATGAGGCTACGAGAGCGTATGGCGAGAAAAACGGGAGATTCCCAAGCCGTGCTTGGTCATGTCTGTTAGTGGATAATTGTTTCATTCATCGAGTCCAAGATCTTGGGGAAGTTATCTGGCTGACGAGTTGCTTGTTTGCGTCATGGTATGCTTTGGCAAGCTGACGGGATATGTCTTGGTCGAGGCCGCTTTGGATGAGTTGCTCTTCGAAGACACCAGTCATGTGGCGTATGTTCTTTCTGATGTTGATTGGAAGCCAAAGTAGGCTTGGAAGAATCTTCAGCACATAGTATCCTGACCGTACTATCGCTGCTACGGAGACCATGCTGTCTTCCTTCCCAAGTGCGGTTCCGAGCTGCTAGTCTTTCTCGAGTTCGCGCTTGATCTTCTCCCTTACTGCCTTGCTGATATCCTCGTCATGCTCGGATTCTCGTGCGGCCTTGATCACGTCACCGATCTTGGTGAACACACTCACGTATTCCTGTGTCATGCGAAGGGCAACGTCATCTGGGAACCCGCCCGCCTTGAGCTCCTTGTAGTATGTCGCCGCTGCCTTCGCCATGTCTCGCGCTGATTCTTCAGAGAAGACTGCGCTGACAAGCCCTTTGATGAGGCCTGGTACCTTGTCCGATACGACCGAGAGGATCTCAGCAATTTCCTCAGGGCTCTCGTGCCTATGCTTCTTTTCATCACTCATCATCATTCACCTCATGTTCTTCGTCGCTCTAATATCGGGCTTGGTCACTAGGGATAGGTATTCTGTGCAGAAGTGACCAGCATGATGGTGCAACTGGTCACTCTGCGAGCCTGTACACCGTGCCCTTGCCTTTCTCCACCTGAACGATCCCTTCATCGACCAGCTTGCGAAGCCTCGATCTCACTATTCTGCGTGAGGCGTGTCCCCTCGCTTCTCTCAGAGCTCGCTCGATCTGAGACGTGTTCTGAGGTCCCTCCAGCGCGAGGGTCTGAATGATCAGGCGAGAAATCTCGTCCTTTTCGACCGAGCGTCGGTGAAGGTACTTCCTTGCGGCCGACAAGCGTTCAAGCGCGGCGATCGGCTCCTTGACGAGCAACACACCAGTCCGTAGGCTGCTGACAGTAGACGCAAGCTCGGGGTGCTCAAGGGAATCCGAGAGAATCCTCTCGATCGTCTCTAGTCTACTCATGATCGTGCCGAGTTTACGGTCAAGCTCCCTGATCTTCGCATCTGAAGTCTTGGGCAACGCGATCACGAGGCACTGAATTGTCGACGATGTTTGATCTAGGCTTCCTGTTCTATACGATAGCTTGTTGTTACTTTCACTTCTGGGCGGAAGATTCCTCTTACCGAGCAGTATTTCTGTTCTGAGAGCTCGACTGCTCTCTTGACGGCTGATTCTCTAAGGTTTCGCCCACGCACAACATACTCGATTTGAACCGCTTCATAGTACATAGGATCCTTCTTTCTTCTAGTTCCGGTCACATTCATCTTGAGTCCAGTTACTTCTTGGCGTTGGCGCTTCAGGATCCAGATGATGTCCATGCCCGTACATCCGCCGAGTCCAACGAGTATGAGCTTCACTGGCCGGAACCCGTGCCCCTCGCCACCGCCTTCGGCATCCGTGTCCATCACTAGCGAGTCGCCTTCTTCCGTTGTGGCGGTGAAACGCATTGCCCCCTCCCACTTCACGTTAACCAATAGGCTCGTTCTCCTGAATACTCAAGATGAGTTCACATTCGTTAATACAAATCCTTGCCTTCGTCGACCTGGAGGCCATAGATAGCGGCATCCTCCAATTCATCCACAGAGAATTTATCCCTAAAGCGATCTCAGATATCTTGGACTAGAAGGAGGTCATGACGGGTTTGTTCGAGTATGGCGGCCTCAAGATCAGTTGGCTCGGCCACGACGGCTTCAAGATCAAGAACTCGAAGACGATCTACGTTGACCCGTATGTGATGGAGGCTGGCGAGAAAGCCGACATCATCCTGATCAGTCATGAGCACTTCGACCACTGCAGCCCAGGCATCATCAAGAAGATAGTCACCTCGAATACGACGATAATCACAACGCCCGCGGTGAAACAACAACTATCCGGAACGAAGGCCAAGGAGATACGAGCCGTGAAACCCGGCGAGAAGATAATCGTTGACGATGTGTCGGTGGAGACGGTTCCGGCCTATAACGTGAACAAGTTCAGGTCGCCAGGCCAGCCGTTCCATTCGAAACAAGAGGAGATGCTCGGATTCATCGTTACCATGAACGCGATAAGGATCTATCATGCTGGAGATACGGACTCGATCCCGGAGATGGAAGGCCTCCACATCGACATCGCTTGCTTGCCTGTGAGCGGCACATACGTCATGACCGCGGAGGAAGCCGCAGAGTCCACCAAACACATCAAGCCGAAGATCGCTATCCCAATGCACTACGGATCGATCGTTGGCGACGACAGTGATGCTGAAAGATTCAAGAAACTATCGTCATGCGATGTTCGGATACTCTCGAAAGACTAGACTCGACGGCCATAGAGACCGTTATCTGTTAGGGGTCTCTACAGCTTGCGCTTCAAACGACGTAGGCTTCTCTTGACGCTTCGCTTTGTTTTTTCGTACTCTTTTTTTGCCTTTGCACGTAGGGTTCTCGGCCGTCTGCGGTGTTTGCGGCCAGCGGTCTTCTTACGTTTTGGCATGGACTCGGTATTGATCTCTTGGAATGAAAAGCGTTGCGGAATGGCAGATTTCATCGCCGGTCACAGATGGGTGTTGGATTGATCATCGAAGGTTCCTGACATATGTCCGCACATTGTGTTCCATGCCGATCTGATCAAGCGGGATCTCCACTAGTTCTCCTCTTGAGCTTGCGGCGAAGATGTCGTGCGTCTTGTTCACGACTAGATCGAGTTTAGTAATCTTCTCCCTGAGCGCACTGCTGGCCTTTGCTGAAGGTAATGTTTTGAAGATGTTCGGTGCGACTAGTTTAGCGCAAGCGAACATTGCCCAAGCCAAGTCTCTTATCTCCCATTGAGCGTCGGTGGCGCATCGTAGCTCAAGAACATGCAGCAGTTGCCTCGGGTTCATCGAGGTGACAATGTTGGTCACAGCAGCATTAGGCCGCACATATCTTGCATCTTCAGCCTTGATCCCCGCTTTGAGGAGTCCTTCTTCCATCTGTGCTGCTGCGTCCATCATGTCTTCGAAATTCATCTCCAAATTGACACCGTGTATTTGTAGTGGGACCTTGATGTCGTTATGTATGGCGGGCGGCTTGATGTGACCGCGGCTGCGCGTTATCTTCACGTATCTTTGACTCTGTTGAGAAAAAGAGGCGAGTCTGTGACGGACCAGTTGGTGCGTGCAAGCTCGAGAGACATGCTGTAAATCGAAAGTCAGGAGGCCATGTTCAAGGATGTCGAGATGTTCGAGTTCAAGCGCCTTCTGCAGCAGAGCCTCGATTCTCTCATCATTGAGAGGTCTCTCATCCTCTAGAGCATGAGTCTTCTCATCCGAGTAAAGGTATAGGTCGTGGCTTGTATGTGGGGAGTAGCAGGAACGCATCGCGGCCGCGCATACGCGCTCCATGTCTGGATCATACGAAAAGAGAACAACCTTCGGCTCCATAGTCAAGATTCTCACAAGAACTCCGACTAGTGAAACTCTGACGTGCCTCTTTAGTCTCTTCGTTTTCAAACCATTATCCGCAATAGGAATAAGCCTAAATGAGCGTTCGCTTCATGCAGGCGTCTCAAACAGGGAGCAACACAACTATTGTCGTGGACAGATGACCGCACAAAGGTTCTCGCCGATCTTAAGAAGCTTGAGTCAGCCGACCGCCTGTCACTATACTCGAGTTTGATCAAACTGAACTCCGCTCTCTTTGAGAGCGTCCGAGGCTGGGACAGCTGGCTGAGGAACCCCTCCTTCATGGAGACCTTCACGCAGGAAGAGCTGAATCAGATCTTCCTCAGTTTCAAAGATGTCACGGTGAAGTTCCTAGAAGAAGACATCAGATGGACTGGAAAGAAGGAGCAGAGTCCGCCGAAGACAATGAGAACAGAGAGCCCTGAGGGCGAGAGACGCTACGCCTAGTCCAAGGAGAGCAGGAGATTATGAGCTGTGCGCCGTTTGTGCAAACGCCAGTTGAAGTTGCGAAGAAGATGATTCAGCTGGCGGATCTGAAGTCAGGTCACACGCTGTTTGATCTCGGTGCTGGAGATGGTAGGCTGGTGATCATGGTTGCTCAGGAGACGGAAGCGTCCGCGGTCGGGGTCGAAATGAGAGACGATCTCATCGAGAGAGCTCGTTCAGAGATCAAGAAGCTGAATCTTGAAGGGAGAGTCAGGATGATTCACGATGATTTCTTCAACGTGGACCTAGGCAAGGCCGATGTCGTGACCCTCTACCTTACGACAAGCGGCAACGAGCGCCTCCGACCAAAGCTGGAACGCGAGCTCAGAAAGGGTGCAAAGGTCATCTCGCACGATTTCAAGGTGGGCAACTGGAAGCCCTTAGTGGTCTACAACGAGCTGCTCGGCCACACGATCTACTCATACGAGGTCGGAGAACAGCTCTAGACGAGTCTGATCACAGGCGAGTGTGAGACCTTTTCCATGATGCCTCACCCGAGTTTGGGACACTCCTAGCCAATACAAGGCCAGGCGACGAGTTTGAATGCTACTATTCGCGCCCCGGTGGCATTGATAGCTTTCTCCGGAGTGCTTTGGGGGACGTCTTTCGTTGCCATGAAAGTAGGCTTGGACTACATTGACCCGTACTCGTTTGCCCTTCTGAGACTGATGGTGGCTTTCGTTTTCTCAGCTGCTCTTCTATTCCTGAGAGAACGGCCCAAGGTGAGTGTCCTTCGCGACTGGAGAATCTGGGTTCTTGGAATACTGAACGGCGTAGGTTTTGTACTCCAATACGTGGGGATCTCATACACCACCGCGACGAGGACCGCCCTGATCGTCAACTCAAACGTGGCCTTCACCGCATTGCTTGGTTGGGTGGTGCTACACGAACCGATTGGCCTCGGGGGCTTTCTTGCACTCCCATTGGCTCTTTTCGGTGTGTTCCTTCTAACGACTGGCGGGAATCTCAGCACGCTCGCAGGCGGACAGGCGATGGGGGACCTTCTCGTGCTCATGTCAGGTCTAGTTTGGTCCGTTTTTCTTGTGCTGAACAAGGAGATGGTGTCGGAGGACAACTCGAGCGTTTCTCAAATGGCTGCGTGGATAATGTTCGTCACGACAATCGCAATAGCTCCTGTCGCTTTCATCTTTGGAAGAGTTGGGAGCGCTGTGCTTCCATGGGAGTCTTGGGTGGCCATAATCTATACGGCAGTCATCTGCACAGCCATACCATACTCGCTCTTCACGAAGGCACAAAGATCTGTCAGTGCAACCCTTTCCGGGCTCGTTCTATTGATCGAGGTCATCGTAGCCATCGTGTCATCAGCCCTGATTCTCGGCGAACAATTCGCAATCGGTAGCGGTCTCGGAGCCGCACTTGTCTGTGTATCCATAGTCTTAGCCTCCAGAGGTTCAGGCTCTGGCTAGAATCTCGCAAATCTCAATACGAAACCCCTGACAGTTCTTCATGAGAGGCAACCCGTGTGGACATCCGCAGGAAAGAACTCGCAAGAATGATCGACTACACTTTGTTGGACCCTTCAGCAACCCGAGACCAAGTGGAGAGGCTTTGTGAGGAAGCAAAGAGCTACGGTGTCTACGCCGTATGCGTGAACCCGACTTGGGTATCCCTCGCTGTCAGTACGCTACGAGGTACAGAAGTCAAGGTTTGCTCGACTGTAGGCTTTCCTCTGGGCGCGTCACTCACAGCAGTCAAGGCATTCGAAGCTGAGACTGCTGTGGGTCTCGGAGCTGCTGAAGTGGACATGGTCATGAATCTTGGCGCGCTGAAATCTCAAGACCTAGCATTCGTTCGAGAGGACATTGAGCAAGTCGTCAAAGCGTGCAAGAAGGCTCCGGTGAAAGTCATCATAGAGACAGGGTTCTTGAACGACCAGGAGAAGGTTCAGGCATGCAAGCTCGCCCAGGAGGCAGGCGCAGCCTTCGTGAAGACATCAACTGGCTTCGGCTCAGGCGGTGCCACAGTCACCGATGTCATGTTGATGCGGAAGACCGTCGGAAATAGACTTGGAGTCAAGGCTGCAGGAGGTATCCGTACATTCAGAGACTGCGTTGCGATGATTGAAGCTGGAGCGAATAGAATCGGAACCAGCAGTGCAATCCAGATCCTAAAGGAATGCCCTGTTTAGGAATGCGCAGTCACTATTCGGCGTTGTAACTGGTAATGTTCAATTAACACAGACAGTCACTGAGTGGTCCATGCAAGAAGTCACCATGCCACGACTGGATGAGTCTATGCGTACGGGAAAACTCATCGAGTGGTTGAAGAAGGAAGGCGACCGGGTTGAAGAAGGCGAACCGATCGCTGTTGTTGAAGGGGAGAAGACTACGTTCGAGATAGAGGCTCCGGCATCAGGGCTTCTTCGCAAGACACTCCATCCATCTGGATCGGAGGTTCCAGTCGACGAGCCCATCGCCCTAATCGCAACTGACCCCAACCCCCAAGATAAGCCTGCAAGAGGTCATGCCTAGCAGCCGAGGTCGAACCACGTCATGTCTCCATGTGCATCAGACGACTTGAGTCTGGCCAAAGAAGTGCTCCTCAAAGACAATCTCTCTTTTGTACTTGCGAAGAGCGGCAAGGTTCTCTTCAAGAGCAAGTCGCACGGCATCAGCGACCTACTGGCGATGCTGGATAGTGTCGGACGGCGAACTGAGGGCGCATCTCTGGCTGACAGTATTGTGGGCAGAGCCGCTGCACTGGTTTGCGTGTACTCCAAGATCGCAGCTGTTTATGGCGTAAGCATGAGCGAAGGGGCGCTGTCAATCTTCAGGGTCCATGGCGTTCACTACGAGTTCGGGACTCTCGTTCCTAGGATATTGAATCGAGCAAAGGATGACGTCTGTCCTTTCGACAAGGCTGTCTCCGGGGTAGAAGACCCACGCGTTGCATTGGATAGATTGAAATCCCTCGAACTTGGTTGAGGTAGTTGTGATGGAGTGAAGTTCGATGAATGTTACTAATCGTCTGCTCGTATCGATTCTGGGTGGAGAACTGCTGACTCTGTTGACAGGCCTGATCCCGAGTACCCCACCGATGCTGGTGGGTGCAGAACACTTCGGATTTCCGCTCGCGTGGCTCTTCCGCCTTGTAATAGCTCCGCCATACAATCCTTGGAGAATGGACCTTCTGAATTTCCTCGCTGACATAGTTGTCTGGTCTGTGATCGTATTCGTGATCGTCTTCGTCTTGGAGAGGACAAGGAAACCAGCCAGCAAATAGTACCGTCCCAATTCTATCTGTTCATCTAGGAGCCCCTTCGAATCAACTCGCAAGGGTGGCTGTAGCGAAGAGCAGGTCCACGTAGAGTTCTGGAGAATATGCAAAGCGATATCCATCCGGGCTGAGATTATCAGGCGGACAGGTGAGCAGGACGAGTAGTCGGAAGCGGGACGCAGGCGCGATCAAGTGGTGGGGGTGGGGACTTGAGTCGAAGACTTATCGACTCGATGACAAACCGCAATTCTGGCCCTATCTTCTTAAGACTCTGAAACTCGCGCAACTGAACGAGTGTCCACGTGTAACACTCGAAGATGTCGACCTTCCACCACCACGACTGGACGGCAGGACTCTTGCGAGGTTAAAGCGAGTCATCGGCAGTGCGGACGTTTCAACGACGAAGCATGATCGATTAACGCACAGTCTTGGAAAATCGTACGTCGATCTTCTCACACTGCGTCGGGGCATCATCCGAAACCCACCTGATGCGGTAGCCTATCCAAGGAACGAGAAAGAAGTGGCGAAGCTGCTCAGCTTTGCCCGGGCAAACAAGGTCTCGATCGTCCCGTTCGCAGGCGGAAGCAGCGTCGTCGGAGGGGTCGAACCTGTCAGACAAAGAGGGTTCAGGGGTACAATTGCCGTTGACCTACGGAGAATGAACAAAGTACTCGACGTTGATGCGGTATCGCTTACCGCAAGCGTCGAAGCAGGTGTTTCAGGGCCTGATCTGGAGGATGAGCTGAATAGGAGAGGTTTTACGCTCGGTCATTTTCCTCAATCGTTCCAGTTCTCGGTTCTGGGAGGATGGATAGCAACTCGATCCGCAGGTCAAGT
>Ga0315268_10009607_pt1 | contig 10026 bp, 5 predicted proteins | sample C1_top_MG_FD_204535 | JGI IMG/M metagenome (GOLD analysis project Ga0315268, IMG submission 204535) | Sediment microbial communities from Yellowstone Lake, YNP, Wyoming, USA - C1_top | ecosystem: Environmental > Aquatic > Freshwater > Lake > Sediment | place: USA: Wyoming | collected 2017-08-01 | reverse complement strand
TCAAACTAACCGGTCGTATAATTAAGGCGGCCTGTACTAAGCTCACTTAAGCTCACCCCCACTATTTTGGGGACAGATTTGAAATCTGTCCCCATTACTTTTGTGCGCTTACTCCCACACTCCCTCCAGGGAATCATGGGGCCGCAGGGTAAGAGAGCGCTGTTTGACAATTCGCCTGATACTATCCCCAAAGAATACCAGAGGAGGCAGGGGATCTCGGAGGCAAAGGTCATCGAAGTTGCTGTAAGCTCTCCCAAACCGGCCATACGTTTTTAGTGCCCTGATCTTTTGTCCTGGCTGGCAAAAGCACTCCCAAAAGGCCCGCAGTTCTCCCCAGAACCATCGGGAATGGATGCCGGTTGGATGCTCAAGGACCGGGTCCGCATCCCCATCCGCAGCTATCCGGTACATCAGGTAAGGAAAATCTACGCCCGAAATTACCGCCAGGTGCGTAGCGCTCCAAAAGCGTGGATTGACATCCAAAAGGTAGGGAACCTTCGACTCCCGGTGCACAACAAAATCTGCCTGACAAACGCCATGCCATTGCAGTGCCTCCAAAAGCCGCTGCAAATAGTTTTCAGCATCCCTTTGCCGGTCGCTGACCCGCAAAGTAGCCACTCCTCCCCTTAAGGGGTAATGCCTCTCCTGGCGATAGGTAAAGCGCGCCCGCATTTTTCCTTGATTAAACAACATAGCCACACAAAAGATCTCGCCTGGAATGTGCTCCTGCACTAAAAATCGCTCCGCCGGGAGCCCATAGGGGAGACGGGGGGATGGGGAGACGGGGAGATAGGGAGACGTGGAGACGAGGGGACGGGGGGATGTCCCCCTGTCACCTTGTCCCCTTGTCCCCCGGTCCCTCAGTCCCCCAATCCTCCGGTCCCCCAAACCCCCACCCTGTGACACCCCTGTGACACCCCTGTGGCAATCAGGTGTAGTCCATCGCAGCAGCAGTTCCTCGTAGGAGGCAATCTGCTCGATCCCCCAGGCACCTCCGCCCTGCCGGGGCTTGAGCCAGACCGGATAGCTGATTTCGTTCAGCCAGGGGTACAGGGAGGGATGTTCAGTGAGAAAGGCTGTCCGGGGAACAGGTATCCCCAGCGATCCGGCCAGTCCGCAGAGAGTTTGCTTATCGTGAACAGCCAGAATCTTTTCGTATTCGGGGACAACCAGACGAAAATGGGGCTTCAGTCTGGCCTGGTGCTTGGCTATCAGAAAGGTTTCTTCATACGTAGGCAAAAGGAATTGGCAGCGTTCCTTTCGGCCATTCTCGATCAATGAAGCAATACACTTCTCAGGCTCCTGAAAAGGTGAAGGGTATCGGAAATGGCTCCTTGAATAGCGAGAGGAAAAACCCATGGCCCAGGGTATGAAGTCTGCCGTGCAGATCGAAATACCCCGACAGCCCAGGCTTCGAATAGCAGCATAGGCAATCCGGTTTCGGGCGTTAGTGATCAAAACCCGCATTTTTAAAGGAAGTTTCCAGTTATCAGTTTTCAGTTATCAGTTAAAAGCAAAAAAAGGAACAATGAGAATGATACACAGAAAAAGGAAAAGACGGGCACAGAGGAAAAAAACTTTGTGCCTTTGTGCCTCTGCCCCTTTGTGCCTGATCTGTATTCCAGTTATCAGTTAAAAATAAAAAAAGGAACAATGAGAATGATACACAGAAAAAGGAAAAGACGGGCACAAAGGAAAAAAACTTTGTGCCTTTGTGCCTCTGCCCCTTTGCCCCTTTGTGCCTTTGTGCCTTTGCCCCTTTGCCCCTTTGCCCCTTTGTGCCTTTGTGCCTTTGTGCCTCTGCCCCTTTGCCCCTTTGCCCCTTTGTGCCTTTGTGCCTCTGCCCCTTTGTGCCTGATCTGTATTCCAGTTATCAGTCAAAAACAAAAAAAGGAACAATGAGACAGGGGACAGATTTAAAATCTGTCCCCATCTCGCAAGTTAGCGCCCTTCGGGCGGACTTTGGAATGAGGGTGGCAGCCAACCCGGCCTGGGAAGCCGTATAAAAAAAATGCTAATTCCTATACGATTTCAAATACGATCCATGCTGATCATGCACTCATGGGTTTCCCTATGCCGCAGGACGCGGGCCTGGCCATCCCGTACAGCTACTACCGCAGCCCTCGGATAGGAGAAATTAGTGGAAAATTGAGTGAAATAGGCGCCAGAATCCATAATGGCCAGCACATCACCAGCCTGAAGATGAGGGAGGTGAATGTTCCGGTAGACCCAATCGCCGGGAGAGCAAAGGCGGCCAACCACGAAATATTTCTGTCGGGGCGGATCGTTCAGTTTATTAGCCACAAATGCCGTATGGTATTCATGTTCCAGGGGGTAATTGATATTGAATCTTCCACCGTCCGTGATCGCGAATACCTGTTTTTTCCCCCGCCGCCACAGGGACTCTCTGCGCTGTTTGATCCCCCCGATTGTTAACAGCAGAACCTGAGCATCACTGGTAATAATCCGCCCCGGCTCCAGACACAGGACAGGAGGATCGAGCCTGAACCGTTCGCACCCCTCGGAAAGAGTAGACAGGATGCGGCTGGCCATATCCTCGATCGGCTGGCACTGTGCAGCATGCGGCGCACGGGGGGGGCGGTTCCACATCCTGTATTGCAGGCTCTCCCAATGGGAGAATCCCTTGACCGTAGGAATACCGAAGCCGCCCCCAAGATCAAGGTATTGAATCTTTATGCCGTGTCTTCGATGTATCCTTGAAGCGAACTGCAAAAGATCAAGGCAGGCACGGCTATGGGTTTCGCCATCAGTGGCCCGGGTGGTAAGGTGACACATCAGCCCTGTACATACCAGGTGTGAGGAGCGGCTGATATACTCTATGGCCTGATATGCCCCTTGCGACGATCCCTGCCGACCATTGGCACTGACGAAGCTTTGCCCTCCATCATCTGCCAGGCTCAGACCAAAGTGGGAATTCCAGCCAGCCGTCGGGCAAACCCGAATCCCTATTTCGCAGGTTCTGCCAAGCCTTTTGGCCTCCGCTTCAATCTGCTTCACCTCCTCGAAGGAGTCTGCATTAATCCTTACCTTGAGCTTGAGTGCCAGTCTCAGGCTTTCCAGCGGCTTGTTTATGCCGTTGTAGACAATCCTCCAGGGAGCCATTCCCATCCGCAAAGCCAGCCACAGCTCGTAAGGAGAAATGACCTCAGCACCCAGCCCCTCACCAGAGAAGTTATCAGTTCTCAGCTTGAAGTCTTTATCCGTGAGACAGGGGACAGATTTGAAATCTGTCCCCAAGGAGTCCGTGAAATCTGTCCCCTGTCTTATGACCCATCCCTCACCAGAGAAGGTATAGGAGTCCGTGCAATCTGTCCCCTGTCTCATGACCCGTCCCTCACCAGAGAAGTTTTCAGTTCTCAGCTTGAAGTTTTCAGTTTTTTCACTGATATCAATCTGTTTGGGGACAGATTTGAAATCTGTCCCCATTACTTCATTAGCTGACTGATTACTGACAACTTTCTTTTCACTTGAGTCGGTGGGCATGCATCTTCCCGCTGTCGCGGGAATCTGCTTAGTCCACCCTACCGCTACCTCGTCATGAATCTGGTGGATAATTTGCAATACCCCGGGGATGCCATTGGATTTATATGAATAAAAAATCTGCACTCCAGGCTGATAGCCGGAGAAAGCATCTTTAAACCGCTTTATATTACTCCGAAGTCTCTTCTCATGAACTACATGGAGTGGAGTACCAAATTCCCTGACCAGGTCCAGACAACTTACCCCATCAACCAGGAGAATGCCCTGTTGGTTCTCCAATCCCCAATCCTCTACCCGCGGGACCTGATTCATTCTTGTTTATCTCCTCATAGAGAAGGAAAGAGGGCCAGGGAGGGGGTGTCAAAAACCCTGCCCCTTAATCCCTTCCTTTCTGTGCGGGTGGCCACGGGGGGCCGCCCCTACAAAATTGAATTGGCGTCGAAGGATACCCGAAACAGCCAAAAAAAGATAGGGAAAGATAGAATATGCCTGCGAGAGAAAAAAACCACAAACCAGAAAGCCAATTAATCCCAGTGAAAACATCTCTGCCAAACGGTGAATGTCCGAATGAATCCCTCCTCCGCCACCCTTTATAAAAGGGTCTCCCTTTATAAAGGGTGGATAGGAGGATTCTTCCCTTAACTGTTCACTGAGACAGGGGACAGATTTAAAATCTGTCCCCAGCTCGTACTTTATAAAGGGTGGACAGGAGGATTCTTCCCTTAACTGTTCACTGAGACAGGGGACAGATTTGAAATCTGTCCCCAGCTCGTAAGGAGAAATGACCTCATTACAGGCAGCCAGAGCCAGGTTTTTCGTCTCCCGGAAATTTTTGATGCTCAGGCAGATCAGAAACAGAAAAATCAACAGCCCCGCCATGCCCATTTCCGTCCCCACCTGAAGAAAACTGTTGTGCGCTTCTCTCCATGACCGGTCATACACATTGCCGACTTTAGCGAACCTGCCCTGCTCCAGTGCCCAGCCATAAGCTGTGGGAAAGCAACCCACTCCCACCCCGAGCCAGGGGTTTTGCGCAAATATTTTCAGCCCGCGTCCCCAGATAACCTCCCTCATGGAGCCGCGATCCTCGCCGGATAGAATGGTTTGAATGCGCTGCCAGTATTGATTACTGGCCAGACCGATGAGGGCGAATATCAGAATGAGGACAACCGCTTTCTTTGACCATGTATGAGAAAAGTTAGCTGGACGCTGGATACTGGATGCGGGACGCTGGATACTGGATGCGGGATGCTGGATACTGGATGCGGGATTCCATCCGCTGTCTTTACTGACAACTGAGTCGGTGGACACGCATCTTCCCGCTGTCGCGGGAATCTGCTTAGTCCACCCTACCGCTGATAACTGATCACTGATAACTTGCTTTTCAAAGGGGACAGATTTGAAATCTGTCCCCACTACTTCTGTTTTTTCATCACTGATACCTTGCTTTTCAAAGGCAAAGGTCAGGATAATGGCCATAAGCCCGAGAAATCCGCCCCGCGACCGGGTAAGCAGGAAGGCGGATAAAATAACGGCTCCGGCTCCGGCCAGGATTACTTTCCTGAATCCGTTTCCCTCAAGGAAAAAGTAAAGGACAAAGGGAAAGGATATAACCAGGACCATAGCCAGGTCGTTGGGGTCATACATTGTGCCTACACTGACGCGATCGGCTTGGGCTGCCCTTACACTGAGACTGCCCAGGGAAATAATAACCGCGCTCCAGACAATTACCCAGGCCAGTTTCCGGATATCTTTTGGCGTGATCAGTATCCGTCTCAAAACCAGAAAATAAATGACCAGCTTGAAAAAGTCATCCTTCAGAAATTCCCAACTCTGCCCTGGATATACCCCGCACAGGCCGGAGGCTGCCATAAGAAGGCAAAAAAACAAAAAGACCAGAACTTCCGGTGTCTGAAAAATATTTTCGTTTACCTTCTTTTTTACGTCCAGGAAATAAAGCAGCAGAGTGAGCAAAGCGGCAATCTTGCCCGGATGCAGACCAAATAACAACCCTGGAAGGATGTCCTGGGGACGGCCTATAATAACCAGGGTCCAGAGGTAAAATGAGAGCATCATAAGAAAAAAAGTTTTCAGTTATCAGTGTTCAGTTAGCGCCCTTCGGGCGGACTTTGGAATGAGGGTGGCAGCCAACCCGTGGGGAATGACCTCCCGCAGAGGCGCAGAGAAAGACCAAAAATACTATCCTCTGCGTCTTCGCGTCTCTGCGGGAGAAATACCACATCGCCTGGGAATCTGCATAAAAAAAATGGTAATTCCTCTACGATCCAGTTATCAGTTTTCACTTTTCAGTTATCACTTATCAATTATCACTTTTCACTTTTCACTTTTCACTTTTCTTACTGCTACGTGATAACTGACAACTTCTTTTTACTGAACCCGAATCGCACCAGACCGGCTACCAGGCCAAGCAGCCATCGCCGGTTTTCGGATTTTCGGGCCAGAGACCTCAGGCGATGCAGCACTTCCGGCCACCCCATATCCCAGTAAGCTTCCTTCAGCCAGGACCAGTGGATCCCCAAGGCGCGCCTGCAGTTTATCGCCCAGAACCGATCCAGAAATTCAGGGCTATGGAGAGGCAGAGAGATCGTATGAAGATACTGAAGAAATTTTTGCCGATCCTCACCACCAAGGGGCACAGGCTGATGGAAGCGGTTGATCCACACCGGCCAAACTTCCGCACTCGCCACTTTGCCTGCGCTCATCCTTACAGCCAGAATGAAACTCTGGTCCGTATGCGGGTGATTTGCGTAACTATTGCCATAGATGGGAAAGATGAAACTTCCCAGACTGTAGATAATCATCCCCCTGCCATATCTCTCCACACCTTGCGGCACATGCGGATGATGCTGAAGAACCAGGTCCGCACCTGCATCGATGAGCTGCCGGCAGAGGCGGACCCGCCAGGGTGCAGGATAGGCCGAAAATTCAAGATCTGCATGCAGGGAAACGACGATCAGGTCAACCTGCGGTCGAAGGGTCAGAATATCCTCAAGGAGATATTTCTCCTTGATTGGCGCCACACAATGATCATAGCGCAGGCATCCTGCCTGTTGTGGATCACCACCGGTAAGATGCTGGTGACGCCGCCGGTGCCACCAGTTTGGCCTTATGGACTGCCCGTCATCATCGGCATAGGCCAAAAAGCCGATCCGCTTTCCTCTGACTGTCAATATGGCCGGTTTTCTGGCCTCCTTAAGGGTTTCCCCACATCCGACAGCCTGAATTCCCTGCCCTTTCAGGAAATTCAAGGTATCACGGCAGGCCGCAGGCCCAAAATCCAGGATATGGTTATTGGCTGCGCTGAGTATCCGAAAACCTGCCCTTTTAAGTCCATCACCGTAATTGAGGGGGGCATTGAAGTCGAAGCGGTTTTCTTTAAGGGGCGTAAGGATAGTTCCCTTTTCATGCAGGACCATTTCCAGATTGCCAAAGACCAAATCTGCATTCTGCAAAATCTGGCTGCACTGGGCAAAGGGGAAATCAGGGCCAAATTGCCGGATAGAATCCCTGACCTCCATCCCCAGGCAGATATCCCCTGCAGCCACTAGCTTGACAAGATCAGATGCATTATCCATATCAGTAAAGACAGTTTTCAGTTTTCAGTTTTCAGTAAAGGCAGTATCCAGCATCCAGTAACCAGTATCCAGTGAAAAGACAGTTATCATTAAAGATAGTTATCAGTTTTCAGTTGCCAGTTTTCAGTTTTCAGTAAGAACAGTTTTTCACTGATAACTGATAACTTTAAACTGATAACTTCTTTTATAAATCACTGCTCCCTAATCCACAAAGGAGCGGAAAAAAGATTCCACCGTAACAATGGCTTCTACCACATGAAAATAATTTTTCCCCGAATCAATATGCCGGATCAGGTTCTCGATTCCTTCCCTGGAAGCCATGCCCCGGTTTGAAGTGCGGCTATCCTGCAATATGCTCAGGAAAAACTGGCGGAAAGCAGGGTCTTTACGAAACCTGCGGTTACCATTTATATCTAAATTTCCCCATTCCCACTGTCCCCTGCTCATGCGGTTGAAATAGTATGCCGATCCCCTGACAATGTCCCGCAGACATGAGATGCCGGTCTGATACCGGTGCAGGGGCAAGCCGGTCTTGCCCCAGGGAATTTTGGCCAGATTCGGGAAATACTGCAGGAAAATCTGCCTGTACAACCAGCTCTGATGCCGGTAATGCGCAGGCAGGCGCAGGCAGAAATCGAACAGGTCATAATCCATGTACGGAAAGGCGCTTTCGATATAATTCCGGCCTACCCACGAATTGCCAATGGTGAATCTCCTGGCACGGTTGACAAAACAAAAATACTGGAGCCAGTTTTGCATAGGTTCATGGATGCGATCCTCACTCATCTTCCGAATATTTTCTTCCGTAATCTGAATGAGGGATCGTGAGAACTCAGGGGTAAAGAACTGCCGGGCGAATTCCGGCTTGAATCCGCAATAAGTATCTCGAGCCAGCCTGATTCTCTCTTCTGATGACGATGACGATGACATGGAGGAGTTTTTGTTGCCTATGGCCGAAAACGTGGACCCCAATTGAGCGTCAAAGCAGAAGCCATCAAGAAGGATATTCGCTTTTCCTTCTATGGCTGCGGCCTTGGCAATCCCGAGGAGCCAGCTCTGGCGGCATGAAAAATGGCTGTCATTGAGGGTGAGGACTTCCGGAATCAGGGTACTCACATCGATAGATCGAAGGTCAAAGAAGTGCCATTCTCCATCCAGGAAGCCGCAGACCTTTTGAGCTACCTGCGTTTCCAGATAGCGGGGATTGCTCCCGGCATGAAAAAAATTCATTCGTGAACCATGACCTGCGTCATGTACCAGTCCCTGTGCTTTATCCTGAGAGGCTATCGTCCCCAGCAGTCGTGAATCCAACCCTCCGCTGAGGGGAATGCCAACCTGCAAGCCCGGCTTCCACTGGTTGCGAACCGCCTTTTTGATCAGCGAAAACCCCTCCTCAATCAGAATATCGGGGCCTGGATCTCTTTCCCTGTTCTGATACGGGTAGTCCCAGTAGCGCTGCTGGCAGCACCCTTTTTCTCCCACCTCCATGACCGTGGCATAAGGAAAGAGCTGGATATCGGCCAGGAAGGTCTTATCTCCCATAATAAAATGGAAATTGTAAAAATCGCACAGGGCGCTTACATTGATCTGCCTCTCTGCGTCCAGAAAGGGAAGAAGGCCCTTTAATTCCGAAGCAAATAAAAAGTGATCTGCTGAATCCTTGCAGTAGAGGGGGAAAAGGCCGTAGCGATCATTAGCCAAAATAAGTGTATGTTCTAGCTGATCGTAAATTATCACCACAAAAATCCCTTTTAACCAGTGGATAAACCCTTTGCCCTGGTCGAGAAAAAGGTTCATGATCAGTTCTGCTTCCGAATCCAGAGTAAAGAGGTATCCCCGCTCCTTCAGGTCATGCTTCAGTGGCTGGTATTCATAAATCTGTCCATCAAAGAATAAAAGATACCGCTTATCCGGACTGATGACCGGCTGGGATGCAGGGTCCAGAGTACCCAGACTCACGCGGCCAGCAGCAAACCGATCGAGGGCCACAGTGTCGCAGGTCCACCCTGAGATGGATTTTCGCTGCATATACCCTTTCATCCGGGCCAGAAGCTCTTGCGATCTTTCCTGCGTAAAGGATTTTTTCTGATAAAAGCCAAATAATCCAGGCATATTTTTTCACTCTCCCCTCTATAAAGCACAATGTCATTAAGTTAAGCATCCGGGCACTGATTTTGGAAGAAACCCTTTTTCAAAAGGGTTTCTTCCAAGCCATTTTCCCAAAACTTTTAAAAGTTTTTGGAAACAGGGATCCCCTGTGGCGGGGGTTTAAGGGGAAAACCCTTTTTCAAAAGGGTTTTCCCCTTAAGTTAATGACATTGCTCTATAAAGCAGTGGTTAGGGATTAGGGGCCATGGGACCGCTCGAAGAAGTCTTCCCTAATCCCTACCTAATCCCTGCTTTTTCAGTCTCTCCTCGCAAATTCCCACAACTCATTCAGCGAAGATCGGTGAGCTATCCATAGAAAAGCCAGATATCCAGTCGCGCCGAATAAACAGGTGAAGAAAAGCCGAAACCACGGCCCAAGGCCAGGGAATAATAAACTGATAACTGATAACTGATAACTGATAACTGTCTCTATATACTTCAGCCCGAAAACAAGAAGCGACATTACCAGACTTCCCTCCACAACGGGCAGAAGGTTGGTCCAATACTCTTTCATCGAAATTCGAACAATGCGGATAGAGTTCCAGAGCATAACCAGAAACAAAAAGGGATACACCAACAGCCAGGCCAGGGAAATTCCCTCGATGCCGGATCGCGCTCCCACCCAAAAGGCGACCGGCATAAAAAGTACGCACAGGCATGAGTTGAACAAGGCGATACCGGGTCTGCCCAGGGCGTTGGTCAAAGGGGCGCTGAGGACAGCCATAGAGCGAAGTATCGACATGAGACACAGTGTCTTTAATGGATTAATAGCCGCTGCCCA
>Ga0315268_10009606_pt1 | contig 10026 bp, 13 predicted proteins | sample C1_top_MG_FD_204535 | JGI IMG/M metagenome (GOLD analysis project Ga0315268, IMG submission 204535) | Sediment microbial communities from Yellowstone Lake, YNP, Wyoming, USA - C1_top | ecosystem: Environmental > Aquatic > Freshwater > Lake > Sediment | place: USA: Wyoming | collected 2017-08-01 | reverse complement strand
CCCGCTGCAAATGGTGCAGGTCATCGAGGAACAGATAAGCGGCCCGTGCACCGCCGAAGTGGCCGCCTTTGACCGCTTTACCGACTTTCTGGAAACACCGGCTGCCGGTGACGGCGCCTTTGATATCGTTATCTTTGACACGGCCCCCACCGGTCACACATTGCGCCTGCTCGAACTGCCGGCCGAGTGGGCACGCACCATCGAGCAGGCAACCGCCAGCAACGGACAGACCTGCATTGGCCCTGCGGCAGCCATCCAGTCTGCCAAGCTCAAGTACGAGCACGCACTCGCCGTGATGCGCGATCCCTCTCAAACGACCTTTGTCTTTGTCTTGCAGCCCGAAGCCACGCCGATCAAGGAGACGTTGCGCGCGACAGGCGAACTCGCCAAGCTGGACATCCACACGCACCAGATCATCATCAACGGCATTCTCCCGCCTGAAGAGGCGTCCAATCCGTTCTTTGCTCGACGAGTGGCGATGCAAAACCGTTATCTTGAGCAAATCGCGCGCTCCGGCTTAAGCCGGATGCCGTTGCCTGCTCGTCGCATGTTCCTGCTCGACGGCGAAATCCAGGGCGTCGCTCGCTTGCGCCAGGTTGCCGAGATGCTGCTTGACGGCAAGCCGCGCCCACGGACGCCGGCACTCGCCCGCCCGGCGGCAGAAGAACATCCTGCTCTGTCTCAAGCCGACATTTTGCCTCGCGTTGAGCCGAACGGCCACCAGCGAGTGATCTTTTTCGCGGGCAAGGGCGGCGTAGGCAAAACCTCGGCTTCGTGCGTGACGGCGGTCTGGCTGGCGCGACAGGGGCACAAGACCTTGCTGCTGACAACCGACCCCGCCGCGCACCTGGGCGACGTGCTGGGCGTGCCCGTGGGCGACGAGGCTCGGCCTGTCGCCGGTGTGTCGAACCTGTGGGCGGCCAAGATTGACCCCAAGGGCGCGGCTGAGGCATACAAGGCGCGTATCCTGGACGACGCCCGCCAACGTGGCCGTCCTTCGGAAGCGATCAAGGCGATGGCCGAAGAATTGGACTCACCCTGCACGGAAGAGATGGCCGCCTTTGACAAGTTCATTGACTTTGCCTCACAAGAACAATGGGGCAGCATCGTGTTCGACACCGCGCCGACCGGCCACACGCTGCGCCTGCTGGAATTGCCGATGGATTGGAGCAGGCAGCTCGATGTCAAAATCTTCGCCTCGGTGGACACGGCCGCCGCTGATGACGTCGCCAAAAAACGATTCGGCCAGGTGATTGAGATGATGCGCGACCCGCAGCGCAGTACGTTCGCGTTTGTCATGTATCCCGAATCCACGCCCATTGTCGAGGCGTATCGCGCCGCTCAGGAACTGCGCACCGTGGGCATTGAACCGGGGTTGGTTGTCGCCAACCTCATCCTGCCGCCGGAAGAATGTACCACGCCCTACACACAAGCGCGCCGGGCGATGCAGGAAAAATACCTGGTCGACATCGCCGACCGCTTTAGTGTTCCCATCCTGCAAATTCCACTTTTACCTCACGAGGTGAAAGGACTGGCGGTATTGGCGTCATTGGGAGACCGGATCTTTGCAGGAGTCAAATGACACCGCTCACCGATCTGGCGCTCGCAAAAGCCCAGGCGATCCTGGGCAGCGAATGTAGCCCCATCGGGTTGATGGCCTCGCCCGAGGGCTATCCCCATATCTGGGCGCGTGATAGTGTGATCACCTCGCTGGGCGCGCTGCTCTCGCCCGGCCACGAAACCTGTCTGCGCGTGTCGCTCCAAACGCTGGTTGGGCAGCAGTCCGAGTTGGGCGCGATTCCCAACAACGTCAGCGTGGCGACGGGGCGGCTGGATCATACCAACGCCGGCTCGGTGGACTCGAACTTGTGGTTCATCCTCGGCCACGCCTTCCAATATCGCGCTTCGGGCGATGTGGGCTTTTTGCACGCTTCATGGCCTGCGCTGGAGAAAGCGCTCTTGTGGCTGCGTTATCAAGATTCAAATGGGTGCGGCCTGCTCGAAGTTCACGAGGCGGCCGACTGGGCCGACTTGCTCGCCAACCGTTTCAACGTGCTCTACGACAACGTGCTATGGTACGCCGCGCTGCAGGCGATGGCCGAGATGGCAAGCGCCCTGGACCTGGACGGCAAACCGTATACCGAAATGGCTGACGACGTACGTCACAAGATTCGTATTGTGCTGTGGGTTGGGCCAGAGAACGAGGCCGAATGGGGGCCGGACTGCCCCGGCCACACTGAATGGAAGCACACGCTCAGCCAGGTGGATCCGGTGCTGGTCAAGCGGCCTTTTTTCCTGCCCTACGTGGCTTTCCGGGATTTCGGCGATTATTGCGACGTATTCGGCAACCTGCTGGCGATTCTTTTCGGTGTCGCCAACCCGGCTCAAGAGCAACGCATCTTGGAGTATCTGCATCAAGTGGGCGCCGCCGAGCCGTATCCTGTCCGCGTGCTGCACCCGGTCATCCATCCGGGGAACAAGGACTGGCGCGAATACTACCGCAATAACAACCTGAACCTGCCCGAGCAGTATCACAACGGTGGCATCTGGCCTTTTGTCGGCGGATTCTACGTGGCGGCGCTGGTCAAAGTTGGCCGATTGGACGAAGCCCGCTGCCAGTTAGAGCGGCTGGCCGAGGTCAACCGGCAGGGCGTTGATGAGGAATGGGAGTTCAACGAGTGGTGCCATGGACGAACAGGCAGGCCGATGGGTCATCCTCACCAGGCGTGGTCGGCAGGAACGTACGTGTTTGCGCATCACTGTGTTGCCGAAGGCAGGACACCCATTCTCGTTCCCAAGTGACAACTCGCCATTGATTCGGTTGTGTGGCACACGATATGAACTTGCAGGATACCCCAAAGGGCAAGCGCAAAATCCTGTTCTTGTGCACTGGCAACTCATGCCGCTCGCAAATGGCCGAAGCGATTGTCAACGCGCGGCTGGGCGATCGGTGGCAAGCGTTCAGTGCAGGGACGCAGCCAGTCGGCTACGTCCACCCGAAAGCATCGCGGGCGCTCTCCGAAATCGGCATCCAGCACGACGGGCGTTCCAAATTAGCCGACGAATTTCGTGATGTGTCATTCGACGTGGTAGTGACGGTGTGCGATGACGCCGCCGAGAATTGTCCTGTATGGCTGGGGCGAGGCAAGCGTGTCCACCTCGGTTTCCCAGACCCCGCCAATGCGACCGGCAACGACGACGAGGTGATGGCTGTGTTCCGCTCAGTGCGTGACGATATTGCGCGACGTATCCCACAACTATTGAAGGAGTATGAGAATGGCTGAACCTGCAAGCACCCTCGCGCCTGATGTGATCCTGGTCATGGGCGACCAAGTCGTCCAGGCGGCGCGTGATTTTGCCGAGGCGCTGTCCGAAGCGCCTCAGTTCCAGGCCTGGGAACAAGCAACGTGGGCCTTGCGCCAGGATCAGGCAGCCCAGTCCATGGCCGAAAAGCTCCAGGCTATGCAGCGCGAGCTTGAGCCGCTCTTGATGTTGGACGCGGCAAGCGCCGAACAACGCGCGGAGTTGGAACGACTCCGGTCAGAGTACCTGGCCCTGCCGTGCATCACGGCCTACATGCAAGCTGAGGCCGATCTGCGCGCGCTGTGCCAGGCGGCCAACATGGTTTTGTCACAAGCGGCGGGACTGGATTTCGCAGCGAACTGTGCCAGTGGATGCTGCGGGTGAGGTGCAACGATGATGGATGAACGACTAGAACAAGCGACAGAGCAACTTGGACGAGCCTTACGTGCCAGTGCGCCGTTGAAAGCACACTTGGACGCAAGCGCCGGCCTAAAAACCGACGCAGAGGCAATGAGCCTGCTCGACGAACTGGCGCAGCGTCAGGCTTTGTTGAGGGTCATGCAAAATGCTGGTGGCCCAACCCAGGCCGACATTGACGATTTGCGTGCGCTTCAATTCCGCGCCCAGACTCAGCCGACCATCGCCGCTTACCTGCAAGCTCAACAAGACCTGCGCTCGCTGCTACCGCAAATCAACTACGAGATCAGTCAGCTTCTTGGAGTGGATTTTGCCGCGTTGGCGCGCAAGAGCGGCTGCTGCTAGTGGGCATCCCCATCGTCGTTCAAATCGTGGGCGCGCCGGTGGCTTGCGCAGAGGGAGCACGCGATACGTGGCGCGAGGTTGCGGACTGGATCGCTCGTCAACTGGCGGCACGCTTTGGGGAAGCGGTGCGCGTGGAATACCTGGACTTGTTCGGCCCGAACTGTCCGCCGCTTCCCACGGACGCGCAACTGCCGGTAGTGCTCATCAACAGAAAAGTATTCTCATCAGGTGGCAAGGTCAACGGCCCCGCCATCTGCCGGCGGATTGAGGCGTTGATGCAGACGCCCAATGTCTAGCTCGCTACGTGGCCGAGGGACTGCCGCACGTTATTAACCTTCGTCACTGCAACAATCTGGTGGAGCACTCCAAGCGGTTTGAAGAGTGCCGACCTATCGCCTCTGAAGGAATCCGGCTTCTGCAAGAAGCCGGGTTTTTGATTGAATGGGCTTGGCGTAATACCGCTGGGTGTCGTGATGCACTGGCGCAGTTGCCAGGGCATTGTCAGCTCGAGATTCACATCTTTGGCCTGCTGCTGTCATGTCACACGCAGGACGTGACGGATGTCACTACACACACGCCCAGACCGGCGTTACAATGTATTCTGATTTTTGAATATAGCGGAGGCAGTATGGACGCATACGACCGACAGGCCGAGCTGATCAAGGCGTTGGCCCATCCAGTCCGGTTGCAGATCCTAGACATTCTTCGTGATGGCGAACAGTGTGTGTGCCACATCGAGGCTGTGCTGGGGCTGCGCCAGGCATACATCTCCCAGCAATTGATGACGCTGCGCAAGGCTGGGCTGGTGGCCGACCACAAAGACGGCTTGCGTGTGTACTATCGCATCACCGACCGCGCCGTGTTTCGTGTGCTCGACCCTGCGCGGAACATGGTGGAGCACGAGGGCCTCAAGTTTGCAGTAGTGAAGGAACGTACGCCGCACGGCTGCTCTTGCCCGAGTTGCTCGCCAGCGTGACCGGATTCTAGCAAAGAACGCAACAGGCGCGCGGGGACAGCAGACCTGAGTAGACCCATGCGCGCGATCCAAATCCTGTGTGCTGGAGAGAAAAATGACTGAAGACATGCTTGAACTGACAGTAGACAAGTTCACGTTCCGTGTGCCGAGGGGGTTGTACTACAACGACACGGGCGTGTGGGTCAGGCCGGAGGGCCGCATAGCACGGTTGGGGCTATCGGACTTTGCGCAGCAGCGCAGTGGCGACATGGCTTTTGCCGAAGTCAGACCCGTCGAGACGCTGCTCAAGCCAGGCGACGAGTTTGCCAGCGTCGAGACGATCAAGGTCAACGTCATCCTGCCTTCGCCCGTCACGGGAGCGATCGCCGAGATCAATCGTGCTTTGGAAGACGCGCCGGAATTGATTAATCAGGATCCGTACGGCAAGGGTTGGCTGGCTGTGGTGGAGTTGACAGATTGGGAAGCAGACAAGGCAAAACTGTTGGACGCGGATGCTTATTATGCGTTGGTAAAGGAGCAGGCCGAGGAGGAGATGAAAAAGAAATGAGTAAGGTTGTGATTGTGCCGTGCAGTGGGATCGGCAAGAGCTATGGAACGGTAGCGCGCGAGGGCGCGTATGTGGTGACAAACGATTTGCGTCCCGACACGACGCAGCTTGTTCCTCTCTCTTTGTTGGTGTTGGGCGACGAGCAAGCCCGCGCGGATGTGAGCGGCGCGCAGGCCATCACGATTGACGGTTGCAAGCTGGCATGCGCAACCAAGATGGTGGCCGAGTCTGGCGGAACGGTGGCGCACGATCTGGCCGTGCTGGACGTATACCGCCGCCATCGCGATCTCAAACCAGCGGGCATTGCTGAACTCAACGAAGGTGGGCAACGATTAGCTCAGGCACTCGCCGAAGAAGTTGTGTCATTGGTGGACGCCCTCTCCCCTAACCCCTCTCCCACAGGGCGAGGGGAACCGGAAGGAGGTCAAGATGCCTGACCTACCGAAGAAAAAAGTGGGAATTGTGGCCTGCTCCGGCGAAGAGATGGCCGAGGGTACCGTGACGCGACTCGCGGCGCTGCGGGTGCTGGAGCAATTACGCCCGAACGAAACCGTGACGATTTGCCTGCCGCTCTTTCTCGCGGGCGGCGAAGGCGACCGCGCCTTTGCGCGCTTTTATCCGACGATTGCGATTGACGGCTGCGACAAACGCTGCGCTGCGCGCGGCACGGAAATGTACAGCGGCAAGCCAGCGGCCAGCATTGTTGTCACAGATGTCATCCAGACTAATCACTTGGGCACGGCGCGGCGATTGGGCGAAGCAGGGATGCACGCCGTAGATGTTGTCGCTGAGCAGGTCGCTCAACAAGTGGACGAGTTGATGGGCGTCAACTGGGATCGCAAGCAAGGTCAATCTTCGAAAGAGGCGCAGCCTGCGGAAGGATTAGAAGCCAAGATCGCTACCTGCTCGTGCGGCTCTGGCATCCCGATTCAGAAGGTGCAAGTGGATGGTCAAGAGGTCACGTTCATCGCGCTGCCGCTCATCTTTGAGCAGTTCCACGACGCGGGCAAGTTGCCTGGCGACGGCACAACCGCCGAGTTGATGGAGACGGTCAAGGTTTACAACCCGATACCTGATGGGCAAGAGGCAACCTACACTCAGGCAGTCATGCGCGAGTACGCCGCTTTTTGCCAGGAGAAGAACTGATGGCTCGCACGGCAACCTACAACACCACAGTCGCCTGGAAAGGCGAGCACTGGGGCCACATCAAGCTGGGCAATGGGCCGGAGATGGACTTTTCGGCGCCGCCCGATGCGCAAGGCCATCCCGGCGTACTCACGCCCGAGGATGCTTTCGTGGCGGCTGCCAATACATGTGTGATGATGATGTTCATCTGGGCGACGGAACGCTTCAAGTTGAATCTGGTTTCTTACGATTGCTACGCCGAAGGCACCAAGCTGATTGAACTGGATCGGACGGAAATCTTTACCAAGCTGGTGCTGCACCCCAAGATCGTGGTGCGTACGGACGGCCGGGACACAGCCACCGTCGAAAAGCGCGTGCGGCGCGCTCTGGAATCGGCGCAAAAGTACAGCCTGGTGGCTAACTCGGTGAAATCGCAAGTCATCGTCGAGCCGACTATCGAGGTCATATCTTGAGTAAGAGTCCCGAATTGTTGGCAGAAGTGGATAAGGAAGGGCGGTTGGTTTTCCCGGCGGAAGTGGCGTCCCGCTTTGGGTTGCTGCCCGGCGCGCAGGTTCGCTTTGACGAGGCCACCAACAATTTGCGTTTGCGCCGGCCGGCGACACACCTGGCAAAGGTATACGTCGAGCCGACCAACCGATGTAACCTGGAATGCCGCACCTGTATTCGCAATACCTGGGAAGAGCCATTAGGCCAGATGACCGAGGCGACGTTTGTCCGCATCGTCCAAAGCCTGCGGGTCCTTGCGCCGCGTCCCACTGTTTTCTTCGGCGGCTTTGGTGAGCCATTGGCGCATCCGCGTATCGCAGAGATGGTGGCCCAGGTCAAGGCACTTGGCGCACCCGCGGAGTTGATTACCAACGGAACGCTGCTCACCGAAAACCTTTCGCGCCAGTTAATCGAGGCCAGATTGGACGTGCTGTGGGTCTCGCTCGATGGCGCCACGCCGGAGAGCTACACAGACGTTCGGCTGGGCGCTGCGCTGCCCCAGGTATTGGACAACGTCACTCGCTTCCGCAACGCTCGCCGCCGTCCTTTCCACTCCACACCGGAAATCGGGATCGTCTTTGTGGCGATGAAACGCAACGTGGCCGATTTGCCAGCCGTGCTGCGCCTGGGCCACCGGCTGGACGCAACGCGCTTTATGGTGAGCAATGTTTTGCCGTACACTGCGGCGATGGACGGGGAGCGGCTATACACTCGCGTCCTTAACGACCTCACCGATCTGCCCCCGCTGTGGCTGCCACGCTTGAGCCTGCCCAGACTGGATGTGACCCAAACCACCCATGAGCCACTCTATCAGATGATGCGTGGTAACTGGGCAGTCAGCATCGCTGGGAGCGATTTGGGCCGGGTCAGCAATCGCTGCCCGTTCATCGAGAGTGGCGTCACGGCTATCAGTTGGAACGGGCAGGTCAGCCCATGCCTGCCGCTGCTGCACAACCACGTCAGTTTCCTGGAGGAGCGCGAGCGTTTCTCCCGGTGCTACGTGATCGGTAATGTGGCAGACAGCGACCTGAGCGACCTATGGAACGCGCCGGAGTATGTTGCCTTCCGCGGGCGCGTGCAAAAGTTTGACTTTTCGCCCTGCATTCATTGTGGCGGTTGCGAGTTTTCAGGGGCGAACGAGGAAGATTGCTTTGGTAACACCTTTCCCACATGTGGTGGTTGCTTGTGGGCACAAGGTGTGATTCAGTGTCCCTAGTCCATTCTTACCAGGATTGAGGAGGTCAGCATCCTATGAGCGACAAACCTGCTGGATGCGCGTGCAGCCGCGATCCGTTTGCCGGCCTGCCGCCCGAGATGCGTCCGCGCAAGGATTCCATGTCGGGCTTGCGCAAGGTGGTGTGTCCGGTCTGCGGGCTGAACTATTGGACGAACCGGAACACCGACGTGTGCTCTGACTGTGAAAGGAAACAACCGGCGCAACCGTCAGTCGGCAGCGCGCCGAACATTCAAATTCAACCGGGAGGAAAGAAAATGCTGTCTATCAAAGTGCTTGGCCCTGGCTGTGACAACTGCAAGAAGGTGGAGCAGATTGCGCACCAGGCAGTGGACGCCCTCGGCGTGGAAGCCTACGTCGAGAAAGTCACTGACTATGCCGAGATCCACAAGTACCCGATCCTGGCGACGCCTGGACTGGTCGTCAACGAAAAGCTCGTGTGCGCCGGGCGCATCCCAAACCAGGCTGAAGTGACAACCTGGCTGACGAATGCGCTGGCATGATGCAAGAGGCAAGCTGCAAGTTTGCCTCCTGCATCTTGCCTCTTCAAGAGAATGAATGACATGACTCTAGCGACTGCCACGGCGCACATCACGTCCAACTGGCTGAGGGAACACGTCCGACAGCGGGGAGGAATACTCAACATCACCAACCGCCTGGTCATCTCGGGTTGATGACGAGCCTACACGGGCCCGTCGGGTCTGATGGATAAGCCGGACAACCCGGAAGCCTTTGTTTGCTTTCAGGACGAGGACATTCAGATTTACCTGGCGCGGGACATCTGGGAGCAATTGGCGCCAGGCACGGAAAAGCTGTTGGTCGCCATCCAGGACTGGGGGAGATTCTGGTTGTGGTTTGGCGACGCTTGGATGAAACGTCAAGGAGAAATGCAATGACGGAATTGGCATCTGCTCGTGCAAAAAGTGGTAACATCGCCAGTCAGCTTTCGCTATTAGATCGGTTCCTGACGCTGTGGATTTTCCTGGCGATGGCCGTGGGCGTAGGGCTGGGTTATCTGTTCCCCGCCGCGGTCAATGCGTTCAACACCGCCGTTTCGGTCGGGACGACCAACATCCCGATTGCCATTGGCCTGATTCTGATGATGTACCCACCGCTGGCCAAGGTACATTACGAGGAACTCAGCGACGTATTCCGCAACTGGAAGATATTGGGCTTTTCTCTGTTGCAGAACTGGGTCATCGGCCCGATCTTGATGTTCGCCCTCGCCATCATTTTCCTGCGTGGCTATCCTGAATACATGGCCGGGCTGATCATGATCGGCCTGGCGCGTTGTATTGCGATGGTCATAGTGTGGAACGAACTGGCCAAGGGCGATAACGAGTACGCCGCCGGACTGGTGGCGTTCAACAGCCTGTTCCAGGTCTTTTTCTACAGCGTGTATGCCTACGTGTTCATCACCGTCCTGCCGCCGCTGTTCGGTCTCAAGGGCAGCCTGGTGCAGGTGACGATTGGCGAAATCGCCAAGAGCGTCTTCATTTACCTGGGCATCCCGTTCATCGCCGGCTTTCTGACCCACTTGTTCCTGACGCGCGCCAAAGGCAAAGACTGGTA
>Ga0315268_10009605_pt1 | contig 10027 bp, 9 predicted proteins | sample C1_top_MG_FD_204535 | JGI IMG/M metagenome (GOLD analysis project Ga0315268, IMG submission 204535) | Sediment microbial communities from Yellowstone Lake, YNP, Wyoming, USA - C1_top | ecosystem: Environmental > Aquatic > Freshwater > Lake > Sediment | place: USA: Wyoming | collected 2017-08-01 | reverse complement strand
GGCGGTTTCGGTGGTCCAGGGGCACACCTTTTCCTGGAGGTTGCGCAGCAGGTTGCTCTCGAGCATGGCCACAAACTCCGCCATCTGCCGGGGTGAGGCTTCCCGGTAGCTGGCCGCCTTTCCGGCGATGCCCAGCCGCACGTAGATGCGCGTTCCGTAGTCGGCCTGCATCTCCGGGGGCACTTTCAGGCCCACCACGGTCGGGTTGCCCTCGTAGTATTCGGGCAAGCCCAGCACGTGCTGGTAGAGCTTGCGCGCGGCGATCAAGTGAGCGGTCAAAGAAAGCTGGCGGGCTTCATCGGAAATCGTTGCCGGAGCCGGCCTGTCCCTCCGGCTCCGGTCTTGATAGGCTTGCGCCGCCTTGCGCGCCGCTTGCTCGGCCAGCGTGTATGCCTGGGGACACTGCTCCTTCCATGCCCCCAGTGCGCGCTCCTCGGATGGAAGGTAAGGGGTGAATTTGGCGATGCGATCCACGGTCTCTCCATAGAGCCATTCGATCTTGTCGCGCCGGAGCAGGTCCGGCTGGCTGAGCGCCTCGGCAATGGAGCCCGGCAGGTTTGCCAGCAGATATTGGGCGACGGCCACCCGCAGCGGCCCGGCCTGCATTCGGGGCAGCGCGTCCTCCCAATCATAGCCGAACTGTTCCTCCTCTTCCTGTGTCCGGCCCTCCAGGGCATTCAATAGGGCGCGCTGGGCCAGGGGCCGCATCTGCTGCACCGCGCCGGCCTGCGCTGCCTCCGAGAGCATCGAGAATTCCGGTTTGCAGCCCGCCAGCAGGTCGTAAAGCTGCTGTTTGGCTTCCTCTTCCAGCCGATAGAACCCCTTGAACCGACGAAATGACTTGCTGGTCTCGGTTGGCATCGCAACTCGCATTTTACCCCATTATAGGCCCGCATGGGGTAGCACTCCTGGGTGATGCTTGCTTGGCGCAGCCAGCGCATGGGTAGCTCAGGGATAATACCGGGGCCGGTGACAGGCCACGGGGCTCGAAAATCTCTGCTACTGTGCGCGAGTGATCGGCCGTTCGTGAACTATTCCGCAGGCGCTCTGAGTTCCTGGTGGGTAAGATGCAGCGTGCAGCAGTATTTATCGCCGTCGATCCGGCCGCGCAGGTAGGCGAAGGAAGGGAGGCCCTCCCGGCGCAGGGTCAACGGCTCGTTGCCCTTGATACCGCCATTCACGCGGACAAAGCCAATGCCCCGGATTTCCTGGCAGAGCTTGAAGAGGAAATCGAATGAGAGGCTGTCCAGGTGAACGACCTGGTAAATCCGATGCAGGACAAACTTCTGCACCAGATCCTCAGTCGTCTGGCTGCCTTTGGGAGAGAGTTGGATCGGCAGCTCGATGTTGGACTCGCTGACCTTGTAGGGCCTGGTTTCTTTTACCGTGCCTTCCGGGGTCAGTTTCTCCTCGACCAGCCGGAAGTGGCACACGGGCTTGCGTTGCTCGTCCAGGTACGCCAGGGAGCGGATGCGCACCGGCTTGCCGATGAGCCGCGTGTCGATTTCGGGATCGGATTTGACCAGCGCCTCGACGATTTGCTCCGGTTTCTTGTCCGCCGTCCAGCCTCCGGGAATGCGGGTGATGATCGCCTGTGACTCGGGCTCCATCTGGCCGTTGGCGGTGGTGATGACCCGCTTGCTGGTTTTCGACCCGTTCAAAGACAACAGGAACAATTCCGCGGTGCGCTTTTGAAAGTTGGTGAGTTTGATGTACATGTGATTCTCCTCTGTCGACGTCAGAACAAGGACTCGAAGTTCTCGGCCGATTCCCCGGCTTCCTCGCTGGCCGCGGCCTCCGCGATGATTTGGGAGTCAATTTCCATTCCGACGCAGGCTGGCTTTTTGATTTTTCCAACAAGCAGGAATGTGCCGTGCCCATTGCTCACGATCGCAGCGTCGTTGCGCTCAACGCCATCCCGGTAATTGAACGTGCCGAGGTAGAGCGCCCCTGGCGAGAGTTGGGCGCCGGGGAGTCGATAAACCGACGCCACCTCCAGCATGCTCACTTCCTCAGCGGTGGCTTTGTGAAATTCCGGGGCCTGCTTGAAAGAACTCGGCAGCAGTTCCTTTTTCTGCCCGGTGGCGCTGTCCACGACCTCCGCCGGCGTCAGGGTAAACTGATCGCCGGCGCGTGTCGTTCGGGCGACATCGCCGGAAACCAAGTAAAGGTTGCCCTCTTCGGGAACTCCTGCCCGCCGCAAAGGCTTGCTGTCCGGGTCCAGGGCCTGGATCCGGCGGCTTCCGTAGAGATCATCGCGAGTGACCTTCTGCAGCTCGCTCACGTGTTTGTTGTTGTCGATATTGAATGTGCAGGATGCCATAAAATGCGTTGCTAGGCTTTTGCCCAGCCTTTGATGATTTCGGAGGTCTTCCAGTCGGCGATGAACTGCTTGGCCTCGCCCTCATCGTCGGTTGCCTTGGTCGCTTCCTCGAGCGGTTTGGCGCGGCTGGGGCTGTAGTCCACCGTGTGAATGACGAACCGGGGGTAGCCTTCCTGCTCTTGTTCCCAAGCGACGATTTTGCGCACGGCAGTGTTCCCCTTGACGGCCTTGGTGTACGCCTCGCGCAGGAACATTTTGGCCGGCTTGCCGTTGGCGGCCTGCTTGAGCCGCAGGTCCACGGCGTTAAGCTGCTTGAAGGTGCATTCGCTGACAGGCTTGTCCTCGCGGATTCGCTCCAGGGTCGGGTGAAATGGCTTCAGGATGAACCCCTGTCCCTGGTAATGGTAAAGGTCCCCAGCCAGCTGAAGAACGGTGTTGGTCCAGGGCTTGCCGTCGGTGTCGTCCCATAGCGCGTCCTCCGCGTTGATCTCCATCGCTTTAACCGGCCGCACCCAAACGATGGGGCGCCCATCGGAATCGGTTTCGGTGTAATGGGCGGTGATCGCTTGCCCGGACAATTCCTTGAAGAGTTTCTCGCGAATGGCCGGGTCGGCCACTCCCACGCGGGCGACCAGCTGATGCGAGTTGCCGGAAACCAAAGCGCCCATGATCGAGACTACGTTGCCGGTCAATTCCTCGGTGCCCTCCACGTAGCCCACGATGGCCAGGTCCAGGTTGAATTTCGGCTTGATCTTGTAGGCGACGCGCGTGGTCAGGTCGTGCAGGACAATGCCCTCTTCGCCCCTGTCAATCTGCTTCCTGTAATAGGCGTTGAGCTGCTCCAGCCCGTTGACTTCCTGGAAATCGGGGCAGTGGGCCTTTTGGGTCTGGGGCAGACTTTGCAGGAGCTTGGCGCGCTCGTCGTAGCCGAGCCCCTGTTTCTCCTGCTTGTCCAGGATGATAACGTCCAGCGTAACGAGGTGGAGTCTCTCCAGCTCCGCCCGGCAGTCGGGCGAATTCACCAGGCGGATCACGTCGTAGCTGTGGGAGCGCGCGCCACCGACGGCTAGTTCGCACGCGAGCAAGGCGCTGGTGTTTCCGCTCCGCTCCAGGGCCGCCCCCAGTTCCTCGGCCGCCGGCAATCCGACTTCCACGGCGCAAGCCGGCATGTGGAACACGAAAGGAGACTGCCCTTTCTCCCAGTAGAAATAAGAGGAAATGCCATCGTGCTTGCAGCTGGCGATGCCGCGGCTCACGGTGATGCTGCTGATGACGTTGGCCTGGACGTATTTGAAGGCCTTGAGAAATTTCTCCCGGTGATGGGAGGCCAGATGCTGGAGCGTCTGGTGATTCAGGGCGTGCATCCGCGCGACCGCATACCCCGGCATCTTAGTCTTGAGTTGTGACGCTTTGACGAAAGGATTCACGTTTTTTCTGTTTGACGGCGTTGGCCGACCTCTCCGTGAGGGCGAGCCCTTCGGGAATTCCTGATGCGCGAGAGATCCCGCAATGCTTCTGAAAAGGCGGCGGATTGAAGCGGTTAGACGGCAAACCCGAACAGTTTGGCCAAAGACGGGACCAGGTGGTACCGGCTGAGAATGACATACGCCGTTGCGCCCATCAGGTGGGGTCCGAACGGAAGGCGCCGGTCGTTGCGTTTCAGATAGAGTCCGTGCGCGGTGCCGGTCATCGAGGCCAGGAGGAACATCTCGAACAGGCCGATATTGAACCCAAGAAGGATTCCCAGTGACGGCGCCAAAAGGACATCACCAATGCCCATGGCGTTGCGGTAGGCGACAAACTCCGTCGTCTGAATTGTGATCGCTTCCTCTCCGAGGTCCAGGTCCTGGCCTCGGCAACGAACATTGCCGGCGCGTATCTCGATTTCGGCAAGTTCAAGGTGCTCCGCTTTTCCGTTGCGGATGCAAAGGATGTCCTTTCGAGGAATGATCTTGGTGAAACGAAAGTCCTCCCAAGGGATAAACTCGCATCCGCACCCGTCGGAGATCGTGACCCCTTTCGAGCTGATTTCAAATTGCGTCCACCCCGCGCAGGCGGCTCGGAGGAAATGTTCCCCTATTTTCTTGACCAGCAGGATCACAATGAGCAGGGCGGCCCCTCCCGCGAAATGGTTGAGGATGGCCGTTCCGGCATTCGCGTTGGTGGCCGCCGGGTCGGTGGCTTCCGGCCGGAGCACTGCCAGCGCAATGGCTGCCACCAAGGCTCCCTGCAAGGTGATCCCCGGCAGAAAGAAGGTCTGGTGGTCACACGCCGCGCCGAGCGCGTAAAGAGTAAAGACAGCCCCCAGGAGGCAGGCGGAGAGCCCGTCATGTGTGAGGCAATAGCAACCCACAAAGAAGCTGGCCGCCAGAAACTCCACCACCGGTTTTCTGAAGCTGGCCGGCTTTTGGGATGTGGCCCGTTGCCCCTGGCGCAGGAGCCATCCCAAGACCGGGACATTGCACCACGGCTTTACGCTGGTTTTGCAGTTTGGACCATGCGACGGCGGCGTGACGAGGGACATTCCGGCGAGCGTGGAGTCGTAGGCGCTATTGAGGAATGACCCCCAACACGCACCCAACGCGGCGGTCACGGCAAGGGAAATAATGTTGGCTGTCATGGGGATGCGTCTCCTCAAACCAAGATTGCCGTGGTCGACCTGATCTGGTTCTGTCGCATTTCTCAAGCCATGGAAAGTGACGGCTGGTTGCGGGCCTCAAAGGGGACAAACCACCGGTCGTACTGCTGGAGGAACGACTGCATGGTCAGTCCTTCCAGCACCCGCCGGAACGCCTCTTTGTTGGGGCGTGGCTCCGGAATGGCCCCCAAGTTAATGTCGTGCTGCCGCCCGGTGTCCAAATCGGTTGCCTGGAGGTTGATCTGTGCTTGCCTCCAGTCGGCAACCTTGCCGGGGTCCTTCTTGACCTCCAAATCGATGGCACGCAGCGCGTCGATCTTAGCAGGATTCGACAGTCCCTTGGGGAGCTTTTCATAGTACTGGCCAAGCGTCACGGGACCGACGCCGCCAATCGGTCTGATGCCGTCGGCGTCGTCTCCGGTGCAGGCGAGGAACACCGCCATGTCCGGTCCGGCCAGTTCCGCCTTGGTCGGAAGGAATCCCTGCTGCAGATATCCGCTGATGTTGGCGGGGGTGACCAGGTGTTTCTTCTGCGGGTTGTAGTGGCTGACGTTGTCTTTGACGAGCTGCAACAGATCCTTGTCGTAGGACACTATCACCACAGGTTCGCGCGCCGATTTGACCGCGCGAGCGATCAGGTCTTCGGCCTCCATGCCCGGAAATTCATTGTGCGCCCCAACGACCACGATGCCCAGAAGGGGCAGGCACTGGGCCAGGCGCTCGAGCTGTTGGCGAAGATAGGGGGATCCGCTCTTGCGCTTGTAACCCGGCAGCAATTCCGCACGGAATCCATCCTGGGATGAGTCGGCAAAGGCAATGACTCGGCCGGGCCGCTGCTTGGCCAGGGTATTAAGCTGGTTGAATGTGCCCACGATACCCCAGGTCGGCTCGCCGGTGACCTTGGAAGTGACCTGGCGGGGATCCAGGCCGTGAGGGCCGGGCATGTAGGCCAATCGATGGAGGAACCCGGTCAGGTCCACGTAGCACATGACTCCGGCCGGCAAAGTCGGGCCTTGAGCGATCTTCATACCCCATTTTAGGTTTCCACCGCCCGTTTGTTGAAATATTAACGACGTTTTTGCATCCGGGTTTACCCGGGTCACGACTGAAACATGGCTCGTAGGAGCGGTTCATGAGAGCCCCACTGCGGAAATAGTGCAAAGCCCCGATATGACTCATTCGGCAGCCATTAACCAGACCAGAGGGACTTTCACCCTCACGACCCACAAAGACGTCCGCTCCTACCCCTGCCGCTCCATGGAGAGTGCGATCAAGCTGGCCGAGCGCTTCATTGCCGGCGTCACCAAGCCTGCCCGCCCCTCCACCCCGGAGGCCGAAACCAACCCGCACCAGAACGACGGCCCGCCCCGCACCGCCGAACAGGTGGCCGCATAGGTCAGACATCCCCGGCTTCCCGGTCGGGGATCTTTTCTGCTCGCGAACCGAGCCCACCCATCCCTAACCCCCGGAACTCGTCGCGCGTTGAGTCAAAGCCACCGCCAACCGCCCCGGTCCCACCAAAGTGGCGCTTAGCTCGCAGTCAATGGCTCCGGCAAAAGTCCGCGCCAGGGAAAGCCCCAGGCCCGTGTGCCCGTCGCCCGTCCGCGCGGCGTCTTTGCGCCAGAACCGCTCGAACAGGTGCGGCAGATCCCGCTCTTCCAGGCCCTCCGTGCTGTTCACCACGCGCAACGTCAGTCGGCCATCGTTCGCGCCGGCTTCCACCTCCACCGCGCCGCCTCGCGGCGTGTAGGCGACCGCGTTGTCCACGAGATTTCTCACGATGGAGCTAAGCAGCACCGGGTCCGTTTCCGCTTGCGCGTTGACCGGCACGTTGACCTTCAAGTCAAGCTCACGCGCCGCAGCCTTCTCCCGGAACGACTCGCACACCTCCTGAACCAGCGCCGTCAGATCCACCCGCTCGCGTTGCACCGGCAACCCGCCCTGCTCCCCCCGCGCCAGGGCCAGCAGGCGTGTGAGAATGGATTCCAGATGCAGCGCGATCGCCAGCGTTTCATGGTCCGCATCCGCGGCCCGGGTGTCGGGCAGTTTGATCGCCAACTCGGCCAGGCTGCGCAGTTCGGCCACGGGCGTCCGAAATTCGTGGGCAACGTTGGAACTGAAGCGCCGTTCGCGCTCGAAGGAATCTTCCAGCCGCGCAAGCAGTTCGTTCAAGCGCGCCGCGATCGGCGCCAGTTCACCCGGCAAACCCTCCGTGGCGAAGCGCGCAGACAGCGTCGCCGCGTCAATCCCCGCCGCTTCCGCCGCCAGCGTCTGCAGGGGCTTCAGCTCCCGCCGTAGCACGCGCGGCACCACGAGCGCGGTGGCCGCCAGCAACAACAGCCCGCTGCCCGCCAGCACGACCTGCAGTGTGGCCAAAGTGCGATCCAGCTCACGCCGGACCGAGGCCACCACCAGGACCGCGTCTGGAAACGAACCCTTCGCCGGCTCGTCATCCGAGTTTTGCGGATGGAACTCGAACCCCACCGCCCGGCACCTCCGGCCCTCGGGCAATGTCAGGTTCCAAAACACCGGCTTTTCCAGCGTGCCGTGACGGTACGGCAGGTGTCCCTCGCCCAGCGAGCGCGAATGCTCCACCGTCCGGCTTTCGGCGCTCCACAGCTCGAAAAAGTCCGTTCCCCCCTCTTCAAAACCACGCATGTGCTCGTCGGAAAAATCCAATTCCGGCCCGCTGTCCTTTTGCCCGGTTAAGCTGGCCAGCGCCTGGGCCTTGGTGCGCAGTGCCGCGTCAAACTCGCCCTGCAACGCCGCCCGCGCGCAGAAGTAAACCGTAAGACCCCCCGCCCCCAGGAGCAGTCCCACCGTGAGCAGCAGCTTGCGCGTGAGTTGTCGGCGGATTGTCTTCATTCTGCGGCCAGCTCGTAACCCAGTCCGCGCCGCGTGTGGATCAGCGGCGCTGAACCCCGCTCGCCCAGCTTTTGCCGCAGCGAACAAATGGCTGAGTCCACCGAGTTGCTCGCCGGCTCCACTTCGCCGCCGTAAATGTGTTCCTCGATTTCCGTGCGCGTGACGATCTGCCCGCACCGCCTGGCCAGGTATTCCAGCAGGGCGTATTCGCGTGGTTGCAGCGTGATGGCGCGTCCGGCGCGGCTAACCTTCCGCGCGCCAGTGTCAATCCCCAGGTCGCCGACCACCAGGCGCGTCTCCTTGCTCCCGTAGGCCCGCCGGCACAAAGCCCTGACCCGTGCCAGCAGTTCCTCCAACGCGAACGGCTTCACCAGGTAGTCGTCTGCGCCCAGCTCCAGCCCCCGCACCCGGTCCGCCACGGTGTCCTTCGCAGTCAGGAGTAGGACGTGCGTGCGCTTACCCCGTTTGCGGAGCCGTTGCAACAGCGCCAGCCCATCCAGCTTCGGCAGCATGATGTCGAGCACCAGGGCGTCGTAATCGTTCGTCTCGGCCAGATAAAGCCCCTTCTCGCCGTCGCCGCTGGCGTCCACGGCAAAGCCATTCCGCCGCAGCCAAGTGCTCACACTCTGCCGCAAACGTACCGAATCTTCGACGATCAGGACGCGCATCTGGACATTAAACGCGCTTCGGCGCGCCCCTCGCAAGGACAACGCGTCAGCCGCGCCCCTTCAGTGCGCTGGCGCCGCCGCCGCAGCGGCTCGCTGCAGCATGTTCCGCAGGTCCTTGTCGGCTTCCAGAAACGCCTTCCGCAGCACCGGGTCCGTCTGCGTGTAATCCTGCTGGAGATACGCCTGCGTAAGCTCATACCGCTTCGCGATGATTTGCAGGTCCTGGGGCGTCGGGTTCTTCTTGTTGCTCAGCCCGTCGGTGTTGAGGTCCTCGACCAACTCCCGCCGATGATCCGGTTTGAGCGTCGTATCCAGCATGGCGCTGTGCCACAGTTCCCCCGCTTCCTGGCTGACCCCCACATAGGCCAGCCCCACCCGTGCGAGCGACTCGCGGCTGTCGGCCTCGATGATCCGCGGGTCTTTGTAGAGTTGGGCAGCGAGCCCCACACTCTTGTCCCCGAGCGCCTGCTGCAGGTAACGCAGCGCGCTGGGATCAACCTTGCCGTCGGCCCCCACCAGTTGCGCCTGCGCGGTGGCCGCGTAGGCCACGTCATTGAGCCGCCCCAGCACGCCATAGAGATAATCACGGTCCGCTTTGCCCAGGTCCGTCCGCGCCAGCAACCCTCGCGCCGCCGTCAGCGCCGCATCGCTGTACTTCCCCGGCGCCATCTCCTCAAGCAACTGCGCCAGGTACGCCACTTCTAAACCCCGTCCCGAACTCCCAAGCGATTCAGCCAGAATCGCCTCCGCATCCGCCCCCCCAATTTGCCGCACGACATCAAACAACCCGAACCGCAGCGACACTGGGGCCAGCGCCTCGCTGAGCGACCTCACATCTCGCCCTCCTTTGCCGCCGGCCGCCTCGTAGGCTGCATCCTGCCCCGAAGCCAAAAACTCCCGCAGTGCCGGCAGCGCCGCGGGGCCCGCCTGCCTGAGCTGCTCGAACAGCGCCAGCGCCTGCCGCAGGGCCCGCCCCTGGCCGGGACCAGGCGCTACTTTCAGCGCCGCGAGCTTCTTGATCAGTTCCTGCGGGCTCGGGCTGGCGGCAGTCGCCGGCAACCGAACTGGTTCCACCCGCGGTGCCTCGGCCGCCGCGCGCGCCGCCTTGGCCCGCTCCCCCTCCAACAGCGCTTCCAGTTCGGCCTTCTCCGCGTCCCAAGCGGCTTGGAGCGTCGCGCGCTCGCGCTCGAGACGCCCGGCCTGCTGGCGGTTCACGAGAAAAGCACCGGCCGCAAACGCGGTGACGGTTATCAGAGCAATGACGACGAAACGTTTCATAAGCGGGGGTAGCGGTTCAGTTGCAGATTCATGTGTACCGTGTGACGGGAGTTCGCCCAAAGAGGCCAGTTCGGCTGCGCCCCGACAGACCGACTTGGCCCGCCGGGTGCGCACCGGATGAATCACCTCCTACTTGCTGTCGTCTTCGCCGTCGTCCTTATCGTTGTCGTTATCCTTCTCGTCGTTGTCCTGGTGGTCTCCCTCATCGGCCGCCTCTATCTCGATGAGCTTGCCGTCGGCGGCAACCTTGATGTC
>Ga0315268_10009604_pt1 | contig 10027 bp, 3 predicted proteins | sample C1_top_MG_FD_204535 | JGI IMG/M metagenome (GOLD analysis project Ga0315268, IMG submission 204535) | Sediment microbial communities from Yellowstone Lake, YNP, Wyoming, USA - C1_top | ecosystem: Environmental > Aquatic > Freshwater > Lake > Sediment | place: USA: Wyoming | collected 2017-08-01 | reverse complement strand
GCCAATGCCGCCTCGGCGGTCACCGCACGCTTGCGCTCTTCCGTAAGCGCTGATTCCGCCTGGCGTTCCTTGCGCAAAGCTTCTTCCGATTGCTTCCTCTCCGCGAGAAGGGCCGCTTCCGCCTTCCTTTGCGCTATCGTTGCCGTATCAATATGAGCTTGGCGGTCTCGCGTGTCAGAGGCAGCGGTCTCGGCGCGCTTCTTCTCTTCAACTATTGCCGTGGCAGCAAGCTGTTTCTCCCGGGCGAGCGCCGCGAGAGCGGCCTCAGCGCGCCGCTTCTCTTCGGCCAGCGCCGCCTCCGCGGCCTCGACACGCTTGCGCTCTTCCGTAAGCGCCACCTCTGTCTGACGCTCCTTACGTCGCGCTTCCTCCAGCTGTTTCTTCTCCACAGGAACCTCCTCAATCTTTTTTTGTACAATCGGCACAGCCTTGGCCGGAACCGGCTTCACCTCCGCAACGGCCGTCTTCTTCTCTCCTGCGCCTCTAGATACGCCTTCAGTACTCACCCCGAGCTCTTTAAAATGCTGCTTGATCTTCTCTATCACCTCACCGAACGTATGATTCGCTTTTACGAAATAATCAATCGCCCCGAGAGACAGGGCGGTTTTGATGTCCTGATCGCTATCGAGATTGGTCATCACGATGACGGGTATGTCCATCAGTTCCGGCGTCGCCTTCATCGTCTTCAGCACCTCAAAGCCGTCCACGTGGGGCATCAAGAGATCCATGATGACTAAGTCAACCTTGTTCTGGCGTACCAAACTCAAAACTTCCTCGCCGTCACTGGCGGTCAGGACTTCCCACTTCTCTTTTTCCAACTGGTGCCTCTCAGCGCGCCGCAGGCTCTCCTCGTCTTCAGCAATGAGAATCTTCATACGGGACCTATGCCTCTATATCATTCATATTTTCTACAATGTACTGCTTGTTCTTCTTAATGCTGTCCGAGATGCGCGTGAGCACAATCTTCATCTCATGTGCTGCCTGCGCAGATACGCCCTCCTCATCGCTCATCCGCATCAGGAGATTGCCGACATCCTTCGCGATGGCGTCGAACGACGTCTGCACGTCCCGCTGTGCGATAACCAGCCGGCGCAATCGCTGTTCCTTCTGTCGTCGCCCCATGTACCAGCCAAAGGCACCGCCCGCGATGAGCGCGAGTATGAGCACGGTGAAGAAGAAACTCTTCGTGATCCCGATGCCGGCTATCGTTATGAGCGGTATCTCGAGTATGTCGAGGCTCACTCGGCCTTCCGTCATATTCCCCGCCCGATCAACCGCCTGGACGACGAGGCTATGTACGGCAGGCCGTTGCGGGAGCAGGGTGTACTTCGTCAGCGTCGTGGTCGTCGCTACTACGCCGTCGATCAAGACAGTGTAGTGGCTTATGCCCGAGGGCTGGTCCTTCGTCCCGAAGAGGATCGTCGGCGCGACGTTCACCGTCGCGAGCCCGTCAGGCGAAGTGACGGCGAAGTTGAGCGGTGGCGCGCTGTCGATGCCGATGCGGTAGTGTGTGGTCGGCCCCCACCCGACCGAGTTCTTGAATCGTACATGCAGATACCATATGCCGTCGGAGAGCGGGCTGAACGTCTCATTATTGAACAATCCTTCCGACGCCGTCGGGTCGAAGGTCGGCTGCTGGTCGACCGCCGTGGCGACCGCTGTCACATCACGCGGCAAGTCCCACTGCGCGATGAATTTAGAAATCTCCCCATACCACATCGTCGAGTCGGGATAGAGCGGGACGGTGACTACCGGCTTCGCAGGAAGCCCGGTCGCCTCGACCGCCGGACGCACGATCTGGGGCGGCTTGATGACGACAGCCGTCTGGGAGGTGACGCTCGTGAGCTGGAGACCGTTCATCGAGGTCAGGACGTTGGTACCGCTCCCGTCGCTTGCGGTCACCGCTCCGTCCGTGAATATGATGCCCACCGCGCCCGCGCCCTTCACCTTGAAGCCGATGCGCAATACCTCAAGCGCCTTGCCCGAGACGCCGCTCTGGCTCCCGCCGATGAAGGTCACCTGCCCCGTATCGTTGCTGTAGGAGGGCCCTTGGAGCCAGAAGTCGAGCACGGAACTGCCCTTCTCAATGCCGGTCACCTGCACGGTGTCCTTCGGGAAGGTGATGGTCGCCTGCGCAGCGTTCACACCGACGTCACTGCTCTCTATCTTCACATCGACATTGAACGTGTCGCCGGTGGCAAAGGTCTCTTTGTCGGCGGTGAGATTGTAGGATGCGGCCGAGGCAAATGCGGGGATGCCGAGCACGGCTATCGCGAAGCTTACGAGGAACAGCGCGCGTCTTGTTGATGTCATAGTGAAAGTATACATCGTCGTAACGCAATTATTTCTTCAGGGTGCGGACAAAGATGCTCAAGTCGGTGACATCTACCTTGCCGTCGCCATTCAGGTCATCGAGCATATGTACCGACGGCACGCTTGAGCTCCAACGCGAGAGGAAGATGCTCCAATCCTGCACGTTGATGATGCCGTCCTGGTTGAAGTCGGTCTGCGGTGTGAAGAGTGTCGTCACGGTAAACACTTTCTGCGGCGCGTACTCACTCTGCGCCCCCGTGGAGGACACTTGCCGCACGCGTACGGTATGACTGCCGAGCGTGAGCCCGGTGGTCGGGAGGAGAATCTTGTACGACCCGTCGTCCGCTGCTGTAGCAGAAGCGACCGTCTTGCCGTCTATCTGCGCACCGACAAGGTATCCGGGGAGCGCGCTCCCCACGAGACCCACGACGTCCCCTCGACGTACGGTTGGGTGCACGAGGCCCAAGGTCGGCGAGAGGAGCGATGCATCAAGCGAGAGGAACGCGTTCGTGCCTGCATAGTTCGCATAGAGCACCCTGGTCTGCGTCGTGCGGCCGAGCGCGTCGAAGGCGAGAACACCGTACGTGCCTGCTCCAGCCTGCAGTCCGGTCAGAAGCGCGGTGAACGAACCGTTCGTATTTGCAGTTGCCTGCCCTGCTATCGTCGCGCCCTGCGGTGAGACCGCCAGTATCTCTATACGTGCGCCCGGGAATGCCCGGCCGCTAATCTGCACCCCGGCGATATTCGGAGTCGGGGCTCCGCCCGCACCGCCTGCGGTTGCAGGAGCGACCGGTACTGCCGAGAATGTCAGGCTCCCTGTCGACGAGACATTGAGGTGGGTTGATTGCGTGTCTGAGAGCGATAGAGTCACCGTTTCTGCCACGGCATCCTGCAGGGTTATTGTCCCGACGCCGTTTACCATAGTCACGAGGCCTGCGCCCGTTGCCGCGCCGGTGGTACGGAGCGTCACGCCGGATTGGATGGTGGTATCGATATTGCCTGCATTGTCCTGCGCCTCGACCGTCACGCTTGCGGGCGTGCCTACCTGCACGGAAGCAGGAGGCAGTATCACGAAGCGGGTCGCCACGATCGGCAGCGCGCTCACCACAACCGAGTCGGTCGCATCGAGGACGCCCGCAGGACCGTTCGGCGTGCCTGAAGAGTCGGAGGCCGTGATGGTCCAGGTCCCGGGTGTCTCGTCGTAGTACCAGAAGTCGCTCGAAGCATTGTTGTCGTTGATGGTAGCGAAGAGGGTCGGCGCACCGCCCACATCGGCCGAGTAGAATAATGTGGTCGTTGCCGTCGATGACGAATACAGGTATGCAAGCGTCACGCCCGTGGTGACCAGATTGTTGAACGCGTCCTTGCGAGTCACGGTGTAGCCGAGGCGCGTGCCGGCGGTCATGTTGCCCGGCTCGCTCAGCGTGAACTTGGCGATAGCCGCCGGCTGTATCGTGAGCGGGTCGCTTGCGTTTGGCACGCCCGAGGCGCTCACCGTGATAAGCCAGCTGCCCGCCTTCTCGTCGTACGCCCAGAATCCGACCGATGAACTCCCGTCGGGAATGTCTATCGAGGTGATGACACTGCCGCCGCTCGCCGCGTCATAAAACTTCTTGTTGGCGCCGTTTGACGAACTTGAGAGATTCACCGTCGTCGCACCGCTCGTCACATCATTGCCGTACTGGTCCTTGCGGCCGACCGTATAACTAAGCCGCATACCGGCCGCGACGTCGCCCGGATTGTTGAGCGTCAATTGTGCGATTGCGCCGGGCGCGAAGGTGAGCGAGCGCGTGGAGGCCGTGCCGAGACCGGTCCCTTGCGTGTCGGTGAGAGAGAGCGTCACCGCGTGTGCGACCGTACTGCTCACCGGAAGCGTCCCCACGCCATTCATAATATCCACCAGCCCCACCGCGGCGCTGTCTACGTTCAAGGTGACGTCCCGTTGATACGTCGAGTCAGTATTGCCGCTTGCATCCTCTGCGCGCACGGTGATAGTGACAGGAGCGTCCACGGTGCCGTTTGTAGGCGGCAGGATGACGAACTGCGTCGCGTGGATGGGCGCCGCACTCACGCTCACGGGATCAGTCGCGTCTGCGACGCCTATCGGACCGTCGGGAGGCGTGCTGTCAGACGCGGTGACCGTCCAGTCTCCCGGGTTCGGGTCGTAGTACCAGAATGGTGCTGATGATTGTCCGCCCGAGATTGAAATCGAGGTGAGGGGGTCGCCGCCGGTGTCCGCGCCATAGAACAGCGGCGTGCTTGTCCCGGTAGAATCGCTTGAGAGATGCACCGTCGTCGCGCCGCTCGTGACTAGGTTGCTGAATTGGTCCTTGCGAGTCACGGTGTAGCCGAGACGTGTGCCGGCGGTCATGTTCCCCGGCTCGTTCAGGAAGAACGCGGCGGCCGCGGCGGCGGTCACTTGGTGCGTATCTACCGCATCATTCACGCCCGTGTCGCCGTTCGGCGTCGGTGTGCTCTCAGACGCAGTGATAGACCAGCTCCCGACCTTCTCGTCGTAATACCAGAACGATGCAGTTGATTGCCCTTCCGGTATCTCGACCGAGGTGATGACCGCGCCGTCTGCTGCGGCGTCATAGAACTTCTTGTTCGCTCCGGTTGAGGAGCTGTAGAGATAGACGGTCGTCGTCGCGAGCAAGGTCGCGTTCCCATGCTGATCCTGTCGCGTGACGGTGTAGGCCGCGCGCGCTCCGGCAAGAGAGGCCGCCGGGTGCGAGAGGGTGAACCGCGCGAGTGCGCCGGCGGCGAACGTGAGCGGATAGGTCGAAGATACATTCAGGCCGGTGCTCTGCGAGTCAAAGAGCGAGAGCGTTATGGTCTCGGCGTGCGTGTCTGAGATGCTCAGATGGCCGGTGCCGTTCACGATGTCGACAACCCCGCCGCCGGTGGCCGAGCCGGTGGTGCGGAGCGTCACGTCGCTCTGGTAATTAGTATCAATAGAGTTGTCGGGCTTCTGCGCTTGCACCGTTACCGTTATCGGCGCATCAACGGTCCCGTTTGTGGGTTCTAGTATCACGAACTTCGTCGCGACCGGCATCACGGTGACCGGGTCGGTAGCGTCGGTGATGCCTATCGGGCCGTCAGCAGTCGGTGTGCTATCGGAAGCGGTGATGGTGTAGGTGCCCGGCGTCTCGTCGTAGTACCAGACATTCGCGGTGGAATGTCCGGGACCGATATCAATAGAGGTGATGACTGAGCCGGCGAGCGAGTCATTGTAGAACTTCTGCGTGCCGCCGGTGGAGCTGGTGTAGAGATAGACCGTCGTGGTCCCGGTGCCGGTCACATTCCCCTGGGCGTCCAGTCTGGTAACGATGTAGCCGAGACGGGTCTTGGCATACATGTCTCCCGGATTGTTGAGTGTGAATGATGCCGCAGGACCCGCAGAGACTGAGAACGATTGGTCCACAGGCGTCGCCGCAGTGTAGTTACTATTCCCCGCTTGTGATGCGCGGATGGTGCAGGTGCCCATAGCAACGAGGTGCACCGTGGCGGTGCTCACCGTACACACGCTCGGCGTCTGCGAGGTAAATGAGACGGTGAGACCCGACGATGCGCTCGCGCTTACGACGAAGTCAGCGTCGCCGAGCGACTTGTTCGAAAGTGCATTGAAGGTAATCGTCTGACTCGCCTGATTGATGACGAAGTTCCCTGCAGAAGCGCCGGTCAGACTTCTGTAGGTAGCAGGATCGTTCGGGGTGAAGTCTGCGGTCACGGGGTAGGTACCCACATTAGTCTGTGTCGAGGCACCGCCAGTGAGGATATTGCTGACCGTGCCGGGAGCGGATGCGGAGACCGTTGCCGCTTGGCCCGAGCCGTTGTAGGTCACCGGAGAATTCGTGACTGACAAGGTCGGTGTTATGCGCGTATCATTGGTGACGGTCAAGATGCCGGTCGTCGCGGCGAAGTAGGTATCGTTCTTATTGGTCGCGGCAGAGCTCGTCGAGCCCCATGTCCCGTTCACCCTGATCACTCCCCCGAGCGTGAGAGTGTCTACGGTAAGATTCTGCCCGGCCGCTATGCTCGCCTTTGCCGTTCCGGTAGGTGCAATGCTCAAATTGCCGGCGACTGAGGTACCGGCCGTCATACTCTTAGAGAGCGTGCCGGACAAAATAAGATTGTGATACGCCACGGCCCGCACCGTCTGCGCCGCATCGGTATAATTCACGGTATTGCCTGCGGCATTTGCTGAGAACGTGCCGATAGCTATTGAGGCGCCGCCGAAATTCAATACACCGGCAGTGCCTTGAGTAAACACGCCGCTTGCTCCTGACAGCGCCGTGGAAACAGTCATGGTTCCATTGTTCGTGACACTTGCGCCGGCAATGAGAGCATTCAGCGTTGCGGCAGAGAACGTGCCGTTGTTTGCATAATTCCCTCCGGCAAATATCGCGGTGCCGGAAATCGCAGTGGCCGTCCCGCCACTGAGCGTCTCACCTGAACCGCCAAACGTATAGTTCCCAGAATTTGAAGTGAAGGTAGCAGCATCATTGATCAAATTGCCATTGAGAGTGATTGCCGCCGCGCCAGTCGCATTCCACACACTGCCCGAGTTCAGGATGACATCACCAGAAAAAGTTTTGTTGCCGGTGTTGGCAAGCGTGAGTGTCCCGGAAACGTTTGTCGTACCGGTAACACTCAGCGTCCAGCTGTTGGTGGCTCCAGTAGCAAACGCTGTTCCTGCACCGACCGTAAGAGCGCCGCCCACGGTCATTGCTCCTGAAGTAGTTTTCGTGCCGCTACCGGAAGTCGTCAGGTTATAGAAATTGTAAGGGCTAATCGTCTGGTTCCCTGCTCCGTTGAAATTGACCGTGCCGCCGTCTGCAGTAAACGTGCCGGTCGAGCCGCTCAAGAATGTGCCTCCCGCATTCAGTGTCCCTGCACCGGAGAAGGTGATTTTAGATGCGGTACCCGATGACGTGATGTTCCCAGCGACGGTGGCGGTGCCGGTAGAGATAAGCACTTGACTGAGTCGAGAAGTGCCGGTGGTGGCTGATAAGGCGATGGAAGCGGCCGAAAATGTACCCGCACCGACATTTATAGTGTTGGTACTGCTGCCGTTGCGCTGAATAGTGACCGCGCCGCTTGCCGCGAGTGACGCCGTCGCGTCAGCGAGATTAATCGCTGACGCGCCGTTGTTCGTGGTGAAATTTATCGTCGTACACTGCGCGGCGTAGCCGGATGGTACCGTGACAATGACTCCTGCATTTATGGTTACCGAATCTGCAGAGCCCGGTACGGACTGTCCGTTCCATGTTGCGGTGCTGTTCCAGTTACCGCTCACCGTCGCGGTTCGTGAAGCCGCGAACGCAGTATGTGCTCCGCAAAAAATAAAAAGGACCGCGATGAATGCGGCCGCATGAAATACACCTCTTCTTCTTGTGCTGGTCTCGGTACCGGAGCTTGGGGGGTTGGTGCTCATGAGTGTGTATGTATAAATGGTTAGATCTCTCCATACAATATATAGTATGGAGCTCGTGGTTATTTACATTTCTGCGGTATGTGGGGATAGGAGGATAGGTGTATAGCATGACCGGCAAAAGTCTGGTATAAAATATAGGCCGTGTGCTTATTGGCCTCATCGTCTAACGGCTAGGACAGATCCCTCTCACGGATCAAATCGGGGTTCGATTCCCCGTGAGGTCACAAAACAAGACACAAATCCGCCTTTTTGGGCGGATTTGTGCGTTTTGTGACCTCACAGCACCATGCCTGCGCATGGTGCGTGGGGAATCGAATGGCGGAGCATGTCGAGCCAGCAGGCGAGACGGCGAGCCGGGGCCGAGAAAATTCGCGAGTGACGACGAGTGAATTATTCGTGGCCGAAACTGTAATCAGGGTTCCCCGTTAAGTTCAGTTCTAGTTATATAGACCCTCACTTCTCTATCTCGTCTCCCCGAGATTCCCCTATTTTATCTCCCGCCACTTACGCTCTTGGCGGACGAGGAAAGCCGCGTCAGAGGGGTCAGCGAGGAGTGCCTTCACGACCCGTTCCATACGGACGGACTGCGAGCCCTTCACGAGTACGACGTCTCCGGGGCGTATGAGGCCGGGGAGTGCCTCTACAGCGCTCCGAGAGTTCTCGTACACTATGACCTCTGCACTTCCCTCTGCCAGAGCGAAGGCGCGTGCACGGACACCCACCGCCACCACGAGGTCTGCCGCGCTCCGCGCGAGCCGTCCCACCTGTTCATGCTCCACTACCGAGTATCGCCCGAGCTCGAGCATGTCGCCGAGTACCGCGACGCGTCGGGTCGCGTGTGGAAATGCCTTCAAGGTCTCCAGTGCGCGTTCCACAGCGACCGGAGACGAGTTATACGAGTCATCGATGATGACCGACCCCTCCTTTCCTTTGAGGATGCGTCCGCGCCCCGGCGGCGGCTCATACCCGTGAAGCGCAGTGAGCGCATCGGGAAGCGCTATGTCGAACGCATGTGCTACCGCAAGTGCGGCGGCGGCCGGGATGATTTGCGTACTGCCGACCGAACCTTTCACAATGATCTCTCCTTGTGCACTACCCATTTTGACGTCAGCACGCATTCCCGCGACGACTTTCCCATCTGTCTTGAAGAAACTGATGCCGCTCACGCGTACCGTCGCGTCCTTCGCGGTGCCGTAAGAGATGATGCGCGCCGGCGTGCGTACCGCGTTCTCATGCGCGTACGGGTCGTCTGCAGAGATGATGAGCGGCGCGGCGGCGCGGAGCGCAAACGCGGGCGAGAACTCTTCTTCGCGCACCGCCTCGGGCGAGGCATACGCCTCCACGTGCACCGGCACCTCGGGCAGCTCTGTCACCACGACGGCGTCGGGTGTCACGATGCGCAGGATGCGCGCGAGGTCACGCGGACGGTCAGCGCCCACCTCGAGCACGAGCATCTTCGGATACTGGTTCGGCAAGATGAGGAGTGCGATGGCACTCTTCACCAGCGAGAACCACGCGAGCGGATTGTTCCATGGATTATCAACGCCAAGGATGGTGAAAGGAACGCCGAATTCACTATTGAAACTCTTCTCGCTCTTGCGCACGAAGAAACGCGTGGCGAGCACGGCGGCGACCGCATCCTTGGTGGAGGTCTTCCCTACCGAGCCGGTCACCATCACGATGTGCGGCCGGTACCGGCGTACGACCGCACGAGCGAGGAGGGAGAGCGCGAGAGCAACGGCGAATTTAAGGATGTTTTTCATGACGGGGTGGTGGTCGCAACGCCGCGATCAGGCGGTATCTGGTAATACTCAATGAGAAAGTGCGTGAGGTCAAGGAAGGTATCGCCGAGCGTGTCTGACGCATAGGTCACGCCGTGCGGGTCGTTCGTGTAGAGCAGGATGATGAAGCGCGGACTGTACGACGGGAAGAAGCCGACAAATGAGTGGAAGAAGCGCGTGTCGTAGTACCCGCCATGCCCGTCGGTAAGCTGTGCGGTGCCGGTCTTCGCCGCCACCGACATCGTCGGAATCATCGCCTTGCCTTGCTTGAGCTTCGTGTCCACCATCTCAGTCATCATGGCGGTCGTCTCTCGTGCGGCAGTCGCACTGAAGACCGGCGTCGTCTCCTTCCAGTCGAGCGTGCGCACAATACCGGAGTCGAGACGTATCGCGCTCACCAAGTGCGGCTCCACCATACTCCCGCCGTTGGCGATGGCCCCGAGTGCACGGATCATCTGCACCGGCGTCACCGCGATACCCTGCCCGAACGACATGT
>Ga0315268_10009603_pt1 | contig 10027 bp, 7 predicted proteins | sample C1_top_MG_FD_204535 | JGI IMG/M metagenome (GOLD analysis project Ga0315268, IMG submission 204535) | Sediment microbial communities from Yellowstone Lake, YNP, Wyoming, USA - C1_top | ecosystem: Environmental > Aquatic > Freshwater > Lake > Sediment | place: USA: Wyoming | collected 2017-08-01 | reverse complement strand
AACATGATGCGGGTAAGGGAAACTGTAAGTGAATATTTATCTGGATCATCCGTAAAACCCGGCGCTATCAGCCGCACTATAACAGGAGAAATGATTATTCCTGTAATTGTAACTGCAACAAGGATGATTGCTAAAAGACGTACTGCAGATCCTGCAAGGCTGAAGGCTTCTTTTTTTCCCCTCTTTACAAGGTATTCCGAAAAGACAGGTATGAAAGATATAGTTAGTGAACCTTCTGCAAATAGCCTGCGAAAGATATTGGGTATCCTGAATGCCACAAAAAAAGCATCCGAATAAAGACCGGCGCCAAAATATCTTGCTATTACAATATCTCTTACAAATCCTAAAATCCGGCTTAGCAGCGTAGCTCCGCTCACGACACCCGCTGCTTTTGTCAAACGGATTTTTTCCAACTCAGGCATAAATATTTCCCGATCAAAACAAAACAGGTTGCAAATTCATTCCCATTTAATCTATAGTAAATACTATAAATTTATTTCGTTTGGTATGGGTGCATATGCGATACGCATACGCACCCATACCCAAACAATTTGAAATAGCTCCAAACTCTGACAACCGTTATAATATTCCTTGACAGGCTGTATACTATTTTGTATTAAAGCGCTCTTAAAAAAACTAACAAAAGGAGTACAATTTTGGCAAATCATAAATCTGCTTTAAAACGTGCACGGCAAAATGAAAACAGGCGCCTGCGCAACAAGTCTTCTAAGACTACTGTAAAGAACACTGTTAAGGATTTGAGAACTGCGGCAAATAACAAAGAGGATAAGGAATCTGCAGTTAAAAGACTCGATACCGCAAAGTCGGTAATCGACAAGGCGGCAAAGAAAGGTATCATTCACAAAAGAACTGCAGCACGAAAAATATCCCGCCTTTCTAAACTCGTAAATTCTGTCAATTAATAATTATGTTTTGCCGGATTTTTTTCTTTTCCGGCAAAGCTTTTATCTTCTTCGTCTCAAAGTGAAGCCCCCTGCTCTGAAGAGCGGGGCAGCCATTGACCCCGCTAAAAGGCGGGGCTTGCTGTAAGCAGTCCGGCCAATATGAGCTAAAAATTATCCGTAAGCCTGTTATATACTTTTTCGGCAAGCCTTTTTGAAAGAGCTATAATAGCATTCCGCTTTTCATTTTCGGTTGCGATCTTGTCCGGCAACACGCGAAAAGCCTGATCTGAAGCAATCCCTTTCGCAATCCAGATTGTTTTCCCGTCCTTACCGATCAATTTCAAATCGAGAACAACATTCACCCGTCTTTCGAGAGACATTTGATCGCCACGATGAGAAATTGCTTCATCGTTGGCCGATTCTATTGTTCCTGTTAAATGAGCGTCGGCATCATCTTTTTTTTCAACCATCTTTCCGTTTCGTGTGAACTCATATATAAGATCATTTGTGATAATATTTTCAATTCCGCTTTCAGCCGTCTTGTTTTCAAGAACCGATACGCTTATTTTTTTTACCGACGAAGGCAAATCGCCGCCGCCTGCGAACCTGTAACCGCATGCAGAAAACAAAAATCCTGCAATAACCGTTAAAAGCACTGCAACCCTTATATTTATCAAAACTACTCCTCCGTGTTTCATGTTACGATGTTTACAAGCTTTTTCTTTACAACGATAATCTTCTTAACTTGCTTGTTATTTATGAATTTCTTCACATTATCGTCCGCTAAAGCTCTTTCTTTTATTGTATCTTCTCCGGACTCTGGACTCATATTGAATTTGCTCCTCAGTTTCCCGTTAACCTGAACCACTATCAGAATATCATCTTTAATCAGGGCATCCTTTCTGTATACAGGCCAGGGGGCAAGGAGAACGCTTGATTTATGTCCAAGAGCTTCCCAGAGTTCCTCGCTGAAATGAGGAACAATCGGTGACAATAGAAGTATTATTGACTCTATTGCGAACCGGATAACCCCCGCCTCCTCCTTAACATCTTTTTTTAACTCAATCCCGTACATCATATTTACAAGCTCCATTACAGCACTTATGGCCGTATTAAAATGGAACCTCTCTTCTATGTCATTTGTAACTCTGTAAATAGTGTGATGCGTCTTCTTGTATAATTCCCGCAAATCACCCTTAAGCTGTCCCGGTTCACAGCAAAATGATCTTGCATCTCTTATTACATCCATGTACGTTCTTACAAGTCTCCAGACCCGTGTGAGAAAACGGTATCCTCCTTCAACACCCTGTTCATTCCATTCGAGGTCTCTTTCAGGAGGTGCTGCAAAAAGGCAAAACAGCCTTGTCGTATCGGCGCCATATTTATCAAGCAGGTAATTAGGATCAATGACATTCCTTTTTGACTTAGACATCTTTTCAACCCGCCCGATTGAAACTTCCTTACCGCATTTATTGCATGTACGGTTCTCAGATTCCCCTTCAGATTCCTCAGGAAATAAGTATCCATGCTCCGGACAGGAAACGGTCTCCTTGCACACCATGCCCTGGGTCAATAGCCTTGTGAAAGGTTCTTTATATTCAACAAGCCCGAGATCTTTTAAAACACGGGTGAAATACCTTGAATACAGAAGATGTAAAATAGCATGCTCAACTCCGCCTATATACTGGTCAACAGGCATCCAGTAATCAACGGCCTTCTTGTCAAAAAGCCCGTCTTCAAATTTTGGACTGCAGTAACGTTCAAAGTACCATGAAGATTCAACGAAGGTATCCATGGTATCGGTTTCCCTTCTTGCGTCCTCTCTCCCGCATCCGGGGCATTTTGTTTTTGTGAAGTAATCAAGAAACGGAAGAGGCGATTGTCCGCCTTCAAGCAGGGCTGCATCTTCGGGAAGCAGGATCGGAAGATCCTTTTCATTAACAGGAACAATTCCGCAGCTGCTGCAATGAACTACAGGTATCGGCGCCCCCCAGTATCGCTGCCTTGATATGCCCCAGTCTCTTAACCTGAAACTTACAGTTTTTTCCCCGATACCTTTTTCTTCAAGAAAAGCCGCGATCTCGTCAAGGGCTCTTCTGTTGCTGATGCCGTTAAACCGCCCTGAATTAGTCATGATTCCATCACCGGTATATGCTTCGGTCATGGTGGCCGGATCAAGGTCTCTGTCATCAGGCTTGACCACAACCACAATCTCCATGCCGTATTTTTTAGCAAAATCGAAATCCCGCTGGTCGTGTGCAGGGACAGACATGACAGCGCCGGTGCCATATTCCATAAGAGCAAAGTTGGCAGTATATATCGGCATGCGCCTGCCATTCACGGGATTAATGCACCAGGCGCCGGTAAAGACACCTTCCTTTTCATAATTTTCAATTGCCTTGTTCGACCTGTCCTGCAACGATATTTTTTCAACAAATCCCAGGACATTTTTCTCCTCGCCGGTTCCCTCTGAGAGTCTGATCACAAGGGGATGCTCCGGAGCAAGACACATGAAAGTTGCCCCGAAAAGAGTGTCCTGCCTTGTTGTAAAAACAGGTATATCCTCAGCCATGTTTTCAACAGGAAAACGGATATGAGCCCCCATGCTTTTTCCTATCCAGTTTTTCTGCATTGTTGTGACCTTTTCCGGCCATCCCGGAAGCATATCACAGTGGGCAAGAAGATCCTGGGCATAATCTGTTATTTTAAAAAACCATTGCCAGAGTTTTTTCTGCCGGACCGACTTCCCGCATCGCCAGCACATGCCGGCTTCAACCTGCTCATTGGCAAGAACCGTTTGGCAAGAATCACACCAGTTGACAAAAGATTCCTTTCTGTAAGCATTACCACTTTCAAGCATCTTTAAGAAAAGCCACTGTTCCCATCGGTAATACTCCGGTCTGCAGGTTGCAATCTCTCTGTCCCAGTCATAGGAAAAACCCATTCGCTTCAGCTGCATGCGCATGTAATCAATATTTTGATATGTCCAGATTGCAGGATGCGTCTTGTTTGATATTGCAGCATTTTCAGCAGGCATTCCGAATGCGTCCCATCCCATCGGATGGAGTACATTGAATCCATGCATTCTCTTATATCTTGCAACAACATCACCTATTGTATAATTTCTCACATGCCCCATATGAATTTTCCCTGAAGGATAAGGGAACATTTCGAGAAGATAATATTTTTTTTTCTCAAGATATTCAGAGACTTTGAACAGGTCCGATTTATCCCAGCGGGACTGCCACTTTGTTTCTATAACTCCCGGATCGTACTTTTCTTCCATTGTCGGTTAGAACCTCTTAACAAATCCGCCAAATTCTAATGGCTTTATATTTTTAAATAATGTAATAACAGACCTGACCGTTAAAACAGTGTTTTCTAATGCCATAATATAATATAAATAGCAAGGCTTGGGAAGAATTTTGTAAATTACATTTTAGAATCATCTCCGGAAGAGATGGAGATTTATACCAGGATTCAAGGAGTCAAGGGTTCAAGGATTCCAGTGAAAAAGCTCTTCAGGACTCCGGGAGGATATCGTGGAAGGTTGAAATTATGATGAAAGCCTTGATAAAATCATTATGGAACAAACACTTGAACCCCTGAACCCTCGAATCCTTGACCACTTTCTCCCAACTAATTGGGAGAAGGACCTAAATAATTTGTTTGACTTACAGCCGGCAATTACATATTCAAGCAAAAAATCAGTCGGTTCCAATTCCGTATAAAATAATGATTGAAATTAAACAGATACAACAATGATGAACTCGTAAAAAGTCATTTTCTGATTTTTTACAAAGGTATCAACAAAGATATAATCAAGGAAAACATTCATGAGCAGCAAGATACTGATTAATGCGGTTGACCCCGCAGAATGCAGAATAGCAAAAGTAAAAGACAGCAAACTTGAAGAATTTCATATTGAAAGTGCGGCAAGAGAGATCACGCACAGCAACATTTACAAGGGAATTATTGTCCGCATAGAACCCAGCCTGCAGGCTGTTTTTGTCGATTACGGAGTCGAACGCCACGGCTTTTTACAAAAGCATGAAATACACAGCGATTACTTTCAGGACAGCGATTCGGGAAACCGCTCAATAACCGGCATAGTTAAACAGGGTCAGGAACTTCTGGTGCAGGTTACTAAGGACCCGTTCATGAAAAAGGGAGCCATGCTTACCACGTACATTTCCCTGCCGGGAAGATTCATAGTCCTTATGCCGGGAAGCGAAGGGCTTGGCGTATCCCGTAAAATCGAAGATGAAGAGGAACGTAAAAGACTGAAAGAAATAATAAGCACAATAAAAATCCCCGAAGGATTCGGCATTATAGTCAGGACGGCAGGCATAGGTTGCACAAAAGCGCAGATATCCGGAGATCTTGCCTATCTTTTAAGGCTCTGGAAGAATATAAAAGGCAATGTCATGAAAGTTAAAGCCCCTGCCCTGTTATATAAGGAAAGAAATCTCGTTGTCAGATCGATCCGGGATTATTTTACTCCGGATGTGAATGAAATCCTCATAGATGACCCGGCCGTTCACCGTGAAGCAAAAGATTTTATTAAAATAATATCGCCGAAACATTCAATGATTGTAAAGTTATATAAAGAAGATAAACCGATATTCACAAAATTTCAGCTCGAAAGCCAGATTGATTCTATTTTTGAGAGCAGGGTCAAACTCAAATCAGGAGGCTCCATAGTTATCGAGCAGACGGAAGCCCTTGTTGCCATAGATGTCAATTCAGGCAAGGCAACCCAGGCAAAATCAGTTGAACAGACAGCTCTTGCAACAAACCTCGAAGCTGCTGAAGAAATTGCGCGCCAGCTCCGTTTGAGGGATTTGGGCGGCCTGATAGTTATTGACTTTATAGATATGAGAGATTCGAAACACAATCTTGAAGTCGAAAAAAACCTGAAAACTTTTGTTAAAGATGACAAGGCCAGAATCAAGTTCGGCAAGATTTCAAGGTTCGGAATAATGGAGATGTCAAGGCAAAGGATAAGACCGTCAATCGAATTCGGAAGCTTTGAACCATGCAAACATTGCCATGGAAAAGGAGTGATACCATCTCCCGAAACCCAGGGGCTCAGTTTTTTGCGCAAACTTAATCTTGAAACATTAAAGGATGAAATTGCCGCCGTAAAAGGAACCGTTCCGGCAAATGTCGCAGATTATCTGTTGAATAAAAAGCGCAAAGAAATACTTGATCTTGAGACGAGACGCAATTTAAGCATACACATCGAGGGGAGCAATACCATGTTTCCGGGCGAATCTGAAATCATAAGTGAAAAGACGTGATGTTGACACCTTCTTTTGATTCCTGTATCAAAGGCACAAAATAAAAATACCGAAGATCGGATATCGTACATCGAATATCGAAAAGCGTGAAGCATGGAATAGAAGAACTCGAGGATTCAAGTGGTCAAGGGTTCAAGCAACCAGAAACCAGAAACTGTAAACCATAAACCGTACTCTTGAACCCCTGAACCCTCGAATCCTGGACCCTTTTCTCCAAAGTGATCAGGAGCAAAACTGATAATTATGGGCCAATTATGATAAAAAGATATACAAGAAAAGTCATGGGCGACATCTGGACCGATGAAAACAGGTATAAAACCTGGTTGAAGGTTGAAATACTCGCCTGCGAAGCTATGGCTGAAGCTGGAAGGATTCCTAAGGCTGCTGTTGCCACCATTAAAAGCAAGGCGGACTTTAAGGCCGGCAGAATTAATGAGATCGAGGAGATTACAAGGCACGATATCATAGCCTTTCTTACAAATGTTGCGGAATATGTCGGTCCTGACTCAAGATACATGCATTTGGGACTCACGTCATCAGACATTCTCGACACGAGCATGGCATGCCTTCTTAAAGAAGCGGGCGGAATAATTCTTTCCGGCTGCGATAATCTCATGGATGCCATCAGAGATAAGGCGTTTAAATACAAAGACACTGTGATGATAGGGCGTTCCCATGGAATTCATGCAGAGCCCATCACTTTCGGCCTCAAATTATCCGTATGGTATGATGAAATGAGACGAAATAAAAAACGGTTTGAAAGTGCTGTTGAAACAATAAGTTATGGGAAAATATCGGGCTCTGTCGGCACCTTTGCGAACATATCTCCAGAGGTCGAGGATTATGTGTGCAGGGGTCTTGGTTTAAAACCGGCTCCGGCCTCGACCCAGATTATCCAGAGAGACAGGTACGCGGAATATTTCACAACCCTTGCCATAATGGCATCCTCCATTGAAAAGATGGCTCTTGAAATCAGGCACCTTCAGAGAACAGAAGTTCTTGAGGCTGAAGAATATTTTTCAAAGGGGCAGAAAGGCTCATCGTCGATGCCCCATAAGAGAAATCCGGTGGGCTCGGAAAACATGTGCGGCCTCGCAAGAGTGATAAGAGCAAATGCAATGGCCGCCCTTGAAAACATACCCTTGTGGCATGAAAGGGACATAAGCCATTCGTCTGTTGAAAGAATAATAGCGCCGGACAGCACCATACTGATGGATTATATGCTGAACAGGTTTGCGGGCATAATCAAAAATCTTGTCGTATACCCTGAAAGAATGGCTGAAAATCTCAACAAGCTGAAGGGGCTTATCTTTTCGCAACAGATTCTCCTTGCTCTTGCCGAATCGGGGATAACCCGTGAAGATGCATATCAGATGGTGCAGGCGCATGCCATGAAAGTATGGGATGGGAAAAAGGGTTTTAAAGCCCTTATTACCGGAGACAAAAAAATATGCAGTCTGCTCGGAAAGGAAAAAATTAAAGAAATATTTGACGTAACATATCATTTGAAGTATATCAGCGCCATTTTTGACAGGGTTTTCAGCAGCAAGGGTTAATTTTTTTTTATTATATTAATATAAGGAGGCTTTATTTTGACAAGTATAGCATATGCAATGGGTCAGGGAGGATTAGCCGGACAGGGTTCAAGTGGTTTTACAGCGTTTATTCCGCTGGTACTCATGTTTGTCATATTTTACTTTCTGCTCATACGGCCCCAGCAGAAAAAAGCCAAGGAACACCGCGAAATGATCGGCAACCTCAAAAAGGGGGACAGGATAATTACAAGCGGCGGCTTGTACGGCACTATAACCGGGGTGGAAGATAATATCATAACGGTTGAGATTGCCGAAAAAGTGCGCGTCAAGGTAAGTCGTGGAAATGTATCAGGCCTTGCCCAGACATCACAACCGGTTCAGCCCGCAAAAAGCAAGGACGCTGAAAAAGATAAAACAGGCTGATAATTTTGTACTTAAATAAATTATAAACCGGCTGTCTGAAGTCTTAAATGAAAGGAACGGATCATTGAAGATTTTTTCATGGAAACTGATTTTATCTGTTGCGGTAATAATCGCCTCTATAATTTACGTTCTTCCTACAGTAAATCCAGGCATATGGCCTCACAAAAAAATAAGCCTGGGGCTTGATTTACAGGGTGGCATGCACCTTGTTCTTGAAGTTGAAACGGAAAAAGCCGTTGAAAGCACGATCGAGCGCTTATCAAACGATCTTAAGGGAATGTTGAGATCCAAGCATATCGAATTTACAGGCATCGAACGTACAGAAGGAATAAAAATTTCGGTAGTGCTGCAGGGCCAGGAGAATATTGATGGCTTTGAAAAGATTCTCGATAAGGAATTCAGGGAGCTTCGGATTCTTTCCCGCACTAAAGATAAAGATCTTCTAAAGATAACAATGGATCTTCCTGAAAAGGAGACCGACACTATAAAGAAACTGGCGACAGCCCAGGCGCTGGAAACCATCAGAAACCGTATTGACCAGTTCGGTGTCAGCGAACCGGATATCCGTTTGCAGGGCGAAAAAAGAATTCTCATCCAGCTTCCCGGAATCACTGATACCCAGAGAGCCAAAGAGCTCATTGGCAAAACGGCCCTGCTTGAATTCAAGCTGCTTGATGAAGCCCGCGATCCTGAAGCTGCTCTCTCTGAAGGCGTTCCTCCGGGATCCGAAATTCTTTTCGAGATAAGGGAAGATGCCAAGACAAGGCGCGTAATAAAAAGGCCTTACCTCGTAAAAAAAGGAGTTCTATTAACCGGTTCGTATCTCACGGATGCATCCGTCCAGATAGATTCCCAGTATAACGAACCCTATGTTTCCATAGAGTTCGATAAAAAGGGAGCGAGGATATTCGAAAATATCACGGAAGAAAACGTCAAGAAACGACTTGCAATTGTTCTCGACAACAAGGTTTATTCCGCCCCCGTAATACAGGAAAAGATCGCTGGTGGCCACGCCCGCATTACCGGAAGCTTTACAACCGAAGAGGCGCGTGACCTTGCCATAGTGCTTCGCGCAGGAGCTCTTCCCGCTCCTGTTAAAATTCTTGAAGAAAGAACTGTCGGACCTTCACTCGGCACCGATTCCATAAACAAGGGGCTCCTTTCCATGTTGATCAGTGGTCTGCTTGTTATAATTTTCATGGCTGTTTATTACAAGTGGTCAGGTGTTGTTGCAGATATTGCTCTCATATTTAATGTTGTGATGCTTGTGGCGGCTCTTGCTGCTTTTCAGGCAACCCTAACCCTTCCGGGTATCGCAGGGATAATTCTCACCATCGGCATGGCCGTTGATTCCAATGTTTTGATATATGAAAGAATAAGGGAAGAATTGGCTATAGGAAAAACGCCTAGGGCGGCGCTCGATGCCGGTTATGACAAAGCGACACTGACGATTCTGGACTCGAACATTACAACGCTTATAGCAGGCATTGTCCTTTTCCAGTTCGGAACCGGACCTGTCAAGGGGTTTGCCGTAACACTCAGCATCGGTATTTTATCAAGTGTTTTTACCTCAGTGATAATGACACGCGTAATATTCGACTATTTTCTGCTGAACAGAAAGGTTAAAAGATTAAGCGTGTAAATAACAGAACGGGGTGTTTCCGGCTTTTACAACATTACAATTTTTCTTGGGGCGATCGTTAAATGGAAATAATAAAAAAAGGGGTTAATATAGACTTTATAGGCAAAAGGCACATCGCCTATATTCTGTCATCATTGATGATACTCATCTGCATTCTTTCTCTTGTTTTTCACGGAGGGCCTAAGTACGGAATTGATTTTGTCGGCGGAACCCTTATCC
>Ga0315268_10009602_pt1 | contig 10029 bp, 8 predicted proteins | sample C1_top_MG_FD_204535 | JGI IMG/M metagenome (GOLD analysis project Ga0315268, IMG submission 204535) | Sediment microbial communities from Yellowstone Lake, YNP, Wyoming, USA - C1_top | ecosystem: Environmental > Aquatic > Freshwater > Lake > Sediment | place: USA: Wyoming | collected 2017-08-01 | reverse complement strand
TCCCTGGCACTTCATTTGGGAAGGAACGGGGGAGCATTACTTTTGGAACGGGACCACGGCCTTTTACCTGATGGCCTGGACGGATGAGAGGATCATCACCGGCATTCTCGAGCGGCTGCACGCCCTTCAGGTGAACCGCATCCGCGCGCTGCTCGCCGGCCGCTCGGCGACGTACTGGGGCGAGCCGATCATTCCCACTCGCGAGTTCCGGCCCTACCTGAACCCCTGGGTGGCGGCGCACCCTGAGGACGTCACGCATCCGGAATTCGATTACCGCCGCTTCAACGTCGCGTACTACCAGAAGTGGGAAAGGATGCTTCGCGCCGCGCGTGAGAGGGACATGATCATCTCCGTCGTCTTCGACTGGAACGATTCTTCCGTCCACCCGGCGGCCCTCAGCGAAGATGAGCTGCGCTACTTCCATTACACGGCGGTGCGCCTGGGAGCGTTTTCGAACGTCACCTGGGACCTGGGGGACGACATCAGCAGCTATCGCTCGCTCGATTGGTCGCACCAGATCGGGACCCGCCTCGAACAGTGGGACGCCTACAAGCATCTCGCCAGCGATCATCCCGTGGACAACACCCAGCAGGACCGCACCGCGGACTGGTTTGGCTTTACATCCTTCCAGTGGTGGCCGCGGCCGCTCCACGACTGGATGCTGAACCAGCGCCAAGCCCAGGCGGCGGCCGGGCGCATCATCCCGCAGGTGGATGAAGAGTACGGCTACGAGGACCACTACCCCCTTTGGAGTCCCAGCTATCCGGACGGCGCCTCCGCCGATGCGAACCGGAGAGCCGCCTGGGAAATGTCCATGGCCGGAACCTATCAGACCACGGGCGAGACCGCCAAGCGCGGCACCGGCGTCTGGCCCGACACCGGGGGTGGCTGGGTGAACGGCCGCGGCGATCGCAGCATGGTGATGCTCGAGGGCTACGCGCACATGGTGGACTTCTTCACCCGCTTCGACTGGTGGAAGACAGAGCCCCACGATGAGCTGGTGACTCCCGGCAACTTCTGCCTGGCCGATCCCGGAAAGACTTATGCGGTGTACCTACCCATGGCGGGAAAGGTGAGCGTGAAGCTCGAGCCCGACCGCTACCGCGCCTCGTGGTTCAATGCGCGGACGGGAGAGCGAACTCCCTTGGCGGAGGTGGAAGGGCCGAACTGGACTTCGCCCCGCGCGCCCGACAGCGGCGACTGGGCGCTGCTCCTGGAAAAGGAATAGCCCTTCGGGCCGAAGGGCCGCGGACCCGCCGCAGCCACTCGGCGCGATGCGCTGATTTACGATGCCGGCCGGACGCGGTAGAGCCCCGCGCCGTGAGGTTTCACGGTGGGGGCGAACTGACCGTCCAGCGCGCCGAGATCCTTTTTCCCCCACAAGTCTCGGACGGCGCACTTGCCTTTCACGCCCAGCTCGCTCCAGGTGACGGCGATTGCGGCGGGCGAATCGCCGAGATTAAAGACGGCAAGGTATTTGTCCTTCGTCCCCGGCACGTCCGCTGACCAGGCAATCTGGTTCCCGCGCGCAAAAAGTTCGCGATTGTGCGCGCTCTGCTGATCCACGGCCAGGACCTCTTCGTTCGTCAGCAGGGACAAGGTGAAGGGATCGAGACTCGGCAGGTCCCCACCCATCATCAGGGGCGAGCGGAAGATCGACCACAGCGTGAGGAGGGTGGTCTGCTCGTCCGGGGTGAAGCGTGTGGGGCGCTCGCCGTCTTCGAAGCCGCGAATGTGGATGCGTCCCAGGGGAAGCATGTCCGCGTCCGGCCAGTGGTTTGCTCCGATGTAAGGCGCCCAGGCGCGGCAAAGCGCGAACTGCCCCTTCAGTTGCTTCCAGTCGTCCCAGACGTCATCGGAAATCCGCCAGAGCTGCGCGTAGCGCACGACGTGCGGGGCTTGAGCGAGCGAAGTCGGTCCGGGTGAAAGGCTCAGAACCATGGGCCGGCCGCTCTTGCCGATGGCTTTTCTCAGCGCCTCGATCTCGTCTCCATGGTACGCATGGGCGGCGGGCGGACTATCCCCCCGGCTCATGTCGTCGGCTTTGATGTAGTCCACACCCCATTGCGCATAGAGCTTGACGATCGAGTCGTAATAAGCCTGGCCCGCCGGCTTGCTCGTATCGACCCCCTGCATGGCCGTCGACCAGGAGCACGGGTCTTTGAGGTTGGCGATCTCCTGGGCATGAGCCGTCGTGCCCAGCACCGCCAGGTTCCGCTTCACCGCCTGGCGCGGAATCCCGCGCATGATGTGAATGCCAAACTTCAGACCCTGGCGGTGAACGTAATCGGCGAGCGGCTTGAATCCCTGCCCGCCGGCCGCGGAAGGAAAGCGATTCGTCGCCGGCAGCAGCCGCCCGTAGTCGTCCATGGCCACTTCCAGATCCCCTTCGTGGTGGCCATCGGTGACCGGATGCGGGTAATACCAGTAGTAGTCCACCACGATGTACTTCCAACCCAGGCGGGCCAGATGCCGGGCCACGTAATCCGCGTTCTTCTTCATCTCCTCTTCTGTCACGTCTCCGCAATAGCTGTCAAAGCTGTTCCAGCCCATGGGCGGCGTGGGAGCCAGCGGAGCTGGACGGCCGGCTCCGGCCTGGAGGGCCCTTTCGGCGTTTTGCGCGGTGACGATCAAGCCGCCAAGGAGAGCCAGCCCCGCGGCGAGCATGACGATCAAACCCTTTCTGTAAAGCATGGGTTCCTACACCTCCTCGAACTGGGCTGCCCGGCCGGAGCAGAGGTTTGCACTCATCCTGGCGGGCAATCCCACCGGCGCGAGGGAATTATACTCGTGCCATGGCAACTTGAAAGGCTCGCGCCTGAAGCCTGTTCTCCTCGGTCCGGGTGCTGGGAAATCCCGCCGCTCCGGCTGATCCTGCGCTGCGGGAGCAGCGCCTCGAGCCGCTGTCAAAAAACAAAGACCGCACGGCGGCCCACCCCGGGAGACATACCACCCGGGTTTCTTATCGTCACTAGAAAATGTTTTTGGCCAAGCGTTTTTTATTCCCTCCACAAAATCTATTTGTTTGACCCCCAATGCACCTGCCTCTAATCTCGGGGTGCTGGTCGACAGGGCCGAGAGAATCTGACAACCGAACTTTTCGCACTCCGGCTTAGGGGGAGAAAACGAGATGCCTGTTCATGAAAACCATTCGTCGAATTGTCCCGCTGGCAGTCAGCTTCTCTATCCTGTGGCTGAGTCTGGCGACGCTCAGGGCTCAAGCCCAAGAGAGCGCGCCTGCGCATAACGAAGACCTCACGCGACGGGTAGAGGAATTGGAAAAAGAGATCGAGCAGTTGCGCAGTGAGCTCGCGCAAGTCAAACAGGGGGCAAGCCCGCAAGCTGCTGGAGCTCCCGCGGCACCTGCCGTCGCGGCGACTCCTGCCCCTGCAGCCGTGCCCGAACCTTCTGCGGCCCAGAGCGTGGCCGCCTCGGCCGCGGCGCCGGCTGCTCCCAATCCGCTGGCCAACTTGCTGGGCAACACCGTCCTGAGCGGGTTCGTCGACACCTACTACGGCTACAACTTCAACCAGCCGACCTCGCGCTCCACCCCGCTCCGCGCCTTTGACGCTGCGAACAACCAGTTCGGTTTGAACCTGATCGAGCTGGTCGCCGACAAGGCGCCGGAGGCCAGCAACAGCCGCCTGGGTTATCACCTGGCTCTCGGGTACGGCAATGCCATGAACGTGATGAACAGCGCCAGCCCCGGGGACATGGGTTTCGCGCAGTACCTCAAGGAGGGCTACCTCTCTTACCTCGCCCCGGTGGGGAAGGGATTGCAGTTGGACTTCGGCAAGTTTGTGACGCCGCACGGGGCCGAGGTCATCGAGACCAAGGACAACTGGAATTACTCGCGAGGCTTGCTGTTCACCTACGCGATTCCGTTCTACCACTTTGGATTGCGGGGCAAATACGCCTTCAACGACAAGTACTCGGCGGGATTCTTCCTGGTGAACGGGTGGAACAACATTGTGGATAACAACACTGGCAAAACCTACGGGGTAACGTTCGGCTGGAATCCGACGAAGAAAATCTCCATCACCCAGAACTACATGGCCGGGCCGGAAGAAACCAATACCAACAAAAACTGGCGGCAATTGCTGGATACGGTGGTGACCTACACCCCGACCGGCAGGCTCTCCCTGATGGTGAACTACGACTACGGGCGGGGCGACCGCATCGCCACGGTCGCGCGTCCCGTGATGTGGGCGGGCATTGCCGGATACGCGAAGTATGCCTTCAACGACCGGTACGCAATCGTCGGCCGCTATGAATATTATGACGACCGCGACGGCTTCACGACAGGGACGGCGCAGAACCTGAATGAATTCACCGGCACTTTCGAGCGGCTCATCGCCAAGCGGCTGATCACCCGGCTGGAATACCGCCATGACAACTCCAACCGCGCGCCTTTCCTGAAAGGCGCCCAGCCGGTGGATGGTCAAGACACGGTGAGCGCGGGGCTGGTCTACTTCTTTGACACCCGCGAGTCGCACTGACGGCGCTGCTTTTATGCGGGCCAGGGGTCAGGGCAGATCACTATCCCCCTTCGACCAGCGCCCAGGCCCCGCCCGCACCCCGGTTTAAGCACAGTGTGGAAATAACGGAAAGGAGCTCCCAATGGCAGCAAATCGGAAACAAGGCAGTTACTTGGCGGAATTCCTCGTGGCCTTCACGATGTTTCCCGCCGGGCTGGTCTTACTGACGTCCGCCAACCGAGCCCTCGGCACGCTGCTCACGGTCGTGGGGCTGGGCTTGCTCGTGCACTCGGCTGTCGGCTTCTATCGCATCAAGAAGTTCGAGTTCTCCAGCGAGGGTTAAGAAAGCCTGAATTCAGCAGTTGAACGTGCAAGCCCCGAGGGTTACCAGGAGTCAGACCAAGAAAAACGACCGCGGGAATGAACCTGAGTCCTGCGATCGCTTAAGGAGAGAAGCATGAAAATTACGGGCCTGTTGCTCGTCATCGCGGGGGGGCTGATACCGGTTCTGGGCCTCAATTTCACCTCCTCGAACACCGCGCGGCTCATTTTGAGCCTGATCGGAATCGCGGTGAGCGTGGTGGGGATTCTGGGCGTCCTGAATAAGGCCTTCCTGCAACACGCACTTTGGAAGCATTGAGCCAAACGCCAAGAACAAGGAGAGTTGCATGCGACTTCGCAAGAGCTTAACACGCTGTCTTCCGGCAGCATTTGTTTTGCTGGTTCTGTGTGGCATTCCGGCCTGGTCACAAAGCCCAACACCCCCTGCGGCCACGACCCAGGCTGCCCCCGCGCCCGCCGCGGCGGGCGCGCCGAGCCTCACCGCTCCTCTCGCCGTGAAAGATGCGACCCCCCCGTCGGCGGACGACCTTGCTAAGGGCGATCCGGGCGGTGTTCTGACCGGCACCGTGAACGACGTGGCCGTTTCCGATTCCAAGAAAGGGCTGACGTTAGGGGATGCCGTAAACCAGATCGGCCAAAACAAGGTCGCCATCAATTTTGTCTGGACCTTGATCGCCGGCTTCCTTGTGATGTTCATGCAGGCCGGGTTTGCGACGGTGGAGACGGGACTCTGCCGGGCGAAGAACGCCAACCACACCATGATGATGAACTTCATGGTTTATGGGTTTGGCTTGTTTGCCTATTGGGTCTGCGGATTTGCCTTCCAAATGGGCGGAGCGGGCGCCCTCGCGAATCTGGGGGGAACCGCGCCGCTGACGGCCGAATATACCGTGAACCTGTTTGGCAAGCCATTTGGTTTGTTCGGAACGCACGGGTTCTTCCTCAGCCAGGGCGGCACTTACGACGTGGCGATTATGGTCCTGTTCTTGTTCCAGATGGTGTTTATGGATACCGCCACCACAATTGTCACGGGTGCGGCGGCCGAGCGCTGGAAGTTCGCGGCCTTCGCTATTTCCACGTTTTTCCTGGGGGCGATCACTTATCCCTTCTTCGCCAACTGGGCGTGGGGCGGCGGCTGGCTGTCACAACTGGGCGCCAACTATGGTCTCGGACATGGCTATTGCGACTTCGCCGGCTCCGGAGTGGTCCACGCCGTGGGTGGCCTTACGGCCCTGGCGGTTTCCATGATCATTGGCCCTCGCCTGGGCAAGTACAATCGTGACGGGTCGGCCAATGCCATCCCGGGCCACGACATGGTGATGGTGCTGCTCGGTTGCTTCATCCTGGCGTTCGGGTGGTTCGGGTTCAATCCGGGCAGCACGCTAGGGGCATCCGGCAACGGTGCGCTGCGCATCGGGTCCATTGCCACCAACACGATGCTGGCAGGCTGCACGGGCTCCTTCGGGGCCATTCTCTACATGTGGATCCGCTATGGAAAGCCCGACGCTTCAATGTCCGGAAACGGACTCCTGGCAGGCTTGGTGGCCATCACGGCGCCAAGCGGCTTCGTGAACACCATGGGCGCGGTGATCATTGGTCTCGTGGCCGGAGTTCTCGTGTGCCTTAGCGTTGAGTATATGGACCGCGTGGCCCACGTCGACGACCCCGTGGGAGCGATTTCGGTGCACGGGGCAAACGGCCTCTGGGGCGTTATCTCCGTAGGTTTGTTTGCGGATGGCAAATCGAACTACGGCGGGAGCTGGAACGGCGTCAATGGCCCGGTCACCGGCCTTTTCTACGGCGATCCTGGCGGCCAATTGATTGCGCAACTGGTCGGCGTTGCGACTCTCCTGGGTTTTGTCTTCGCAGCGTCTTTCGTATTCAACTGGATTGTGGACGTAATCGTAGGACAGCGCGTGTCCCCCGAGAGCGAATTGCAAGGATTGGACATCCCCGAAATGGGCGCGGTAGGTTATCCGGAGTTCGTCCTGAAGGCTTACCGGGACCAGGCTCCCATGGGTGGCATTGGTGAGGCCGTCGGAGCAGCAACCTAAAGAAAGAGTGGAGGCAAACTGTGGCGAGTTCAACTTATCCTTTAACCTTGGCCGTTGAGGGGACCCGGACCGAAACCCGGGTCTCCTCGAGTGTTCCTTCTGGAATGGTCGCCTTGGGCATGGAGGCCCTGAATTCTTTCCGTGAGGGGATGGAATTGCTGGGATTGGGTGAGCCCCGCGAGGCCATCAGCAGGCTGGAAAACGCCGTGGCCTGCGCGCCGGATTATTCCAACGCTTATATCGGGCTCGGCATGGCTTATGCCATGGACAGCCGGGTGTACCCCGCCCTCGACAGTTTCGAGCGGGCCGCGAAATTGGATCCCAGGAATTTTTACGCGCACTTCAAGCTGGCTCAGTTCCACTTCAAGTTGCGGATTCCGAAGAAAGGCTACGAAGAGGCAGACCGCGCACTGAGATGCGCAACCACGCCTGAAGAAAGGCGGTTGCTGGCACAGATTTTGAAGGAAGAGCGCCAGCGCGAGGCGGGCGGAGTGCGGCGGCCCACGTGGAGTAAGCCGTTTTCAAGAACCTGGGTGCGTGTCGGCTTTGCCCTTTTGCTGGCGGCGTGCGTGATCCTGGTGCTGCATGTGAGGTGAGGCCCGCCGGGACCAGAGGCGGGATCCGTAACGGAGGGTCGGCATGACAGTGCGAAAGATGGCGGCAAATGCGATCAGGCAGCAACGTGCGGTTTTGGCCTGCGCGATCACGGTGGCCGTGTTCCTGGTCGGGGTATGGCGCGCGCCTTGGGTTCCCGTAGCGATCGGGTGCTTGGCGGCGCTAACGCTCAGCGTGATAAGGGCAACGCGTGCCCCTCGGCGTGATTAGGCCCTGGCGCAAACGGTGTTTTCGAGCATTGCCAAGACAGCGGTGACTGGCGGCACCGGGACAAAACCCATGGACATCTCGCTTCAAATCCTGCTCTTTGTGGCCGTCTTGATCCTTCTGGCCAAAGCCGCGGGAGGACTGTGCCACCGGATCAGCATGCCGCTGGTGCTGGGCGAACTGGTGGCCGGTGTCATCCTTGGCCCCACGCTGCTCGACATCTGGAAATTCTCGTGGTTCGCCGAGACCCAGGCCGTGGCGGGGAATCATGCCATTTCTCTTCCGGCCGCCGTGCACGTCCTGGCGCAGATTGGCGTGGTCATTCTGATGTTTCTGGCCGGGCTCGAGACCGATACGAACCTGATGAGGGCCTCTGCGGCCCCAGCCTTATGGGCGGCGACAGGCGGAGTGCTGCTGCCGCTGGTGGGCGGCGCGGCGCTGGTGCACGGGCTGGGATTCGGCTGGGCAGAGTCGGTGTTTATCGGCACCGTGCTGACGGCAACCAGCGTTTCCATCACCGCGCAGACGCTGATGAACATGAACCGGCTGAAGTCCAAGGCTGGAACCACGATCCTGGGCGCAGCGGTAATCGACGACGTGCTGGGGTTGGTCGTGCTCTCCGTCGTGATCGCGGTGGAGTTCCGCCGCGCGCACGAGGGCGCGTCGCCCTGGAGCGGCGCGGGCTTGGTCGCGGCGCGAGTCCTCCTCTTCAGCGTGCTGGCCTTCCTCTTCGGGCCGCGGCTCATCCGCTGGGCTTTCCGCTACGCCCGGCACTTCAAGGGACCGCACACGTCGGTGGCCGTCGCCCTGGGCATCGCCTTCATCTTCGCGTTCGCTGCGGAAGCGGGAGGGGGCATGGCGGCGATCACGGGTTCCTACCTTGCAGGACTCTTTATGGCCGCAAGTCCGGCCCGCAATGAAGTCGTTGAAGAGATCCGGTCGATGTCTAACGCGCTTTTTGGCCCGCTTTTCTTCTGCTCCGTCGGGTTGGAGATCAACGGCTGGGATCTGGGCGGGAAGCTCGATCTCTTCCTGGTTGTGTTTGCGGTGGCCATCATCGGCAAGGTGATCGGCTGCGGAGCCGGCGTCTTCCTGCATGGGTTTAGCAGGCGGGAGTCCCTTATCGTGGGCGTGGGAATGATCCCGCGCGGCGAAGTGGGACTGATTACGGCCAGCATCGGCTGGGCCGCGGGCATCATCCAGGCAAATATTTACTCGGTCCTGGTGATCGTGGTTTTGGCCACCACGCTGATTACGCCCGTGCTCCTGCGAGTCTCCCTGCCGGCCGGGCGTGAGGGCGGACTTCCAGAGGATTCCATCGTCGCGCCGGAGATGGTGGAAGGATCGTGAAAGGGCTCTCGCCGTCGAAAAACGTCGTTGTACAGACCTTTGAATGTGAGGGAATAAACCAATATGACAAAACTCGAAGCGATCATTCAACCTTCGCGGCTCGAATTTGTTAAGGAATCGCTCCAGGGCGTTGGTGTACAGGGGATGACGATTTGGGAGGTGCGCGGACACGGTCGCCAGAAAGGGCATACCGAAGTTTACCGTGGCAATGAATACAGCGTCGACCTTCTCCCCAAAATCAAACTGGAAGTCGTCGTGCCCAATCATTTAGTGGAATCGGCGGTTGCGGCAGTGATCAAATCCGCAAAGACCGGCAAAATTGGCGACGGCAAAATCTTCCTGACCAAGATGGACGAGGCCATCCGGATTCGCAACGAAGAGCGGGGTGAGGCGGCGCTGTAGCGGATGGGGGCTCAGCGCAGGGTCGGAGGCTTTGGCATCGCCGCCAGCGCCGGCGCTCGCCGCTGCGACGCATCCTCTTCTATCTGCTGCTGGTGATGATTCCCATCGTCATTTTCGCGCTGCTCCTCTACGTGGCGCGTCACACCTAAGTGCCGTGTAACCGAAATAGGTGAAACATCCGATGACACGTCATTCTGAGTCCGTCAGCTGACGGACGAAGAATCTGCATTTTCCTATCCCTCTGGGGCAACTACACATGCTTCGCGGAGTTCACCCTGAGCGAAATGCTGAGATCCTTCGCTTCGCTCAGGATGACAAGCGAAGGGCTCAGCATGACAGCCCGCCCGCGGCATGTGTGACTTTCTTCTGTAACGCAACAGTAGACGCTCGGCAGAGGGACGAAGATCCCGACCCTGCCTCCTGAGCGTTCCGCTGAACTCTCCACACCGTCCCGCGCGTTCCTGTCGAGCCGGGCGGGAAAAATGCTCATGCCAGGCGCAGCCGCGTCTCGTTTCGGTTTCACGCTACAATCAAGCGGTTCGAGGCCCAGCGGATGAAGGACACGCATCGGGAGATGGACG